>Ga0210051_1000282_pt1 | contig 44516 bp, 42 predicted proteins | sample CryGey092014_all_FD_185464 | JGI IMG/M metagenome (GOLD analysis project Ga0210051, IMG submission 185464) | Groundwater microbial communities from aquifer - Crystal Geyser CG23_combo_of_CG06-09_8/20/14_all (SPAdes) (version 2) | ecosystem: Environmental > Aquatic > Deep subsurface > Groundwater...
TGTATCAGCAGCCCAGGCAAGTGCATGCCGATACCTCCTGACTGAAGATCTCCAGGAAAACCAATCTGTTGGAGATATCAAGGTCATTAATCCATTTCATCACCCACCTGAATCTATTTGCCGTTTGTCCTGAGAAGTTCAACTGAGACTTCCAGCGGCATGTAATTCCCTACCATCTTGCCCTTGCGCAGAAGGTATTCCTCACAAATGTAAAGACCCGAGGCACCTGGGACGAGGTGCAGCTATGCGCCCTCCTCGATCAGGTTCTCAACTCGGATCAGTTCTCAACCAACGTGGCCACCAAGGAGGGCGGGGAGCGCGTGGAATTTGCAGTCAGGCTGCCGGGCCAAGGTGATGACAGGGATGAAACCGTCTGGCTCCCGATAGATGCCAAGTTCCCGATTGAGGATTACCATCGTCTGCTGGAGGCTCAGGATGCTACCGATGCCGGAGGTGTGGATGCAGCGGGAAAGCAGCTTGAAAACCGTGTAAAGGCCTGCGCAAGGCTCATCTGCGAAAAATACCTGAACCCACACCTAAGACCACTGATTTCGGTATTCTGTTCTTGCCCATAGAGGGCCTCTTTGCTGAAGTGATAAGAAGGACCGGTTTGACAGAGGCCATCCAGAGAGATTGCAGGGTGGTCATAGCCGGCCCTACAACTCTCTGGGCGATTTTGAGCAGCCTTCAGATGGGATTCCGCACATTGGCAATTCAGGAAAGGCCAAGCGAGGTGTGGAATCTCCTTGCTGCGGTCAAGACCGAGTGGACGAAGTATGGCGATATCCTGGAGTCTGTTCAGAAGAAACTCACTCAGGCGTCGGAAACAATCGTGAAAGCCAAAGTCAGGTCAAGGGTAGTTGGAAGAAAACTGCGCAATGTGCAGGAGCTTCCCGCCGAGGAAGCCGCTGCCTTACTGCCGTCCGGTATGATCGAAGAGGAGATTTAGGCCTTCTCTCTATGCTCGTATGGTGTTATTCCCGACTCCAGGATAGATCCATGGCGGAGAGGAGGAAAGCTTGGCTGATAAGAGACTTCAAGACCTTCAAATGCCATTCAAAAAAGACGGAGTCTCCATCACCCCACCTTATACTGCAATCTCCAGCATTAGCTTCTCATACGTGACAACCGGGGCAGTCCTGCTCTTTGTGGCTACAGGAATCGCGACGATTACAAGACCGCTATCTACTTTCATTGCGGAGGACTTGACCTGTATCCAAGGAGAGAAAATGTTGCCTTTCAGGTCATCAGCCCATGACCACAATATACAGGGGCCTCCCATACAAATGTACGATGCCCCCGATATTTATGTCCACACACTCACTGGCCGTAGCGGAGGAGCTGTGCGGCCGGATAGCCATCATACAAAGCGGCCGTATCATCTCTAACGGGACGTCGGCTGAACTGAGGAGCAAGGCAGGCACAGACGGGAACCTTGAAAAAGCGTTTCTGTTGCTCACGGAAGGAGGAGAGGAACCAAATGAACGGTTTTTTGCTCCTTTGCAGGCCTAGGGCGCTAGCCCTTAAAAACTCGATTTTGAGGGGAGGGAAAAAGGGACGCAGGCGCTCCCTGATTATGGCGTTCCTGGGTTTATTACTTTGCGGAGGCATCTTTTATCTTTCCTGCCGGGTACTCCTTCACTTTCAAACCATATCGGGCCTGGGCGATCTCCTTGCAAGGCTGCTGCTTTCCATGATGCTCTTAAGCTTTTTTTCGCTTCTCATATTCAGCAACGTGATCTCTGCTCTTTCAAATCTATACCTCTCAAAGGATCTGGAACTGATCCATGCTTCCCCGGCCATGATTGAGGATGTATTCATCTCACGGGCGATTCAAACCGTTATGGACTCTTCCTGGATGCTTGCCGTATTCGGAGTTCCGGTCTTCATGGCGTACTCCTACGTATATCGGCCCGGTCCGCTCTTTTATGTAACACTCGCCCATCTGAGCCTTACACTTGTAATCATTGCAGCCGGGGCGGGCATCATTGTCACGATGATTCTCGTCCACATCTTTCCGGCCCAGAGGGCAAGGGACTTTGTGGCCCTCCTCGGCATAGTGATGGGTATTGGGATATATCTTCTCTTCAGGTTCATGAAGCCCGAGCGGCTTGTAAATCCGGACACCTTTTTTACTGTGGCCCAATATCTGAACTCTTTGAACGCCCCCCGCTCGCCTTATCTTCCCACCCAGTGGGTCGCAGACAGCCTATGGATGTGCCTTAAAGGAGAACAGGCAAGGGGATTTCTGCACGAGGCCGTCCTTGCCTGGAGCACGGCAGGCGCTGCGGTTGTGATAAATATATGGCTCGCAAGTTTCCTCTACTTCGAAGGATTTTCCAAGTCCCAGGAGGCAAAGAAGAGGCGCAACGGAGCTGGAGTCCTATTGGAGATTCCGGCAAAAGCAGCTGCAAGGATATTCGGTCCCCAGGCAGGGGCGCTGGCTGCAAAGGAGATAAGGATGTTTTTCAGGGACAACACTCAATGGTCGCAGTTGCTTCTCCTGGGAGCCCTTGTCGCGGTTTATCTATATAACTTCAGCGTGCTTCCAATTGACATGAGCCCCATCAGGGTTGACTTCTTTCAAAACCAGCTCTGTTTTCTCAACCTTGCCCTTGCAGGGCTTGTGCTCTCAGCGGTGTCCGCGAGGTTTGTGTTTCCGGCGGTCAGCTCCGAAGGCGAGGCCTACTGGATCATAAAGTCATCTCCCCTTAAGACGAGGCGCTTCCTGTGGGCCAAATTCCTAATCTATGTAATCCCGCTTCTTATCCTCGGTGAGATTCTTATAATCGCTACAAACAGGCTTATGGATGCTGCCCCGCTCATGAAGGTGCTTACAACGGCGACCATGATCTTCATGATCATGGGGATAACTTCAATGGGCGTAGGTCTTGGCGCTGTTTATCCTGATTTCAGGCATCAAAACATCGCCCAGGTGGCAACCGGCTTTGGAGGCATGACCTACATGATAGTAAGCGCGCTCTTTGTAACTGTGACAGTTGTGCTCGAGGCAGGCCCTGTTTATATCCTTTTCATGGCAGGTGTAAAAAATATTACCGTTACAGGCCTTCAGTGGCTTTTCATCGCAGCGTCATTTTCAACAGTCGCGGCTCTGACCGCCCTGGCGATCCATCTACCCATGCGGATGGGGGAAAGAGCACTTGAGAGCCGGGAATGAAAAGGTTATTCAGGGGGGGAACGTCTTTCGGAAATCAGGACATGCGTACATGAAAAGCCGCACCAGCCCCCTGATTTTTGATATCGCTAACTAATTCAGCCTCTTGATGAATATCTTCCTGCCGCCGTTTATTTTTTGAGCCAGATCCAGCATGCGGGTGTGGTGGGTGAAGAAGAGGACCTGGGTCTTGAGCGAGAGATCGGAGAGGATTTCAAGGGCTGCCTTTGAGCGGTCGTCATCGAATCGGATGAGGATATCGTCAACGATAAAAGGCATGGGCTCGTTGTTCTCCAGGTATCTTTCCAGGGTGGCCATCCGAAGCGCAAGGTAGAGCTGATCAACGGTCCCGTCGCTCATGCCGGTCACATCCACCAGGCTCCCACCGGGTCTAAGTCCATAGAGAATGGGCTCGTCGCTTTCGCTGTAATCTGTCTTAAGGCCTGAAAAGGAGCCGAGGGTGAGCCTAGTAAAAAACTCCCCCGTCCTTGTGACAAGGGGACCTTGGTTTCTTGTCCTATATGTCTCTATAGCCTTTCGCAGGACCAGGGAGGATAACCGGAGCACAATATAGTCCTCGGTCAAGTTTCTTATCTCAGCAAGTACCTGCTGGCCTTCCTCCGAAGCTCGGAAGGCCGCGGCAGAGCCGTCAGTTCTGGAAAGCTCGTTTCTTAAAGCCCCCACCTTCTCTCCAAGGTCCCTCTGGCGGGACTTTAGATCGGAGAGTTCCGCCTCAAGCTTCTCCAATCCCGCCTCAACGCTGTCCGTATTGTAGGACTCAACCTCCCTAATAGTTTCAGCCAAGCTTGCGCCCCCTCCAAGTTCTGTTATCTGTAACTCAAGGGAAGCAAGTGTCTCTTTGAGTTTCTTGAACTCAGAAGACCTCCGCTCCAGCCCCTCAAGCTCCTCAGGGTCACGGCATTCGGCCTGCCTGCAAAGCCCGGCAAGTCTTTCCGCCGCGACGGCCATATCCTTTTCCGCCTCCTCCTTTTCGGCTGTCTTTCGCACTATCTCCTTTTCGATGGATCTGTAACTGGTTTCCGCCTGAAGGGCCTTTGAAAGCTCGGAGTAAAGGCTCAAAGCGGCATGCTCCGGCCCGAGTTTTATAAGTTCCGGCGCAGCGTGTGTAACTATCTCTTTGATATCGGATGCGAAAACTTCTGCATCCCGCTTTATACCGGAGATGCGCTTCTCCAGGGAGTCGCAGTCATCCCTTTTCTTGAAAAGCTCATCAAGCTTTGCAATCAATAGGAGGGCAACCTCAGGGCCGGTGCCTTCCGGGAGACCCACTTCCCTTAAGGCTTCCGACCACTGGACCTTCCATGCGGAAAGCCTTTCCTTTGTCTCCTCCTTGCTCCTTAAGGCGTCGGCCAGTGTCTCATTTAGAGATGATATCCTGGAGTCAAGCTCGGTTCTGCGCCTTGAGCACTCCCCGATTCGATCAAGGACAGCCTCACACCTGTCAAGGAGCTTATCAAGGCTCTCTCCTTCGGGCACAACCTCTCCAAGAGTCGCAAGGCAGCCCCTCAGCTCTGATCTGTTTATCTCCGTCTGTTCCCTTATACTTTGAAGTTCCGCCTTGAGTTCACTTAATCTCTCCTCACGCTGCAAGGCCTTGTCATAGCGTCCGATCCAATCCCTCATCTCAGATGGAGTAAGGGGATCAATGGAGCAAGGGGCCCAGATACCCTTCCATCGGGCCTGTATGCAAAGGTTATCCTCATCAAGACCTCGCATCTCCCCTTTAATCTGCTCTATTTCCTCTTCGATCCTTGCTGCCTGGGATAAAAGGGAAGCGTAATCAGCCACCCTGGCCGCCTCCCTCCTCAGGCGGTCGGCAGTTTCATCCGCCTCCAGGACAGCCCTCTCATAGGCATCTGCGAGATTTCTTTCCGGATCATAGTGTTTCGCCTCTTCACCGACATACTGCCCCTCAAGCCAGGCCCTCTTTACCAGTTCCCATCCCGCCGCGCGCCTTTCCCTTCGCTCGTCAAGCTCCTTCTCGGTAGGGACCAGGCCGACCATTTCAACCGCCCGGATCTTCTGCCTGAAGGCCTTAAGTTCCGCCTCGGCTTTCTTAAGAAGGCCACGCCGGTTCTCGGTTTCCATCTTGATCTCGGAGAATTCCGCCGCAAAAAGGTTTATTGTCTCGATGGAAGGTACAGGAAGACGAGCCAACTCCTCAAGCGTCCCCGACCAAGGGTTGAGCCTTCCCAGAAGCGCGTTTACACTCTTTTCTTCGGCCCTTAGTCCCTTTTCCGCATCCTTCAGGGCGGATAAAAGGTCGCCCTTTTTGTTTACCCTTAAAACCGCCTTCTTTAGCCTCGATGGATCTCTGGGGGCGTCGAGCAATGCCAGGTCTTCCTTTAGTCTCCCGATCTTATCGCCTGCCTCCCGTATATCCTTTTCGGCCCTTTCCAGAGTTGTGCTCAGGGCCTGATATGTATTTCCAAGGCCCTGGATGCGAGCCTTGACCGTGGCCCTGGGCCTGCCGGATTTTACCTCCTCCATTCCCAAGCCGGGCTTGAGTTCGGATAACAGCACTTCAATATCTGCCATATTCTGGGCATAACTGCCCTCGAGCTTACCCAAATCCGATATAGCCTTCTTGTGCTGGCCAAGCCTCTGATGGATTTCCTTGATTGCCTCTGTTCTTTCAAGGAGCCTCTCGGGAAGCCTGATACCTGCCTTCTCGGAAATGAGGCGCTCAAGATCAAGCTTCGCCCTTCTCTTTCCTTCCCTCGCCGCCGCAAGGGCGCTCTCTGCCTCGTGACGTCTCCCGGTAAAGTCTTCGGGCAGGATCACTACGCGGCCGAATTCCTCAATCTTTGCCGCAAGCTCCCTCCTAAGAGATGCCTTGGGGATGAGTTCCCTGATCCGCCTCAGGCGGTTCTGCTCACCGGAGCGATTCTCAATAAGGCCCTGAACCTCGTCCCGCTCAGAAAGCGCTTTCTTGAAACTTCTCTCCTTTTCCGTCCAGTCACTGCTTGAAACAGAGGCATCCGATACCTGCCTTTTTATGTCTTGATACCTTGCTACGGCTTTGTTTATTAAGGGATTTTGTGCCCTGGGCTTAAAAAGGGCGTCTGTCTTGGCCTCCATTTCTGAAAGGACATCTGTGAGATTGGCCCCTCCGGTGCCGGCAGCAAATAGACTCCCCCCTGCCTCTCCTTTGCCCGCCAGGATATTCTGCCCTCCAGTCACAAGCGCCGGGTGATCAATGCCGAAGAGCATCTCGAAAAGCTCTCTGGTAACCCCCTTAAGGTACCTCTCCAGCACCGCCTCTTTTATGGGAGCGCCCGAGGAATCAAGAATGGTATCCCTGTTTCCCTTGCGCCTTATGAAATACAGTTCGGAACCCAGGGAATCTGAAATCAATCCACCAATCCTCAAGGCCTTGTGATCGTGTATGAAGTTATCCTGGGACCTGGCGGGTATCCCGTAGAGGAGGCATTTAAGGGCTCGCAGGGCCGAGCTTTTTCCGGTCTCGTTTGATCCGTAAATGATATGAATGCCTTCAGGGCCTTCCCCCAGATCAATGCTTTTGCCCGTAAAAGGCCCGAACGCGGAAAGATCAAGTCTGAGTATCCTCACGGCTCTACCTCCTTTGACAGCAAGCGGCTTGCAAGATAACGCCTCACATCCTCGGCGGCCGCCTTTATGGTCTCGGCTTCTTCCAGGCGAATAGGCTCTTCCCCGCCCTTGAGTTCAAAAGGAAGCTTTTCGTTTAAACTCCTAAGGGCTTGAGCAGCTTGGGCGATAAGTTCCTTATCTCCTTTAAGCCCTTCTATGGTTTCGAGAAGAACCGAAAAGGCCTGGCCCTCCGATGAAGGAAGGAATGCGTCATCAGGACTACTTTGTAAAAAGCGAATCTTTTCAAGCCATATCCCACCCTCACCCGCCTGGTAGGCTACTGCACGAAGCTCGCCTCGAAGCTGCTCCGGATCTTCCGGCATGGCCTTCCGCGCGGCGCCTTCCACCTCAAGGCGAACCGCAAGGGGCATCCGGTTGTTATCCTTCCATGCCGTTTGGAGCACTCTGGATATGAAGGCGCACAGATCATCGAGGCCTTTGGCCTTTACCCCTTCCACCCTGATAAGAGCCCATCGCATGACATCGAGACCCCGGTGCTCTGTCCGCACCTCGCCATTCTCACTTACAGTGACCAGTGTGCAACCCTTAGGCCCTGTCTCGCGGATGTTTCTCCCCTGGATGTTTCCGGGGAAAACTATCCGGGGTTCCTCCCTCACCACCTCCCTGGCATGAACATGTCCGAGGGCCCAGTAGTCATATCCCTTGGACACAAGTCCAGCGGAACTTGTAGGGGCATAGGCCTCATGCCCCGGTCTCCCGTCCAGGCTTGTATGGAGAAGCCCGATATTGAAGCAATGCGGCAGTGCCTTTGGATATCCCGCCGCCAGATCGTCGCTTACGGCCCTGGAGGCGTATCCCTGGCCGTGTATAGCGACTCCCAGCTTCTCAAGAAAAATAGTCTCGGGCTCCCTCACTGAAAAAAGCTTAACATTATCAGGCATCCTGAGATGCTTTGTAATCCGGCTTGCCGCGTCATGGTTTCCCGAGACTATGAAAACGGCAATTCCTTCATCCTTAAGCCTTGCCATCTGGGCCGACAGAAAAAGACCTGTGTTGTAGTCCTTCCAGTCCCCATCAAAAAGATCGCCGGCGACCAGGACAAAGTCAACCTTTTCTGAGGTGGCAAGATCAATGAGATTGACGAGGGCCTTTCTGGGCGCATCTCTTACCTCTTCCACAGGAGCCCCTTCGTATTGCTGAAGCCCTATCATCGGACTGTCCAGATGTATGTCTGCTGCATGGATGAATTTCATCTGCAAAAGCCCCTCATTTTAGAAGTCCCATCTAGTGTATCTTCTCAATAAATCGTGAAATTCTTCCCAGCCGCGCTTTCGGCTTCCAGATTTACCGTGAAAATACACCCCCTGTCATCCCGGAATGCCCGAGGTATGTTCGGAATCCATCTCTGCACTATGGACATGAATTCAGGGTCAAACCCGGAATGACAGACCCCATGTTTTTTCCTTCCCTGGTGTGGCCAAAAGCCACCCGAACATGAACGTTTGGATTATACGCTCTATTTATTTCCTTTTAGCCCCTACGCCCATGAAATACAACGGAAAAGGGTAGCCGTCAGCTCGGGGTGCTGTCAGGGAGTTAGTGTTTTATCAATAGCGCTTGTTATATTAAGACAGCCTTACAGTCCATAAGACTTAGAGTCTATAGCGTTACGCCAGTATAGGCCTTTATATAAATTCTTAACAGCCACCTCTTCCGAGTCAAAGAAATAGACAAAAGATAGAGGCAATTACAAAATTAACAGTTTTATATGAAAATGCTGCCAATGTATTGAATATTTTCATCTTTCGTTGTGCCCCAACAGGGCATGACCGTTAGTCATTCCCCTACTTGATCGGGGAATCAAGTCTGTCCTTGAATCAATGTGCTATGGATTCCGGCTCCCGGATCGGGGTCCGGAACAGCCTTCGCCGTAAGGACGAGTGGCCATAGTTTTTCAATTGGCTAGAGATTGTAAGATTTTTTTGTCTTGAAAATAATCCTGTTATGCTGTCTCTTTATATGAAAATGCCCCTTCCCTTTATCCCTCCCCCTTTACCGTCGAAACGTTGGGATGCGGCGTTACTATTGCCTCCCCCTTGACGGAAGAGGGTGGGTGGGGGCTGACTTTCATGCTGCGTTGTGCCCCTTTCCGGGCATGGCAGTTAATGAGGAAAGGGACTTTTCTTGACAGGGGTGAGCCGTGGTAGCACATGCTTGGACCGCCGGATATGGAAAAAAACTCTCGTCAGCCGAGGATGCCCTCTCCCTGCTTCGGCACGGGCAGAGGATATTCGTGGAATCTGCCTGTGGAGAGCCTCAGTGCCTTACAAGGGCTCTTTCTCAAAGGATTGGGAGCTTCTGCGATCTTGAAATCCTAAGCCTTGTGCCCCTACAGGATTCGCCTCTTGATTACGCCTTTTCAAAATCCGGCAACGAATCCCTGAGCGGAAGGCTTTTTTGCCCCGGCATTAGTGGGAAGGCTGGAACGTCATCCGCAGCGCCGGTCAATTTATCCGTGCTGAACCGCCTCATCAAAGAACGCCTTTTCCACATAGATTTGGCGCTGATTCAGGTCTCGCCGCCGGACGAGGCTGGAAGAATGAGTCTTGGGGTCTCCGTTGATATTACCCTGGCAGCAGCACAGGCAGCGGACATGGTTATAGCACAGGTCAATTCGAGGATGCCAAGGACCTCCGGCGAAGGGTTCCTGCATATAGACCAGGCAGGTAAGATCGTGGAGTATGAGGAAGACCTTTTGACATGGGAAGGTCCGTATCAAGCACTGGAGGACGAGGCAATAGCAGCTCATATTGCAAGGCTTGTTGATGACGCCTCGACTCTTCATATAGGTCATGGGACGCGTGGGGAATACCTGATCAAGGCACTTGAGAATAAGAACGATCTGGGCCTGCACACCGGATTTATTAACAATGAAACTATGGAGCTTTTCAAGGCCGGTTCGATCAATAACAGTAGAAAGACCCTGGACAGGGGAAAGATGGTTGCAGCAGCGGCGATGGGTTCCAGGGAACTCTACTTTTTTATGAATGAGAATCCCTACCTTGAAATGAGAGCATTTGATTACGTCCTGAACCCTTCGGTAATAGCAGCACAGAAGCGTATGGTCTCTCTTTGCGAGGTAGCGGCAGTTGATCTTACCGGCCGAATTTCCGTCAATTATGGAAAAGGCTTTAGATTCGGCTGCGATCTGGCCAATTTCCTGCGGGCCGCCCCTGAGGCCCCGGGCGGCAAAAGCATCGTCATACTTCCTTCCACATCCGAGGGAGGAAAGAAAAGCAGCGTTCTGCCTCGCCTTGAGATAAAGGACGTTTTCCTGCCGATGGCGGACGCGCACTTTGTATTAACAGAATTCGGGGCCGTGAATCTCTTAGGAAAGAACCTTCAGGAAAGGGCCGTAGCCCTTATTGGCATAGCTCATCCGTCATTCCGGGACGAACTGCTTGCCGAGGCTTGCGAAATGGGACTTATAAAACATGAGCCGCACACCAAAGACCCGATCTGCGGCCTTTATCCTGCATCTATTGAGGAGTTACGCGAGATAGAGGGGAAATCAGTCCTCTTCAGGCCTGCCAGGGCTTCGGATGAACGCTTGATACAGGAGCACTTCTACGCTATGGACAGCGATGACGTGGTCGCCCGATTCCTGCATGAAAAGCTTGTGTTTCCGCGCAGGGATATATGCTGCATGTGCCGGATTGATTACCTAAGGGACATGACGATATTGGCAGTAACCGGGGAGCCGGGATTTGAGAAGATATTAGGAATAGGGGCATCTTTTTTTCAGCCTGCCACACAGACCTCCGAGGTCGCCTTCTCGGTGCTCAAGGAGTGGCAGGGAAAGAGAATCGGCTCCGTTTTGATCAGGAAGCTCGCACAGTCGGCCATAGAAAGCGGTGCCAAGGGTATTTTTGCCTTCACCATTGCCCAGAACCAGAGGATGATCCGGCTATTCAACGGTCTTCCCTACAAGATGAAAAAATCGGTGGTCGAGGGCATGCTTACTCTTAGCTGCCAATTCGAAGACAAAAAGGAGGCATGATGGACAGATTCTTTTTGAAACACTCAGAGACGATATTTGTTTTGATAGATATCCAGGAAAAGCTTGCAGCCGCAATGAAGATGAAGGACGCGGTTGTGGAAAATTGCCTTCATCTTATTGAACTTTCAAAGCTCCTGGACATACCGGTCGTCTTGACGGAACAGTATCCCAGGGGCCTTGGAAGGACGCTCGATGAGATAAGAAAAGCAATTCCTTCCTATGAACCCTTTGAAAAAACCTCATTTGACTGCTGTTCGGAGGCCGGATTTATCCCTAAGGTATCCTCTTACGGCAGGAATAGTATAGTGCTTGCCGGAATGGAATCACACATCTGCATCCTTCAGACAGCCCTGGGATTACTGAAAAGCGGCTACGCGGTACAGGTGCCGGCAGACGCCGTGTGCTCCAGGAAAAAGGGCAACCACAAGACCGCCATGCATTTCATCCGTGATGCCGGAGGTGTTATCACCGCTACCGAAACAGTGTTGTTTCAGCTCCTCGAGCGAGCCGGTACGGAAGCTTTCAAAACCATATCCAAGAGGATCAGGTGAAGGCCATAGCCCTTGCGCAAAAATTCAAGATATGAGCGACCGGATATGTCTTTCAAGCTCGGCCCTTGGAACTGCACCCACGACACTGTCCACGACCTTTCCGGCACGGAAAAACAATACGGTAGGTATGCTCTGTATCCCGTATGTTGACGCTGTCCGGGGATTTTCATCCACGTTGAGCTTTGCAACCCTGATCCTTCCCCTGTAATCCCTGGCCATCTGATCTACCACAGGGCCGAGCGTGCGGCACGGGCCGCACCAAGGGGCCCAACAGTCAAGCATAACAAGACCATCATATGATACAACCTGCCTTGCAAAATCAGCATCGCTCACTGCGACAGGACCATCATGCCCGCCGGGAATTGAGAGCTTCGCTTTGCATTTGCCGCACGCAGGGTGATCATTGGCCCTGACCTCAGGAATGCGATTTTTAGCACCGCACTTTGTGCAGGTGACATAAAGATAATCTTGAACCATAAAGGGTTGCCTCCCGGTTAAAGAAGTTATACTGTAAACGCTCATGACAAAAGAATTTTGTCGCCCCCGCAAATGAAAATCCTCCGCCAGCTCCGCACTCTGCGAGGTCGCAGATTTCCCTCCCCCCTGCGCGGGGGAGGGTCGGGGTGGGGGGTGTATTTTCACGGTAAATAAATTAGTGTCCATCCGGAAATGAGATAGTTTCTTCAAGTTCAAGGCGGGCGATAATTTTAACCACATGAATACATTGACGTATTTCGCAGATTAAAATTTGAGACCAACGCCGAAATCGGTGAAAATAGCCATTTCCGGATGGACACAAATTAGGCATGGACGTGACTAAGGTCAATGAGAGGAGGGGTGTTTAATTTTTTCTTGACTCAAAAACCAAATGTTCCTAATATAGTGGTTTATTTTATAAGAGGAGCCTAACTATATGTACGCGGTCATAAAATCTGGCGGGAATCAATACAGGGTAATGCCAGGCGATGAAATCCAGGTTTCCAAACTGCCCGGAGAGCAGGGTGCCTCGGTCGCCTTCGATCAGGTCATGCTTACATCCGACGGCGATAAGATAGCCGTCGGCACGCCTTATCTGGAGGGGACAAAGGTTTCCGGAACAATTACCCGACAGGCAAGGACAAGGAAGGTAGTCGTCTTCAAATACAAGAGGAGAAAAGGCTACCGCAGGACTAAGAGCCACAGGCAGGATTTCAGCCAGGTAAGGATAGACAATATCGAGACCCTGCAGGCAAATTAGATAAGGTTACTATTCGCGGATTAATTGCAGCTTCGCGTTTATTTTGATGAGGTGAATAGACAATGGCACACAAAAAGGCTGGCGGTAGCTCACGAAACGGCAGAGACAGCGCCGGGCAAAGATTCGGCATAAAATGTTACGGCGGTCAGGCCGTCAGGGCAGGCAATATCCTTGTCAGGCAGAAGGGCACCAAGATACACCCTGGTAAGAATGTAGGCATGGGCAGGGACTATACGATATTTGCCACTGTTGACGGATCAGTGGTCTATGAGACCTGGGGAAAGAATCGTAAAAGGGTAAGTATTAATCCCGTTGGACTTGCGGCAGCATCGAACTGATCCCATCAAGCGGGCATTCCCCCTTTCGGGAGTGACACGAGGTTTATCGCCGAAAGGCCCATCCTGTCTTTTATACTTTTTCCAGCAGCACAGCGCCCTCAGTTGTGGTAGATTCCACTCTAAGGGCGCATTGTTTTATGGTTCCGTATTAAAGGAGCACTCTTGATAAGCCCCATCAGAAAAAGGCTTCTCGCCAAGGCAAAAAGGAGCGTAATAAAGGTCGGAAGTGCTGTGATCACATCCTCCGATGGCCTCAACATGGAGGTGATAGGAGCGATAGCCTCCGACATCTGCGGGCTGCTTGAAGAAAGAAGAGAGGTGATCCTTGTCTCCTCAGGAGCCATCGCATCGGGACTAAGGAGGATGGGGCTGACCAAGAAACCGGAGTCAACGAGCCAAAAGCAGGCACTGGCCGCAATAGGCCAAAGTCTCCTGATGAAGGCCTATGAGGAGGCTTTTGGTCTTTATGGCCGCAAGGTGGCCCAGGTGCTCTTGACAAGAGATGACCTTTCAAACAGAAAGCGTTACCTTAACGCAAGAAATACCCTGCTAACACTGCTTGCCTGGAAGATAGTGCCCGTCATTAACGAAAACGACACGGTCTCCATTGACGAGATAAAGTTCGGAGACAATGACAACCTTAGCGCCATGGTCACAAACCTCACCGATGCCGATCTTCTCCTCTCTCTTACCAGCACGGACGGCCTCTATGACAAAGACCCCAACCTTCATAAGGATGCCTGTCTCATTGCAATAGTAAAGGGAGCGGACAAGGACGTCCTTCAGTTTGCAGGAACCGCAGGCAGGATGGGAACGGGGGGCATGGCCGCCAAGGTTATGGCCGCAAGAAAAGTAGCCCTGGCGGGAGTTCCCACAGTTATAGCCAATGGAACGGCTTCCGGAATGATAAAGAGGGTTTTCGAGGGTATGGAAACCGGCACACTTTTTGTCCCAAATGAAACGGCCCTCTGCGGGCGGAAGCACTGGATTGCCTTTACCAAATCCCCCAGGGGCGATGTCATGATTGATAGAGGAGCCGCGATTGCAGTAGTTGAAAAGGGGAAAAGTCTCCTGCCCTCTGGTATCATCGAGGTCAAAGGCAGATTCAGCCAGGGAGACTCGGTAAATGTTCTAGGCCCGGACGGCAAGGCGATAGCCATGGGAATGGTCAACTACCATTCCGGTGAAATAAGGAAGATCGCGGGGGCCAGGAGTTCGGAAATAGAGTCCAGGCTTGGCTTCAGACATGATGACGAGGTCATTCATAGGGACAACCTTGTCTTGATGACGGAGCTTGAGGAGGAAGAAGGGCAATGTCGCTAGAGGCAATGATTGAAAATATGGCAAGAGCCGCGCGCAAGGCGGCAAGGCAGCTAAGAAGCACGGATACGGCGCGCAAGGACAAGGCACTTATCAGGCTTTCTGAAAGCATTATACAAAGGCAGGATAAGATCCTAAGGGAAAACGCTGAAGATGTCACCGCGGCCAGGGATGCCGGGCTTTCACCCGCCATGCTGGACAGACTTGCCCTGAATCCCGCGCGACTAAAAGAAATGGCTGACGCCGTCAGGGAGGTGGCACTGTTGCAAGACCCTGTGGGCAGCGTGACCGGAATGTGGAAAAGACCGAACGGTCTTATGGTTGGAAGGATGAGAATACCGCTCGGAGTGATAGGCTTTATCTATGAATCTCGCCCGAATGTGACTACTGATGCCGCGGCGCTCTGTCTTAAATCAGGTAACACCGTTATTCTGAAAGGAGGCTCCGAGGCCCAGCGTTCCAATATGGCTCTTGAGGCCGTATGCTCCGAGGCCCTTGCGTATGCAGGCATTTCCAGAGACGCTATACAGGTAATACCCACGACCCGCAGGGAGGCTGTGGGGATTCTTATCGCCCTAAGCGATTACCTTGATGTTGTCATACCCAGGGGCGGAGAAGAACTTATAAGATTTGTAACGCAAAACGCTAAGGTGCCTGTCCTGAAGCATTATAAGGGCGTCTGCCACATATTCGTGGATGAAAGCGCCGAAACGACCCTCGCCCAGGAGGTATGCTTCAACGCCAAGGTGCAAAGACCAGGGGTATGTAACGCGATGGAGACGCTCCTGGTTCATGAAGGCATCTCCGGCGAGTTCCTGCTGCCGATGCTTCAGCGTTTCCGGAAGGCAGGGGTGGAAATAAGGGGGTGTCCAAAGACGCTGGAAATCTTTCCTGAAGCTGTTCCTGCGGTTGAATCCGACTGGCCCGCGGAGTTTCTTGATCTAATTCTTGCGGTCAGGGTGGTAAAGGATATGGATGAGGCACTGGAGCATATAGAAAGATATGGCTCCAGGCATACCGAGGCCATAATAACAAGTGATTACAATCGCTCTCAGCGTTTCCTTGCCGAGGTTGATTCTTCCGTCGTCCTCGTAAATGCCTCAACCAGATTTAATGACGGCAACCAACTGGGGCTCGGTGCAGAGATAGGAATAAACACATCCAAACTTCACGCCTTCGGCCCTATGGGGCCCAAGGAACTTACGGCTACCAAATTCATTGTCTTCGGACAGGGACAGATAAGAACATAGGAGGAGGAGCTTGAAGCTGGGTTTCCTCGGCGGAACCTTTGACCCCATACACCTGGGACACCTGCGCTCAGCGGAAGAGATAGCAGAGAGCCTTGGTCTGGAAAAGGTTTACCTCATTCCTGCAGCTCTTCCCCCACATAAGACGGGCCAGCCGGTCAGCTCCTTTCCTCACAGAATCGCAATGGCCAGATCGGCCGCGGAGAAATCCCCTCTCCTTGATGTCCTTGATCTTGAGGGAAGACGCCCCGGCATTTCATATTCGATAGAGACACTAAAAGAACTCAACTCCCTCTTCTCCGAGGCCGAAGATCTCTATTTTATAATAGGAACAGATGCCTTTTTCGAAATCAGGACATGGAAGAGCTATAGGAACCTCTTCAAGTATGCGCATTTTGTACTGGTGGAAAGGCCGGGGTTCCCTCTTTCCCGAACCCCTGCCTTACTGGAGGAACTTGAGATCGGGGCCTCACCTTTAGGAGGTGAAGGCGACTTTTTGCTGCCCTCCGGCAGACACATCTTTCTAGTATCGGTAACCCACATGGATATATCTTCAACGCGTATCCGAAATCTCAGGGGCAAAGGCAAATCCATAAGGTTTCTGATCCCTGAATCCGTCCACGACTACATCGTGCAGGAAGGGCTTTATCTATCAGATGGAAACCATTGAAAAGGCAAAGATGCTCTTTAATATCCTCAACGAACGTAAGGCCGTTGATCCGGTGCTCATTGAAGTTACAGGAATCACCAGCATAGCCGATTATTTCATCATTGCGAGCGGAAGTTCAACAAGGCAGGTTCAGGCTATCACCAGGCATCTGGAGAAAAGGATGCGGGAGGCAGGGATAAAGCCCCTTGGGATCGAGGGCGAACAAAACGCGCAGTGGGTACTCATGGACTACGGAGATGTAATCATACACATATTCTACGAGGACGTTAGGAAATTCTATGATCTGGAGGGGCTTTGGGTGGATGCCCCAAGGCTTGAGGCAAAGGATTTGCCGTGAAAATATACCACAAAGAGATTGAATGAGGATTTTCATCCCGCGGGGCGGCACAAATCGCGTCATGACGGTTTGGACAAGTCCACCGGCCTCAAAAAGATTTTATGGAGGAGGGATGGCGGCAACAGCCATCCGATCCCAGGGCTATTCTGAAGAGCCCGACCGTTCCGGGAACCTATTGTATCCTCTTCAGTACCTCGGAGGCAGTCTTCTGGCCCAGGGCATCCGCCCTTATTAGATCTATCTTACCCTTCTGAACCTCTCCTTTTGCTATCAGGGCAACACCTCTGTTATAGACCATGTCACCGTCATCAGGCGCAAGATCGAGGGCGCTGTTGAAATCCTGTACAGCCATATCAAATTTATCCTGTTGGAGATAGACCGCCCCCCTGTTTGAAAACGCATCGGCGCTTTTCTTTTCATATTTCAAAACAGTGGAAAACTCTTCCGCGGCAAGATCATATTTGCCTGTTTGAACATATATAACTCCCCTGTTGAAATACGCGTCGGTAAATGATGGATTGAGCTTTATTGCCTCGTTATAGGCAGTAAGCGCTTTATCGAGTTCGCCTTTGCTTTGATGAACCCAGCCTCGGCTGTAAAAGGCCTCAGCGTTCGACGGGTTTTTCTGGAGAAAGTTGTCAATCTTTCCGAGCCGTATTTCAAGGGCCGAACCCTTGGCCTCCTCGGCGTCCTTCGGCCTTGGAGGGGCAAAGATACCCAGTACCTTTTGGGCCGGGGCAGATGCCGTTCCTGCGTTTTCCGGCGTCTTTTGCAAATCCGGTTGCTTCCGGTCGAGGGGAACCTTTACCCTCCGTATATCCGCCGGCTGTTTATACCTTCCAAAGAGGCCATGAGGTCTATTTTCCAAGAATTGACTGATCGCAGAAAATACCAGTAGAGCAACGAGGGCCGCAAACGCTGGAGGCAAAATAAAAAGCAGCCGTGGCGTCTTTACTGCCGGAAAGTGCTCTATGCCATCCCCTTCCCCGACCATGAGACCATGAATCTGCCACCTGTAGAGCATGCACATAGACCAGGGGCTGAATATATTAAGAGTTACGAGATTTAGAAACCAGCTCACAATGGATATCTTTATAAATTCTCCTATACCTGCTCCAAAAGAGGTCTTCTCTCCTCCGTAGCGGGTGTGTTCCTCTTTCCAGGCGTAAACCCTGTAAATACCCCAGAAAAGATAAAGCCCCAGGGTCAAGAGGGGAAAGATTAAGAGGTGGATCAGCGAAAGGACCAGAAGGTCAGCCCCCGCTCCATTGAACTCGCTTGGCTCGCCGCCCACGACGGTGTTAGCGGCCTTCCACTTCAGAAACGCACACACCGCCCAGGGGGAATAAACTCCGATGGTAACGAGGCACAATAATCCCCAAAGGAGGCAGTTTATGAACAGGTCTCCGCCCTTCCCTGTAAAGCTCACCTGCTTTTTCCCGATAAGGCAGTGAGAGGCCTTCAACCTCAAGAGCTTTACGACCGCCCATGGAGCATAGATGCCGACCGTTAAGGCAGTCAGAAGAAACAAGTGGACAAATACAGTAAGGAAATATTCTCCGCCCTTGCCGCTGAATTCACAGTTTCCTTTTGCCATTGTTTACCCCACCTTAATCTTAACGCCCATTTCTCTTTGCCGGATTATACGGCCCCGAGAAACTGCCTATACAGACGGTAACTGCTTGTCTCCTTATAGTCTATCTCCTTAATGGGAGCTGAGTCAAAGCTAAGAATCTGCGCATCCGGAAAGCTCAGTATGATTGGCGAATGGGATGAAATAATAAATTGACTTCCGCTTTCGGAAACCGATCTCCTTACGCAATCGAGGAATTCAACCTGTCTTGAAGGAGAAAGGGCTGCCTCAGGTTCGTCCATAAGGTAGAGTCCTCCCCTGCTGCAGCGTGTCTTGAAAAAGGCCATGAAGGCCTGCCCATGTGACTGCTGGTTGAGGGAGACACCTCCATAGAAATCAATCAACCCTGGATCATTCATTATGAAATCATCAAGGTAGGAGGCACAGTTGAAAAAGTTCTCAGCCCTGAAAAGATAACCTCTTTCTATGCCGGTGCGGGGGCCTTCCTCCTCAAGGGATATGAAATCGTATAGCCTTGTCTCAAAAGGGTTTCGATGCACTATATGGGTCTTTTCCCCTCCCCACATAGCAAGACCGTACCGCCTTGCGATAGCCTCGAGGAGCGTGGACTTCCCCGTCCCGTTCTCACCTACAAAAAAGCTCACATCCCCTCTAAACTCTATTTCTCCGGTCATTCGGAACAAATTGAGGCTGAAGGGATAGCAGTCCGTGCGCGGAAAATTCCTGTTATGGATTTTTAAGCCTTTTATAAACAAGTTAATATGTTATCCTATATAATCGAGTTTTCACGCTCCGGTCTTCCTGAACCCGGGATCGAAACGAACTGGCAGGGTCGTCTCAATTCATATTTGTTTGTATGAAAATAGATAGCCACAGCTTCGTAGGCTCATATCTCCCATCCCTGCTTTATATCTGATAGTCAGGATCTAATCAGCTCAAAAATCCGGGGTAGGTGCGGCTTCAGCCGCAAGGGAACCGTTCGCCCTGCGCCTGAAGGCGCACCTACAGAACCTGATTCCTGGTCTGCATGGCCTGGTCAAGGCAGAGCCATCCCCCCAATTATTGAACTGATAGTCAGTATCGAAGAAAAACCGGAAAAGTTCGAGAGCGTCTCATTCATTATATGTTTTTGCAGACCAATGTGGCTCCCTTTCGTTCTGACCATGCCCCATCAACCCGGCTGAAATGCCACCCTACAGCAAACTCAGCGGTTCGGCTTTTTGCGTCCGCCAGGGCAACATGTTGGCATCTCCATCCGGTAATGGAACCATGGTTCTGTCATCGCAGGTAGCGGCTCGTCAGGGCCATCCTTTCGGAAGAACTCTTCTATGAACTCTAATGCCATCTCGATCATCTTGAGAGCATCATCTCTGCTGAAGTTTTCAGCGTTTAAGGCATAGTCGGCAGATTCTGTTTGTTTCTATGACCCAACGCAGAGTTCACCGGGCGCGGTATCGCTCCAGTGGAATGACGGGTTATGCCATAATTTCTTCTATTGGCAATATCTGTTTACCATGTCGGATTGTAAGAATCGATACCTGTTTCTTTTCAACACGATATACGATTCGATAATTGCCGTAGATCAGCTCTCTGAATTGGTCATTTCCAATCTCATGAACAACCCGGCCGCTTTTGGGTGAAGATTCCAGGTGCTTCACCTTTGAAAATATACTGTTGATCCATTTGTCTGCTGCTGATGGCTTGTCTATGGCTATATATTCAGCGATTTCCGAAGCTCTATCAATAGCCAAAGGCGACCAAACAATCTTCATTTTTAGACTCTTTTCAAAACTCGATCTTTTGCCTCTTCATGCGCAATTCCTTGTCCATGTGCGAGTTGGCTGAGAGATGTCTGAACATCTGTCAAAAGCTCAAGTTTCTCCTGCATATTTTCATATTCAGAGGCATCCAATAAAACGGCAACCCCTTTTCCATGTTGTGTGATTATCACGGGTCTCTTTGTATCTCGAACTTGCTTGATATAGTTTGCGATACCTATCCTTACCTCAGACAATGGTTTGATATCTTGATCGATCTTTAATCGTTGCATTTTCCACCTCACGATGTTCATAAATTTTGTACATTATAACGTACATTATTTATCATAAGCAAGTGCTTTCTTCAGGCATAACGGAAACATCAGCGGCACGGTTTTTTGCGTCCGCTGCAAAAGCCTTGTTATGCGATTTCAACTTCTTTTAATTCATATGCAATAGTGTCCGCACTTAAATCCTGCTCATCTGGCCAAATGATTCCGCAAAAAAAAGGTTTTACTTGCTTAAAATAATTTTTATCCTGTAATTGTTTAAATACACCTTTCTCTAAATACGGTTTAACGTCAAATATCCCGGTTCGACCATCGGATAATTCAACAAATAAGGTATAATCATTATTTGGATTGACTTTTCTAACCTTTAACATTGTTCACCTCAACGGTTCTATTTTATGTGGTTGTTGACCTTCGACTGCCAACTTCCAGTTTGCCATCAAATCCTCCTGATGGATTTCAACCCATGCTTGTATCAATTTAAGCTTTTTGTTTGGCATTTCACCATTTAAAACTTTACCTTGCGGTATTGAAATGACAGCATCATATTCAGCATAATTAGCATGAATATGAGGCATTTTATGTTCTTTATTATCAAAATAATACATGTAAATGATTATTCCATAAAATAGTGAAATAGTAGGCATGTTAATATCTCCATTATCATTTTCCGATCTATTTTCAGGCTTCCACCCAGTAGACTTTATGAATTTATCAAGTTCTTTTTCTGGAATTATTCTCGTCATGATCAAAGATCCTCAGTTCAACGCTTAGCGCATAACGGGTGAACTGTGCCGCCCGGCTTTTGGGGTCGGCACCAGTGATTTGTTGGGCCAATTGTCTATATTATTTCTTTATGTTATCCAATATTTTAAGGAGCAATCCATAATTAATATATTCTTTGTACTGTGTAGCCACCTTTCCTATATCCTCAATCATTTTAAAATGGTACGATTCGATATTCCAAACAGGGTTCAGCCGTTTCTCCTCGCGCTGATCTACTCTATTTGATGCATTCGCATGAGAAAGATGCTCAGATATCAATCCCCAAATTTTCTTCCATTCATTATCAATGCTTTCTAATCGGAAAGCCTCAATAATTCTCCTTGCGTGCAACAACCAGCCTTCAAGACATAAGTTGTGCAAAAAAGGGTCCTGATAGGAATTTATACCAACTTTGCATTGATTTAACATTTCAAATTCATATTCTAAATCTTCAGCATTATATTTTGTGAAATGATCACTTTTATTCATAATCGTCTATATCCAAAGCCCAATGGGCGAGCTGAGCCGAGTCGGCCTAGCGGCGGGAGGCGACGTACGGTCGCCGACGGCGTTAGACCGGCGAGGCTCCAGCGATTGTTCGAAAGGCCGCCTCCGGCGGCCTGTAGGACAGGCGCTGGAGCGAAGCTCAGCTCGCCCATTCGCGGCGCGCCGGAGGCGTGCCGCGAACAGATATTGGACTGAAAAAATATATTACAAAATACTTACCTGCGATAATTACTTAACTATATCTGATAATTATAGATTTTATGCCGCCTCATTTAAAAAATAGTATTTAATATAAATATGTTATGACTAACAGTGAAATATGATATAATAATTCTGTCTAGCATTACACCGCACGTTGCAACTTAACTAGTTGACTTGGATATATTTTATGACCCTATAAAGCCAAAAACAATCCATGGCGATTCCGGGATGCTTACAAGGAATCCGTCGAGGAAAACCGCCGGCTGCTTGGGTGACCGTGCCGTATATTGTCCAAGCAGAGGGTAGCGCGCAGCCCGTTAAAGAAGACAAGTTGTGACGTTTCATTATTTAAACTAAAAATACAACCTGTTGCCGGGTAGGGGTCGCAATCAAGAAGGTCAACCCAGGGTTATCGTCAAAAGAGGAGACCAATGCCGATGGTGATGCCGACCCCCGATGGATTTTCAGGGCTGTGGCGTGGCCTTTCGCTCAGGAATGTCAGGCCCCGGACCCATTCTACTGATATAGTCTTCCCGCCTGGGGGAAAAAACCTCTACTACGATAGAATCATCAATGACTTCGGCCCGGTGTGTAACTCCCCCCGCTATGCACCATGCATCGCCGGGGCCGGCATCAAAATCCTTCCCGTCTATGTTGATAATTATGCGTCCCGACACAACAAGCCCTGTCTGCTCATGTGGATGGCTGTGATCTGGAAGCCTGGAGCCTTTCCTTAGCTTGAATTCGCACATATGGGTCTTTTCCCCATATACCATGCTCTTGATGCCGACACCTGCGGCTGGCTCAAAGTAGCCTCCCGCGTTTTCATCACGTTTGTACAACATTGAAAGTTACTCCTTTCTTTCCATCAAAATCTTTTCGGCTACCTCCATGTCCGGGGGGCACAAGGGATACCTGAGCAACTCGTGGGGCAGGACCCACCTCAACGCCTCACAGCCGATCGGCTGAGGTTCTCCTGAAATAATTACGCCTCTAAGAGTCGTCAGGCGGATCTTTCTGGTAGGATATCTATAACAGGAATCCAAGAAGGTTTCCCCGACCTTGATCTCCACCCCCAGCTCTTCGACCAGTTCCCTCCGGAGGCATTCCTCTATGGTTTCACCCTGTTCACGCTTTCCGCCGGGAAATTCCCAGTAGCCCCCCATAAAAGAAGCCCTTGGTCTCTTGGTTATCAGATACCTGCCGTTCCGCAAAATCAAACCCGCCGCAACCCGCAAGGTATCTCCCGAATCACTCTCCCTCAAGGCCGATACCTTTTAGTCTAAGGCGCAAGTATGCGCTCTCCGCCTCCTTGTTTTGCGGGTCAATCTCGATCACACGTCTGTAAAGGTCCATTGCCTTTGCAACCTGCCCGTGCTTTTCCCTGAGGACGGCAAGCCGTATGAGGAAGGCGGTGCTCTTTGAGCTTATCTTCAGTATGGCCTCCATCGTATCCATGGCCTGGAGTTCCTGACCGGTTCTGACATAAGCATCCAGCAGATACTCAAGTATTTCCTGCGAGTCGGGATTGGCCGCTGCCCCAGTCCTCATTACGCTGATTATTTCATCATACAATCCCTTATCCAGGAAGTAGGCAAAAAGAAAACCGTAAGGCGCCGGATAGGTGGGATTGATGGATATCAGAAGTTCCGCTTCCCTTGCAGCCTCCTCATAAGCGTTCTTGCTCTTGTATATTTCAAAGATGATCCTGTGGAGCGATTCATCCCTGGGATGAAACTCCTCATACCTTTTAAGATGGGAAAGGGCATCATCAAGGCTGCCCATTTCGTATTCAAGCGCTGCCAGATTATAGATTACAACCTCGTCAGAAGGGTCAATATCCAAAAGCTTTCTGTAAGTATCAAGGAGTCTTTCGTTTTCCTTGAGACCCTCAAGGGCCCTTGCAAGAGTCATGAGGGCCTGCCTTGAGTCAGGCGTCTTCTCAATGACCTCCTCGGCAAGTTTTTCGGCCCTATTCCACTCTCCGGTGTCAAGGAAACGCTCAGCGAGCCTTAGCCTTCCTTCTGCATCATCAGGATTAAGGGTCAGGGCGTTTCTAAGGTAAAAGGCGGAGTTATACGCATCACCAAGTTTGTCGTAAAGGTAGGCCAGGTTATAATAGAGATTGACATCCTTCTGATCCAATCTAGCTGCGCTCAAAAACGAAGAAACTGCCTTTTCAAAGTCTCCCGCCCTGAGAAAGGCATAGCCCAGGCGCTTAAGAAGTGACGCCCTTTCCTCCTCCGGAGTCGCAGCAACAAGTGCCTCATATTGTTTTGCGGCCTCATTCCATCTTTCTGCCTTCTCAAGTGTTTCAGCAAGCTTGAGCCTTGCCTCGGCGTCTTCAGGAGCAAACTTTAGAAGCCTTTCAAGTACCGTGATCAGGCTGTCCGGATTCGCCGCTTTTTCATAGAGTTCGGAAAGTTCCCACAACCTTTCCTTAGTCTCAGCGGGAAACCTCTCCATCAGGCGGATCGCCTTCTGAAAATATCCCCTGGTCTTGTATTCGCTTATAAGCCGCTCTGCGATGTCCTTTTCTGTAGGCAGAAGAGCAGCCGCTTTTTCTAGAAAAAGTATCCTCATATCGGAATTTATTATTCTGCCCGCCCTCTCGATCCAATCCTCGAGATATGGTCTTATCTCAAGGTCAAAAAATCCGAGGGTCTTGTTTTTATGCTTGATTTCCACATGGAATGAGTAATGCTCATAGATATCATGATCAGGAAGGATTTCTGAAAGGGGGGTTTCGTAATCAGAGAGAACGGCGATATCCGCCCTTTCCGTAAAGAGGCGGACCCCAAAGCCGAACGGGATATTGGTTGAGATCCCGCTTATCATTACTCTGTCTAAAGGATGCAGGGATATCTTTTCCCCGGGCAAAATCTTTATGATCTGCGCGTTTACCTTCAAGACAACGAAATTTACCCTGCTTGGCCCGCTATAACGCGATACCCAAAACCACAGCGCACCTGCCGCCGCAAAAAAAAGGCACAGAATCAGTAAGGAACGGAAGCTAAATAATTTCCTTTTCTTATCTGGTATCAGCAATCACGGCACTCACTTAACGGCGCCTTTCTCTTCCCTTGCAGCCCTGCTTACGGTCTTCTCAAAAAGGAGAAGCAGAGGAGAGGCTACATAAACGGACGAGTAGGTACCCACAATGATTCCTACAAGAAGGGCGAAGGCAAAGTCGTGTATTACGCCGCCACCCAGTATGAACAGGGCCAGCACCACAATGAGGGTCGTTCCGGCCGTAAGCACTGTCCTGCTGAGGGTTTGATTCACGCTGTCATTGATTATCTCAGACAGAGGCCTTCTTCTGGTCCTTTTTATGTTTTCCCTTATACGATCGAATACGATGATCGTGTCATTCAAAGAATATCCCACAATCGTCAGGATGGCGGCAATAACCGACAGATCTATTTCCTTATTCAAGAGAGCGAATGCCCCCACGGTGATAGTGACGTCATGCACCAGGGCCATAATGGCCCCAAGGGCAAATCTCAACTTAAGGAACCAGCAAAGCCCTATTGTTACGGCAAGAGCAGCCACTATCAGCGAGGTGACCCCAGCGCCCAGGGCTGAGATAAAATAGACAACAACCGCAAGCGAGATGGCCATTACAAGGCTCATCATCCATTTAAGCTCGAAGCGCCCCGAGATATAAATAGCCATAAAAAGGATTGAATAAAAGATAGCGAAGAGGGCCTTTTCAGCGAGGTCTTTTCCCACCTTAGGCCCCACCATTTCAACCCTCCTGATCTCGGTTCCCTCGCCGAAGGCCTGCCTGAGCGCAGCGCCGGCCTTGTCGCCGACACCTGTAAGGTCCAAATCCGTTTTCTGAACTCGGATAAGATATTCAAGATCCCCTTCCTGACCGAATTCCTGTACGATACTGTCTTCGAGCCCGATAGGCGCCAGGGCCGACCTGATTTCAGAGGGGGCCTTCTTCTGTTGAAGCTTCAGTTGTATCAGCACACCGCCTGAGAAATCCACACCATATCGGGGGCCCCCACGCCATATAAGCATAAAGATCGTCAAAAGGATAAGTGCCCCAGAAATAACAAAGGCAATATTTCTTTTCCCTACAAAATCAATTGAGATATCAGGTTTGATTATATGCATAATTGCTCCGCTAATACGGCACCGTTATATGCTTACCGTCTTCATTCGTTTTACTATATAGATATAGTCAAAGATTATTCTGGTTAAGAATATAGCTGTAAAAAAACTGGCCAGTATCCCTATGCTCAGCGTAACAGCAAATCCTCTTACCGGCCCGGTGCCGAACTGAAAAAGGACCAGGGCCGTTATCAAGGTTGTCACATTGGAGTCTAGGATTGTTACAAAGGCCTTGCTGTATCCTGATTCGATTGCCGCCCTGGGCGGTTTACCCAGTCTTATCTCTTCTCTTATCCTCTCAAAGATAAGCACGTTAGCGTCCACAGCCATGCCGATCGTAAGTATGATTCCCGCTATTCCGGGAAGAGTCAGCGTGGCTCCGAAGAAGGCAAGCCCCCCCATAATAAATACGACGTTAAGAAGCAGCGCCAGATCGGCTATAATCCCCGAGAGGCGATAATAAATGATCATGAAGATCACTACTAAAATTCCGCCGATAAGCATGGACTTGAGCCCTTTGTCAATGGAATCCTTTCCTAATGAAGGGCCTACGGTGCGCTCCTCCAGAATCTTTACAGGCGCAGGAAGGGCACCCGCCCTCAGCACAATGGCAAGGTCCCTGGCCTCATCCATGCTGAATCGGCCGGTAATCTGGGCCTTGCCGCCGCCTATCCTGTCTTGAATCACAGGTGCGGAATAGACGTTATTGTCCAAGATTATGGCAAGTCTTTTCTTTATGTTTTCACCTGTTATCTGTTCAAAAAGCCTTGCCCCTCTAGCGTCAAACGCAAGAGAGACATAAGGTTCGCTGTATCGGCTGTCTATGGCAACCCGGGCATCTGTTATGTATTCCCCGGTCATAAGGGTCCTCTTCTTCAAGAGATACGGGACCTTTCTCTTCGCACCGGTTGATGCGTCGGTCGCGGTTTCATATAAGATTTCGCTACCGGGGGGAACTGTTCCCTTTAGTGCCGCTTCCAGGTTTCCTTCTTCATCAACCAGCTTGAATTCGAGGATGGCCGTCTTGCCTATCAGCTCCACGGCTCTCTTTGGGTCCTTTATGCCGGGAAGCTGTACCAGTATCCTTTCTTCTTCCTGAGGTCTTATGTCGGGTTCGCTTACGCCGAACTGGTCAATCCTGTTTCTTATAGTTTCAAGCGCCTGATCCACCGCCATCTTCCTTATGCGCTCTGCTGCCTTAACATCAAGCCGCATCGAAAATGCGGGCTTTCCTTCTACAGGAGGAGCTGAGGCAAGACGGAATTCAGCGTAGCTTGAAGCTATGAGTTCATTAAAGCCGTTAACGTCTTCGTCCCTCATAAGTGTTACAAGGATTTGATCCGTTCCTGCCCGCTTAAGCTCTCCGTACCGCAATTTGGCCTTTCTGAGGTCGTGTTTCAGCTCTTCCGACACCCTCTCGACATGGCTTTCTACCGCCTTTATGCTCTCCACTTCCAGTATAAGGTGGATGCCTCCCTGCAGATCAAGTCCCAGTTTGATCTTATCGCTTGGAAGCACACTTGACCACCAGCCGGGAACCTTCTCTCCTATGCTGGGCACAAGATAAAGAAGACCCAGGAGAACAGCCGCAAGCGCAATCAATGATCTCCACATCAGACTTCTAGACACGTTTATTTCTCCATAAAAATTTCAATGCTCTCCGCACTGTGATGCAGTGCGGATGGTTTTTCAGACAAATAGAGAAGAGACAAAACGATGCTTCCGCTCAGGATTCCTTCACAGCCTCGCTTCCGAGCACGCCTGCGACGGCTGATCTCGAAATCTTGGCCCTTATCTTGGGCGCTATCTCCATTGTCACCGAATCGTCTGCCACTCCGGTAATAACACCGTGAAGACCGCCGCTTGTGACAATACGGTCTCCGCGCTTCAGTGAAGAGAGCACCTGTTTGTGTTGCTTGGCCTTCTTCTGTTGCGGCCTTATCAGGAGAAAATAGAAGATTGCAAACATCAAAATAAGCGGCACGAAGGCTGTCAAGCCGCTCCCCTGACTACCGTTTCCGGCTCCGCCGGTCCCCATCGCATATGCCAAAAAATCCATTAGGAAAACTCCTCCTTCAGTAAGGTTTGTCTCTCATAGAACTTTTCTATGAACTTGTCCAGTGTGTTTTGCCTTATGGCATTCCTGATACCGGACATAAGTTTCATATAATAGCTGATATTATGCAACGTATTCAATTGGTAAGCAAGTATCTCTCTCGATAAGAAAAGATGTCTCAGATAGGCCCTTGAAAAATTAGCGCAGGTATAACATTCACATTCATCATCCGGAGGTCTGGGGTCATCACGAAAATGAAGATTTTTGATCGAAAGCTTCCCCTTTGAGGTAAAAAGCATCCCGTTCCTCGCGTTTCTTGTGGGCATAACACAGTCGAACATATCAACCCCCCTGAGAGATGCCTCAATAAGATCCTCAGGCGATCCCACCCCCATGAGATATACCGGTTTATCCTCAGACAAGCATTTCTTGGTTGTTTCGATCATATCGAGTCTGGTGGCCATATCCTCCCCGACCGAAAGGCCGCCTATGGCGTAGCCATCAAAAACCAGGGAAACCATGTCCGCCGCGCTTTTTTCCCGCAGGTCGGCATACATCCCGCCCTGAACAATCCCAAACAGGCTTTGCTCAGAGCCGTTCCAGAAATCACGACATCTTTCGGCCCATCTGGCCGTGAGTTCCACCGACCTTGAGACATAATCATATTCCGACGGATATGGTACGCATTCATCAAAGGTCATGGCAATATCGGCTCCGAGATCTCTTTGGATTTCCATGGACTCTTTTGGGCCGATGAAGTGAAGGGAGCCGTCCAGATGCGAACGAAAGGCTACCCCATCCTCCGATATCTCCCTCAGGTCTGCCAGGCTGTAAACCTGAAACCCGCCGCTGTCTGTGAGGACCGGATGAGGCCATGCCATGAAACGGTGGATGCCTCCCATTCGCTTTACAAGATCATGGCCGGGTCTCAGATAAAGATGATAAGCGTTCGCAAGGACAATGCCTACTCCTATGGACTCAAGGTCTCTGGGGCAAATAGCCTTAACAGAGGCATGGGTTCCAACCGGCATGAAGACCGGCGTTTCAAAACTGCCGTGAGCAGTATAAACAATACCGGCTCTTGCCTTTCCAAACGAACTCCTTGAGGTTATATCAAAACGCAAGACATCCCCATTCCATAGGCCCCTTACAATATAAGCATGGCATCGCCATAGCTGAAAAACCGAAAACGATTAAGAACCGCATAATTATAGGCATCCTTTATGAATTGCAGCCCGGCAAACGCCGACACAAGAAACATCAATGAACTCCTTGGAAGATGAAAATTGGTTATGAGTCCGTCAACGACAGAAAAACCAAACCCCGGAATTATGAGAAGATCAGTCTCTGCATCCCCGCTCCTTATTTCACCGGTCTCTATTGCAGAGCTTTCCAGTGCCCGTACCGCGGTAGTGCCGACGGCTATTACCCTGCCTCCCCTTGCCTTTGCGGTGCGTATTCTCTCAGCGCTTCCATCGCTTATGCAGTAGCGCTCTGAGTGGAGGCAGTGCTTCCGAATGTCTTCAACCCTGACGGGTTGAAATGTCCCATAGCCGACATGGAGGGTAATCGGACAGACCTCAATACCCCTTTCAGCCAGCCTTTCGATGAGAGCATCCGTAAAATGTAGGCCGGCGGTTGGGGCCGCAACCGCACCGGGCACCCTCGCGTAAACCGTCTGATAGCGCTCCCTGTCAATATCAGCAGATTTCTCGCCGTCACGCTTTATATAGGGAGGAAGAGGCACCCGCCCTATCCTTTCGAGAACATCTTCCAAAGGAGAATTAGAAAAGAAGGATATCCTCACCATCCCATCTCCTATAACCCTGTCAACGCAACCCGATAAGCCGCCTTCAAAGGAGATTTTCAAACCCTTCCTCGGCGGCTTGGATGATTTCATCAGACAATCCCGCTCTGCACATCTGGATCCATCGGAAGACCCCAGTACCAGTAATTCAACCGAGCCCCCTGATTCTTTTCTCCCGGAAAGTCTTGCCGCCATAACCCTTGTATCGTTTATTACAAGGACATCTCCAGGGGTTAGCAGCTTTGGGAGATCGTAGAAACGTCTCTCTGAAAGCCTTCCTTCCGCACGGCAGGCCACGAGGAGTCTGGAGGCATCTCTCGAGGCGGCTGGAGCCTGCGCAATTAGTTCAGGGGGAAGATTATAATTATAGCTCCCGATGTCGAAAATGCCCATAGATTCCTGACATATTGACCTTTATATGAAAATCGCCTCCCCGCCCCTCCCCTCCGTCGAGGGTGAGGGATATGGAAAGTGGGGAGATTTCTATTATTCGTTGTGCCCCACCAGGGCATGGGGGTTTTAGTGTTGATTCGGTCTCTTTCCATCTGCCTACTCTCTGAAAAGATAGGCCAGAACCAGCCCGGTGGCCATGGAGACAAATCCAATCGTCCGGAGTCTGTAATCCGGGCTCTCGAGAAGTCTATATGTCGCCCGCCTCATTTTATCCGGAAAGGCGAAGTAAGGAAGCCCCTCGACAAAAAGGATGAGCCCTATCAGGAATAGTATCGTTTTCATATCCTTTCGCTTTGTCGGCCGCAAGATTTACTGAAGTAGTGTCCATCCGGAAATGAGATAGTTTCGTCGAGTTCAAGACGGGCGATAATTTTAACCACAGGAATACATCAAGGTATTTCGAGGACTAAAATTTGAGCGCAACGCCGAAATCGATAAAAAAAGCCATTTATGGATGGGCACGAAGTAGCTCCTGAGACATTCCGGGGGATACACCTGCATCTTAACAGGAGGCGAAAAAGGCCCATCTGATCTTCTTACTAATCCCTCGTCATTACGGTGTGCTTCTAACCGCCATGCCCGAATGGGGCACGACAAAAGATGAAAATCACCCCCACCCCTCCCTCCCCCGTCGAGGGGGAGGAATAAAGGGAAGGGACATTTTCATATAAACCTTGCGTGATATTAGAATTTCCGCTCAATGATGTCAATGCATTCATGGAAAGCCGACTTATCGCTTGATATGACCTCCAATATCGTATAGCTTTTCCAGGCGGGGAGATATATTCTGCAAAGAACCCCGACAGCTTGATACAGGGTACCTTGGGAGACGGCAGTTGCAATCCGTTAGGCTCACAGTTGATCTATCCGCCATAAGAAAAAATTTCAGGATGCTGAGGTCGCTCCTGGGGCCTGCCGTGGGAATAATGGGCGTGGTCAAATCCGATGCCTATGGGCACGGCATCTTGCGTGTCGCACGGGTACTGGAAGATGAAGGCGCCGAGTATCTCGCCGTAGCGTATCTGGAAGAGGCCATTGTCCTCAGAGATGGAGGCATAAAAGCTCCCCTTGTAATACTCTGCGGTCTGGCCGGAAGGGGGGAATTTAAGGAGGCCGTCGAAAGAGGCCTTATCCCTGTCCTCTATGACTTGGAGGCAATAGCAAAACTTTCCTCCGCGGCGCAACGGATTGGCAGGCAGGCGTCATTTCAGCTAAAGATTGACACCGGGATGGGAAGGCTTGGAATATCCCCGGATGAAGTAACGCGGTTTATCGAGGTCATCAGACAGTCACCCGGGCTAAGGCTGCAAGCACTTATGTCCCATCTTTCAAGCGCGGACGATCCGGACGGTCAGTTCACGATGTTACAGCTTGACAGATTTCGGGATGTCTTGAATATTGCCGGACCGTCGGTATTGGACTTATCATGCTCCAGTCTCGCTAATAGCGCAGGAGTGCTCCTGCATCCCGAGACAAGGCTTGCCATGGTCAGGCCGGGCATCATGTTATACGGATACGGCCCGGTTACCGCAGATGCGATAAAAAACATCATGCCTGCCATGCGTTTTACGGGCAGGATATTGCAGACCAAGATTCTTGAAAAGGGAAGCCCCGTAAGCTACGGAAGGACATATTACACAAGTTCCCCCAAAAGGATAGCGATAACCACCGGAGGTTACGGTGAGGGGCTGATGAGGGCCATGTCCAACAAGGCAAGCGTCCTGATAGCCGGAAGAAAGGTGCCCGTGATAGGGGCCGTTTGCATGAACATGACGATATGCGATATTACTGAATTGCCTGTAATCCCTGCGCCCGGAGACGAGGTTGTGTTTATCGGGGCACGGGGGGAAGAAAAAATCACGGCAGAGGATCTCGCGAAATGGTCAAGCACCATTTCCTATGAGATACTGTGCTCGATAGGCCAAAGACACAAGAAGGAATACCTGGATGAAAAAACGGATCATCTCTATCCTGAATAAGACCGTACAAAGGGCTGCCCAGGAAGGGGCACTGAAATCACCCCCGGAAGGAGGCTTTGTTGTTGAGGTGCCTTCAAGCTCCGACCACGGTCATTTCGCCACAAATCTATGCCTAACGCTGGCAAAATCTCAGAAGCAGCCTCCAATGAAGATCGCATCGGTGCTTTTGCCGATCCTCAAAGAATGTCCTCTCTTCGAGAGGGTTGAAGCAGCCCCGCCCGGATTCATCAATTTCTTTGTAAAAAGGGATGAGTGGATGCCCATTGTAACGCAGATACTTGAGGAGGGGGCATCCTACGGCAAAAGCGACTTTGGAGAAGGAAAGAGTGTGCTGGTTGAATTCGTGAGCGCAAACCCTACAGGCCCTCTGCACCTTGGCCACGGCAGAGGGGCGGCCCTGGGAGACACACTTTGCAGAATACTTGAACTGGCCGGCTTTAATGTCGGACGGGAGTTCTATATAAATGATGCGGGAAGGCAGATAAGGCTTCTGGGTGAATCGGTATTTGCCCGCTGGCAGCAGATAGAGAACCCGGATTACCCCTTTCCTGCAGGCGGCTACCATGGAGAATACATAGCGGAACTCGCGCGCATGATATCGGCAGAGACGGATTTGGCCTCTCTAAGCGACGAAGAGGCTATTGAGGTCTGTGCTTCTTTGGGTAAGGATATCATGCTCGATGACATAAAAAGATCCCTCAATATGTTTCGTGTGGATTTTGACGTATGGTATAGTGAAACCTCTCTGCACGAATCCGGAAGGTTCGCAAAGAGCCTCAGCTCAGGCGCCATAGCGGAGAAGATTTATGAGAAAGATGGCGCTCTCTGGATAGCCACATCCGAACACGGTGACGATAAGGACAGGGTCATAAGAAAGCAGGATGGATCTTACACCTACTTTGCCTCCGATATATCATACCACCGCGACAAATGGGAGAGGGGCTTCAGCAGGGCTATAGACATCTGGGGCGCCGATCATCACGGATATATACCGAGGGTTCAGGCGGCCCTTGAGACCATGGGGGTGCCCAAGGGATGGCTTTCCGTCATGCTGATACAGCTCGTCAAGCTATGGCAAGCAGGAGCGGAAGTAAAGATGAGCAAGAGGGCGGGAACCTACGTAACCCTTCAAGAGCTGATGGACGAGGTCGGGGTTGATGCTGCAAGGTTTGTTTTTCTAACGAAGCACAACGATTCGCCCCTGGATGTGGATGTAGATCTCATAAAGAAGCAGGAAAGCGATAACCCCGTTTTCTATGTTCAGTACGCCCATGCCAGGGCGAGCAGTATCCTGAGAAAGGCACAGGAAGAGAGTGTCTTTAATGGCATCGAGGACGAAAAACTGCTTAAAAACTATCTGAAGCTCGAAGAAGAGATAGCACTTATAAGGATGATGGGTGATTTCCCGTCCCTGGTTGAGGAAATGGCCAAGTCACTGGAACCCCATAGGTTAACCTATTACCTTCAGGACCTTGCTGCGATGTTTCATCGTTATTTCAACCTCGGCACCAAGAATCCGGAATTGAGAGTTATTACAGAGGATGCCTCAGTCAGCAGGGCTCGGCTTTTCCTCGTAAAGGCGATAAGGACGGTCGTAGCCAATGGGCTTTCCCTTCTCGCGATAACCGCTCCGGAGCAGATGTAACGATAAGAGGGAGGAAAGGGCTTTGGTTGAGGAATTAAGGCACTCAAAGGCAAGACGCTACCACTTTGAACTCTCCCTCGCAGGGATCATATCAATTGCGTTTGCGTGCATTATCTTACTAGGCTGGATATTTTTCGCTGGGGTACTGGCAGGAAGGGGACTGTTTCCGGACGTGATAAAGGTCCTTGTCCCGGCGAGTCAGGAAAAGAGTCAGGCGTCAACATCTCAAAGGATCCAGGAGACTCCTAGTGAACCCCCCCTCGCCTTTTACAGCGAACTCAAGAAAAGTGGAGAAACGCCCTCCGAGCCTTCAAAGGACAAGCCTCCCGGGGCGATTTATGCCGACGATAATCTTTATTGCGTGCAACTTGTCTCCCTGGAGAGCGAATCGAAGGCGGAACAGTTGGCTAAGAAGCTTCGAAATAGAGGGCAATCTGCTTTCGTAAACAAGAAGGAGCAGCAGGGCAAGGTCATGTTCAGGGTAAGATGCGGTCTTTTCGCCAGCCGATCAGAGGCAGAAAGGCTCAGGAACTACCTGATAGAGAAGGAGGGACTCCAGGGCCTTGTCGTAAGGGCGGACAGCGATACATGAGCGATATCATTATTCGAAAGGCAATGTTATCAGACGTGGCAAACATGCACAAGCTTATCAATCATTATGCCGAAAGGCGTATCCTGCTTGCGCGCCCTCTAAGTGAACTCTATGAGAGGGTAAGGGATTTCTTCGTGCTTTTTGTCAATAGAGGTCCGGACGGCAATGAAGTTCCACAGGACCGCGGCGAAAACGACGGCTTCTGCGGAGTCTGCGGTCTTGGGATCTGCTGGGACGATCTGGCCGAGATAAGGTCTCTTGCCGTATGGGAGTCGTGTAACAGACGAGGCTTCGGGGCAATGCTGGTGGAAAAATGCCTCATGGAGGCCGGAGAGCTTGGGATCAAAAAGGTCTTCACCCTGACCTATGTCCCTGCCTTTTTTGAAAGACTGGGGTTCAGGAGGGTTGACAAATCCTCTCTACCCCAAAAGATATGGGGGGATTGTCTAAGATGCCCGCAATTCCCTAATTGCGACGAAGTAGCTCTTGCCCTCGAGCTTGATTCCGGAACTTAGGGGGTTACTTGAAGAGGTTTTTCTGACAGCGCACCAAGGGAGGATGACATGTTCGGTATAGGAATGCCGGAACTTATTATAATATTGGTCATAGCACTGGTAGTTATAGGGCCTAATAAACTGCCGGATTTCGCCAAGGCTCTGGCAAAAGGCCTGGCTGAATTTAAGAAGGCGACTCAGGATATAAAGGAGAGCCTCAAGGTTGACGAGGAACTGAACGAGGTCAAAAAGGATATTGCAGATACCGTATCAGGACTGAAAGACTTCAAGGCCTATGATGTGCCGGAGTCTTCCAAACCAGCATCAAAAGAAAAAAGGGAGGCGGTGTATGAAGACTTTGACCAGGCCATAGACGAATTCAACGAGGCAAAATCATCCGGAACAGAGAAGAAGGACTTAGAGAAAAAGGGGGATCCCGAAAATGCAGCCGGATGACAAGAAGCCTTTCATGGGTCATCTTGAGGAGTTGAGGTCAAGGCTTGTAGTATGCGCCATAGCCGTGGGGGTGTCTTTCTTTGTCACCTATTTCTTCTCAGAAAGGCTTTTTAGGATATTGGTGGCCCCGCTCATAAAGGTTATGCCGGCAGGGGAAAAACTTGTTTATACAGGTCTTCCCGAGATGTTTATGGTCTATATCAAGGTAGCCTTGATCGCGGCGGTGCTCCTGGCCGCGCCTGTCATATTTTACGAGATGTGGATGTTTGTCGCTCCGGGACTTTACCAGAAAGAGAAGCGATTCATGCTGCCATTTGTGATTTCTTCGACCCTGCTGTTTGTGGGGGGCTCTCTTTTCGGATATCTTATCGTATTCCCCTTCGGTTTTCAGTTCTTCATGGGTTTTTCAAATGACTTCGTAAGGGCGCTTCCTTCGGTAGGCCAATACTTTTCATTTTCGGTAAAGCTCCTCTTCGCCTTTGGGATAGTATTCGAACTCCCAGTGGTAATTTTTTTCCTCACTAAGATGGGAGTGGTAACACCCGAGTTTCTTGCAAAGAAAAGAAAATACGCAATCTTAATCGCCTTCGTTGTGGCGGCCATACTTACGCCCCCCGATGTCATGACTCAGTTCATGATGGCAGTTCCCCTTATCGTCCTGTACGAGGTAGGTGTCCTGGTATCCAGGATGGCGAGGAAGAAGGTTAAGGGGTAGAGAATTACGGAAGGACCTTTACAATCCTTCCGTTTGAGATGGTAAGCAGAGGGGCCTTCTGTCTTATTTCCCTTGACGCAGTGCAGGTTGCCTTCCCTCTAAGAGTTTCAGCATCCGATATCTCAAGCAGTGCCTTTGCAAGATGTTTTCGAGTTCTTACATCGTCTCTGCACATAGCCTGAGCAAGAAGCCTTAGGCTGTCGTATCCCTGGGCGGACAACAACCGCGGGCTTGATTCATAGGCATTCCTGAAGGCCTCACCGAATCCGCGAACCATCTCCGAATCAAGTTCTTCAAAGAAACTCGAAGGAATAAACGCATTATTTAAATATTCACCGGCCGACTTTACAAGGTCGGGAGACTGCCAGAGACTCGTCCCAAAAAGGGCTGAAGGGACTGCATCATGATAGATCAGTTGAGGCGCGATCATAGCCACCCTTTCAGCCCTGTCCGGTATGAAAAGGGCCTCAAAGTCAATAATGGATCTCGGATGGTCCTTGATTATAACCGTCTCCTCCTCCTCGGGTGTGATCAACTGTCTGAGCCCCTCCATATCCTGTCGTGTATTGGGATAGTAGCGACCCGTCAATTTCTTTATCTCTTCTTCAAAATCGGTCTCGTCTTCCCCGTAGGATTCAGCGGCGGTTACGCTTCCCCCCCTGGCTGTTACTGCATCGAAGAAAAGGGCCGCAAGAAGCCTTCCGTAGGCATTTTCCGGATACATAACAGCAAATCGTTCTATGCCGAGCCTATCAACCGCCATTTCCAATACACTGTCAACCTCTATGGCAGGAGTAGGAAAGAACCTGAAGACCATATCTCCTGAAGAGGTGATCTCCTCCCTCTGTGTAAGAGTTACAATCGGAACCCCCAGCCCCTGAGCCGTCTCAGCGGCAAGTAATGCAACGCGCCTTGACAGAGGGCCTATTATGGCCATGACCTTTTTCTTATCTACAAGATCCATGACGGCCGCTTTAACCGACTCTTCATCGCCCCCCGAATCCTTCACGATAATCTCAACAGGCGAACGGCATTGGCCATTTTCCTGCGTCATGATCGCAAGCTGAATCCCCATTAAAACTTCTTTACCAAAGTTAGCGAACGGACCGCTAAGAGGCAGAAGGCAGCCGATAACGCCCTTTCTGGTCTCCTTTCGGTCTTTGAGTTCGGTCACAAGCTCAAGCGCATCCTGCCTTTGCTGCGGATCGCCCTCCAAAGTCGCCAGTCTTGAAACAATGATTTCAGCTTCTTCCAACTCCTCAAGTTCCATAAGAAGGCGAGCAAGTCTTTTCAGCGCAATTGGGGCATAGGGAGTACTTTCAGCTTCAGATGCCATCCATCTCAGATCCTCTGTCCCGGCTGCCTCAATTATTGTCTCTATCCTCTTACCTACCGATGCACCTACTGGAGATGAATCGCCAAGTTCATGCTGCGCCTTAAGCCAATACCTGAAGGAAGTCTTGCGATCGCTTACGGCTCCCGCATTGTCTGCCATCAAGAGAAACACCTCACCGCGTCTCGGATGATCCGGATAAAGGTTCAGCCACGCCTCAGCCTCGGTATTGGAAGAAGACGGATCACCCATTACAGCCAGGAGTCTTGATATCTGATACCGCACCTCCGGAACTCCCCGGTAATACGGTCCCGCGATAGGAATTTGTCTGTAGAAACTTAACGCGCCCGCCTCATCTCCTCTCGCAAGAGCCATCTCCGCCATGCGCTGTAGAGACAAAGCTGCCTTATCGCCTTTTGGATTAAGTAAGAGATATTCACCATAAATCTTCGAAGCCTTATCTGCCTGCCCGTTCAATCTGTAGGCCTCTGCCTCGGAAAAGAGGTCTTTTTCAATAATCCTGCTCTCCATCTTGGGCTGTGACGGCTTCTGCGCACAGCCGAAAACAAAAAAGGCCATCCCGGCCAATATCACTGCCGGGATGGCCTTTTGAAGCCAGGCTGCCCTAACTATCACTTCTTCACTTCCTCAAAGTCAGCGTCAACTACCTCATCGTTTCCTGCGGGTCCTTCCTTCGGGCCCGATCCGCCGGCATCCCCTGAAGGCCCCTGCCCCTGGCTGGCATGCGCATACATCTTTTCCGCCAGTTTGTGGCTTGCCTGGGTCAACTCATCAGCCAGCCTTTTGATTTCCTGCGCGTCATCCCCTTCAAGGGATTTCTTTAGTCTTTCGACAGCGCCTTCCACATCCGATTTGGTTGAGGAATCAAGCTTATCCCCAAGGTCTTTTATTGATTTTTCGGTGTTGTAGGTCAGAGAGTCTGCCATGTTCCTCGCATCTACAAGCTCTCTTTTCTTTCTGTCTTCCTCGGCGTGGAGTTCAGCGTCCTTTACGAGCTGCTGTATCTCCTTTTCGCTCAAGCCGCTTGAGGCGGTAATCCTTATTGATTGCTCCTTACCTGTCCCCATATCCTTGGCGGAGACGTTTACTATGCCGTTGGCGTCTATATCGAAGGTGACCTCTACCTGGGGAAGCCCCCTTGGTGCCGGCGGGATACCAACCAGTTGAAAGCGACCAAGTGTCTTGTTGTTTGCCGCCATCTCTCTTTCACCTTGAAGCACGTGGATCTCCACCGCCGGCTGGTTGTCTGCCGCAGTAGAAAAGATCTGGCTCTTTCGGGTAGGGATGGTGGTATTCTTTTCTATAAGCTTGGTGAAAACCCCCCCTAAGGTCTCAATGCCCAGTGAAAGAGGAGTAACGTCAAGCAGGAGCACGTCCTTTACCTCACCTTTGAGGACACCAGCCTGTATAGCTGCCCCGACCGCCACAACCTCATCGGGATTGACGCCTTTGTTCGGCTCTTTTCCGAAGATATCTTTCACCTTGGACACTACCTTAGGCATCCTGGTCATGCCGCCCACAAGGATAACCTCGTCCAGCTCATTTGCCTTCAGGCTCGCATCCCTCAGCGCCATCCTGCATGGTTCTACTACCCTCTCTACGAGATCGTCAACCAGGGTCTCCATCTTGGCCCTCGTCAGTTTCATGGTAAGGTGCTTTGGTCCGCTGGCATCCGCTGTAATAAATGGCAGATTTATATCCGTTTCAGTAGAGCCGGAAAGCTCCATCTTGGCCTTCTCGGCCGCCTCCTTGAGGCGCTGGAGTGCCATCTTGTCTTTGCGAAGATCAATCCCCTGATCTTTACGGAATTCATCCGCCAAGTATTCGATTATGCGCTGATCAAAATCCTCCCCGCCAAGGTGAGTATCGCCGTTTGTTGACTTGACCTCGAACACTCCCTCACCGATCTCGAGTATGGAGATATCGAAGGTCCCGCCTCCAAGGTCAAATACCGCTATCTTGCGATCGCCCTTCTTGTCGAGGCCAAAGGCAAGTGAAGCCGCTGTAGGCTCATTTATGATCCTTAAAACCTCCAGACCAGCTATTCTGCCCGCGTCTTTTGTGGCCTGTCTCTGGCTGTCATTAAAATAAGCAGGCACTGTGATCACAGCTTCAGTGATCTTATCTCCCAGATAATCCTCCGCAGTCTGTTTCATCTTCTGCAGCACCATCGCCGAGATCTCAGAAGGACTGTATGTCTTACCCCTTATGGACACGTGGGCATCACCGTTGGAGGCCTTACTTATCTTGTAAGGAACTGTCTTCACATCCCTCTGCACCTCTCCAGAATCAAATTTTCTGCCGATTAAACGCTTTACAGCAAAGACAGTGTTTTCAGGATTCGTTATTGCCTGCCTTCTGGCGGTCTGTCCCACCAGCCTCTCCCCACTATCTGTAAATGCCACAACAGACGGCGTGGTTCTGCTTCCCTCTGCATTGGCAATTACAACGGGATCCCCACCCTCCATAACGGCCACGCACGAATTGGTTGTCCCTAGATCAATACCGATAACCTTGCCCATTTCATTGCCTCCTTTATATATGCACAATTTCTTTAGCTATATATTGACTATCCATCACTTTGATCTTTTTAACTGACGCCCTTACCTACCACCACCATGGAAGGCCTTATGAGCCTTTCATTAAGAAGGTATCCTTTTTGAAGTTCTTTGATAACAATCCCCGCCTTTTTCTCTTCTGTCTCCTCATGCATCACGGCCTGATGGAAGTTGGGATCAAATGCCTCCTCGACGGCCTTTATCTCCTTTACTCCCGACTTCTTCAACACCTCAATGAGCATCTTTAATGTGAGACTTATACCCTCTAACATTGAAGCGGAAGCATTAGCTCTCTGCGCAAAGGATATCGCGTTTTGGAGATTGTCGAGTACCGGAAGGAGTTCTCTGATTATGGATTCGTTGGCGAACCTGCCCAGATCCTCCTTCTCTTTCCTGAAGCGCCTCTTGAGGTTTTCAATGTCCGCCATCGCCCTCAGATAAAGGTCATGGTTCTTCTCCGAGGAGGCCCTCAGTTCCTCAAGTTTTTTCAGCAAATCATCTCTTGAAAGCTCGCCAAGGTTCTCCTCCGGCGTTTCCATGTCCGATTCAGTATGGTTCTGGTTGTCATCCCCATTCAACGCCTGATTTCCGATTTCCGAATTCTCCACTCCCTTAAGCCCCTCATTGCCGCTATCTTAAGAATTTAGGAAAGCCCACCCTTCATTGTCGGATAAGAGCCGCTTTCCCGTTCGAACTAAAATAGTAAGCCAACTTTAAGCATCCAAAAAGCTTTGTCAAGGCAATGCAAGACAATATAACTTATTGATTTGGTATAGTTAGTCTCCATCCGGAAATGGCTATTTTCACCGATTTCGGCGTTGGGCTCAAATTTTAATCCTCGAAATACGTCTATGTATTCCTATGGTTAAAATTATCGCCCGCCTTGAACTCGACGAAACTATCTCATTTCCGGATGAACTCTAGTTAAAAAAGAATATTTCAACATGGACTTCGTCAGAAGAGATCAATGCCCTTTCCGGTAAGACGTGACAATGCCTCGATGTATTTGTCTCTTGTCTTCTTGATTACTTCGGGCGGCAGAGGAGGTGGAGGAGGTTCCTTGGGCCATTTTATGGACAGCAGATAATCACGCAGATATTGCTTGTCGAAGCTTTTCTGTGCACCGCCGGGCCTGTATTCGTCAACCGGCCAGAACCTGGAGGAATCAGGGGTCATGACCTCATCTATCAGGATAAGCGATCCGTCGTAGAATCCGAACTCGAACTTGGTGTCTGCGACAATGATCCCGCTTCTCAAGGCCAGCTCCCTACCGATTTCGTATATCTTCAAACTCATCTCAGTGGCTCTTCGCGCGGTATCCTCTCCCAGAATCTCGCAAGCCCTCTCAAAAGAAATGTTTTCATCATGCGTCCCGTCCGGCGCCTTTGTGGAGGGGGTGAATATAGGTGCAGGGAGCCTGTCGGATTCCTTCAATCCCGCTGGAAGGGATATCCCGCATATCTCTCCTGAGCTTTTGTATTCTTCCCATCCGGAGCCGGAGAGGTATCCCCTCACAATGCACTCAACAGGCAGGGGAGTCGCCTTCTTTACCAACATGCTTCTTCCCCTGAGGACTTCGGCATATCTCTTACAGGAGTCAGGATATACGGATGGATCGCCGGAGATGAAATGGTGAGGTACGATACCCTCAAGTTTCCTGAACCAGAATATGGAAATCTGGGTAAGTATTTTACCTTTTTCAGGTATGGGGTCAGCCATTATCACATCGAAGGCCGAGATCCGATCGCTTGCCACGATAAGAAGTTTATCGCCCAGATCATAGACATCTCTTACCTTGCCTCTTCTAATAAGCTTTAACTCAGAAAAATCCGTTTCTATAGTGATGTTATTCATATGCCCTCCTGAATCCGAAATCTCTATCATTATAAGGACCGTTTAAAAAGCCGGCCTTCTTCAACTCCACTTTCTATAAAAATGCCGCCAACCCCATTTACAAAGGGGTATGATCGAAGTAACGCCCCAACCATGGAAACCCATGCTCATGAGGGTTTATATGAAAAAGTCCCTTGCCTTTATTTCTCCACCTCGACGGGGGAGGGAGGGGTGACTTCCATCCTTCGTTATGACCCATTCGGGCATGGCCGTTGGTTGATGAGCCATCTTCAATGCCGCATATTTTCGAAACCGGCAATACTAACCTCATATTCATAAAGAAGACCAAACTGTCAAGTCATTATTTCTATCCGATATTTTTCCAGCTTCCATTCAAGCCTCTTTTGAGCTAATAAAAAGACGGAGATACCGGTTATGGATATACTGAAAAAGAACATGCAGTATGCAGTCCTCGCCATATGCGAGTTTGACTCCAAGATTGAAGATATCCACCGGGAGTTCCTGCGGTATCGGGCAGGGGATATCCAGATAATGCCTGATTGGAAAACGCTTGAAAGAGATCTAATTGATTTCTCACGAAGAAAGTTTTTCAGCGCAGCATTGAACAGTCAACTTGACAGGATTCTTCATAAATTTCAAAACAGGAAAAAGATATGGTTGACATGGGTGGATGAACTCCACGGAACAAGATAACCCATCCGAATGCGGATAACTTAGTTGCCTTGTCTGACGGCCGCGGTCTTCAGGTATTCTTTGTAGAATCTCAGGATATTGTTACGAAAGGATACGGTTTCTTGATAAGGGGGCAGTCCTCCGAACTGCTTTACCCTATGAGGACCCGAATTGTAACCGGCCAGGGCAAGACTTATATCACCCTTTTGCTGTCGCAAGATTCCGGCAAAATACGCATAGCCGTATCTGATCGCCTTGGCCGGATCAAGGCGATCGTCTTTGACCCCTCCTGAAATCTCAGCTTTGTACCTTGAATAGAGTTCTGTTCTCTTCCTCTTGCGTATATTTGACTTAATCATTTTATCCACAGCGTGCAAGGCACTTCCTCTCTTATCATTCCTGCAAACGCCCTTAAATAGTGAGATCGCTCCCTTCTTCAGCTCCATCTCCTTTACAAAAAAATCCCTTGCCTCCTCATAATAAGAAGGCATATAGATATTTTCCATTCCTAATGACTTTCCGGTTGAAGGCATGATCTGTGTAAGACCGGCTGCCCCCACATAAGAGACTGCAAGGCTGTTGAAGTTGGATTCCTGCCTCATAAGCGCCGCAAAGAGCAGAGGATCAACCACAACTCCGGTCCTCAGATTTTCCATGAAGACATCATCCAGGTATTGTTTATATGGAATATCCATTCTGCTCTTGACACGCTTCCATCTATCCTCAACCTCGGATGCCCCTTCATGGAGGTCGAGATCGAAAACCGGAGACGCCCCGGTCTGCTCGATCGTCTCAATATAGCCTCTATAGACCTTGTTTACAAAAGCCACGTTTCCGGTATTGAGCTGAAAGCCGTTCTCCTCTGCTCCCCTTGTCTTGTTATGGAAGCAAGCCAAAGAATCCCTCAGGTTGCCGCTGGCGCTCTCGATACAGAGTTTGATTATCTTGTCCGCCAGATTCCTGGATGCCTCCTTGTTGAATCGCTCATCATTCTCATTTTTAAGGGCTTTTCTGTAATCCTGCATCAGTCCTGCTGATTCGTCCATGGCTCTGTTATATTCACAGGAATAATCTGCTACAAGCTGTAGAAGCTGCTCCGAAGCCTTATCCACTCCGGCTGCATTCATTGCCTCAATCCCAAGACTCAAAGCCTTCTGCGCCTCTCTGAAAAGCCCCTTACCCCTGACATAGTCTTCAGTTACGATGGTTTTTAGCCCCAGCGCCCTCCCCGTAAGGGGGTCCATCATCAAGAACCCCTCACGTCCGCGGTAGGAATTGCTTGAGGCTGAACCTCCCGAGTTCTTTTCGTAAAAGAGGAGTATGAGATTTCTCAAAACAGTTTCCTGAGTTGTCGGTTTGCTGTCTTGGGAAATCGCTTGGTCTCCCATAGAAAGAATCCCTGTCACAACAAGCAGCAGCAACAGACTGATCAATTTCGGCAAGAAAATACGAATCATCAAGTTGTTCCCCATTCGGAAATACTATAAGCACCTAAAATGGTTCAACCGGCGGACAGAGTAGGTTTTATAACCCTCGAAAAACTATGACCTCTGCGTCACTCTTAACACACAGGGCTCCTTATTGGAAGCCTTCCTTATAGTAAGTTGGAAACACACGCGTTTCCTTAGAAATCGAAATCGGTATCGAAATAGGCATCGGTATCAGGGTCGGTATCGGAGGTCGCTATAGCTATAGGTATCGGAGGCGGGGGCGGCTGCGAAATCACATTTGGGATCGGAAATCGGGTTTCGGGGAGGAGTGGCAATCGCAATCGGCAAAAACAGGCCAGACTAATCGTTAAAAGGCGATAGTGATACCGACCCTGTTAGATTTTCATGGCTTGGGGTGGTCTCAAGGCCATGAACGTTTACCGTGAAAATACACCCCCCACCCCGACCCTCCCCCGCGCGGGGGAGGGAAATCCTCGACCTCGCACAGTGCAGAGCCGGAGCAGGATTTTCATTAGCGGGGGCGACAAAATATTTCTGTCATGAGCGTTTACATTGACAAAGCAGCCCCGGGTTATATAATGACATCAAAACAAAATCAGAAAAATAGGCTAAATGGAAAAGTCAGGGCGCCTTGGGATGGAAAAGGCTCCGGAAGTAATTATTTT
>Ga0210051_1000283_pt1 | contig 44510 bp, 34 predicted proteins | sample CryGey092014_all_FD_185464 | JGI IMG/M metagenome (GOLD analysis project Ga0210051, IMG submission 185464) | Groundwater microbial communities from aquifer - Crystal Geyser CG23_combo_of_CG06-09_8/20/14_all (SPAdes) (version 2) | ecosystem: Environmental > Aquatic > Deep subsurface > Groundwater...
AAGCATATCCCTTGTGACTGGATGGCGAGGCACCGGGAAAACTTGGTTCGCCCTCGGAATACTTGATGCCGTAACCAACGGGACATCCTTCGGGCCATGGCAAGCAGGTGAACCAGCACCGGCGCTATTCTTAGACGGCGAAATGCCCGTAAGCGATGTCAAGGACAGACTTAAAAGTTTAAGTACTGAAAAAGACCGTAAAGCGCCGCTCTATATTTATTGTGATGCCTATGCGAACCTTTTAGGTTTACCCAGGGCGCATCTGTTGAATTCCGACTGGAGATCAAAACTCAAAAAAACATTGTGTGCCAAGGCCATTAAACTTTTGGTTTTAGATAATCTAGCGAGCTTATCGCCAGGCCTTGATGAGAATGCAAAAAAAGACTGGGACCCTGTTAATCAATGGCTGTTAGAACTTCGGTTCGCCGGCATATCAACGTTAATGCTTCACCATTCGAACAAAGACGGCGGACAGCGCGGAACAAGTGCCAGGGAAGACAACATAGATGTGAGCCTGTTCTTAAAAAGCCCAGCGGACTATGTGCCCGAAGACGGCGCAAGGTTCACAATTCACTTTAGCAAGGCCAGGGTGCGAACTGCGGATCTTGCCGAGATATCGGACTGCGAAATGAAGCTAACAGAAATTGACGGCAAGGCAAGATGGACCTGGGCGACTATGAAACGAAAAACCAAGGATATGGTTCTCACGATGCTTGATAAGGGAAACGATCAGAAAAAAATCGCCGACGCGCTGCAGGTAGCAAAAAGCCACATCTCACAAATACGGCAACGGGCCATAAATGAAGGGTTGCTGGACTCGCAAAACAAGCTCACTCAAAAAGGGCGCGAGGCCGTTTTATAGCCACAAAAAAAGTGAACTGGGAGTGAACTTTTGTGAACTGAAAACACAATTACCATGCAAAACCAAAATGTTATATCACATGTAAAAAGTGAACTCACAAGAAAGTTCAGTTCAGTTCACACCCCCTACGGGGGGGGTTGTGAACTGTGAACTCTGAGGCAATTTTAGCCACAAAAAGGTAGTTGACTTCACAGGCGATCCGGGCATATCCTAACCCTAGAACATCTTGCGGCGTAAAGTCGGCGTTTCCAAGAATCCTCCTCTTGAGGGGGGAGAACATCAATGTTGATCCCTATCTCCTTAAGGGTGTGCTTCCGCAAAAAGCAAATGACGGTATATTTGACGGTATCATTGATACTATTAGATATAAAATAGCAAGTAAAACTGAATGTTATATCGTTAAGTGGCTCCGACCTCCGGCACCAGAGGCATTTCTAAGAATTTCCTTATTTGCTCCTTTCGTGTCATTGCATGCTGTCCAGGATCGTTAGTTTAGTTTGATCCGTATCAATCTTTACCTCGTAGTCCCGCCCTTCCCATGTTAAGGTGTCCGGCCAGAAGAACGTAAAGCGGATCGGGGCCTTCTGTCCCTCTCCGACAGGAATATCCACAACTCCTATTCCAATGCCGCTCGGGAACGATTCCGAATCTTTAACGGTCTTCCATCCATCATCGGTCCAGATCATTCTAAACGCTCTGGGATTCTGAACTCTAAGTAGCTTGCCAGGTTGAATGGAGCGTAGTTGGCGCGCGGGTTTCCAGACTTCGATGTCTTTCCGGCCTAAGGAGCGATGATACCTGTCGGCAACAATGGGAATGAGATCGAAAACCTGTCCGTCGCGCACGGAGCGGAGCAGCTTGATATATTCCGCATGGGCCCAGCAGAGAGGCATTGCGGATCCGGTCGGACGGCCGAGCTTCATGTGATCCCTGTCCGGTTCGTCCCAGACCTGCTCGGGAAGCATGCCGCCGGCCGAGGCAAAGCCCTCGATGGCCTTTAGAAAAGGGTAAGGGTCCCGGCCCGCAGCAAGCTCATAGTGGCCGCGCTCTCCTGTAAGAAGGGGCCAGGCGCGGCCTCTGCCATGGCCTAGGTAGGGACCTCCATCCGAACGTTGGCCATAACCGTCGTTATTGTACCTCCTCCAGCATGGACCAAAAGGCGTTTCAACCTTAAGAAAGGCATCGATAACTCTCAGGGAGTCTTCGACGAGTGGATCGCCCGGTTTCACCACGCCGTAACGGACAAGCTCGAGAAAACCCGCGTCCACAATCTCTTTTGCGGGAAACCTGTGCTCAAGCCCCGGAGGGCTGTTTGCAAGCGTCATAAAAGCGGCATTGGGGTCTTCAAGGGGACTGGGATCGTTGATATCGGTCGGCATGATACGGATAAAGTGCCTGGGGATATCAGGTGCCAGTGTACCCTTGCCGGTCACGGTCCACTGGATGATATGGGATTCCAGGAAATCGGCATACTCCTCGAGAAAGGCCACGGTCTCTTTCCGGCCGCGGTTACGGGCGAAGTCTGCTGCACAGATGAGGGCCGCCACGTTTGAAGCAAGGGTAGAAGGCGAATAGCCGCTGTTTTCTTCCCAGCGTTCCTGCTGGGTGGCAGGGCCCTGTTTGATCATGAAATACGCCGCGGCCATCACCATGTCATAGGGGTCAAAGAGGCCGAGGGCGTCCGCCTTCCAGAGCCGCCAGGCAAGGATCACAGGGAAAGCGACTTCATCCAGTTGAATGCCGCCCCAGTAAGGGCTTCCGTCTATCCAGAAGTTCTGGGGAAAGCCGCCGTCCGGACGCTGAGAACAGGCAAGATAGACAAGTGCCCGGCACGGCGTGGTTGTATCGCCGCAAGCCAGCAAGGCTGAGACTGTATTGACCATGTCCCGTGTCCAGACCAGATGATATCCGCCCAGGTCTTCATCACCTTTTGATTCACCCCACGGGATGCTTGCGGAAGCGATAAAGGCACCGGGGTATGTCTTATCCTCGTGGGACACCAATACGGAATGGCTGATGGAATACAAACGTCCTCCGTCGGGGGCATGTCGGCCCAGGGGAAGGATGCCTTTCCCAGATCTCTGCCATTGCTGAACAAACCCGGCCCTGTGTAAAGAAAAGGGCGCGGAAAGGACCTGCTTCAGGGAAGTCACGGCTGCGTGAAGTGCATCGCCGAAAGAAACAACGATAGTAAATTCAGCTTCGTTGGACAGGTCAATCTGCCCCATGACCGCAATATTACCGTCAAGCGCTTCATCGAAAGACCAATCCATCCGGAAATTGTCCCGCAAATCCTGCCAGCCGTCGCTGTACCCGACAAATCCGCAGGAGGTCCGGAGAAAACCCGGACTTGCTCCTAGGGCAAGGAAGGTGTCGGCTTTCCATGCAACGAGCATCTCGCTTCCGGCAACCGTATGTTTCCTCGCAGAATTGCCTACACCGCCTATACCCAGGTGCGGGGCAAGCAGGACATAGACTTTGAGACGTGACAAAAGGTCTTCGGAGGCCTCTATTTTTGAGTGAATCAGGAGACACGCGTCATCAGGAGCGCAAATAATATCCTTGTGTATGTGGTAAAGGGCGTCGGGGGCGGAACTGCGAATGCAATATCCGAGAGCGGAGCCTTCCACACAGCGGATATCACCCTTCAAGTCGCGTTTCTCTTCGTGAAAGAAGGTCTCGCCGTCCGTGATGAGCAGCTCCATATCCCTTGTCTGGGGATGGTCTATAGTCGGGTAGTAGATTTCGTTTACAATTCCGTGGGATACGGTAAACCAGATGCGGCTCGATCTGGAATAAGCCGTACCCACCGCCTCCTTAATACTCGATGTCCACTTCGGCTCGATACCGGGCCGGCCGAAAGCATCCCCCCTATTCTGTGCGTTTTTCATCATATCCTTTCTCTGCAATTAGAACCCCAGCCGATTTGGTTTTTTAAGAGGAGTTAGGCTTCCTTGGCCCTTTTGTCGTTCATCCCGATTCCCCGGCAATTCTCATTTTTTCACGGAATCTTGAACAGGCTGCCGAGGCCCTTGATTGATTTGATGCCGGAATAGGCGCTCACGATCAGCCTGATGATCCTGGGATTTTTTGCGTTAGATATAGGGGCTGACTGATCGCAGCGTGGGTGCGCTTTTGTGTGGGTCTCTCTCCATAACCTTGAGGTACTTATCCAGTTTGGCCTTGTCATTCTTGAAACCCTTATAGTCCATCACGCCGTCATCAACATATTTCTCGAGCAATTGAGCATAAAGGCTTTTTGTCCGGTTCATTGTTGCTGTCCCGGTAAGTTCCGCAAAGAAGCCCTTAATGGGCCAAAGTTCCAATGTCTGAACCTATGCCGGCACCTGCGCCGGATCAAAGAATGATGAAATCTCTATTACGGAATTGACCTACCGTCTTAGGGGCATCTCGGAGAGGTTCATCATACATTTGAGATGGTTCACAGAAGGACTCCTTTGACTTTGTCTAGATAAAATATCTTGGAATATAACGTAATCTGGCTTATTGTATTATAGAATATTTATCATATTATCATTAAAGTCAAGCCGTGTTGGCGGATTTTATGTTATCAAGAAGGGTTGCGTGACATGCAATTGGCATGAAGAGAATTAATAATACTCATTAGTGATCATCGGTAAATGAGATAGTTTTATCGAGTTCAAAGCGGGAGATAATTTTAACCACAGAAATACATTTGGGTATCTTGAGGAGTGAAATTTGAGCCCAAGGCCGAAATCGCTGAAAATAGCCATTTATGAAGAGACACCAACTAGAGGGTCAGGCATTTCAGGATGTTGACTTTGTGCATGGAAAAAGGCTCCTGTGCAATGATCGCCGCAGACAGTATGAAGTAAACCCATTATGATTTTATATGGAAACACAGCAAATCTATTGACTATTACCAACCAGATTATGCGCCCGGTTACGGCAAGGGAGATATTTAAAATATGATTAAGCCGATTGAGTTTTGGACGTCTTCGAAAGGTTAATCCATGGAATCCGGCAGAGACATACGTAAGATTGTGGATACGGCCCTGGGAAATCGCGCTGCAGATCTTGTCGTCAGAAACGGGATACTGATGGATGTATATACCGGGAGGATGCTGCCGGGTCGTTCCGTAGCCATGGTGGATGAATGGATTGCTTATGTAGGACCCGAGGCCGAGCATACAATAGGCCCCGGGACCCGGATGATAGATGCCTGCGGTTCTGTGATCTGTCCGGGGTTCATAGATGCCCATACACACCTGATCAACTATTTTAGTATCCCCGAATTTCTCTCATATGCCATACCTTCAGGCGTCACTACCATCGTGACGGAACTGGAATGCTACGGGTTCACTCTGGGTGCGGATGGTGTGAAGATATTTCTGGATCAGACGGATATATGTCCCATCAAGATCTACGCCCTGGTTCCGCCCATGATCTCACTTAGTCCTGCCGTGAAACAGCTCATGATCAGGCCGGAGGAGATGGCCGGGCTTTTTGAATATCCTCGTGTCATCGGGCTGGGAGAATCCTTCTGGCAGGGCACGATCCTGACATCGGATGAGCGGGTGCTGGAACTTATAAGTGAGACCAAGAAGGCGAGAAAATCCGTCCAGGGGCACGCGGCAGGGGCTTTTGACAGAAAACTGGCCGGCTATGCCGCCACCGGAGTGGAGTCCTGCCATGAGGCCATTTCCCCGGAGGACGTGCTCAACCGTCTGGAGATGGGGCTTTACGCCATGATCCGGGAGGGGGATATCCGCCGGGATTTGGAGATAATCCTCCCCTTGAAGGGCAAAATAGATTTTCGCAGGCTTATTCTGGTTACCGACGGCACCAATCCTGCGCTCCTCATGCAAAATGGCTACCTGCAGGATGTGGTTCAGAAGGCAATTGACCTGGGGATCGCTCCCATGGACGCGGTCCGCATGGTGACGCTCAATCCGGCCGAACATCTGGGCTTGGATACCTTGACAGGAGGCATCGCCCCCGGTCGTCACGGGGACCTTCTGATTCTACCGGACCCCCAAACCATAAAGCCGCAGCTGGTTATCTCAAAAGGTCGAGTGGTAGCCCGGGAGGGCCGGATGAAAGTTTCCATCCCTCAAGCGGAGTATCCCGATGGGCTGATGAATACGGTAAGGGCCGCAAGCATTTCGCCGCTTGATCTACGGCTCCATGAATCTCATGCGGACGCGGATGGCATGGTGCGGACCATGGATATTCAGCAGGGTGGTCTGGTGGCGCGCGAGGGGAGGGGGCGCCCCATTGTTGTCTCGGGGCTCCTTGCGGCCGATCCGGGAAAAGACCTATTGAAGATATTCTTCATGGAGCGCATAAGCGGCCGGGGAGAGTCTTTTATCGGGTTTGTCCGGGGATGGGGGCAGAAACGGGGGGCGGTTGCAACGACGCTCTGCTGGGATGCGGGGGGCATTATAGGGATCGGAGAAAACGATGAAGATCTCGCTGCTGCCATCAACCGTCTGATAGACCTCCAGGGAGGAACCTCGATCTTTGTGGACGGAGGGCTTAAGATGGACATCCCCCTTCGCGCCGGGGGGTATGTTTCGGAACTGAAGATGCCGGAGCTGGCAGACCGGCTGAAGAGCTTCCAGGAAATCATGACCTCACTGGGGACAACATTGGATTTTGCACATTTGAGCCTGAGCGTACTTACCACGCCAGCTATCCCGTTCATTCGCATTACGGAAAAAGGCTATTATCGTTTCAGGGAAGGTGATGTCGTAGGCCTAGGGGTTTAGCAGGCCTTACATCCGGGCATTTTTCGTAAACCTGTGCACAGCGGTTCTTAAACGCACTCTCAGGCTTGGCTCCGCGTGGGGGGTGATTTTCATATCAACAAGGCAGGACGGTAACATCTCAATCATTGGGTGTAAAACCACTGGATTCCGGCTCCCGGATCGGGGTCAGGGGCAGGCTTCGGCGGAAAGATGGAACAAGCCAACTATTTGTCATTCCAGCTAAAGCTGGAATCCGGAAATATCGCGGCGAAAACAGTCGCCCCGATTTATTGAGAAGATAAGTAGGATGGCGCTTCCAAGCAGCAGATAGACGGAGCGATGCCCCTAAGTATCGCAGAGGGAGCGCAGCAACTCAAGCAAGATTGGGTGATCAGGGAGACAAAGCCAGACTTATATTACGGAGATTATCCGGCAGTTGAGAAATGCCGCTTTATACTACCGCAACAAAAGGGCTCAGGCGGGTAAATTGAAAGGCAATCGGTTGCTCTCATCTGTCGGGTAGATCCTTTCGACGATCAGGCAGAAGTTCTCTATTATCTTCCGGTAGTATTCCTGTGGGATCTCCCAAGGAAGAATATCAGGGGTTTCATTAAATGCATCTATTAGATATGGCTGGCTATTTTCATCTATCGCCCATTCAAGGGAATTGAAATCATAGTCAAGGGCCTTGTTAAGTTGCATTGTGTATGTCTTTATCTTGTCATAGATGTCCTTGATATCAGAGTAGTCGCTCACGACATATTTTTTCTCATTCGGAAAATACCTAACGAACAGTGGTTCAGAGAAGCTGAAGGCATATACCCGATAGTATGTCTTGTACTTGATAAGATCCTGGAGGATATAAAGGTCTTTTCTGCAGTTCTCATAGTATATCTTTTTTAGCTCCTCCAAGTCATTTATGACGAAAACATTCTGCCACGCGTAGCCTCTGTATGGTTTCAGCACCACAGGGAAAGTTATCTTGAACTCGTCAAAGTCAGGCATCTTGACTGCTTCACTCTCCTCGTTAATCTTCGGCATGATGATCGTCCTGGGATGAGGTATGCCCATCTTCCGGCAGATGGTATATTCGGTAATCTTGTCGTCACAGATATTAGTGAAGGGGTTGTTAATCACATAAGTCCCCTTGAGAGAGAAATTCTTCAACATTGTTCTCAGGAAATCGTCCTGGAAGCTGAGCCTGTCAATGATGATTCGGCAGTCGCATTGGATGGGCATCTCCACGTGCCGGAACCCCATGTACTCTACCCGCAGGCCCTTTTCAATAAGTCTTCGGGCGACATCCTCAATGAACCTGTCGCCCCTGTTTTCTAACAATCCTACCTCATTCATCCTTTTTTCCGTGATTCCTGTACTTGTTGATGAAATAGATGATGCCCTTGCTATCAAGGTTGTCATAATAAGGGTCTTTAAGCCGCTCCTCCACCTGTCTGAAATGCCTCTTCTCAGAAATACTCCTGAAGACTATTTGTGCGAGAGTTTTGTCATTTCTTCTCATCCCATCCCTGTCAGCCTCGGAAACAACCTCCCTGCTCAACTTGGCTATTTCCTTAACGCTTTTCAGTGTGATGGCAATTGAATCCTTCGACAACACCGCGCCGTGGCCGGTTATTACGTGCTTGATGTCCAGTTTTGCTATTTTAATAAGCGAGGAGAGATATAAGTCACCATACTCGAAATAAGGCACAGGGGTGCAGAAATTGCAATGCTCAAAGCTCTCGCCCTGCGGTTGAACTGTGTCGCCTGAAAATAAAACGCTCTCGGCAGGCAAATAGACGCATATATCGTCTTTTTTCTCACAGTGGCCGGGAGTCGTGATCAGCACATAGGTGGTTTCACCGAGATGGAACTTCCTGGTTCGCAAAATCGGAAGCTTCGCCCTTGGGTTGTTCTTGTGCCCTATTAATACAATGTCCTTAAATACTTTTTTAAGTTTTCCTATATTGTGCACGTGGTCCCAGTGAGAATGGGTGAGGAATGCATATTTTACAGGGATCCTTTTCAGCCTGCTAAGGCTCACAAAATCATTCACAGTGCGCTCCTCACAGCCGGGGTCAACTACTGTTAGGAAATCCTTCTCAGCGACTATAGAGCCGTCATCAGAGGTATATATCTTCTTGGCTGTTTGTATCATATTTGTATCATTAAAGGTAATCAGGCAAGGATGGTGTATAAGCGCATCTGATGCCTACTGGTTGGTGTCTCAAACTAGCCCTCATGCCCCTGGAAGGAGCACAATGAAGGATGAAAATCACCCCCACCCTTGCCGTCGAGGGGGAGGGAATAATGTCGCCGTATCCCGACGCTTTCCCCGTAAAGGGGAAGGGAATAATGGCGCCGCATCCCGACGCTTCGACGGCAAAGGGAAGGCATTTTTATATAAACCCAAAGCCCTAAGGGCTCAAAATTAAAAATAAAAATCTCCTCACTTCCCATATTGGTCGCCCTCGAGGTGGGGCTAAAGGGTGGGTGTAAATTTCATGAAAAGGGTTCAGGCAAGAAAAAATATCAAATAGTCTGACACTCCCATTCCTACAACTGTGACGCGGTTTTGGGCGGCTGATCAACATTACTGGGCTTTTCCGTGGAAACAAAAGCTACTTCATGGTTGCGTTTAACTATCCATTTTTATAAAGTTAAATCTTAAAGGTTGGCGTGCATCGTGTCAAGTCACTCCGGAAGGGAAAGGGATTTGGAATGGACTATGACGTGATAGTGATCGGGTCTGGTTTCGGCGGAAGTGTGTCGGCCCTGCGTCTGGCGGAAAAAGGCTATAGGGTGGCGGTCCTGGAAAAGGGCCGGCGATACCGCACAGAGGATTTTCCCAAGACCAACTGGAACCTCAAGAAGAGCATCTGGTTCCCTCAACTGGGCCTTTACGGAATTCAGGTGCTTACTTTCATGCGCCATGTGGCGGTTCTCCACGGTACCGGTGTCGGAGGAGGTAGCCTTGTTTATGCAAACCAACTCCTGATACCGCCGGAGGATGTCTTCACCCAGCCTCAATGGGGGAGGGAAGGCGGATGGCGGATGCGCCTTGCGCCTTACTACGAGAAGGCTCGCAAGATGCTGGGCGCAAACCCGAGTCCCACTGTGGGCAGGGCCGACCGATTGCTGCGAGAGGTGGGCATTGATCTTCGCGGTGAAGACACCTTTCACAAAAACGATGTGGGGATATTTTTCGGCGAACCGGATCGCACTGTTCCAGATCCCTATTTCGGCGGAAAAGGCCCGCAGCGCAAAGGCTGCACCTTCTGCGGGGCCTGCATGATCGGCTGCCCGGTTGGGGCAAAAAACACCTTGGATAAGAATTACCTCTACCTTGCCGAGCACCACCACGGGGTGGAAATCATACCTGAGACAGAAGTGACCGGAATTGTTCCCTCAGCGCGTGGCTATGATGTGCTGACGAGAAGGGCGCTTCTTCCTTTCGGGTCGCCTAAAACCTACCACGCAGGGAAGGTGGTCTTAAGCGGAGGGGTTATGGGTACCGTCAAACTGCTTCTCCAATGCCGCCACAAGGGCATGCTTCCCAGGTTGTCCGATCAACTTGGAAATTTCGTACGAACCAATTCAGAAGCAATCCTTGCGGTGCGTTCGCGTGACAGATCTGCAAACTGGAACGACCAGATCGCCATAACCTCCGGTATCTACCCCGATGCTTCCACACATATTGAGATGTGCCGTTACAACAAGGGCTCTGACCTGCTCTACGGACTTCTCACTTTATTGACGGATGGCGGAGACCGAATTCCGCGCCAGATTCGCTTTGCCGCAAATGTCGCCCGTCACCCTATCAGTTTCCTGCGAAACCTGTGGTTTGTGGGAAGCTCCGCCTGCACATCGGTTCTTCTGGTCATGCAGACAAGCAACAATTTTCTGCGCCTGGAATATGCGCCTCGGCCCTGGAGGCTCGGCGGCCGCAGTATGAACAGCAGCCTGCCTTCAGGTCAGGAGCGTATTCCCTCATTCATTCCAATCGCAAACGACGTGGCCAGGCGCCTTGCCGTAAAAATGAATGGAACACCCTTGAGCAGTTGGGCTGAGGTCTTGATGGACGCCCCCACCACCGCCCATATCTTGGGCGGCTGTTCCATGGCTGATGGGCCCGAAAAAGGAGTAGCCGGGTTTAATGGAGAGGTCTTCGGCTATCCCGGACTTTATGTCGCTGACGGTTCCGTGGTGCCGGCCAATCTGGGGGTTAATCCCAGTCTGACGATAACGGCCCTCTCCGAGTTCATTATGGACCAGATGCCTGCCAGGGGCTGAAACCGCTTTTGCCTGGAATCACATAACCGATTTTCTACTGGAGTGCTGCATCAAGAAGGGCGTCAATCCTTGCCTCCATCTGGCTGTCCGTGGAGTGTTTAAGCTCAATCGCCTTAGCGGGGCACTCTGAGGCGCATATCCCGCATCCCTGGCACTGTGCCGGGGGTATCTCGGATACGCCTTGGTCGTTTATAAAGGGCGCTCCAAATGGGCACGTCCTGACGCATATCAGACAGGCGGCGCACCTGTCGGGATTTACTATTGCAATGGCTGCAAGTGTGCTTATCTCTTCTTTGCACAGTATCTTCATGGCCTGCTGCGCCGCCGCCTTTGCCATGGCTATGCTTTCTGGTATGAACCTGGGGCTGTGAGCCAGTCCGGCGAGAAAAAATCCTGCCATGGAAAATTCGGTGGGCCTGAGCTTCACGTGGGCCTCAAGAAAAAATCCTTGCCGGGTCTTATCGAGCTTAAGCATTTCGCTTAAGGACTTGGCGCTCTCAGACGGCCTTATTCCTGCGCTGAGGACCAGGAGATCTGAAATCACCCTGAATTCCTCGCCCGAACTTCTGTCCTTGAAATCAATGACAAGATGCTCGCCTTCCCTGTGCATAGCCGGGGCTTCCTTCGGGATGTACCTAAAGAAAAGGACCCCTCTTTTCCTTGCCTCAAGATAGTAAAGCTCTTTGAATCCGAATGTCCTCATGTCCCTGTAGAGGATCACAACCTGCATATTAGGATTAAGTTTCTTGAGTTCAATGGCGTTTTTGACCGCAGCGGAGCAGCAGACACGACTGCAGATCGGGAATTCCTCATTGCGCGATCCGATGCACTGTATCATTGAAACGCTTTTGAGGCCCGACGCCCAGCCGGGGTCTTCCTTGATTTTTCTGGATAGATCAACCTGTGTCGTAACCCCCGGGTCCTTTCCATAGTCGTATTCCGCAGGCTCATAGGCCTTTCCGCCTGTTGCGACGATTACCGTGCCGTATTTGATCGCCTCGTTACCGTTTAGGCCGGAAATGGTGCCTGAAAAATTTCCTATCCGGCCTTTATGGGCCGTAAGTTCCGCCTTGAGGTGCAGCTTCACTTTCGGATGATACTCTATTCTCTTTGCCAGATTTCTCACAAGCATAAGGGGGGAATCGTCTTCAAGGGTCCGGGTAAGTCTGTTTGCAAAGCCTCCGAGGCGATCTTCCTTTTCGACCAGATGGCACTCAAAACCCTGATCGGCGATGGCAAGGGCAGCGCTCATGCCCGCAATGCCCCCACCTATCACAAGGCATGATCTTGTGACCCTGTAGGTGCTTGACTCCAGAGGCTCAAGGAGTGCCGCCCTTGCAACGCCGGCTCTTATCAGGTCCTTGGCCTTTGCAGTCGCGGCGGCAGGATCATCGCTGTGAACCCAGGAGCATTGATCCCTTATGCTCACCAGCTCAAAAAGGTAGGGGTTAAGCCCAGCGCGCATGAGAGCGCCCTGGAATATCGGTTCGTGCGTCTTTGGAGAGCAGGCAGCCACAACGATCCTGTTAAGCCTGTGCTCCTTTATGCTGTCAACGATCTTCGAAAGGGTTTCATTGGCGCAGGAAAACATGAAGTGGTCGGCATGCGCCACATCCGGAAGCCTTGACGCGTAAAGGGCTACATCCTCCACATCAACCACGCCGGCAATGTTTGTCCCACAGTGGCAGACAAATACACCAACCCTCGGTTGCTTATCCAGGGGTGCTTCCTCGAACCTGGCCGGCTTTCTGACTGCGGATTCTCTTGCCTCCGCAAGAAGACAAGATGTCTCAGCAGCGGCCGCTCCAGCCTGTATTACCGTCTCCGGGATATCCTTCGGCGTCTCAACCGCCCCGCAGACATAGACGCCGGGAACGGATGTTGACGCAGGATCATCAAACGAAGCGGGAAGAAATCCATAAGGATTGCACTGAAGCCCCAGGGTCTTTGAAAGCTCAAGAAAACTCTCTGTCGGCTTTAATCCGCTTGAGAGCACAACGAGTTCATACTCTGTTTCTTTCTTGCGTTTTATATGCGGGTCGAAGGTCTCTATGATGAGGTTATCGTTTACGGGATTAAGATAGACCTGGGAGATCATGCTTCTCAGGTACTTTACCCCGTAAGTGTAACGGGCCCTTTCAATATATTCGTCAAAACCCTTTCCATGGGCCCTTATGTCCATAAAATAAATGGCCGCGCTTGTTTCCGGTTCATGCGTCTTTGTCAGGATGGCCTGCTTTGCAGCGTGCATGCAGCACACGGAGGAACAAAAGGGCCTGTTACGGGCACTGTCTCGTGAGAGGACACACTGTATCCAGGCAATGCTGCGGGGGATCGCCCCGTCCGAGGGACGCTTCGGATGCCCTTCGTATGGCCCTGTGGCCGAGAGCATCCTTTCATACTGAAGGGATGTGACGACGTTTTTATAGCGTCCGAATCCATACTCTCCGTGCTCTTTTCTCAGGGCAGGCTCAAATCCGGTAGAGATCACTACAGCCCCTACATCAAGGCTGAGGTTCTCCGGTTTCTGCTCGTAGTTGACTGCCTTGGCGGGACATATCTTGCTGCATACCCCGCACTTACCCTTGGTCAGGTAAAGACAGTTTTCAGGGTCAATAGAGTACTTAAGCGGTACTGCCTGGGGAAACGTGAGGAAAGCGGCTTTACGGGTCTTGAGTTCTCCGTTAAATGTGTCAATGACCTTCTTGGGACATTTTTCAGCGCATTTTCCGCATGCGATGCATTTGTCTTCTTCGATGTATCTTGGCTTTTTTTCTACAAGGACCTTAAAGTTGCCAGGCGCGCCTTCAAGCGAAATGATCTTCGAGCTGGTCAATATCTCTACATTGATATCCTGAGCAACCTGGACAAGTTTCGGTGAGAACATGCATGTGGAGCAGTCATTGGTGGGGAAGGTTTTATCCAGCATGGCCATAGTGCCGCCAAGGGTAGGGGCCTGATCGAGCAGATAGACAAAAAATCCGGTCTGAGATAGATCAAGTGCGCATTGAATACCGGCAATACCGCCTCCGACCACAAGAACCTTTCCGTTTTTCTTAACGCTGCCGTGTTGCTCAAGAGATAAGTCTGTCATGAAGAAATAGCCCTAAAGAATTCCCTTCTCATCCAATAGCATTGAGGGATCTGCGAAGTGTGAACGAAACCAGCCTGATCCAGCATGTTCAGTAAAGGCGAGCCTTATGAGTTCGGTAATATAGAATACGGGAAGCGGCCTTTCATCTTTTTCGGACTGCGCGGTATCAAGATTGGTCTGGCACAAGGGACATGATACCACTACCGCCTCGGCCCCGGACTGTTTTGCCTTTTCAAGTATTCGACCTGTAAGGTGCCTCTGTATGTCTTTTCTTCCCATTCCAATTCCAGCGCCGCAGCAGGTCGTCTTATATGACCAGTCTATCACCTCGGCACCCGCGGCGGCGGCCAATTTATCAAGGCTCTGGGGGTTTTCATAGTCAAAGAATCCTGTGATCTTAGGTGGCCTAACCATCTGACAGCCATAGTAGGATACCACCCTTAGGCCTTTGAGGGGTCTGAGAACCCTTTTCTGCACCCTGGCCAACATCTCGGGCTGAGACAGAAACCTTGTTATTTCGTAAACGGTATTGTCTCCTTGGACCTTCCAAGGGATATCGTAGAGCCCCTTTTTGATCATGTGCTGAGAGTACTTGAGGCGCTTAAAGCAGTTGGCGCATGGAGAAACTATGTCAAGTCCCATCTCTTCTGCCAGTGAAAGGTTTCTTGCCGGAAAGACGACCGAGAGATACTCACTGAGGCTGTGTGCGGCCGTTGCCCCGCAGCAGGACCAGTCTTTTATTTCAACCAGATCTATCTCCATATCTGAAAAGACCGACACTATGGAACGGGCATAGTCGTTGGCCATGCCCTCAAGGGAGCAACCCGGATAAAAGGAGATTTTCATCTGTCCAATATTCCCTCATTTTGCTTCATGATCTTTCTGATCCTTTTAATTCCCTTGGATTTGCTGGGCAGAAGGTGGAGCCGCCCTTTCTTGAATAGTCTTATTCCAAGCAGCATCTCTTCCTTTAGTACACCGCTTTTCCATTTTTCCTTGAGAATGCCTGGTTTAAGATTGAAGCTGTTAATCATCCAGAACTCGTTGACCCTGCCGAAGCGCTGCAGCTCTTCAAGGAAAGTCCTGTGAAATACCGCAAGCGGACGTTCGGCCGGTTCCACCGAGGATTTTGCGGCAAGATTTCTCAGATGGTTTATGACCTCTGCCACTCCGACTTCGTTGGGGCAGTAAGTTGTGCAGGTCTCACAGGACAGGCAGACCCAGATAGTAGAAGACTTGAGTAATTCATCGCGCCTTCCCATTTGCACATAGCGGATAACTTGGTGAGGTTTTATATCCATGAAAATGCTTACCGGGCAGGCATTGGTGCATCTTTCACACTGATAACAAGCGGAGATGTTGGCACCGGTATCCCCCTCGACCCGGTTTAGAAAATGATTTCCACGCTCTCCTATAATATGCCTTTCCGCATTCATAACCGGCGCCTTTCGCTGTATTGATTAATCGTTTCTCAAAAATAAGATTATATACTACTTTTGTCAAGAATTGGCTGGAAGCAGGTCTGCCGGCTCGGCGATAAAAAAAAGAACGAGCTAATTCTTGCGTCTGGGCGTTATTTGAGCAGTCAGATAATAGATAATGCCAAGCACCAAAAGGCCAAAAATGAGAAGGGCGAAAGTTAGTGCGCTTTTTTCGTCAATGGCCGCGACAAAAAGCTTTCGGATGAATGCGACTAGAGCAAGCTCCACAAAGACCTGCACGCGGAAACTGCCGCCTCTGAGATGTTCCACCTGAGTGTGTAGAAGTTCGACCATCATCCACAGTATCAAGAGAGATCCCAGCGCCCTTATGACTCCGGTCTCCAGGGTCTCCCGCAAGGCGTAAAGGATGTCAGAAACAAGCAGCCATGCGACTCCGGCGGCCATAAGAACGAGCCCTATCATGAGAAGCAGATTCAATCCATGCAGCAGTCGCTCAGCCCAGCGCACCAGCCAGAGTTCAATGCGGTGGGAAAGGAAGACCTTCTTTAGTTCAGCATCTCGATATGAACTGGTCATGATGTCAAGGTTTATGTCCAGGGCTTTTTCGAAAGACTCAAGCAGATCCATCCTGCGGCCGTCTTCAGTGACCGCCGCTCCGAGCCGCTTGATGCAGAAATCCCTGATAAAGTTCATAGCGGCATTTACGTAATGCCCGTTGAGGCCGATCTTTACGTGCACCTTTCCGATCCTCTGGAGGCGCAGGGCAAAACGGTGGTCGTATTGAGCTGTCAGGAGATCCTTGAACCAGCCTATTATTGTCTGCCTTCGCTTTTGTATCGCCTCATCAGTCTGGAAGTATGCAGCGGTATAGGGATTATCCAGCAGGTAAGCGGAAAAATCCTCGGCGAGCTGATCGGAGAAGGGAAGAAGGATCACGGAGAGTTCTTCAAGGTTCTTTTCATCGAAGGTGGAAAACCGATAGTGTTTTCTTATGTCTTGCATGTTTTCCATCTAAACGACTCCGTATCGCAGACCGCAAATCAAGGCTGGAACTGAACATGCACAGGAATACCAATTTATGGCAAGGGAAGGGATGAAAAGTGCCTTTTCCGGGACCAACGACAAAGAAACATCCACGGATCGCCGGAAAAGGGCAGGGGGTTTTATCGTTAAATTGCTCCGGTTACGATCAGGCCGAAAACCATTGCGAAAAGCGCAAAACTCTCAACGATACCGACGGCGGCAAAACACTTTCCGAAAATTTCCTGCTTCTTAGCCGAGGCGAGGATTGCCGTTGCGGCAACCTTTCCCTGAAAGATCGCGGAGGTCATGATGCCGAGACCGCAGAAAAGGCCTATTCCCAGAAGTCCAAGACCTGCTCCGGCCTTGATTTTCCCAAGCATAACGAACATGAGCACTATGCCGTAAATGGTCTGCGAGGAAGGCGCAGCCGAAATACCGATGAACTTCCCGTGACCTTCTTCGACCTTGGCCATAACTCCATGGGAAGCCGCTCCTGCGATACCGCATCCAATAGAACTACCCATGGCAGAAAGCCCTACAGCGCAAGCACAACCAGCATAGCCTAGCATCGTGTAAAAATCCATTTCAACATCTCCTCTTCTATAATTTATTAATTTATTAATTTTGTGACTTTATCATGCGAAAGGGCTTATATACCAGCCCATCTCCAACGAAACACCATCTGTACCATTCAAGGAAGTTGAGCCTCAAACCGTGGATAACTCCTCCCATTACTCCCAGGAGCAGGTTTACGGAATGGCCTGCGAAAAGGACGAGGCCTCCTAAGATATAACCAACCACCGGAACTCCGTTTACAATGTCGGCAGCCAGCATGTTGAAGGTCTGCGCCATGTAAACCGTTGCAATACCCAAGGCGAAAAGCCTCAGATAGGAAAGCACATCCGAAAATACCTGCACTATGCCGAGTAAACCGTTTAACCCCTCAAGCAATCGCAGGAAGATATTTCTTCTGGTGGAGGAAAAGAGCATGACCCCGATCAGACCCGCGATAAGCACGTACTTTGCTGGGGGGTTGTCAATGCCCTTTCCCATCTGCGAGCTTACCAGGAAATAACCTCCCCATATTACCGGTACCCATGATAGGGCAGCTATATCACGGGTGTTCTTGAACCTGATGAGAAGCGCGATGGAGATGTGGATCATCCCGAATATGATGGACAGGATCATTACCTGATTTTGCCCTTCCTTGGTATTGAAATCCATTAATGCTATTCTTGAAAGAGGGTTGTCAGGGCTCAGACTTACTCCAAAATAGCCTGCACTTAAAACTCCGGCAATAACGGTAGCTATACTCAAGAGGAACATCAACCTGAAAAAACGGACAAGGAAGGCAGATTTGTTCTTTACCTTCATGTTGATGAAAAATGTTATTGCAAGAAGGGTCAGACCGTAACCGGCATCCCCTATAATCATACCGAAGAATACTGCAAAGCAGTAAAGGACAAATCCGCTTGGATCAAAGTCCTGATAACTTGGGTAAGAATAGACCTTGACCAGATCTTCACCGGAGTCAAAGACACGCTTGTTGGACAGGAGGACCGGAGCCCTTTCGTCCTTCTCAGCCTTTTCGCTGTAATGGTAAAGGGCAAATGATCCTCCAATCTCCTTAAGCAGAACCTCCTCAGAAAGAGGAGACCAGCATCTCGTAATAAATAACCTTCCGTCAAGTTCCCCCTGGGCATTCAACATGGCCTTGCGATAGGCGAGAAGATTTGTCAGCTCGGCTTCTTTCTCAACTACAATCTGAATATAAAGGGCTAATTTATTGTATTCACTGTTTATATTCTCAAGCTCTATCGTCTTGGCCGCAAGCTCTTCTTTAAGAGTGGACAGGCTCTTGGATGAAAGTTTTTCCTCCTGCACCTGTAAAGAGACGGGCTCAAATGAAAGGGTAATAAAGCAGATCTCTCCCCTTGTTTCGCTGATTTTTACGAAAAACACGTCTTGTAGGGGAAGGGTTTCAAAGACCCTCTGACTAACCCTGAAAAATTGAAGATGAAGGCCTTTTGCTCTCAGGGTCTCAATATCCTCGACCCTGAAGTCCCCCCACGACTCCTGAGTGGAGATCTCTTTTTTCAGTGCCAGCATCTCCGTCTGAATACGTGCTTCCCTCTGTGCCAGTGCCTCTCTTTTTTCACATATCTCAGATGCAAACAATCCCTTCTCGGCGATTTCTGCCTTTGCTCTGGGTTGCAAAAACTTACGGGTCTCGGTTACTCTGGCCAATTCCTTTGCGATATCCTGGGGCTCAATGCTGTCTTGTGGAAGAATCAGATGAGCGACGCCCACTTCCTGAAGACGCTCAAGGAATCTTTCTTTCTCTGTCTCCAGACCTATAAATGTAACCTTGTGCATCTCAACTATCATGACTGGTTAGCCTCGCTCTGCTGAATCTTGGCCTTGGCCAGTTTGGCCCTCGCCACTGCCGCGGTCTCCTCGTCACCAAGAAATATCCTTATTTTTCGGATATTCTCCTTGAGTTCGGGAATGAGCTTCTTCTCAAAGAGATTGCAACGCTGTGTGGTCGTGCGAAGTTCTTCTCTTATAAGTTCTTCCTTGCGCAAGAGCACCCTCAATTCCTCTCTAAGAGAGATCAGTCTTCGAAGCGCAAGTACCGCGGTATCAAGCCACGCCGGGGTAGCAAAAAGAGAATATGGCCTTTCGGTGAAGATCACTTCCTTAAACTCGGGAACGTCAACTCCGGCAATGTTGTCTGTGTGGATTGCAACCTCTTGGACAGCAAGGAAATCTCGCACGTCGGCGGCAGGGTCGGTAAGAAACTTGGCCCACTGGCGGATCTTCTCAGACGTCCTGCGAAGGGATGCGCGCTTTTCCTCTATTATCGGCTCCAATTGACGGATCACTATCTGCAGTTGCATCTTCTTTAGCTGCAGGATAGGAAGGAACTTTTCGTACTTGGCCTTTCCATCACGCTGGGCCTTGAGTGCCGTCTTGTTGTATTTCAGTTTTTCAGCCATCTGTCTATAACCGATCCGCCTATGCGGCCTTCTTCATCGCCTTGTCCTTAGGCCAGAATTCCTCTATAAGGTGGTCCTTAAGCCCCGTCTGGACAGGCTGAAAATGCCTGGAGAGGATGTCCCAGCAAAGATCCAGCGCCGGCTCTATAGGGATATTGACGTTAAGGTCCATCAGTTCCTTTTCAAAATCACTGCCGTAGGCAATGAGAGTCTCGTCCCACTTGGACAGCTTGAATCCCATGGCGATCTTGTTCCTCGATTCACGGCAATCGGAATAAAGCCTTATCATGGTATTCATGATATCATTATGGTCTTTTCTGGTCACCTTGGATACCACATTCTGCTTCAGACGGCTCAGTGATCCGAAGGGATCAATGGCCCCGTTGTGCAGATAAAACTGTCCTTCCGTGATATAGCCTGTATTATCCGGGACCGGGTGGGTGACGTCGTCGCCGGGCATGGTGGTTACGGCAAGTATGGTGATATCTCCTAATCCTTCCATATCAACTGCTTTTTCATATCGAGATGCCAGTTGCGAATAAAGATCGCCCGGGTAACCTCTGTTACTGGGGATCTGTTCCATAGAGATGGATATCTCTTTCAGGGAATCGGCAAAGTTGGTCATATCGGTCAAGAGCACGAGGACTCGCTTTCCGGACTCAGCAAACCTTTCCGCAACGGCAAGGGCCATATCCGGAACCAGCAGACACTCCACTACCGGGTCGGAAGCCAGATGTATGAACATAATGACTCGGTTCATAACACCGCTTTCTTCAAAGGTGCGCCGGAAGAATGTGAAGTCGTCAAACTTAAGCCCCATTCCTCCGAGGATGATGATGTCTGCCTCGGCCTGCATGCCCACGCGCGCAAGGAGTTGGTTATATGGTTCTCCAGGTATTGAGAAGATCGGAAGCTTTTGGCTCACGACCAGTGAGTTAAAGACGTCAATCATCGGGATGTTTGTGCGTATCATGTGTTTTGGTATGATCCGGTTTGCAGGATTAAAGGAGGGACCACCTATCGCGATTTCCTCCTCTACCGGCTCCGGACCACCGTCAATAGGCACTCCACCACCGCTGAAGATCCGTCCCAGCATGGAAGGGCCGAACTTAACCTGCATCGGATGCCCCAGAAAGCGCACCTTGTCGTTGGTGGAGAGGCCCTTGGTGCCGCCGAATACCTGCAGCGCCACCTTCCCTCCGGAAATACGTATGACCTGGCCCAGGGTCTTCTTGCCAGGGGACTCTATGACGGCAAGCTCGCCCAGACCGACGCCGGTCGCGTCAAGCGTGGCTATGTTACCGGTGATCTCACGGATCTTTGTGATGATCTCTCTCACAGCTCTAACCCCCTAAGAATTCATTTATCCAAGAATTCGTTTATCTGTTGTTCATAGTTCTTGAAATTGTCTTTTTGCCATTCAGACGAGTTCCAGTTTTTGAAAAGGGCCGTCAATTTGAAGAAAATAGCCCTGGCATCGTCTTTGTCCTTTGCATTTATGTCTTTACGCAGGAGCTGTATCACCTTATTGAAGACATAGACCTGCCTCTCCATGTTATTTGCGGCATCAACCGGATCAAAGGCGTTCTGTTGAAGGAATACGGAATCCAGGAACTCGGCCTTAAGATGGATGATAAAATCGCCAATCGAGGTTCCTTCCTCACCCACCACATCCATTCTCTTCTTTATCTCACTGCCGTTATAGACGAACTTCTGGGCCTCTTTGACTTTTGCCACCCAGGCAGGGTCTATCTTATCAAGAAACTCCTTCATTTGGTTGGGATACTTTGACCAGGAGATAAGAGGATCAATTGCAGGAAACCGCCTGGCGTTCGATCTTGCCCATGTTAGGCCCAGGAAGGCCCCTACAACTGCCAGGGTGCCCTGTGTGACTGGTTCCTCGAAGTTTCCTCCGGCAGGGGATACAGTTCCGATGATACTGACAGAACCGTTGGTGTTGTCTTCCAACTGAACCAAACCCGCGCGCTCATAGAAATCAGCGATCCTCGATTGCAGATATGCGGGGAATGCTTCTTCCCCCGGGATTTCCTCAAGACGACCGCTCATTTCGCGCAGGGCCTGTGCCCATCTGGATGTCGAATCCGCGAGTATAAGGACGTCCAGGCCCATCTGACGGTAATATTCTCCAAGGGTAACAGCGGTATAAATGGATGCCTCCCTCGCGGCCACGGGCATTGAAGATGTGTTGCAGATGATGATAGTTCGCTCCATCAATGTCTTCCCGGTAAGGGGATCAAGAAGATGCGGGAATTCTTTCAGGGTTTCAACCACCTCACCGGCACGCTCACCGCAAGCCGCTACTATGATTACATCCACGTCTGCGTATCGGGATATGATCTGCTGCAAAACGGTCTTTCCCGAGCCGAACGGGCCGGGGATGCATGCTGTGCCTCCCTTTGCAACGGGATAGAAGGTGTCAATGATACGGCACCCCGTCACCAGGGGCTCAACGGGCAGGAGTCTTTGCCTGTACTGTTTGAGGGCGATCTTAATAGGCCACTCCTGAATCATGTTCAGCTCGTGTACCTTTCCAGCTTCGTCTTCCAGATGGGCAATCACCTCTGCGACGGTGTAGGAACCCGGATCAGCCGTTTTCTTGACCTTCGCCTTGCCTATGAAATTAAAGGGAACAAAGACCCTGTGTGTGAATATACCCTCAGGGACAGTCCCAAGGACGTCTCCTGCCTGAACAACATCTCCTGCCTTGGCGACTGGGGTGTAGTCCCACTTTGTATCCCTGTCCAGGCTTTCAAGGTAAACTCCTTTCTTGAGAAAGAGGCCGCACTGCGCGGCCAGTTTAGGCAGCGGGTTCTGGAGGCCGTCATAGATCTGTCCAAGAAGGCCCGGGCCCAACTCTGCGACAAGAAGATCCTGCGTGAATTCGACCTTGTCCCCGACTTTGACACCCCTTGTATCCTCGAATGCCTGCATGAAGCAGAATTCATCCTTAACGCGAATAACCTCGCATTTAAGCCTGCTTTCACCGGTGACAACGTATGCCACCTCGTTCTGGCGGACACTGGTATCAAAGGTAGCAGTAAGCATATTACCGTAACCCGCCACGATTTTTCCTATCGCACGTGACATATTATAACTCCTCCATTTGCCTGACTATATCCATGCCTCGCTCCTCGCTCATGGCGAGGTTTCTCTCAACTATCTGGAGTTTAAGGAGGTAGGCAAGGACTACGTCAAAGTCAAAATCCAAATGCTCGGTGATCTCATCAAGGGTTTCCCAGACGATCGCCTGGATTGCATCCTCTGTATCCCCGGGCTCAAGCGCCGCTATCAACTTCTCTATCCAGGGATATTCGGAGCTTAATCCAAAGTCATCGGCAGTGCTTCGGTTCAAAAGGTCAACAAGATCGTTTTCCCCCACCGTGTAATCGGAAGGCGGAAGACCCTTGCGCTTGGCCCTTACAGCGGCGATGACATTTCTTAGATCCCTTTCAAAGGAAAGGAAGTTACGCATAAGCGTACTTGATGTCTTTTCAATTGCGTATGAATAATAGGCTTCGAAAAGCTGCTCGAGGTTCCTGGGAGTCAGGCCTTCTGAGAGGAAGACCTCGAAGGCCTCCCGCATGAATTCGGGGACCTCTTTCGGGGACTTGAGCTGCTCCCTCCAAAACTCCTTACCGTAAAGGCAGTACTCTACATCTACTTCCTTACCGGATAAAAGCCTTTCTATCTGTAAAAGATCTCCTGCCAGAAGCAGAAGCTCTATCTCGGCGAAGTCCTTTTCGGTAAAAAGATACTTCTCGGAAAGAAGATCGGAAAGCCTTACCTTGAGCTTCTTGTCGTCCCTCAGTATCTCGGGAAGATAGGAAACGAGGAAGTAATATTTCATTTTTCGGCAAACCCCTTAACTTCCACCTTTTTGAAATAACCGCGGAATCGGGGCGAAAGATATTTGAGGAAGAGTTCAAGAAAGGCCTCTTCGGTAAAATCCAGCCTTACCACCCCGTCCTTTGTCCCGATGATGAATCCAAAGGATACGCCGTCGCTCTTGAGGTCAATCCTTAGATTGTCATCCTCTTTCTTGCCGGGCAGTTCCTTTACCAGTTGAGTGGCAAAGTCACCGAGCTTCTCCTGCTGATCTTTGGGCAACAGGATGCTCAAGTCTGAACTCTCAGGTCTCTTTACATATTCCCTGACGCAGGTTATGAGAAGCTCCTTGAGGAATTTTGTATCCGAAAGCTGATCAGATATCTTATTTTTCATCGGCAGGGTGAGCATGTTTTCTTCAATTGCTCTCTTGAGGTCTGTCATAAGCTGAGAGGCGGCAATTTCCATGGATGACTGGAGTTGTTTGAAACTATTGTCAGCCTCCTTTTTGGCCGATGATATAATTGAGTCGGCATCAGTCTTTGCCTTGGAAATGATTTCGTCAGCCTTGCTCTTGGCCTGATCAATTATCTGGCGTGATTCCTCTTCCCCGCTTTCAACGCCGCGCTTCTTTAAAGTCTCAATAAGCTCCTGGAGTTTGGTGTCCGTCATATCTAATATCCCCTCTTATTGCGGTTTTACCGAAAAACGTCAGTCAGGAGTGTGTCATTAAATCCGCTCTTCTCCATCCCGGGAAATATCCGGAAATGCCTGACCGGAAAAGAACTGGTGAGCTAGTAACAAAAGCAGATTGCGATGTCAAATCATTTTTTTTAAAAGGATTGGTCTTTGTGTGTGATTTTTGGGGACACCTATTTTTTTGATATGAGGCTCTTTACTCACCCTTGTTACCCCCTGCCTCCAAACTAACTAGTGTCCATCCGGAAATGAGATAGTTTCGTCGAGTTCAAGGCGGGCGATAATTTTAACCACAGGAATACATTGACGTATTTCGAGGATTAAAATTTGAGCCCAACGCCGAAATCGGTGAAAATAGCCATTTCCGGATGGGCACTAACTAACGGTCATGTCCTGAAAGGGCACAAGGAAACATGAAAATTGCCAATAAATTCAATTCAGTTTCAAATAAAACATCAACAAAACTAATGGGGAAGTATGGGAGGGGCCTGATCCGGAATCCAATCAATCTGGGCGATCCAGGCGGATGCGTCGCTGTCGCTTGGCGCCCGGTAATCACCTCGCGGAGAAAGGGAGCCCCCGGATCCCACTTTCGGGCTGTTTGCTACGCAGCTTCTCTTATACTGGCTTGATTGAAAAAACCTGGTGACAAAAACCCTTAGCCAGCTCTTTATCTCTCCTATTCCGTATTGATTCTGCTTGTCCTCGGGTAACTCAGGCCATGGTCCCCTGGTCCTGTCGCTCCATGCCCACCAGGAGAGGAAGGCGACTTTTGTAGGGGTATATCCGAAACGCAGGGTATAATATAAATTGAAATCCTGAAGCTCGTAAGGTCCGATGACATCTTCGCTTCGCTGCACCGGCTGATCGCCTTTGGTGCCGGGAACAAGCTCAGGACTTATGTCTGTATCAAGCACCTCCTGGAGGACCTTGCGCGCGTCATTGCCAAGCCCGCCTTTTTCCGCCACCCAGTTTACAAGATATCGTATGAGAGTCTTGGGAATGCCGGCGTTTATGTGATAATGGGCCATATGATCTCCGACCCCGTAAGTACACCATCCGAGAGCCAATTCGCTGAGGTCGCTGGTGCCTATCACTATTGCCGATAGAAGGTTCGCCAGGCGGAAAAGATGGCTTGTTCTCTCACCTGCCTGCACGTTTTCAAAGGTTATGTCGTAGAGAGGCACCCCTTTAGAAAAGGCATGTCCTATGTCTTTCAGCATCTGCAGACAGCTCGGCCTAATATCAATTTCGCCTGCCGTGCATCCCAGCGCAGTCATCAAGGCCTTTGCCTGATTGAGAGTGCGTTCGCCGGTTGCAAAGCCCGGCATGGTAAAGGCATGAATGTTCTTTCTGGAAAGCCCCATTATATCCATAGCCTTTGCACATACAAGAAGCGCATGGGCGGAATCAAGGCCCCCTGAAACTCCTATCACAACTTTTTCTATGCCGGATGCCTTAAGCCTTTTTACAAGGCCCTGGACCTGGATTTCATATATCTCCCCACAGCGCTCGTCACGCATGCCGGGGTCGCTCGGAACATAGGGGAACCTCTCATAGGGTCTTGCCGGAAGAAGCACTCCTCGGAAGGGAACAGGTACAGGCAGAGCAATCGTCCTGTAACGTGCTATCTGATCCCTATAGCGGGAGGCGGCCTGACGGAAACTGTTCTGCCTCACGCGATCGAGTACAAGCCTGTCGAGGTCAACATCGGCGATGGCTATCTGTGGTATGTATTGAAATCGCCCCGTCTCGGATAAGAGGGTGCCGTTTTCATAGATCAGGCCGTGACCGTCCCAGGCCAAATCCGTTGTGGATTCTCCGGTTCCGGCTGCCGTGTAGAGATATGCGGCTATACATCTGGCTGATTGATTGCATGCGAGTTGTTTCCTGTAATCGTCCTTGGCTACAGTTATATTGGAAGCTGATAGATTTACAAGCACCGTGGCTCCGGCCAGTGCCCCGAATGAGGAAGGCGGAATCGGGGTCCAAAGGTCTTCGCAGATCTCCACGTGGAAGGTGAAAAGAGGCTGCTCCCCCATTTGAAAAATCAATTCCGTTCCGAAGGGCACATCCTTGATTCCGCATATCTCTATAAACTGTTTATGGATGCTGTCTGCCGGAGCAAAGTAACGCGATTCGTAAAATTCCCTGTAATTGGGGATATAGGTCTTAGGGACTATGCCGAGTATGTTGCCACCCGACACAACAGCCGCGCAATTAAAGAGCATGCCGTCAATCAAAACCGGAAGCCCAACGACAGCGGCCAATGGTATGTTCTTGGATGCTTCCCTGATCCGGTCAAGTGCCTCTAAGGCGGCCTCAAGGATGGTATTTTGATGGAAAAGATCATCGCAGGTATAGGAAGTTAGGCCAAGTTCCGGAAAAACCACAAGCACCGCGTGCTTCGATGCTGCTTCCTTCATAAGTTCTAAGGTCTTTGCCGCATTAAAGGCGGGATTCGCCACCTTCAGCGCCGGAACCGCCACCGCGGCCCTTATGAAATTGTGGTTATAGATATTAAAAAAGGATGACCCCGGAATTGACCTTCGCAAATTAGCCTCCAGTCTGGGCTGTGCTATCGTGGATTTAATAATATAAATAGGTTATGAGCCATTACCTGTCAAGAGGCTTTGCGCCATGCAGGCGGGAATTGGGTGGAGTCTTCTTTACTGATGCGGATACCCGCAACCAAGGCGCCAGTGTGGAGCATCGTCATTCCGGCATGCCCTCAGCCGGAATCTACTTCCCCGCATTTCTGGATTCCGGCCAAAACCGTGCCGGAATGACGGAAGGTTAAAATTGCAGATAAAGCATGCCGAAATTTCCTTGTTTTTTGTGACCGAAAGCTTTGGAACAAGGCACTAACTGCCATGCCCTGGCAGGGCACAACGAAGGATGAAAATCACCCCCACCCCTCCCTCCCCCGTCGAGGGGGAGGAGGAAAGGAAAGTGCCATTTTCATATAAAAGGACATGGTCATATACCGAGGAAGGCGGATCGAAATATATCACTCTGCAGCAGTTCGCTTCCTGTCCCTTGCCCTGTGATCCTTCCGGTCTGAAGCACATAGCCTCGATCGGCCAAGTCAAGCGCCTCACGTACGCTTTGCTCGACAAGCAGGATGGTCATCCCCTGTCTTTTCAAGCTGTGTACCGTGCTCAGCACTTCATCTACCAACAAAGGGGCAAGGCCCAAAGAGGGCTCATCGAGCATAAGTAGTCTGGGATTTGACATAAGGCCCCGGCCTATTGCCACCATCTGCTGTTCTCCTCCGGACAGGGTGGATGCCGGCTGGTTTCTTCTTTCAAGCAGCCGGGGAAACAAGCCGTAAACGAATTCAAGGTTGCGCGCTACAGCCTTTTCATCCCTTAAGATGTAAGCTCCGAGAAGAAGGTTTTCCTCAACCGGGAGGGGGCCGAAGAGCATTTTTCCCTCTGGGACATAGACGATACCCTTACGCACAATATATTCTGTGCGGGAGCCCTGAATCTCTTCTTCCTCAAAGATGATTTTTCCGGCGGTAGCCCTCTGGCTGCCCATAACCGCCCTGAGAAGGGTGGATTTGCCCGCGCCGTTTGAGCCCAGAACGCATACGGTTTCCCCTGTTTTTACCGCGAGACAAACCCCTTGAAGAACCGGAAGACCACCGTATTTGACTACCAGGTTTTCTATCTCGAGAAGCATTTTATCCATGCACTAGCCCCCATCAACAGTGCTGTCTTGAGCGTATCTTTCACCAAGGTAGGCCTTGACCACAGATGGGTCTCTTGATACTGCCTCCGGGGGCCCTTCAGCGATCTTACGTCCGTAATCCAGAACAACGATCCGGTGGCTTATCTTCATGACAAGCTCCATCACATGTTCGATAAGAATAACCGTCATGCCTAGATCATCATGGAGATGCCTTATGCTTCCCATGATTTCTTCTATTTCACCGGGATTAAGCCCGGCAGCCACCTCATCCAGCATAAGGAGCTTTGGTTTGGTGGCGATTGCCGTGGCCATTGTAACCCGCTTTTGCGATGCAACCGGAAGTTCATGAACCAGGGCTTCTGATAGATCTCCAATCCTCAGATCATCCAGTATCTGTCTGGCTGTGCTTTTTGCTTTCGATCTTGAACGGGTGTGCATGAAGCATCCTACCATGACATTTTCCAGGACGGTCATATCTCCGGATGCCACATAGACCTGGAAGGTCCTTGCCAATCCCTTTCTTGCCACCTCATGTGCCTTAAGTCTGGTTATATCCTCGCCGTCGAAAAAGATCTTTCCTGAACTCAGGGGAAAGACCCCTGATATGCAATTGAAGAGGGTTGTCTTTCCTGCGCCGTTTGGGCCGATAAGGCCTACGAGTTCCCCTTTCTCAATGGAAAAGGAGATGTCGTAGTTTGCCATCAGACCGCCGAAGCTCTTGGTGACCCCTTGGAGTTCCAACAAGGCCATGACTATCTTCTCCTGCGGCGGATCTTCTGAACGATACCCCAGATACCGCGCGGCTCAAATGCCGAGATCGCCATAATGATCAAGGCGTAGATAATGAGGTCAATTCCTATGAGACCGGCTCTGGCCCCAAGCCACTCCTTAAGATAGCTCTTTAGGGGGATCAGGATGCCGGCACCGATGATAGGTCCCCATAGTGAGCCTGCCCCTCCAAGCATGGCCATCAGGGCTATAAGTATGGAGATGTCCAGGCTCATGGTGTCTTCAGGTTCGATGTTTTTTATGTAGCAGGCATGGAATGACCCCACCACGCTGACAAATGCTGTGGCAATGGCATAGGTCCTTATTTTGGCCCAGTGGACATTTATGCCCAGGGACCTTGCCACCTCTTCATTATCCTTGATGGCGCGGAGTTGAAACCCCAATCGAGACTTACGGAACCAGTTCATGTACAGGATTCCGATGAAGAAGAAGATCAGGATCAAGTAGTAGTAATATACGTCTTCCTTGAAGATGAGCCTTATGAAATCAGGGGACGGAAACTGGATGGGAGATATTTCTATGCCTCGGGCCGCCCCTACAAAGTCCCATACCTCGAATAAATCCTTTAACACCAAAGAAGTAGCGATGGTTGCAATGGCAAAGTAATGACCCTTGAGGCGAAAAAGAGGATATCCAAGGATAAATGACCATAGAACAGAAAAACAGACGCCCACCGGCATCGAAAACCAGAAGGATATGTCCCATTTGGTGAGCATTACAGCAGTGGTATAGGCGCCTATCCCTACGTACTGGGCCTTTCCAAGGTCCACCTGCCCCCCGTAACCGCCTATGGTATTCCATCCCATGCCGTAAAGGGAAAACATGAGGAACTGTATGACGGTTGCCATGGCAAAGGAAGAGTGGGGAAGGACCGGAAAGAAGGCCAGGAAAACAGCCACCAAGGCGGCAATAGTAAGGTCAAGGCGCGGAAAGTCCTTAAAATCAAAGGCGCTATTTAATACTTCCATCCGAAAAGTCCCCTGGGCCTTACCACCATGATCACGAAATAGGCAACGTAAACCCACATGTATTTGAAAGATGTCATGGGAACATTTTCCATCCACTCCGCGCTGAAGGCTAATGTCAAGAAATCCCAGAATCCCGGAATCTCTGTGATAAGCCCCACCACGAGGCCTGCAAAAAGCGCCCCGGGCACGCTGCCGAAACCCCCGAGGGCGACAATCGCGAAGGCGATCATGGTGAAGAGAAGTCCCACGTAAGGATTTACAGACCAGAAATTGACAAGGAGTGCGCCCGCAATCGTTACGGAACTTACTCCTATACCCCATGCCAGGGCGTTCATTCGCTCTGCAGGGATACCCATATAGCTGGCTGCCTGCCTGTTAAGAGCAGTTGCAGTCAACGCCTTTCCTATTCGGGTCTTTTTCATGAAAAGCCATACGGCCCCGAACGCGAGGATCGAAAGCCCCGCAGCCGCCAGCTTGGTGGCAGGCAGTATTATTTCCATGCCTACGTCGAAGCTCTTACCCACAAGGATACCATGATGTAAAGCCCGATCCTCTGAACCAAAGATAAGGAGAGCTATATTTCGAAGGAGGAGCATCAGGCCGAATGTCCCAAGGAGTTGTGCTACCATCGGCCCGCGGAGAAGAAATCTTACGAAGCCGGCGTAACATAAAACGCCCAGCAGAAAACCTACGAGGGCGGCAAGCGGAAGGGTCAACAGCGGGTCCATTCCCGTGCTCTGTGCCGTAAAAAGGCCGGTGTACATGCCTATCATCAAAAACTCACCATGGGCAAAATTAACAATGTCCATGACTCCGAAGATGATCGTGAGTCCGAGGGCAACGAGGGCGAGGGCCATCCCGATAAGAAGGCCCGCCACTATGGAGCTGATCAGTATATCCATAAAGGCTCTTGTCTGATTATAAAAAATCTCACCCCCGCAGGAAGTTTTGTTGAACTCATCTCCATTAAAAACAGGCTCGCCCTCTATGGGCCTTCAGCCTATAAGACGGTCATTATGTTTTGCCTGTCGGCGGGGTAACTCTTTCTTTCAGGCCAAAATCAAAGTAATGCTATCAATCTCGATGATTTGGAATCGGGGCAGGAGGGAGTCCGAATCCGGCGCCGGCCTCCTGTCCCCGCCTAAGTTATCCTAATTTATACGAAAATGCCCCTCGCCTTAACTCCTCCCCCTCGATGGGGGAGGGAGGGGTGGGGGTGATTTTCATCCTTCGTTGTGCCCCAATAGGGCATCGGGGTTAGAAACCCTTTAGAGGATAAATCATGTTCGCAGATGCCGCGTCAAAAGGATAAACGATCTCCATGACTACCTGGCCGCTCTTGTCAAGCTGGTACTGGCCGATTATACCCGAACTCCAGATGTTTTGCCCCAGCTCCTCTCCGGATGTTGAAAACTTGATTCCCTTCCATGGAACCACCAGTTCGCTTCCTGCCATCTCTATGGAATTAGCGGCTGCCTGGATATCAGCGGGTTTTACAGATCCTGCCTTTTCAATGATCGCTACCCAAGCTTGAAGACCGGTAAAGGAGCGAGCGGATGCTCCGCTCAGATCGTGGCCTGTTTTTTTCTTGTACATCTCATTTACCTGACCGGAAATCTTCTTGACCTCGGCAACTTTAGGGATGAAGACGCTGCGGGTAAGAAAGCCTTCGATATCCGCGCCCAAGGTGCTTCTGAATTCAGGGGTCTCAAATCCGGCATCCTGTCCCCAGATGATCTTTGGATTGGCTTTTTGTTCCTTCAGGGTTTTTACCATGAGAATCGCGTCGGATGTATATGACGCAAAGAGCATAGCGGCCGGCTTTACCGACTTAAGAGAGCGTACCTCGCTTGAAAGGTCGGCGGATTTTGCGGCATAGAGAAGGGATTTCTTAAGATCAAAGCCGTATTCTTTGGAATAAGTTTTAATCAGCTCTGATACGTGGGAACCCCACTCCGTCTTTTCGCATGCGGAAGCAAGGGTCGTTATATCCTTTTTTGCCACGGCCGGTACACCCTTGACCTTGCCTTCTGTGAGGCCCTTTAGAAAATCAAAGAGGTCTTTGGTAAAGAGCGTATCGTGGGGCGTAGTCCTCCAGAACCATTTGAAGCCCCTGAAGGTAAGTTCCGGAGAGGTGGATGAGCCGTTTATCATGGGAACTCCATACTGCTCGCAGACAGCGCTTACGGTCTTGGTGACCGAGCTGTGATAACAGCCGAGTATGCCGTCAACCTTGTCATCGTGGATGAGCTTTTTGGCCAGATCAGCTCCGAGGGTTGGATTTCCCTCATGGTCCTTGAAAATAAGTTTTATCTTGGCGCCTCGAAGGCTTTTGATTCCTTCATTCTTGGCCATGGTCATTGACAGTTCTGGCATGACGCTGTTAGCTATTTCAGCGGCCAGCTCCGCCCCGGCCATCAGTTCACGTCCCGCGGCCGCAGCCCCGCCGGTGAGTGGATAGATGACGCCTATCTTTATTTCCTGCACTGCCCATGTTGTCTGTGGAATGAGGAGAGCAGCCGCAAACAAAGCCGTCAATAGAAACCTTCCTGCCGAAATCATCCGTTTCATCTTTTGCCTCCTTTACCGGGGAATATCCCCACTGAAAAAGTTTGGATTGTTGGGAATAGAAAAAACCGTGTCTGAAATTAAAGGACTCCTTCTTCAAAGTCAAGCCGATGGTTTCACCGGATATGACTGTGGGCCATCATAAGAACGGTATCATCTCAATAAATCGGGGGGATGCCTTTGCTTTATATGAAAATGGCCCATCCCTTTCCTCCTCTGCCTCGACGGGGGAGGGAGGGGTGGGGGTGATTTTCATCATTCGTTGTGCCCCGTCAGGAATGGCCGTTACACAAGCAGACTAGATACGCTACTGTAGGTGCGCCTTTAGGCGCACGTGTTACGGTGCCTCTGCGGCTGAAGCCGCACCTACCCCGGATTTTTGAGATCATATTAACGGTCATGCCCGGGCGGGGCATGGCTAAAGATGAAAATACTGCATGCCAGTGCGGACTTGATCTGGAATCCAGTTGCCAAGATTGGCTCAGAGAATCGTAAGGTGTTCGTCCTTAAGGTCTGAAACAAACATGTGTCCGGGTGCGTGAGTTATGACCATGGGGAGCCTGGCTGAGAGAACCGCAACCTGGCTTGTTACGCCGCATGCCCAAAATACCGGTATTTCACCCTGATGCATGGTTACAGGATCACCGAAATCAGGCCGGCTTAAGTTCTTTATGCCTATTTCCGATGGAGATCCCAGATGTATCGGGGCACCGTGGGTCAGATGAAAACGTGTGGTGATCTGTGTGGCGCGAATCGCCTGGTAGGGTGTCATGGGCCGCATCGTTACAACAAGCCGGCCTGAAAAGACTCCAGCAGGTCTGCACGGCCTGTTTGTGACATACATGGATACGTTTTTTCCCTCCTCGATGTTTCTGACGGGAACTCCGGATCTTATAAGCGCATCCTCGAAGGAAAAACTGCATCCAAGAAGAAAACTGACGGTGTCTTCGCAGAAAAGATCCCTGACCTGCCTCACCTCCTTATCCAGAACTCCGTCTCTATATATCCTGTAGAGCGGCAAATCGGTTCGCAGGTCAGCTCCGGGGGCGATGAACGGTTCCCACTTCCCCGGTTCAAGGACATCCAGGATAGGGCACGGCTTTGGATTTCTCGTGCAAAAGAGGAGAAAATCGAAGGCAGCTTCCTTCGGCAGCATCACAAGATTTGCCTGCACATAACCTTTGGCAATACCGGTTGTTGGTACGTTATACTCCTCCTTTCGGATCATCTCTCGCAGGAGAGCAGCGCTTATCTCATCGGGCATACTTCTCGCCTCCTTGATTTTTCAAGATATATCCTCCACTTCACAAGAGTAATTGCAGGCACTTTAGAGTATAAGGTATAGAGCGTCAAGCCGCTTATGAGCGTTGGCGGAATCGAGGTTCAATTGACGCTCTTTTCGGTGGATGATAGATTTTAACAGCCTGTTGACGATGAAATAGTGTCCATCCGCAAATAAGATAGTGTCGTCGAGTTCAAGGCGGGCGATAATTTTAACCACAGGAATACATTGACGTATTTCGACGATTAAAATTAGAGCCCAACGCCGAAATCGGTGAAAATAGCCATTTCCGGATGGACACGAGATAGGAATACGGAGGCTAATGTGAAGCGCCTGCTTGGCAATTATCTGGAAAGAGTTGGTGGGGATTATTCAGACATGCGCTTTGAGCGCATGGAGAGGACACGGGTAGAATACAGGGGCCGTGAGCTTCTTGAGTCAGGCTCAAGCGTTACCCAGGGTTTCGTGCTGAGGATTCTTGAGAAGGGAGGTTTTGCTTCGGCATGTTTTAACGATGGCTCCGAGCTGGATGCTGCCATCAGGAAGGCAAAAGAATGCGCTCAATCTATGGGAAGCGGAGGAGAAATGAATACCCGATTGCTTGTCCCTCCCCCGGTTGAGGATGAAATTGAGCCAACCATTAAGGGTGATCCAAGGGCAGTAAGCCTTGAGGAAAAGATGGCCTTGTTGAGTTCTTATAACCGTCTCGTGATGGCTTCAAGAGATATGATTACAACATTGGCGGTCTATGAGGAGGTGACAAGGGAAAGGCACTTTATAAACTCCGCAGGGACATACGTGGCAGAGCCTCTTGTCACAGCATCCATCTCCATCAGGATGATCGCCGCCGGAAACGGTGTCCTTCAAAACGGCAGGGCGGTTGTGGGGGGGAGCGACGGTTTCGAGAGGCTGCTTGGCAGAGAGGATGTTTTTTTAAGAAAGGCGGAAATCGTATCCAGGCTGCTGCAGGCAAGACCGGTTGAGGCCGGAACCTACAATGTGGTGCTTAATCCCGAGATGACCGGCGTATTTATTCACGAGGCCTTCGGTCATTTCAGCGAGGCCGACCTGATTGAGCACAACCCGTCTCTGAGAGAGAAGATGAACATGGACAGGAGACTTGGCTGCGAACTCCTGACTGTTTGCGACGACCCCACTATGCCCGCCCAGATAGGGCACTATTCTTACGATGATGAGGGAGTAGCCGGGAGGAGGGTCGTTCTAATGCAAAAAGGAATATTGAGAGGAAGACTGCATTCCATGCGGACTGCGCGTTCATACGGCGAGAGTCTTAACGGGCACGCCATAGCAGAGGATTTCAGATACCCTCCGATTGTCAGAATGGGTTGCATTTACGTAACCCCTGGAGATAATGAGCCCTCTGAGCTTTTAGATGGCGCAGGTGATGGGCTTTATGTCCTTGATGCCAAGGGCGGGCAGACAAGCGGGGAGAATTTTACCTTCGGAGCCCAATACGGTTATCTTATAAGGAACGGGAAATCTGGGGCAATGGTAAGGGACATAAACCTGATGGGTAATCTCTTTGAAACGCTCTTTGCAGTGAAAGGAGTGGGCCGGGACACAGCGATCTCTGAAATGGGCGGTTGCGGCAAGGGGCAGATGAACATCAGGTCTGCGATGGGCGGACCCCATATCCTGATAAAGGCTGTAAGGGTAGGGGGCTGTTGATGGAGAAGGTGCTTTCGATGGCTCGCGGCATAGCCGACTCGGCTGAGGTTTATTACAGGGAAATCCAAGAGACGGAGATTGTCTTTGAGGATTCATCCCCTTCCTCGATAAACCACTCACGCAGGGCGGGCGTCGCCCTGAGGATAAGAAAGGCAGACAAGACAGGCTCATCTTACTGTAGCGGACTTGATGATCCCGCCGGGCTTGTAGGAAGGGCTGCCGTGTCTCTTGATGCAGGCATTAAGGCCTTTTTTACATTCCCGCAAGCCCATCCCGCAGAAGAGCTGGAGACATTTGATCCTGAAATAGAGCATATCTCCGATCTTCAGGTGATAAATGAAATTAAGAGGATATGCGCCCTATTAGCCGGTGAACTGAAGGGAAAAGGTCAGTGTAATGTGACTGCCTCCTACGGGGAGGCTTTTTTTCACATAATTAACACAGCAGGTCTTGAGGTATCACAGAAGATATCCTTCTACAGGATTTCGCCCCAAATTCTTTTCCCTAATTCCCAGGAATCCTTGAGAATCAGGAAGAGCGCAACAGGCTTCAGGGTATTTCCAGAATCAAGGCTGATTAATCTTGGAAGGGCATTTTTGTCCGGCTTGCCGGTGCTGGATGTCACTCCGAAGGGCTGGGATGCGATCATAGCTCCGAGCGCTTTTCAAGTCTTTTTGTGGCGTCTTGAGGCTGCGGCGAGCGCCGCGTCACTATATGACGGCGCTTCCAGGCTTAGAGGGAAGGTGGGGCAGAAGATAGCGAGCAATATTTTTTCCCTGGAAGACGATGCCAGGATAAACGGTAATCCTCAGTCCCGCTGGTTTGACGATGAGGGAGTCCGGACGAGGCGCCATCCTGTTATTGAAAACGGCATCTTCCGCGGCTTTTTCTCCGACCTTGATTCCGCCTCAAGGCTAAAGCTTGAACCAACAGGTCACGGCTACAGAACCGCCATGTGGGGGGGCGACGCGGTTTCGCTTAAGCCTTCCCCGTCTCTTTCTCACTGCAGGGTGAAACCCGGGAGTGAATCCTTAGATGAGATGATAGCTTCGACTCGCAGAGGGGTTTTGATAGAAGGGGTGCTCGGAGCCCACAGCGGCAACATCCCCAACGGAGATTTTTCAGTGGGAATGAGCCCCGGCCTCTACATAGAGAACGGGAAGATCAGGGGAAGGCTCGGCAATACCATGTTTTCAGGAAACATCTATCCCATCCTCAACAAAATAACATCCATAGAATCTTCACTCCATGAATCCGAGCAAGGGCTGTTTCCTTATATAAAGGTGGGGGACGTTCTTTAGATTTACAGATTTATATATCGTGCCCATCAGGAAATGGCTATTTTCCCCGATTTCGGCGTTGGGCTCAAATTTTAATCCTCGAAATACATCAATGTATTCCTGTGGTTAAAATTATCGCCCGCCTTGAACTCGACGAAACTATCTCATTTCCGGATGGACACTATCTCAGAGGGCCGGCCTGCCTTGCGGCAGGTCAGCCTGAGATGTCTTAACTAAAAACGCCATGTAATTCCTAGTGTCAGGGAGTCTTCTTCGAGAGATGAAGAAAGCTTTACCGCGCCGCCAGCGGAAGTTTCCTCAATGGTTTCCTCAAAAGCATGCATGTAGGAGAGATTTATGCTCATGTTGATTGGAAGCTCGTAACCTATACCTAAGGTAAGATGCTTTTCCACAACGGCCGGGAAACCGATGATTCTCAGAAACTCATAGTTCATAGTAGGAACGTTTTTCCCTTGAACATTTGTTGTCCCCTGGGGATTGAATCCGTCGTGGGTGTTGACAGGGTTCTTTGAATAGTTGAATCCGGCCCGCAAACTGAACGCTCCCATCTTGTACTGCCCTCCTATTGCATATACCCACTGGTCGTCCCAATCAAAGTCCTCGTAACCGTCCGCGCTTGACCAGTTGTACCACTTGACGTTGAATTCAAGGAGGAGGTTGTTCAGAGGCGTGGCCGAGACTCCGAAAACTACGCTCTGTGGACCCTGCAGATCAAGGTTGTCAAACTTGCCGTCGCCGTCAAAATCAGCCACCCTGTCGTGTGAGACCTTCTGGGGGGTAATATAAGAAAGCCCAAAGTTAAAAATACCTTTGTGGTAAAGGGCCCCCAATTGGAGCCCCAATGCGTAGTCATGGGCGCTGCCGCTTCCCAGATCGAGGTTACCGTAGTCAACATGAACAGACGCCCCCACTGACAGATCAGGCGTGATAAGATAAGCAATATTGGGTGCGAATTTCATCACCTCAAGCTTTGTATAAAGGTCTCCGAAGACTTGGGAGGATTTGTCTTTATAGTCAACTCCCATCCCTGTAAAACCATAGGCTCCGAATCCTATTCTAAGACGGTCGGTTATTGGTGAGGTGATCCCTATTGCCGGCACCAAAAAGTAATTCATCTGGCTTTTTTCCGTCACAGAACTGCCCCCCATCCCTGTGGTATCAACAGTCCCGTTGACGGTAGGATTAAAATAGGTTCCTGAAAAGGTTGCCTCTGAACCCGGGCAGTAAGCGCCGAAACACATAGCGGCAGGGTTGGCAAAAATCGCGCTTATTGAATCCTGTGGGGCAGCAACGCCTACTCCTCCCATTGATCTTGAGATGGGACCGACACCGATGAGGTTACTTCCGTTTGTAGCCAATGCCGCACCGGCAAAAACAAGGCACAAGACAAACAAAAACATCGTTAGCAAAAATTTTTTTCCCATACCTGCCTCCTTTAATTTAGCTATTTATGGTTAAGTTGTATCAGCTCAAAGATCAGGGGCAGATGCGGCTGAAGGCGCACCTGCCCCATATTTTTACGATCATACTAAGGCTGCCTCATTCTATCTGATAAGGGCATCGGCAATCAGAGAAGACAAGAATTGCACATTCATGCCCAGCTTGTAGTGATCATTGATATTGCTTAGCTGGGTGTGACAATTCTCGCAGGCGGTAGCCAGAACCTGGGCCCCGGTATTCCTGACCTGATCTGCCTTGACTCTTGAGGACTTCATCCTGAAATCAAGAGTCTCCTCGCCCATCGCTACCAGCCCGCCTCCGCCCCCGCAGCACCAGTTGTACTTAGGTTCAGGCGACATTTCTACGAAGTTATCAGTTAGCTGGGAGAGGATGTACCGGGGCTCATCTATCACTCCTGCGTTTCGTGCGATCTGGCAGGGGTCGTGATAGGTGACCGGAACGGAGAGTTTTTTCTTGTCCACTTTTATCCTTCCCTCCTTGATGTATCTGGCGTGAACCCGGGTAATAGAGCTTACCTTGAAGGGCTGTTTTCCAGAGAGCTGGGACATGACCCTGAAGGCGGTGCCGCACTCGCAGATGCACACTTCTTTTACCTTGAGTCTCTTTGCCTCATTGACGATCCTGTCCATGATTATCTTGGTCTTCGAAGGATCCCCCACAAATGCCCCGAAGTTGACGGCCTCAAAAAAGCTCAATGTCCAGTTTTCGCCTGCCGCATTAAATATAGCGGCGGCCGGTATGATGGAATGGGCTCCTGCGAGCGCCACATACAGTAGATCTGCCCCGACCACTTCAGTAGGGATAGGGGTCCTGCCTGCCTCCTGCCTCCATTTCTCCACCACCTCGGATTCAAGGCTCTTTACGCCCTCCAGGAAACCCTCCTTAAGGTCATCCATGGACTCACCTTTTGAGATGGATACGTCTGCAAGAAGGCTAAGGAGTTCCGGTTCCGCGTGGGCTCCGACGAGCAGGAGCTTGGCTATAGACATTATCTGCTGGGTGTCTATCCCGAAGGGACAGTAAACCATGCACCTTCTGCATCCTGTGCATGAGTAGGCCGCTTCCTTGAGTTCATCAATGGCCGATTCGTCAAGAACCTTGCATTCTCCAATCCTCGGAAAGGTCTTTCCCTGCCATTTGAAATACTTCTTGTAAATGCGCCTGACCACTTCAGCCCTGTATGCCGGTGTGTATTTGGGGAGCGGCATCGAAGCGTATGCATGGCATGCCTCTGTGCATATCCCGCATCTGGCGCACGTCTCAAGATACATTTCCATGGTGCCTGAGAGTTTACCCCTAAAAAGTGAAATGAGTTCTTCGCGCAGAGCTTTTTCCATCGCTATCCCCTCCTTATCTTGTTCAAGGCAAAGCCGAATATTGAATGCATCAAATGACTGAAGGGGAAAAACATCAGAAAGAGATTGGCGAAAAACACATGCAACACCAGCATGAATGAATGGCCGGATGTTGAAACCGCGGCTATGCTCGGCTTGAACATAAAGATGCTCGAAAGATATGCCCTGTATTCCTGAACCGACATCTCCCCGTAGTCGTACCATCTCCTTGCCCAGTCCATTTCACTCCCGAATACAACTGTGAGAAATAGAAGCATAAGGAGAAGGTAGTCCTCAGGTACGCTAAGTTCTTTGGTCGGGGAGGCGAATCTGCGAAAGAAGAAATATAGAAGCGCAAGCGACATAATGAGGCCCAGGAATCCCTGCCCCATGAATATCTCATGGCCTATGACCTGGAGCCAGCTCATCTCGGTTATCAGTTCCAGGTGACCCAGGAAAACCATAAGGAAGCTTATATGAAAGGCCATCAGGAAGAACCATAGTGTCCTCTTGTGTCTCCAGACCGTGGGTAGGAGTAGGGCGTCAAGTATTGCCCATAAAAATGCCGGATTTCTCTTCGGATGGATCGCAAGTGTGGGTTTGAAAGCGGGTCTTTTGATAACCTTGAGAAGCTGAAAAATGACTCCGGCCAAAAAAACTGCGAAAGCTAGATAAACCATCGGCACAAGAACTAAAAAATAAATAGTCTTCATTCCTATTCCCCCATAGATTATAGGGGTCTCCTCCGGTTCACGGCAATCTACATGTCACACAGTCTTCTCTATCTGTGAGAACTTCAACGCCGGACCAGAGGCGGGCCCGTAATGAAGGATCAATTAACTCTTTTGATAAAGAAATGTGTCTCTTTCCCAACCTGTTCGCTCTTAAGTATCTGGTTACCGCTTGTCTTGGCCCAGGCGGGAAAATCCGATAGCGCACCGGGGTCTGAGGTTACGGCCTCAATTATCTGGCCTACCGATACTTCCTTTATGCCTTTGCTGACCTTTACCACCGGCATGGGGCAGGGGAGCCCCTTCAGGTCAAATACCTTGTCCGCCTTGATTGTCTCGCTCATGATTCTAACTCCTTTCTATCTGTCTAATGTTATAAATGATATCGCTCACAGCGCATCGGGGGCGCTTAAATGAAAACCCTTCCGGCCTATCGCCAATTCTCATCTCTCGTTGTGCCCCACCAGGGCATGAGGGTTTATATGAAAATACATCGTCATACCGGCGGAGGCCGGTATCCAGGCTTTTATACCTGGATTCCGGATCAAGTCCGGAATGACATGCGGCATTTTCATCCTTCGTTGTGCCCTATCAGGGCATGACCGTTAGATGAAAAGCTGAATCCTGCTGTCAATCGCTTCCTCTAGGAACTTCGCGACACCGCAGTAGGTCATGTTGGGATACTGGATCATCTCTTCGTGTGTTAAGCCCATCAGATCCATTGACATCTCGCAAACATAGATTCTGACTCCAAGCTCCCCGGCCATCTCAAGCATCTGATCCAGGGACGCCACGTTTTTCTTTTTCATTATGGACTTAATCATCTTTGTGCCCATTCCGCCCATGTTCATCTTGGAGAGCTTGGCCTGGTCCACACCCTTTGGGAGCATGGATCCAAACATGTTGCTCATCAGATCCTTTCCTCCAACGGACTTTTTCTTGTCCCTGAGCAGAGGTATCCCCCAGAAGGTAAAAAACATGACTACCTCTAGGCCCATTGCTACGGAACCGTTCGCGATAACGAAGGCTGCAAGCGCCTTGTCCAGATCTCCGCTGAAGACGATCATGGATATCTTTTCGGAAGGCGCTTTCTTCTCCAGACGATCCAAACGCTGTTTCATTTCCTCAATCTGTTTTTCTAAAGCCTCCATGGCTACCTCCTGAATTACCCTTTATTAAGGATGGTTCTGAAAATCGGCTCCACGCCGCAAAGGTCTGGAGCCTGCCAATTAAACTATCAAACCATGAGTTCCTTGACCGCTTCCATACTTGCAGAGAGAATATCCAGATTTTGAAGGAGCGTTCTTCTCTGTTCCTGGGCCATACGGGAAAGTACCTCCCAGTGGATGCTGTCTATGAACTGATTGATCTTATCTATCTTTCGCTGTCCATCAGCGGTCAGGGCAAGAAGGCTGACCCTTGAATCCTTTGGATCCGGAACCCGATGTATGAGCCCTCTTTTGACAAGACCCTGAACGACCTTGGTGACCCGTGACTTGACAACGTTCATCTTGATTGCGATCCCCTTGGATGTAAGGTATCGCTCTTGCCCAAAAAGAATCAGGCAGCGCAATTCCGCTTCAGGAAGGCCGAACTTTTCGCTCTGGTACTGCATCCGCGCCTGGCAGCACTGGAAGAGCTTGGCAATTAGGCTTTTGAATTGGTCGAGCTGATTTTCGTTGACAGGTTTATCCAAGTGTCATCTCCAAAAGTTCATGATGTGAACCATTCTAATGTCTCAAGTCAGCATGTCAAGAAGTTTCTTGCAGTTTCTTGAAATATTTTAGCGCTGCCATATCTCATGGATATAGCATATCTATATGTTTTAATATTTTGAAGAGAGTTGTTTCACGGAGTAGTTGAGGATTTATCGGCCGGTGCTATTTGTAGATAAATAGGGCACTATATGAACTAAAAAAATCATGGCAGCTCTTCACAAGCCTCCTTTCGGGTATCCTGCCAGGGAAAGCCAGTCGAAATTTATATCCCTGAGACTCTTATCTCTGCTGACGGTTATCTGACCTCATCCTTCCCCTGGCAAGGGATGCCAATATGCCTGATGCGCAAAGGAGGGAGAAGACGACAAGAGCGGTCTTGATTCCTTTTAAGAGAGCCTCATAATGTTGAGGCTCTATCTGCACAGGCCCAATGAACAGGGAGAATATAAGTGTTGCTATACCCATGCTGACCATGTTGCCGAGGAGTCTCATTGAGGCTACCGCTCCTGAGGCTATACCGTAATATTTCTTCTCCACGGCCCCCATGATTGCGCTCATGTTGGGTGATGAGAAAAGAGCGAATCCTAATCCCATCAGGATAAGATTTGGGATTATCATGCCTGTTGAGGTCTGAGCGCCCATAAGGCTCATGATCAGAAGTCCAAGAGCCGAGATGCCCATGCCCACCGAGGCAAGTATCCTCGGTTCAATACGGTCTGAGAGCCTCCCTGCCAAGGGAGAGAAAAGGGCCATTACTATCGGCTGTGCGATTAGAACCATCCCTGATGCCTGTGGACTGAGACCCTTGATGAACTGCAGATAAAGAGTCAGAAGGAATGCAACAGCGAAGTTGGCTCCGTAATTTATAAGGGCCGCAAGGCTTGAAAAAGCAAAGGTTCTGTTGTTGAGGAAGAGTTCAAGATTGAAGACGGGATAGCGAATACGCGATTCATACCATACAAAGACAGCCAGCAGAACGAGCCCTGCAGGTAGGGCCGCCATGCCTAAAACAGAATTAAGGGCGGAAAGACCATACATCAGAAGGGTTATGGCTGCTCCATAGATGACGGAACCAAGGACGTCAAGGCTCTCGCCCTCGGCCTCGGCCCACTCCCCCTTTAGTTTCATCGCGGTCAGATAAATGGTTAGAGTGCCCAGCGGCACTGCGGTGAAAAAGACGGCCCGCCAGGTGAAGTGATGGGTAAGGAACCCTCCCAGGACAGGCCCTGCCGAAAGGCCAATGTAAACCGAGGCCACTGTCATGCCTATAGCCTTTCCCCGTTCGTTGGGGGGAAATACCGATGTGACCATGGCAAGACCGGTAGAAAAGATCATGGCGCTTGCTATCCCCTGGAATATCCTTGATAGCAGTAGGATGTGATGGTCGGGGGAAAGACCGCTCATTACCGATGAAAGGGTGAAAAGCCATATTCCCCACAAAAAGATCTTTCGGCGGCCGTAGATGTCGGCCATCTTGCCGAAAGGGACCAGAAAGACCGCGCTCGCCAGAAGATATGCCGTGGGAATCCAGGCAAGAATTATCGCGTCCATACGGAAATCCGCCTGGATGGCCGGAAGGGCAACATTGGTCGCTGATCCCATAAAGGGGGTCATAAAGGAGCTGGCTATTGCAACCAGCAGCACGGAGCGTTTCTGGATTTCTTCATCCTGAGCCCCAGGCAAGCTCCTTCGGCCACCAGGAGCGGCGGTGGTAATTCCACCTCCATCCTTCCGGGGGAGAGGGGAAAAGTGATTGGGGCGGCTCTTCACGGTTAATGAGATTCCTGATTTTTCAGAATATCTTGCCCGGATTCATGAGTCCCTTGGGATCAATGAGATTTTTGATCTGCTTCATCAGTTCGTAGCTTTCGCCGTGTTCCATCGCCATGAACTTGCGCTTTCCGATTCCTACTCCGTGCTCGCCGGTGCAGGTGCCGCCAAAATGTATGGCCTTTTCCACAACTGCTTGGTTGATGGCCTCAATGCGCCCCCATTCCTCCTTGTTTTTGGGGTCGCCTGCCATAACAACGTGCAGGTTTCCGTCTCCGGCGTGGCCGAAGACATAACCAATGGACTGAGCCTGATCAACCTCCTTTTGCGCGAACACTACCATCTCCGGATACCGCGAGATGGGAACAGCCGCATCTACAATAAGGGTTTCCTTTCCAGGGTGGGCTCGGTGGATGGTTTCCCAAGCCTCGTGGCGGGCCCGCCATAGATCCTTTCGGGCCGCCTCCTCAGTCGCGTAATCGAAGCTCACTGCCCCGCAGTCTTCGCAAAGCTTGCCTGCGAGCTGGGCGGTTTCTTTAAGGGCGCCCTCGCTGATTCCATGGAATTCACAGAATAGAGACGGTACCTCCGGCAGGCCCAGCCCCTTTTCATTGTTCATCAGACGGATAAGACCGGGAGGCAGGAGTTCCAGTGCCGCGGGACCAAGGCCCGCTCCGATAAGCACTGCTACTGCCTCTGAGGCCTTCTCCAAGTCGGGAAAACGGATGATGGCGGCGAGGTAGTGGCTTGGAATGCCGGTCAGTTTGAGGGTTGCCTCCGTTACAATGCCAAGCGTCCCCTCGGAGCCGACAAAGATGCGGGTAAGGTCAAATCCCGCCGAGGACTTGGGGGCCCTGCAGCCGGTGTGAATCACACGGCCCTGGGGCAGCACCACGGTTAGGCGCATCACATAGTCCTTTGTGGCTCCGTACTTCACGGTCTGAACTCCGGAGGCATTGTTGGCAATCATTCCACCGATCGTGGCATTTGCCCCCGGATCAGGCGGGAAAAAGAGGCCGTGTCTGCCGGCCTGGCGGTTCAGCTCGAGTCGGTGAACGCCCGGCTGGACATCCGCCTGAAGGTCCTTAGGTCGAATCTCAATGACCCTGTCCATTCGGGTCATGTCCACAACAAGCCCGCCCATGGTGGGAACAGGGTTCCCCTCAGTGCTGGTTCCGGCCCCCCAGGGAGTTACGGGGACGTTCTGCTCATAGGC
>Ga0210051_1000286_pt1 | contig 43974 bp, 38 predicted proteins | sample CryGey092014_all_FD_185464 | JGI IMG/M metagenome (GOLD analysis project Ga0210051, IMG submission 185464) | Groundwater microbial communities from aquifer - Crystal Geyser CG23_combo_of_CG06-09_8/20/14_all (SPAdes) (version 2) | ecosystem: Environmental > Aquatic > Deep subsurface > Groundwater...
TTGGCGGGGAACTATTTATGGGTTGAGGATTGATCCGATTGTGAATGGTAACTCCGGTAGTGGTGATAAAATCTATGTTGATTATGTAAAGCTTACGCAGTAGAATTAATGGAAAGGAGGCGCGTTTCCTCGGGCGTTTCCTCAATGCGCCTGCCTTGCCATAAAATAATATCATAGTCGAGGTACGCTCGCATTAAGCATTAACAATTAATGATATGTCAAAACTAAGTAATAATAGCCTTGTTCTGATTATTGTTGCATTGATCATAGCGGGCGGTGCGATTGTGATCATTGCTCTTAATAATCAGGATGATGGTGTAGTAGGTAATAACAATACCAGCGTTCAGAATCAAAACGGCAATTCAAACGAAAACGTAAATAACAGTCCCGGTAACTTAACAAATGAGGGTATAACGGGAACTATTGAGGGTTCACTAAGCTATCCCAGCGAAGAAATTCCGGCTGACATGATTGTTTGTGCTGATAACACCGCTACCCAAAAGGTTTACTGTACTGACCAGATTTCCGACAACAAATATGTTTATGGCAAAGGATATCGTTTAGCTCTACCAGAAGGCACTTATCACGTTTATGCGACACTCTCTAGTTTGCCCGCTTATAAACAATACTATACTCAAGCGGTAGTTTGCGGTATGGAGGTAGAATGCATGTCACACGAGCTAATTGTTGTAAAGGTAACGGCAGGGCAGAGCGTGAACAATATTGATCCTTTTGATTTTGAATGGGATAAAGCCGTTTCGAGCGACCTTATTGATTATCAAAGTCCGACTGGCAATTTTATGATTAGTTATCCCCCTACTTGGCAATTCGTGCAGGATTTTAAAATTACGAAGGGGAGTTCTACTTTAGAAGTGTATATTCTAGAAAAACAAACCGGGGATTCTTTGTCGGAATGGCTTTCTTGCCGTGATCAGAACTTGGATGTTCAAGTTCTTTCCGAAGAAAACGTAACAATTAATGGCTTGAGCGGGGTCAAGAGAACAACCGCCACGATGGGCGATGCGAATAATCCCAGTTTTGATGTCTATTTGGATAATAGCAATAAGGTTTACGAGATAGGCGGTATAGCTGATTCCGAAACGCAATCCGAAGTGAATCAGATAACCGATTCTTTTCAGCTTCTGTAATTAATTGTAGATAATTAGTTTCTGCTTAAATTTAACCTTTCTCAAATAAAAAATTAAATGGGAAAGATTTCCCAAAACAATTCAAAAAAAGCAAAACGCTTTATGCTTAAGATACTATTAGAACTGGTAATTATTATCATTGGCTGGGCCCTAGTGGTATCCTTTTTTGCTTTTTATACTTCCCTTCGTCCTCCTCGAATCAAAGGTTATAGCACTCCCCAGGATTTTGGCTATCAGTACGAAGCGGTCAGTTTTAAAACGGAAGATGGTCTTAATTTAAAGGGATGGTTTTTACCGGCTGGTGAATCTTCTACCAAAACAATCATTATCCTTCATGGCTATCCGGCAGAAAAAGGAGATGTGCTTACTTGGGCGCTTTTTTTGCATGATAATTACAACCTGCTTTTTTTTGATTTCCGCTATTTCGGGGAAAGCGCCGGCCGCTACACCACTTTGGGTTGGAAGGAACAGAAAGATCTGGAAGCGGCAGTGGAATATCTTAAAACCAGAAGCGATGTTGATTCGCAAAGCATAGGAGTAATGGGATTTTCTTTGGGAGGAGCCGTAGCCATTATGGGAGCCGGGGATATTCCGGAAATCAAGACAGTAGTGGCGGACAGTCCTTATGCCACTTTGGATGATCTAGCAGATATCCTCTTTAAGAAATTTTCAATTTTAAAGAAACCGCTGATTTGGTCCACTAAACTGTGGTCCCGGATTTTTCTTAAGTTTGATTTCAGCCAAGTGTCGCCGCTAGCCGCCTCCGAAAATAGTACTACTCCTTTATTGCTGATTCACGGCGATCAAGATAAGCAAATCCCCTTAGAACAGTCCAAAAAAATCTTTGAGGCGGCTAAAGGTCCGGTGGAGTTATGGCAGGTGAATGGCGCAGACCACGGCGAGGCCTATTTTCAGAATAAAAAAATCTACAAAAACAAAGTGCTGGGATTTTTTGAGCGGTATTTGTGATTAACAAAAAAAGCTTAAGCTTTGGGTGGTAATGCTGAAGCATTACAAACCGAGTCGTTTAGCTTAGTAAAAATGATTCGGTATATAAAACTTTAGTTTTTATCCTCAAAAGCTTAAGCTTTACATCTTAGAGTCTAGGTGTTACTATTAAGTTAAGCAATAAAATAAATTGGGCGTTCTCAAATGATCGCCTTTTTTATTTAATAATTCATATGTTTACAAACGAATATAAAAAACACATTCCATTTCATTTGTATCTTGACGAAAAAATATATTTTGTAACATCTCGAACAATTAAGAGAAAAAAATTGTTCAATTGCAACGCCAAATTGGATTTATTAGAAAAAAGAATAAAAGCGGCGGCTAAAAAATATTGTATCGAGTTACATGCTTGGGTTGTATTAGCTAATCATTATCATTTACTTTTTACTTTGCATGAAGGTGTTAAGTTAAGCAATTTAATAAGATTCATTAATAGTGACAGCTCCTATTTGTTAAATAGTAATGATAATGCCAGAGGCAGAAAAATATGGTGGAATTACTGGGATGTATGTGTCAGAACTAAAAAGGATTTCTGGGCTTACTTCAATTATATCCATTACAATCCAGTAAAGCATGGCTGTGTAGAATTGGAGGGCGACTATCGATATTCCAGTTATAACTATTTTAAGAACAAGACAAGACTTATCCACTTCAAATTAAGCTGACAAATTCGTAAAAATTTATTATAATTAATTTGAAAATATTCAGATATCCCCAAGCCAATCAGGGGAAAATTATTAAGCTAATTATTAGCTTTTAAAAAATGGAAGATTCTTTTAATAAGAAAACCATTAAAGATATTGATGTTTCGAGAAAGCGAATCCTTTTGCGTGTGGCTTATGATATCACTCCTAAGAATCAGGATGGCAAAATGGTTATTAAGAATGACGCCCGAATTCGGGCTACCTTACCCACCATTGAATATCTTTTAGAAAGAAACTGCAGTTTAGTCCTTCTTTCCTGGCTGAAACGGCCGGGCGGAAAAGTGGTAGAAGAATATCGGATGAACCCTGTGGCGGAAAAGCTTTCTGGAATTTTAGGCCGGCCGGTTAAAAAAATGGATGACTGCGTGGGACCGGAAGTAGAAAAAGCGGTTAAAGCAATGCAGCCGGGCGAAATTATCATGCTGGAAAATGTCCGCTTTCATCCCGAAGAAGAAAAAGAGGATCCGGCTTTTGCCCAGCAGCTGGCTGATTTAGGCGAACTCGTCGTCTTTGACGCCTTTGCCCAGTCTCATCGGGTCCATTCTTCCACCACCGGCATTCTGAAGCAAAAAGAAGCGGTGGCCGGATTCCTGGTGGAAAAGGAGTTAAAGATTCTATCTGGTCTGCTGAAAAATCCTGAGCGGCCGTTTGTGGTGGTGCTGGGCGGAGCGAAATTATCCGATAAGCTGGAAACAACCATTAATCTCATTGAGAAAGCGGATGGTCTTTTGATCGGCGGCGCCATGGCCAATGCTTTTTTGAAAGCCAAAAATATTCCCATCGAGAACTCTTTTATTGAAGACGAACCAGTAACCATTGCCCAGGGCGAGCCGCGGCTGCCGGTAGAAATTGCCCAAGACATTTTAGCCAAGGCCGCGGCCAAACAACCTTCGCTAATCAATGTTCCTAATCTTGACTTTTTGCAATTGCCGCTCGACTTAGTGGCCGCCGATTCTTTAGCAGAGCCGACCAAGCATCAATTGGTTGATTTGGAAAAAGGAGAACAGTTGCCCAAAGGATGGACTTATTTGGATATTGGCCCCAAGACAGGCAAGCTGTTTCAAAAAGTGATTAGCCAGGCGCGCACCATTTTTTGGAACGGACCAATGGGTCTTTTTGAAGAAGAAGAATTCACCCAAGGAACCAAGGCGGTAGCCGAAGCCATTGTGGCAAGCAAAGCCACTTCAATAATCGGCGGAGGAGACACCGAGAAAATTGTAAAAATGTTCAAGTTAGAAGGAAAATTTTCTCATGTTTCCACCGGCGGCGGCGCCAGCTTAGAATTTTTAGCCGGCAAAAAACTACCCGCCGTGGAATTGTTGCCCAATAAATAAAGCGAAAGCGAAACGCCGGCTTGTTCCGAGCAAAGTCGAGGAGCGTTTCGCCTGCTAATTAGTAATTTAAATCTTATGTCTTCCAAAATTAAGAAAATCCAGGCCTTGGAAATTTTAGATTCCCGGGGCAATCCCACCGTAGAAGTTAAAGCTATTACCGATAATGGTTTCTGCGGAATAACTTCGATTCCATCCGGTGCCTCCACCGGCACTTATGAGGCCTTAGAGCTAAGAGACAATGATCCTAACCGCTATCGCGGCAAGGGAGTGTTGAAAGCGGTGGAGAACGTCAACACTAAGCTGGCTCCAGCCATTGAAGGAATGGGAGTAGAAAAGCAGGAAGAAATTGACCAGAAAATGATTAAGCTGGATGGAACGGAAAACAAAGCCAAACTGGGCGCCAACGCCATTCTAGGAGTGTCCCTGGCTTGCGCTAAAGCCGCCGCCGCCTCCCAGCGAGCGCCGCTCTACCAGTACCTCCGATCCTTGACTTCTATTAAGGGCGAATATCAGTTTCCTCTGCCGATGATGAATGTAATTAATGGCGGGAAGCATGCTGACAGTGGGCTGGATATTCAGGAATTTATGATTGTTCCGCGGGCGGCGGAATTTAAGGAAAGAATCCGAATGGGCGCGGAGATTTTCTATTCTTTAAAAAGCGTATTAGAAACTAAAAACTTGCCTGTGTCAGTAGGAGATGAAGGAGGCTTTGCTCCTCACTTGAATAGCCATAAAGAGGCGATGGATCTGATTCTATTAGCCATCAGCAAAACCAACTATACGGTTGGCAGCGATGTTTCGTTGGCGCTTGATTCTGCTGCTTCGGAATTTTATAAATCAGAGGCTGAAAAATATTTCCTGCAACTGGAAAATCTAAGTCTTTCTTCTGAAGAGATAATTAAAATGTACGAAGATTGGCTGGCGAACTACCCGATTATTTCTTTAGAAGACGGTTTATCAGAAGACGACTGGAATGGCTGGGTGAAATTAACCGCAAAACTGAAGGATAAAATTCAGTTGGTGGGCGACGATTTGTTTGTAACCAATATTGAGCGGCTGAAAAAGGGGATTGATCAGTCAATTGCCAATGCGATTCTGATCAAGTTGAATCAAATCGGAACTCTAACCGAAACGCTGAAATGCATCCAAGTGGCCAAAGACAACGGCTACCGGATTGTAATTTCGCACCGTTCCGGCGAAACATCCGATACCGTTATTTCTGATTTAAGCGTAGCCGTGAATGCCGAGTATATCAAAACCGGCTCCCTTTCCCGAGGCGAGCGAGTAGTGAAATACAACCGGCTGATGGAGATTGAAAAAGAATTTAGTATGATTAATTCATAGTTATAACTTGATAGATAGTTAAGAGAACTTTATTAAAGCGGTTTTGATAAAATTCGAAATCATAAATTCGAAATCATAAACAATATCTAAATTCCAATGTTCCGAATTCCAAACAGCTATTCCTCTAATAAGTTTAAAAATTGTGATTTAGAATTTGGGATTTGTTTAGAATTTAATACTTCGGATTTAGAATTTTGATAATAAAAACAATGCCTATAGTAAAAAAGACAAAAACTAATAGTAAAGCTCAAAATACCCCTCTTGTACTGATTATTCTGGATGGTTGGGGAATCGCGCCTCCTTCTAAAAGCAATGCAATTTGGCTGGCTAAAACTCCAATAATGGACCGGCTTTGGAAAAGATATCCTCATACTTCCCTGAAAGCTTCCGGCCAGTATGTTGGCCTGCCCCTTAAACAAAACGGAAATTCCGAAGCGGGACACATGAATTTGGGGGCAGGGCGAATCGTGAACCAGGATTCCGTAATTATTTCTAAAAGCATCAAAGACGGAACTTTTTTTAAAAATCCTGCTTTTCTTGAAGCAATCGGCCATGTGCAGCGTCGCAAATCGCATCTGCATCTTTTAGGGATTCTTTCCGATGACCAGTGTCCGCACGCCAGCCCGGATCATCTGGAAGCCCTTTTACAATTGGAAAAAATTCGAAAAATCAGACCAGTATTTCTTCATCTATTTACTGATGGTCGCGATTCGGCCCGTTATGCCGCAATCAAGCTGATTAGAAAACTGGAGAAAAAACTGAAAAACCAGGAAAAAGTAGCCTCTATTTTAGGAAGATATTATTTAGACCGAACCAAAAACTGGGAGGTTACCGAACTAGTCTATAATTCCTTGATATTAGGAGAAGGTCTCAAGGCTTCTAGTCCCAGTAAAGCCATTTTGCAAGCCTATAATCGGGGAGAAACCGATGAATTCATTTCTCCCACTAAGATCACTTCTGATCATCGACCCCTTAGTTCCATTAATAACAAAGACTCTGTTATTTTCTTTAACTTAAGGTCTGATCGGGCTCGCCAGTTAACCAAGCCTTTTGTTCAAAAAGATTTCAATGCCAAAAACCCCGGCGCTTTCCGAAGAAAGAAAGTGCTTAAAGACATTAAGTTCGTGGTAATGACCGATTTCGGACCGGATTTGGAGGGAGTGTTAACGGCTTATCCCTCGATTGAGGTCAAAGATACCCTGCCTATGGCTTTGAGTAATTTGCATCAGATCTATATTGCTGAGGCTCAAAAATATGCCCACATGACTTATTTTTTCAACGGAGGATATGCTCAACCAGTAGGAAGAGAGGAACGAGTTACTATTCCCTCTATTTCAGTGAAGCATTTTGAAGAAAAGCCGAAAATGAGCGCGGGAATGATAACTACTATTGCATTGAAGAAACTTAAAGAAAAGCGGTATGATTTTTTAGCGCTCAATTTTGCCAACCCGGACATGGTGGGCCATACCGGCAATTTGCAATCCACCGTTGTTGCCCTAGAATTTGTCGATTTGTGCCTTAAAAGGATTGTCCAGGAAGTATTAAAGCAGAAAGGAACGGTGGTTATCACCGCTGACCACGGTAATGCCGAAGAAATGATTAACCTGGCGACGGGCGAAGTGGATACCAAGCATTCTTCTTCAGAGGTGCCTTTGATTATTGTTAGTAATAGCCGCCAGCTTACCAGCAAAAAGCAGCTACCCAAAGGAATACTTGGTAATGTCGCTCCGACCATCCTTGATATTTTGAAAATAGAAAAGCCGAAGCTGATGAAATGCCAAAGCCTCCTTTAGCTCGTAGGAAGTTAGGGTGTTAGCTTGTAGGTAGGAACATGCAATGAGAAGCGAGATAGTTTCATTGTAATATAATTTTCAATTTACAATTTAGCAATTTCCAATTAATTTTCAATTACTTAATTTTCAAGGATTTAATTGTATAATTGAAAATTGGAAATTCACTGAAAACTGAGAATTGAAAATTGAAGATTTTTGAATCAATTTAAATGAAAATAACCATTAGAACCACAAGCTACTTGTAAATAAGATGACGACTCCCAACCTCGTAACCTTAATTATTCTGGATGGATTCGGAATCGCTCCACCTCGCCGAGGCAATGCGATTAGTTTGGCCAACATTCCTTTTTTTGACAAACTGGTGACTACTTATCCTACCATGGCTCTTCAGTCATCCGGGGAAATGGTTGGCCTGCCTTGGGGAGAAATGGGTAACTCCGAAGTGGGTCATTTGAGTTTAGGAACCGGCCGGATTGTTTATCAATATTTCCCCCGCATCACCAAAGCCGTCGCGGATGGCAGTTTTTACAAAAACGAGGCATTTTTAAAAGTGATCCAGCACATCAAAAAGAATAAATCTACTCTGCACCTGATGGGACTGGTTTCTGATGGCGGAGTGCACAGTTCTTCGGAGCACCTCTACGCTCTGCTGGAATTATGCAAGGGCAGCGGATTAAAGAAAGTGTTTGTGCATGCTTTTTTAGACGGCCGCGATGCTCCTCGGGACAGCGCGGAAGATTTTATCCAGCAGCTACAGAAAAGAATTGGTGAGCTGGGAATCGGCAAGATCGCTTCGCTTTCCGGAAGGTATTATGCGATGGATCGTGATAACCGGTGGGATAGAGTAGAAAAGGCCTATTTCGCAATCAGTGAAGGAGAATCGGAGAATAAGAGGGAAGATCCAATTAAAGCCATTCGGGAATCTTATGCTAAGGAAGTTTACGATGAAGAATTCTATCCTACCGTCATAACGGAAAATGGCCAACCCGTCTCTAAAGTAGAAGAGAATGACGGGATAATCTTTTTTAACTTCCGTCCGGACCGGGCTCGCCAGCTGACCAAAACTTTCATTCTGCCCGGTTTTGAAAAAATCAAAAGGCCGCGCACCTTCAGAAATCTTTTTTTTGTTACCATGACGAAATATGAAAAGGATTTGCCGGTGGGAGCCATTGCTTTCCCGCCGGAAGAAATAAACAGTCCTTTGGCCAAAGTAATTTCGGATCAGGGATTAAAACAGCTGCACATTGCGGAAACCGAAAAATATCCCCACGTCACTTTTTTCTTTAATGGAGGAAAAGAGAGCGCCTTTCCCGGAGAAGACCGGGCCCTGGTTTCTTCGCCGCACGTTTCCAGTTACGATCAAAAACCGGCAATGTCTTCTCGGGGAATTAAAGAAAAAGTGGTCCAGGGAATCTTAAGCGGTCAGTATCAATTGATCGTAGCTAATTTTGCCAATGCCGATATGGTGGGTCATACCGGTAATTTAAAGGCAACGGTTCAGGCAGTTGAATCCATTGATAATTGTTTAAAAGAGGTAGTGGAAGCCAGCTTAGATAAAGGGGGAGTGGCGATTATTACTGCTGACCACGGCAATGCAGAAGAGGTAATGAACGCTCAGACCGGAGAAATTAATAAAGAGCATTCTAACAATCCAGTCCCGTTTGTCTTAATCGGAAAAAACTGGGAGGGTCAAAGCATATTGTCCTCCCGGGATCTGAGTGTTTTGCATCCAATGGGAATTTTGGCTGACGTTTCCCCGACTATTCTAAAAATAATGGGTATTGAAAAACCAGCTGAAATGACCGGAAGAAGTTTGATCTAGCTTATTAGGAATTAGCTTTTTAGCTTCTTAGTTGTTTATGAGGGGACTTCTCCTAAAAAGCTAACGCCTAATAAGCTAAGAAGCTACCCGTCCGCTTCGAATCGCAAAGCGAGTCGGGCGGACAAGCTAACCTCCTAATTTATCATTTTCCACTAATTCTGCTAAAATATAACCAGCATGAAAAGAAAAATCTACGATGTCATTACCCTCGGCGGATCGACTCGCGACATAATTTTCTATACTAATTCGGGCCGGATAATTGAAACGCCCCGTGACCTAACCTGCCAAAAGCTGTTAGGATTTGAATATGGTGCCAAAATAATCAGTGAAAAGGTGTTTTTCGGATTAGGCGGCGGCGGCTGCAATACCGCTGTTTCTTTCGCCCGGCTAGGTTTAAAGACGGCTTGCTGGATAGTGGTCGGCCAGGATCGGGAAGGGGATTCTATTATCAAAGACCTAGAAGCAGAAGGAGTCGCCACGGAATTTGTCCACCGCGACCCCAAACTTTCAACTGGTCTTTCTTTTATTACCATTACTGAAAGAACCAAAGACCACGTGGCTTTTCTGTACCGCGGGGCAAATAACAATCTGCTTTTTCCCCATAACGTCGGAAAGCTTTTAAATGCCCAGTGGCTTTACGTTTCTTCCTTAACTGGAAAAAACTGGAAAAGAACCGCTGACGCCATTATTGATTTAGTCAACAAGAAAAAAGTGCGCTTAGCCTGGAATCCGGGCGAAACTCAACTTCTGGCCGGACAAAAAAAACTACTAAGGGTACTCAAAGCAACTGAGGTCTTACTAATTAATCAGGATGAAGCGATCGAACTGGTTTTGTCCGCTGGGTTTAAGCCTAAAAGAATAAATGATCCTAAAACACTGATTAAAATAATCAAGGAATGGGGTCCGAAAATAGTGGTTATTACTCAAGGAAAAAAAGGAGCCTTTGCTTATAATGGACAGCGGAATTTCTACTCCCCAGTCATCAGCGCTCCGGTGGTGGATACCACTGGTGCGGGAGACTGCTTCGGCTCATCTTTCGTGGCTGGCTTGGTCAAATGCAAAGGTGATGTCAGAAAAGCCATTAAATTAGGAATGATCAATACCGCTTCCCTGGTTCAGAAGATCGGCGCTCAGGGAGGATTACTGAAATGGTCCGCGGCAAAAAATAAATTTTGATAGTTAACTATTAAAAAGAGATCCATGACGGATAAAAACAAGCAGTCCGCTTCGGGGGGAGAAAATAAAGAAGAGGGGTTAACGGAAGTTCTTACCGAAGAAACTAAATTTTACTATCCTTCAGCAGCAATGAAAGAAAATGCAACGGTCAAAGACTGGGACGAAGCAATTCATGTGGCCGAAAGTGATCCGGAAGCGTTTTGGGCCGAAGCGGCCGAAGATTTGGAATGGGCCGAAAAATGGAAAAAAGTTCTAGATGACAGCAAGAAGCCTTTTTACAAATGGTTTGTCGGGTCCAAATGCAATATTTTCCAAAATGCATTGGAGCGGCACCAAAAAACTGCGGTTAAAGACAAAATTGCCATTATCTCAGAACAAGAGGGAGGCCGCATCCAAAAACTTACTTACAGTGAGCTATATCAAGAAGTGAATAAGTTCGCGGCGGCGCTTAAAAAACTGGGAATCACTAAAGGCGATCGGGTAGCAGTATACCTTCCTAACATTCCAGAAACGGCCATTACCATGCTGGCTTGCGCTAAGCTGGGAGCAATCCATTCCGTAGTTTATGCTGGATTTTCTTATCTGGCGTTAAGAGACCGAATCAATGATGCCGGGGCCAAGCTTCTGGTAACGGCCAACGCCAGTCAGAGAAGAGGAAAGATAGTCAATCTAAAAAAAACCTGTGACAAGGCTGTGGAGGAAGACTGCCTTTCTATTGAATATATGATTGTGGTTAAAAACGTTGATCAAGAGACGATTATGAAAGAAGGTCGGGATCTGTGGTTTAAGAATATCACTCAAAACGAAAAAGAAAATGTAGAGACGGAAATTGTGGATGGCAATGATCCGCTTTTCGTGCTCTACACCTCCGGCACCACTTCCAAGCCAAAGGGAGTAGTGCATGATCACGCCGGATATATGGTGGGAGTTAATCGCACGTTTAAATGGGTGTTTGATCTCAAAGAAGATGATGTCTACTGGTGCACCGCTGACCCAGGCTGGATTACCGGTCACAGCTATATTATCTACGGTCCCTTAATGGCTGGAATTACCAATATAATGTACGAAGGGGTTCCTGATTATCCGGAAAACGACCGTATCTGGGAAATGATCGAAAGGCATAAAATAACCATTCTCTATACCGCTCCGACCTTGGTTCGGCTGATGATGAAATATGGTGATGAACCGCCCAAAAAGCACAATCTTGCTACCCTGCGGCTTTTAGGTTCGGTAGGCGAGCCGATTAACCCCGAAGCCTGGCGCTGGTTTTACAGAGTGATTGGCCAGGAAAAATGCCCGATTATGGATACTTGGTGGCAGACCGAAACTGGCATGTTTATGATTACCCCCTTGCCTGTCGCAGCCTTGAAAGCTGGTTCCGCCACCAGGCCTTTTCCCAGTATTAAGGCTTCGATTGTCGATAAAAAAGGCCAGCGGGTGCCAGTCGGAAAAGGTGGTTTTTTAGCCATAAATAATCCCTGGCCAGCCATGCTGAACACCCTTTGGCGCAATCCAGAAAGATATTTGGAAACCTACTGGGAAAAAATCCCTAATGTCTACACCACCGGCGACATGGGTTTTGTGGATAAAGACGGATATTTCTGGATTCAGGGCCGGGCCGATGACGTCATGAACATTTCCGGTCACCGGATCGGCACCGCGGAAATTGAAAGTGCCCTAGTTTCTCACGAAGCGGTAGTAGAGGCAGGCGTAATCGGCAAGCCTCATCCCATAAAAGGGGAAAGCGCTAAGGGCTTTGTTATTCTGAAAAAAGGATTTGAACCCTCTGATGAATTGATTGATGCCTTAAAGAAGCACATCCGCAATACCCTCGGCCCGATTGCCATTGTCGATGAGGTTGAATTCGTGGATAAACTACCTAAGACTAGAAGCGGCAAGATAATGCGCCGGGTGTTGAAAGCAAAAGAGTTGGGTTTACCCTTGGGAGATATCAGCACCTTGGAAGATTAAACTGGGGATGGTTAATGTCTAAATTTCAGAAAATTGAAAGTGTAGGAATAGTTTTGCTGAATGCCCAAAATAAGGTACTGGTAGTCTTTAAGAAAATGACCAAGGTATGGGAGTTTCCCCAGGGTACAAGGGAAGAGAATGAAGATCTATTGGAAACATTGAAAAGGGAAGTAGTGGAAGAAACAAACATAAAAAAATTTCGTTTAGTTAAAGATTTCCGTAAAAAAACCTACTACCGGTTTCGAAGAGATAAAGAGATATTTGACAAAACCGTTACTTACTTTTTAGGGATAACTGATGAAGAAGTAAAACTATCCGAGGAGCATGAACAATACCGCTGGTGCAGTTTTGAAAAAGCTAATCGCCTTTTCAAGCATGAAAACCATAAGGAGGTTCTAAAAGCAGTTATTAGAAGATTAGAACAACCGCTTATTTTTCTTGATTAAAAAGATAACCGAAAGAGAATTTATGAAACAAAACAGTATTAGCATTAATAATCTCAACTGGAAGATAGCGGGCGAGGCCGGCTACGGAATAAAGGCCTCCGGCTTAATGTTCGCCAAAGCCTGCGCCAGAGGGGGACTCCAAATATTTGATTATTCGGAATACCCCTCTTTAATTCGCGGCGGGCACAATACTTATCAGGTGAACGTTTCGGAAGAAGAAGTTTTTTCTCCCCAATCGGAAGTGAATTTACTAGTGGCGCTTAATCAGGATACGATTGATTTTCACAAAGACGAATTATCAAACCAAGCGGGTGTGATTTATGAACAGGAAGACAAAAAAATAGAGATTACCAGCCTGAAAAAGAATAACTGCCAACTTTTCCCAGTCCCTTTGTCCAGATTGGCCAAAGAAAACGGAGGCAAAGAAATAATGCGCAATTCCGTAGCACTGGGAGCCTCTTTTGCTTTACTGAATTACGATTTTAAATATCTTCAAAGCGTCATTCAGGACTCCTTTCAAAAAAAAGGAAAAGAAGTGATAGACCTGAATGTTAAAATAGCAGAAGCTGGATTTAACTATGTCTCCCAAAATTTTGATGTTGCCAAATATCCTTATCAATTAAAACACCTTAAATCTTCCCCCCGCATGGTTTTGACCGGAAACGAAGCGATTGCTCTGGGCGCGATTCAGGCCGGGTGCAAATTCATATCGGCCTATCCCATGACTCCGGCCACCCCCATTCTTCATTACCTCGCTTCCCAGCAGAAAAACCACAATCTGATTGTTAAGCAGACGGAAGATGAAATTTCCGCCATTACCATGGCCATTGGAGCCAACTATGCCGGCGTTCGGGCAATGACCTGTACCTCGGGCGGCGGCTTTTCTTTAATGGTCGAAGGGCTGGGCCTGGCCGGCATGACCGAAACGCCTTTAGTGATTGCGGAAGTCCAGCGCCCCGGGCCAGCCACCGGTCTGCCCACCTGGACTGAACAGGCCGATCTGCGGTTTTTGATCCATGCCGCTCAAGGAGAATTTCCCCGCATTATTATTGCGCCCGGAGACGTGGAAGAATCCTTCTATGCTACGCAAAGCGCCTTTAATCTGGCGGAAAAATACCAGCTGCCCGTTTTTATTCTTTCGGACAAGTTCTTGGCAGAAAGCAATAAATCGCAGGAGTTTTTTGACCCCAAGATTATCAAGATAGAACGAGGTGCTCTGCTTACCAATACCCAGCTCCAGAAGATGAGAAAATACAGACGTTACGCTTTTGCTAAATCGGGAATTTCTCCTCGTTCCATCCCAGGCCAAAAAGGCGGGATATTCAACGCTAATTCCGACGAACATGATCAGTTTGGCTATTCCTCAGAAGATGCGGAAAACCGGGCCCGCATGATGGAAAAGAGACTGGGAAAACTGGATCAGGTCGCTTTAGAAATTCCTGACCCTATTCTCTACGGCCCGGCCAAAGCCGATCTTACCCTGATTGCCTGGGGTTCAACCAAAGGGCCGATTATCGAAGCAATGAAGCTGTTTGAGAAAAACAGGATCAGAGTTAACTTTTTACATGTAATGTATGTTTATCCTTTTCCGGCTGAAAAAGTGAAGGAAGTAATCAGGAAGGCCAAAAAAATGGTATTGATTGAAAACAATGCGACGGCCCAGCTAGGTTCTTTGATTCGGGAATTCACCGGGATAGAAATTGATCGAAAATTACTCAAGTTCAGCGGCCGCCCCTTTTATCCCTCAGAGATTTATCAATATTTAACGGACAATTTTAAAAAGTAGTTACTAATTACTAATTCCTAAAAAATGAAACCAGAAGACCTCAATACTCCCCATAAACCAACTTGGTGTCCGGGCTGCGGCAACTATGCTATTTGGGTGGCTCTAAAAAATGCCGTTGCTAAATTAGAATTGGATCCCTCTAGAGTGGTAATTTCTTACGGCATCGGCTGTTCCGGAAATGAGAATAATTTTGTCGGTACCTATGCTTTTCACAGTCTGCATGGGCGCCCGGTGCCGCCGGCCAACGGAATCAAAATGGTTAACCATGAGCTAACGGTTATTGCGGTGAGCGGCGATGGCGATGCTTATGGAGAGGGCGGCAACCACTTTATCCATGCCTGCCGGGGGAACCACGATATAACTTATCTGGTTCATAACAATGAAATGTACAGCCTTACCACCGGCCAGGCCTCTCCGACTTCGCAAAAGGGAATGCCTTCTAAATCAACTCCTGAAGGAGTTTTGGAACGACCGTTGAACCCGATTGCCCTAGCTCTAACAGCCGAGGCTACTTTTGTAGCTAGGGGGTTTTCTGGAAAAGAGGAGCATCTGACCGATTTGATGGTTAAAGCGATTCAACATAAGGGATTCTCTCTAGTGGATATCCTGCAGCCCTGCGTTACTTTTAATAAGCTCAATACCTTCCCCTACTTTTATGAGCGGGTTTATGATCTGCAGAAAGAAGGCTACCAGCCTAATGATAAAGAAAAAGCTTTTAAGAAGGCACAGGAATGGGGAGAAAGAATTCCGATTGGAATATTTTATCAAGAGAAAAGACCAGCCTACCACAGCGAGCTTTTTTCCATCAAAGAAAAACCGTTGGTCAGACAGAGTTTGGCCGGAATCGATATTACTAAAAGCATGAGGGAGCTGGTTTAAAATGGTGCTAAAAATTGGACATCGCGGAGCATGGGGATACGAACCAGAAAACACCATCCTTTCTTTTAAAAAGGCGGTAGAACTGGGCGCTGACTTTGTGGAACTGGATGTTCATTTAACTAAAGATAACCAGCTGATAGTGATTCATGATGAAACATTAAATAGGACTACCACCGGTAAAGGGAAAGTCAAAGAAAAAACTTTGGCGGAGATAAGAAAATCTCGGACCAAAGCAAAAAGCCAGCCCATTCCTACCTTGCAAGAAGTGGTTGATGAATTGAAAGGAAAGATAAAAATCGATGTTGAGCTGAAAGGCGGCGTGGCAGCAGAACAAGTGGCCGAGCTGATTGCCCAAAACAGAATGGAGAAAGAAATCATCGTGTCCTCCAGCGAACCGCACAGTTTAAGAATTGTCAAGCGAAAAATACCATCTCTAGAGACCGCCTTAATCTATTATTCAACTAAAACAACTTGGCGCATAATCCCCTTTGCTCTTCTAAACATTCTCATTTTTCCTATTAGCAAACAGATTATTATCCGAAGAGCAAGATATGCCCAAGTAGACCATATTAATCTTTTTTTTGTTTTTGCCAGCAAGCGCTTTGTAGCTAGGCTGCATAAACTTGGTTTCCGAGTAAGCGCTTGGACAGTTAACGGAAAAAAGCTAATCAAGCGAATGATCGAGAACGGAGTGGATGGAATAATTTCTAAATACCCTGATCGAGTAAAGCTTTGAATAAAGAATGGAAAGTTTTGGCTAAAGCGCCTTTGGAGTTTAAGAGCAAATTTCCGGAAATCCCTCCGGTTGTTTTGCAATTACTATATAATCGCAAGCTTACTGAAAAAGAAGAAGTGGATGAATTTCTTAATCCTGATTACGATAAGCATACCCATGATCCCTATTTGTTCAAAGACATGAAAAAGGCGGTAAAGCGAATCTGGAAAGCAATTCAGAATAAAGAAAAGGTAGTGGTCCATGGCGATTATGACGCTGACGGCGTATGCGGTTCGGTAATCCTTTATGACACCCTTAAAACTCTAGGCGCCGCGGTGGATATTTATCTGCCCCATCGGGAAAAAGAAGGATACGGGATGAATAAGCAGACGGTTGAGGAATTGGCTGACCAGGGAACGAATTTAATTATTACCACCGATTGTGGAATCAGTAATCAGGAAGAGGTCGATTTAGCTAATTCCCATTCGATTGACGTTATTATCACTGATCACCACGCGCCTCCGGAAAATATTCCTAAGGCCTATGCGATCTTGAATCCCCACCAGAAAGAGGAAACCTATCCTTACCAGTTCTTAGTAGGAGCCGGAATCGCTTTCAAATTAGCATCCGCTTTAATCAAGGAAGCGGCCAGACATTCTCGGCAGTCATTACCTCAAGGTTTCGAAAAATGGCTTTTGGATCTGGTGGCGATTAGCACCGTCACTGACATCGCTCCGCTCAAGGGAGAAAACCGGGCGTTGGTAAAATATGGCATGGTAGTGCTTAAAAAGACCCGCCGGCCCGGCTTAAAAGCGCTATTATCAATAATCAATCCCAGGCGGGGAAGAATTGACACTTTTACCATCGGCTATCAAATAGGACCTCGCATCAACGCCGCCGGCCGCATTGACCACGCTAACCTTGCTTTTGAGCTTTTAACCGCTGAATCAGAGCCAGCAGCAAAGGCACTGGCCAGCCGGCTGCACCTCAACAACCAAGAAAGACAAAAGGCGACCAATAGTCTAATGCAGAAGGTGAAAGCGCAACTGCAAGATTTTACCGAGGAACAAAAGTTGATTTTTGCCGTTGGTCAGGAATGGCCGGCAGGAATCATTGGATTGGTGGCCGGAAAAATAGCGGATGAGTTTTACCGGCCGGTACTGATTTTAACGGAACAAAATGGAAGAGTAACCGGTTCGGGAAGGAGTGTTGCCGAATTCAACATTGTGAAAGCATTAGAAAAAACCCAAATCTATTTTGATCGTTGGGGCGGACATGCTCAGGCCTGCGGATTCACTTTGAAAAAAGTGGAATTGGTGGAAAAATTCCGATTTGATTTTGAAAAAATTGTCGAGCAGGAATTAGCAGAAAAAAAGCTAACCCCCTTTATTGAAATTGAAGCAGAAGTAAAACTAGGAGAGGTCGACTGGGAGTTTTACGATTATCTAGAGAAGTTCAATCCTTTTGGCGAAGCGAATCCCAAGCCGCTTTTTGTTGCTTATCAAGCGCAAGTGCTGGATTGGCAGAAAGTGGGGGAAAACGGCCAGCACTTAAAGTTGCTTTTGGAACAGAATGGAAATGCCAAAAAAGCAATCGGATTTAATTTTGGAGCATGGGCCGATTGCTTATCAATTGGAGATTTAGTTAATATCGTATTTGAAGTGGGAGTGAATGAATGGAACGGGAATCGCGAACTGGAAATAAAAATTATTGATATTAAGAAATCTGACAAATGAAAAAAAAGAACGCCCTAAAGTCAAAAAAGGAAAAGGCGCCCCAAAACAAAAAAGCCCGAAGAATATTTTTATACCTGGTGGTTTTCGGGGCGGGTGTTTCAGTATTGGCGATTGAACTGGCCGCCTCTCGTCTTTTAGCTCCCTATTTTGGCAGTTCGATTTTTGTTTGGGGGAATATCATCGGAACTATTCTAATCGCCCTTTCCTTAGGATATTGGATCGGAGGCAAGCTGGCGGATCAACATCCTAATGTTGAATATCTGATGTATTTATTGATCGCGGCTGGCATTTTAACCAGTCTAATCCCTCTCCTGTTCCAGCTTTATACTAAGTTAGCCGCTGTTAATTTTTCCTTTCTCACTTTTCTGATCGCCGGATCATTTTTGGCAATGATTCTACTTTTCTTTTTTCCCGTTTTTCTTTTAGGAATGGTCAGCCCATTTGCCATTCGAATTATGATTTCTGATCTAAAATCCAGTGGCAAGACGGCCGGTTCTCTTTACGCTTTTTCCACGCTGGGCAGTATTGTGGGAACATTTTTATCCGCTTTTATCTTAATTCCTTTCTGGGGCACTAAAGAAACAATCTATCTTTCCGCTCTAATTCTGCTGTTTTTCTCGGCCTGGGGATTAAAGAAAAAACCGGTCTTTTTTCTGCTGATTCTTATTCCCATCGTGCTGTATTTTGTTACGAAGGGGGATAATATTAAATCAGTGGCCGGCCTTATTTATGAAAAAGAATCACCATATCAATTTATCCAGATTATCAAAAAGGATAAAAGATATGAACTAAGGGTGAACGACGGATGGGGATTACAATCTATTTATGATCCGAATAGCATTTTAGTAAATAGTTACTACGATGATTATTCGGTGCTTCCTTATTTTGAGCATCCCAACCGAGCAAAAGATGTTTTGCTAATCGGAGTGGGCGGCGGCACCATCAGTCGGCAATACCTGGCGTTTTTTCAAGATCGGATTTCTCTAAATATCGACGCCGTAGAAATTGATCCAGGCGTCATTAAGGCCGCTCAGCAGTATTTTGATTTAGCTCAGCAGCCAATATCAATTCATATATCTGACGGAAGAGCTTTTTTGGAAAAAGCCAACCAGCGGTATGATATTTTAATCGTTGATGCTTATAGTCAACAAATCTACATTCCCTTTCATCTGACCACCAGAGAATTTTTCAATGTCACTAAAAGTCACCTTAAAGAAAAAGGAATTTTAGCAATCAATGTCAATGCCGCAAGCCGGGATTCAGAACTTTTGAACCGGATTCTTCAGACTCTTAAGTCTGTTTATGCCCATGTTTATCTTTCTCCTCTTGGTGAAGGATATAATTGGCTGGTTTTGGCTTCAGAATCAAATCTAGATTTGGGAGGCATGAAGCAAAGCGTTGATAATCCTATACTGCAGCCGGTGGCGAACGAGGTAATTTCAGGTTTTGAAGAAATAAAAGCCGATTCCCGCTACCCGGTGCTAACCGATAATAAAGCGCCCGTCGAGCTTTTAACTGAAAAAGAAATATTCGATTATTTATTTAAGAAATCTTAAAATGAAAAGCTTGCTAAAAATATATACTGATGGAGGAGCGAGAGGTAATCCTGGTCCCGCAGCTGCGGGAGTAGTGATTTTTAATGAACAAGGAAAGTTAATCGGTAAATACTCCAAATTTCTCGGAGAAACCACCAATAATCAAGCGGAGTATCAAGCAGTAATCTTTGCTTTAGAAAAAGCTCGACAGTTAAAAGGGACAACTTTAAAACTACATTTAGATAGTGAAATAGTGGTTCAGCAACTCAACCGCAAGTACAAAATTAAAGATTCAGGGCTGGCAGCACTGTTTGTAAAAATCTGGAATACCGGACAGAGTTTTAAATCAATTGAATATAATTACATTCCCAGAGAAAAAAATAAACTAGCTGATAGTCAAGTTAATTTGTGTTTGGATCAATACACCAAGGCTTGACTTATATTTTGTTTTCTGCTATCCTGTTTTGATACTAAAGATGCCATTTGTCATAGTATCTCTAGCCGCGAGGATATCGTGGTTGCATAGTTCTTTAAGGAGGTGTTCATTATGCGTATTCATGGCTATGTGCCTCTCCATGTGTTTGAGGCACTATCGGAAATTCAGAGTGCTGTAGCTAAGGGTGAAGCGATCCCACTTGGGGTGCCATTGTACTATCGTCAAAGCAAAAAAGAGGGGGGGCGTAATATTGCTTTAATTCCGGTGAGCTTTGATCTATCAGAGATAGTAATAAAGCGCGATCTTTGGGAAGGAAAGGGGAAGAAGAAACACTTAGCGGGTTTAGTATTTGACCTTATTGGTACCATTGATACCTGATCTCCAAGTGTTTCCGCACTCTTAAGAGGGAAATTTTGGGTCCACTTAAATACTATTTGAGTGGATTTTTTCATTCTCTTAGAGCAAAATTTTAATCAATCCACTATACTTTCCTCGCCATGAAAAATAGATTAATAGATAACCAAGTTAATTTGTGTTTGGATAGATATACCAAAGGCTAGTGGCGTTAAAATAGTCTATTAATCCATCTATTTAGCCTTTCTTAAGTGGTTGACCGGTGGCAGTTTTTTAGAACTGCCCTGGTTGACAATTTTTGGATTTATATTACGATATAGTTGCCTTAAGTTTAGTCGGATGATTACTCCTTCGACTCGCTTGTCACTACGTGTCAAGCTCGCTCAGGACAAGCCCGCAAATGGGCGTCGCCCTGAGCGAACGACGAACGCAGTGAGGAGTGAGTCGAAGGGGAGGAAAGTCCGAACACCCCTCGACTTACCCCCTATCGGGGGCTCGCTCGGGGCAGGCCCTCTAGAAAGGGGACTTGTCCTGAGCGAGGTCACGCGAAAGCGGGACCGAGTCGAATGGATAGCCTGTAACTCGGGCCGGATGGAAAGATCTTTAAAAGTACCTATAGGTTTTTAAATATCTTGAAATCTAGGGAAAGTGTCACAGAGACAATACCGTCCCGCATCAGCGGGACAAGGGTGAAAAGTGAGGGCCTAAGAATCCTCTCTCTACATTGGTAACAGTGCGGAGTGAAAAACCCTATCCGGTGCAAGATCAAATAGATCCCGCAAACGCGGGATGGGTTGATTGCTAGATCCCGCGTCTGCGGGACAAGATAGATAATCATCACCCCCACACCATCTGTCGAAATAGGTTGGTTAGTTTGAACAATGGAATCAAATTTAGCTAATCGCACTAGGACTTACAAAAATCATTACGACAAATGGTGTGGGGGGACAGAATTCGGCTTATAGACTAAACTCAAGGCACAAAATAGAGGTTTTTTTTAACCTCTATTTAACTATAATGCCTAACATGAATAAATCAGAACTAACTTTTAGCGCCATATTGGTACCTCTGGATTATTTGGTTGTTTTTTTAGCTGGATTAGTAGCACATGGTTTGCGTTTCGGAACTTTTTTAACTGATATCCGGCCGGTGATTTATGAATTATCCTTCAGAAATTTCCTTCCCATTCTATTGATCGCCAGTTCTATTTGGATTTTTGTTTTTGCGTTGAGCGGATTATATAACATCAAAACTACTCGGCGAATGGTTGAGGAGTTAGCTAAGATATTTCTGGCCTGTTCCACCGCCGTTTTAATCATTATCGTCTTTATCTTTTTTCAGCGAGAGTTATTTTCCTCTCGTTTCATTATTATCTCCGGCTGGTTATTAAGCATCATTTTTATCAGTATCGAACGGTTCATTATTCGCTCCATTCAGAGACATTTCCTGAAAAAGGGAATTGGAATCCATAGAGTATTTGTGGTTGGAAAAGATGCCACCACCGGGCGAATAGTCAATGAGCTCAATGATAATCCCGGTCTGGGATATAAAATTGTTGGTCAGCTTAAAGAGGTCAACGAAAGCGAAATTCAAAAACTGAAAGAGAGTTTGAAAGATTCCAATATTGACGAAGTTATTCAAGCGGATCCTAATATCCAAAAAGAGCTGGTACTTAAAATAATTGATATCTGTAATGAGTACCACATTACTTTTAAATACGTTGCTAATTTATTTGAAACCTCAGTCACTAATATCGCAATCGCTCCTTTAGCCGGAATTCCGGTTATCGAAATGAAAAAAACTCCCCTTGATGGGTGGGGAAAAATTTTTAAAAGAGCATTTGATATTATTTTTTCCGTATTTATCTTAATTATCTTAATACCCTTTATCATCATTATTGCTGTTATTATCAAACTTGATTCGGCCGGACCAGTGTTTGTTAAACTAGAAAGAGTTGGCCAGAAAGGCAGAAAGTTCCTGTTTTTTAAGTTTCGTTCCATGATTGAAGGAGCGCACGCGATGAAAAAAGACCTAATTGCTTATAATGAACGTTCCGATGGCCCCCTTTTTAAAATGAAGAATGATCCCAGAATCACCCGCTTTGGAAAATTTCTTCGTAAAACCAGCATTGACGAAATCCCTCAATTTTTTAATGTGATTAAAGGAGATATGAGTGTCGTTGGTCCCCGGCCACATGAGCCGGAGGAAGTTTCTCGGTATCAGAAGGATCATAAGAAGCTTTTAACCATCAAACCGGGGATGACCGGGATGGCTCAAGTTTCAGGAAGGTCAGATTTGAATTTTGAAGAAGAAGCAACGCTGGACGTCTACTATATTGAAAACTGGTCTTTATTGCTTGATTTACAATTAATTTTCCGAACTCCCTTTGCCTTAGTGTCAAGAAGAGGGGCCCCTTAAGCAAAGAAAGATTTTAATTTTTATGAAAGTTGCCTTAGTACACGATCATCTCGCTCAAGACGGAGGAGCAGAAAAAGTATTAAAAGCCTTCCAAGAAATTTATCCCGAAGCGCCGATTTATGTTTTAGTTTATAATCCAGCACAGACAAACGAAGCTTTTTTAAAAAAAGATATCCGCACCTCCTTTATCCAAAAACTTCCTTGGGGAGTTAAAAAATATCAGTGGTTTTTGCCCTTAATGCCCTCGGCAGTGGAACGCTACGACTTAATGGACTATGATTTAATACTCTCTAGCACTTCTTCCTTTGCTAAAGGGATAATTACCCGACCCGACGCTTTACATATTTGCTATTGCCATACCCCTACTCGCTTTTTGTGGAGCGACACCCATAGTTATGTTGAAGAACTGGCTTACGGTCCATTGATTCGAAAAGCGGTTCCTTTAATTCTTAATCGAATAAGAATCTGGGATCGTCTAGCAGCGGATCGGGTAGATCAGTTTATTGCCAATTCTAAAATAGTCCAGCAGAGAATCAAGAAATATTATAACCGTGATAGTGACATCATCTACCCGCCGGTAGAGACAAAAAGATTCCAGATAAATCCCAAAGTCGGAAATTATTATTTAATGGGTGGGCGTTTGGTGTCATATAAAAGATTCGATCTAGGAGTGATGGCTTTCAATCGCTTAGGGATTCCTCTAAAAATATTCGGCGTGGGCCCCGCCTATCATAAACTGAAAAAAATTGCGCGTTCCAATATAGAATTTCTAGGCCGGGTATCCGAAGAGGAAAAAGCAAAACTGTTCAGCGAAGCAATTGCTTTTATTAATCCCCAAGTGGAAGATTTTGGCATTGTTATGATTGAATCAATGGTTTTCGGAAGACCAGTAATCGCTTATAAGAAGGGTGGGGCAGAGGAAATAGTAATTCCCAATCAGACGGGGGTGTTCTTTAATGATCAAAATTGGGAAGCGCTGGCCGACGCGGTGATTCATTTTAAACCGGAGAATTTTGATTCCGAAGAAATCAAAAAGCATGTCCGGCAATTTGACACAACTATTTTTAAAGATAAGATAAAAGAGTACATCGCTCAAAGCTGGAGTAAATTTCAGGCCGACATTAACTAGTATTTTAAAAACTATTTTATAGTTAATAAGGAAAATATGGAACTTTCTAACCACATCTCAATTTTAAAAAGGGGAAAAAGATTTATTATCGTCTTTACTTTACTGATTACTTTGGCCGCTTTTTTGTTCTCCTATTTACGGCCAGTAGCTTATTCTGCCTCGATCTCGTTCGCCGTAAAACGAATTAACAAGGTGGAAACTATTTACTATGATGACAGCTATTTTGGAATTCAGGCGGCGGATCTCTTTTCCCAGACCGTGATCAGCTGGTTTCTGACCCCTTCGGTCTTATTAGATATTTACGATCGAGCAGGCATTGACCCCCAAATCGGCAGTTTGGAGCGGTTTGTTAATCGTTTTAAAACAAAAAAATATTCTGCTCAGAACATTGTAGTACGATTTACCGAAAAAAATGAAGAAACTGCTCAGACAATAGCGAGGACCATTGCTGAAGTAATGGAGGAAAAAGCTGCTACCCTTAACCAAACAGCAGACAACAAAGCGGTGTTTGAAATAACGGGGGAAAAGCCGGTTATTGTAAAAAATAGGACAAATATTGCTTTAATAACTGTTATTGGATTTGTGGTGGGGTTGACAACAAGCATCATCTTGGTTTACCTTTACCGCTATTTTAGACCTCCCACTCAATCTAAAGTCAACATCCATTCAGAAAATATTTCCTAACCATTATGCGTATCGGAGTTGATATTAGGTCCTTGCTTGATCAGGAAACCGGAGGAGTGGCTACTTATACCGAACAGTTACTGATTAATCTGGCAAAAATAGATACGGTTAATGATTATTTTCTCTTTTATAATGTTTTTCAGAAAGAAATTGACTCTGTTTTTAAAAAGAAATTCTCTGCTCCCAATTTTTCAATTAAATCGTTCCACTTCCCCAATAAGATTTTCAATTCTTCCTTAAATTATCTCTGTTTTCCAAAAATAGACAGATTAATTGGAGGGGTTGATCTTTTTTTTATTCCCAATTTGATATTTCTTGCTCTTTCTAGAAAAATCAAAAAGGTAATCACTCTCCATGATCTTTCTTTTTTGCTTTATCCCCAATTCTATTCGGTTAAAGGCCGTTGGTGGCATAAGGCAGTCAATCCCAAAAAGATTATTCAAGATTTTGATCAAGTAATCGCAGTATCGGAGAGTACCAGAAATGACATTATTAATCTTCTAGAGGCGCCCCCTGAAAAAGTTAAAATTATCTACTCCGGGATTAATCCCGAAAATTATCAGAGCCTTGATTTAATTACCCAAGCTAAAGTAAAAAAGAAATATCAATTGCCTGAAAAATTTATTTTGAGTCTTTCTGCTATCGAACCGCGCAAAAACATTGATAGCCTAATCTCTTCCTTTAAATTATTTAAACAGCGCTCGGACAGCGGTTACCATCTGGTAATCGTAGGAGGGTACCGTGAAAAAATTAATGGTTTTCGGTTTCTAATCAATAATTCCCAGTTTAAAGAACAGGTTCATTTCATCGGATATGTCTCTAATCAAGAAAAGCCTTATTTCTATAATTTAGCCAGTCTCTTTGTTTACCCCTCTTTTTATGAGGGATTCGGATTCCCTCCCCTCGAAGCCATGGCCGCCTCGACGCCGGTAATTGCCAGTTATTCTTCTTCTCTTTCTGAGATCTGCGAAGAAGCAGCAATCCTAATTGATCCTCATAATATTGAAGAATTGACGGAAGCGATTTATCAAGTGCTTTCCAACTCGGAGTTTTCAAAAAGGTTGGTAGCAAAAGGATTAAAACAAGTTCAGAAATACTCCTGGCGAGAAACCGCTCAAGCAACTCTAGATCTTTTTGAAAGCCTTGTTGATGATAAATAACCAGTAACGGAATTGTCAGAATGAGCAAGGTTTTAAGCGGAAAAAAAGATTGTTTCATTGTTTCATGGCTATACTAAAACCAACAATGAAATAATGGAACCATGAAACTATAAAACCTAAGAAGCTAAAAAGCTAATTACCTAATATCTATATTATGCGGATAGGAATTGATGCCCGATTTTACGGGCCGACTCGCACCGGGCCAGGGCGATACACCCAGAAGCTGGTTGATTATCTTCAGGAGATCGATCAGGAAAACACCTATCTTATTTTTCTAAAAAAAGACAACTGGGATAGTTTTAAGCCCAAAAGCCCCAATTTTATCAAAGTATTGGCTGATTATCGCTGGTATTCTCTTGCCGAGCAGATTTTCATGCCGATAAAGATTTCCAAAACGCAAGTAGATCTGATGCATTTTCCTCATTTTAACGTTCCTATTTTTTATTGGGGCAAGTTTATTGTTACGATCCATGATTTAATCATCACTCACTTTCCTACCAGAAGAGCCACTACTCTCGGACCGTTGCTTTATAAGATAAAGCAGTTTGGTTATCGGATAGTAATTTGGTTTGCAGCTAAAAGGGCAAAAAAAATAATTACGGTTTCTAAGTTTTCGAAGCAGGAGATTATAAGGCATTTTAAACTCCCTGATGAAAAAGTGGCGGTAACTTACGAGGCTTGCGATCTTCCTCTCGCAATTACTGCTTCTTTTGAGGAATTAGCTCGCAGGTTTAAAATTACCAAGCCCTTTTTACTTTACGTGGGTAATACTTATCCTCACAAGAATTTAGAAAAAATGCTAGCCGCTTTTCAGAAACTGATTAAAGAAGAAAAGTTGAATATCCAATTGGTTTTGGTTGGTAAAGAGGATTATTTTTCTAAACGGCTTCAAGCGAAAGCAAAAGAGATGAACCTAGCAGAAGACGTTATCTTTACCGGTTTTGTCGAAGATCGAGAATTGCCCCTTTATTATCGAAATGCCCTATTATACGTTTTTCCCTCCTCGATCGAGGGTTTTGGGTTACCGCCCTTAGAAGCAATGAGTTATGGTTTACCGGTTGCTTCTTCAAAAGCACCTTGTCTACCAGAAATTCTGCAGGATGCGGCGGAATACTTTGATCCTACTAAAATTGATGATATAGTGAGAGTAGTTAAAAGACTGGTAGTTGATGAAAAGCTTAGAAATCAGTTAAAAGCCAAAGGATTAGAGCATGTAAAGAAATTCAGCTGGGGAAAAATGGTAGAGCGGACTCATTCGATCTATCTTCAAAAACTAACCTAAATTATGGCTAAGCGTATTGCCGACAAAAAAAAGCACCACCTGAAATTCAGGCAGCAAGCCGATTTTATTATTCCGCCTGATAATGTGTTGGATTTGAAAAAAATAGTGGCGGCAAGAGAAGAGAAAAAAGAGAAACAGGAATCCGCCGCAGAAAAAAAGGGGTTATTTAGCCGTCTTAGAAAACAAAAGAAGAAACAGCCAGCTAATAATAAGATATCCTCGTTCCTGGTAAAGGAAAAGAAGATAATTCCGCCCATTTCTTTTCGGAAAAAAGTATTTACTAATCCCTTTCGAAAATTTCCAGCAGTAAACCCTAAAGCCTTAGCGGGATTTTTAATTGTGGCTGTCGCTATTATCCTGCCGATCTATGTCTTAGCTTCTTATCATAAGGTGGATGAATTAAAAGGAAGGGTACTGGGAGTTTCTTGGGAAGCCTATAATCACCTTAGTCGGGCTGGGCAGGCTTTTGCTGATTTAGACTTTGGTTCTGCCTCTACCGAATTTGATTCCGCCCTTGGCTATTTTACGGAGGCGCAAGAAATGCTCCAAACCGTTTCCGGAGTGCTCAAGCTGGTTCCCGTAAAAGGAGGGGAGGTGGCTGCCGCCGAAAGCCTATTAAAAGCGGGAGAGGCAATCTCTACTGCTGGACAATACGTCGCCAAGGCCTTTGCCCCCCTAGTTACTTTTTCGGAAAGTAGTAAAGAAAGTATTAACATCCAATTTAATTTCGCTACTGCTCTTCTTTTAGCTAATACCAATTTAAGGCCGGCCATTTCAGAACTAGAAAGAGCGGAACATTATCTTGAGAAGGTATCGCCGAAGATATTGCCGGAAGAGTATCAAGCTCAGTTCGTAGTCATTAAAGACAATCTTCCCACTTTAAACAAAACCTTAAAAGAATCACTAGATCTTTCTGATCTTCTTTTGCAAGTTTTGGGACACGGCAGCGGAAAGCGCTATCTAGTGGTCTTTCAAAACAATGCCGAATTAAGACCAACCGGCGGTTTTATTGGCAGCTTTGCCTTGGTTACTTTAGAGGAAGGAGTAATGAAAGAGTTAGAGATTCCCGGCGGGGGATCGTATGATTTGAATGGTTGGTTAAAAGAACGCGTTATTTCTCCGAAGCCATTGCACCTGGTTAATCCTCATTGGTATTTCCAAGATGCCAATTGGTTTCCTGATTTTCCAAGCAGCGCTCAGAAGTTGATTTGGTTTTTTAATCAAAGCGGCGGTCCTTCCGTTGACGGAGTAATGGCCTTAACGCCGGATGTAATCGAATCACTTCTAGAATTATCGGGGCCGATTGATCTGACGGAAAAATACGGAGAAGTAATCACCAAAGACAATTTTCGCGAAATCTTACAGCAGGAAGCAGAAAAAAAATATGAGGAAACAAAAGAATCAAAAAAAATTATTTCGGAGTTAACTCCCTTGGTATTTAATAAAATTCTTGGTTTGGAACAAACAAAGCAACTTCAGGCTTTAGCTATCCTTAATAATTTACTGAAAGAAAAATTCTTGCTTTTCTATTTTAATGATCCGGAACTGGAGAATGTTATTGTCAATCAGGGCTGGGGAGGGGAGATAAAAATGGTTCCTAAAGATTATCTTAGCGTTATCAATACCAATATCAGTGGCGGTAAAACTGATCTAATGATGGAAGAAAAGATTGACCACCAGATCAATATTTCAGAAGACGGAACCGCCACCGCCACCGTTACGGTTACCCGCACCCACAAAGGAAAAGAAGGGGATGCTTTTTCCGGAATTAACAATACTGATTTTATGCGTTTTTACGTTCCTCAAGGGTCTCAATTAATTGAAGCCAAAGGATTTGATCGGATTGATCCAAAATTGTTCATTTATCCCAACGAGGGATACCTCGAAGATGAAGATCTTAAAAGAATTGAACAAAACGTAATGATTGACGAGAATTCGGATACCCGCATCAGTGAAGAGTTTGGCAAGACGGTGTTTGGCAACTGGGTAGTAACCGAGCCGGGCAAAAGCTCGCAGGTTTCGGTGACTTATCGTCTGCCGTTTAAAATCAAACCAGAAGGATTATTCGAAAGGTCTGCTTCCTACAGCCTTTTTGTCCAAAAACAACCTGGTACCAAAGGATCAATTTTTACCTCGCAAATCACTTATCATTCCAATTATCAAATATTATGGCAGTATCCCCCAGCTGACTCGTTTAAATTTACCAAAGGCCAAGGAGAGATTACTACCATGTTAGATACTGATCATTACTTAGGATTTGTTTTAGAGAAATAGGAGTAATTCCGCTTGTAATGTGACTCTTTTAGGGTCGCTTGTTTAGACTAGACAAGGCTAAAAGCCTCGCCTTACAAGGGGGAGTATTTAAGTATAAATTAAACAGGTACGCGACTAATAAATTGGCTAAGATTAGCCAATTTTATTGTTTTATGAGCCCGATAGTCTTGACAAAATTTTTCGCCTGGTATATACTGCTAGGTTAAAAATCAAAATGTCCTTAAAAAGTCTATCGGGGAGAGAGAATCAAAGTTATTAGTGTTAATAAATTATTGAGCAATAAACGGGCTCTCTCCAAAAAGTGTGAGAGCCCGTTTTAATTGCTCGAAAAAAGTACGTTGCAATATCTTCACTGGGAAAGATTTGGAGGAGGACTAAACTTTTGGACAAAGATCCACAAAGTTTAGTGAAGAGGAGGTCACAGCTTCTTAAATTAAAATTAGGGCCCTTGCCTCAATCCGCCTCCAATTCTTTCTTAGTAAAAGTTCCTTAAAAAAAGTCTTTCCAAGAAAGATTTGGAGGAGAGAGAAAAGGAATGTCTCCCAGGAAGTTTCCGGCCTCGGCTGGAAACTTCCTGACCGGAATGTTTCCAGGTCTAATAAGCATTGTTTTTAACAATAAGCTTTGGCCATCATCGCCTCCAATTCTTTCTTTGAAAAGACAAACAGAAACATAAACTGGAGAAAACATGAAATTGTACTACATCTATAAGAAAGCGCGTATCGCAATGGTAATTTGGCTAGCCACTTCACTATTGAACGAAGTGGTGGCGTGGTCCTTTCAAACGGGAGCTTTTAACAGAATCGTGGCGGTAGCTAATACCGTCGTGGCCATAGTATGTGTGGTTATGGTGTTCAGGGCGAGGAAGGATTTCTAAAAAGAAGATGATTGAAATCCAAATGGTCAGTACCTCCTTGGAATGTTGAAAGCATTTGCTGTTAGTACTTTTAGCAGGGCGAATTTGACTCTGTCTTTTCGCCCCTCTATCTTAGTAAATAATCAAAGATAAGATGTTTGTTAAGATAGGGGTATAGTACCTTAAAAGTTTGGCTGGTCCCAGACGGCAATATGGAGGGTAACCATTCCCTAGGAAACTATGCCTCTCGCGGCATAGTGGACGGAGTTAGGAAACTAACTTGACGAGGTTCGACTCCTCTACCAGCCACAAATTCCGGGCGAAAAATCTATGTGATTTTCGCCCCTCTATTCCAGCGGGTATCGGCTAATGTCTATGCCTGCTGAAACAGGGCTGAGTTGAGAAATAACCTGGTTCCCTCGTCCCGCAGGCGCGGGACTCGAGACTTCGCCCAAGAGCTCGATTTGCTGAAATAGGGAAAGGTACCTTATCAATCGGTTTTAAGGAGAAGTTTGGAGGAGGAGTCGAGCTCAGCTCGACTAACAGTATAAAGGATGTAGGATCTGGTGCAAACTAGAACCTTACTCTATTTACTTGCTGTTAATGTGATATCAAGTTTTACTTGATTAAGTCACATAACATCTCGCTTGAGCGGGACGCCTCCAAATCTCTCCTTAAAATCCTACCTTATTTCCTACCTCCCAGCCGCACAAACCATGGGGGAACCGCAAGTAATATTAATCCATCAGTTCGTTTCCATTGCTTGCGGTTCCCTTCCTATCTTTTTTTAAAGAAAGACATGTCCGCCTTTGACGGATCAATTGATTAAAAAAGCTTTTTGAAAATTAAGGATATTTCTGATGGAAGAATAGTTTCAAGGAGAGAAATGGAGGTGAATTTGGCGAATCGGAAGGCCTGCAATTCACCTTCAGTTCTTTCTTTGATATTAAATTTTAAAGGAGAAAATTGTAGCGGAGCTTAAATAATTATTCCTTATCAAATCTCTTCGCTCCAATTCTTTCTGTTAAAAAGGTAATTTGACAATTCAGCAGATAAAATTATATTAATAGTGTTGGAAGCAGTGTGCTGTTGGTGGATGGATATCAAGGCATAGATCGGACCTCAGAATGAAAAACTCTCTCCTCTATCCCGCGTCAGCGGGATAATTCTCATTCTAAAGTTCGTATAATCCTATGCTATTCCATTGCCAGCAGCACAGTGCTTCTAAGCAAGAAAAACAAAAAGAGGAGAGGATTATCTTAAAAAAGAAAGAAAGCGATGCGCTAGTTTATCGCTTTCTTTTATTTATGCCAAAATCGTGATAAAATAACGGAAATTGTATGTTTCAAGAGATTCGTCGCAAACTATCGACCACCATCATGGGTGGCGCCATTATTATCGGAACCGCTCAAGTCTTAAGCCGGCTACTTGGCTTGCTAAGAGAGCGGCTTTTAGCATCTACCTTTGGAGCCGGAAACACTTTAGATGTCTACTATGCCGCTTTTAAGATTCCCGATTTTGTTTTTAATATCATTGTCCTGGGCGCTCTTTCCTCCGCTTTTGTTCCGGTGTTTTTGGAATACTGGAATAAGAGTAAAGAGGAGAGTTTTAAAATTGCCAATTCCTTGCTGAATATTATTCTTTTAGCTTTGCTGGCGATTGGGATAGTTGTATTTTTCTTCACTGATTTGCTGGTACCGTTAGTAGCGGTTGGTTTCAATGAAGAAAAAAGGGAAATGACCGCTCAGCTGGTCAAAATAATGTATTTAGGAATATTATTCTTTGGAGTGAGTAATATCGTTTCGGGAATTTTGCATTCCTTCCGAAGGTTTATCGCTTTTTCGCTCGCTCCCATTATGTACAATTTGGGAATAATTTTCGGAATCATTGCTCTGGTGCCCCGTTTTGGAACAAGTGGCCTGGCCTATGGAGTGGTAGCAGGAGCTTTTCTGCATCTTGTGGTTCAAATTCCGTCGGTGGTCAAAGCCGGCTTTCGATATCGGATTCTGGTTGATTGGAGCTTAGCCGGAGTGAAGAAAATTGGTAAATTGATGTTGCCTCGGGCACTCGGCTTAGGAGTTACTCAAATCAATCAAGTGGTGATTACCGCTATTGCTTCTACTTTAGCGGTAGGAAGCGTGGCAGTTTTTAATTTAGCGAATAATCTCCAGTATTTCCCGATTAGCGTGTTCGGCGTTTCCCTGGCACTTTCCGCTTTTCCGGTGTTCAGCCAAGCCTTTACCGAAAAAAATAAAGAAAAATTCATTCTCCATTTTTCTCAGACTTTTCGCCGAATTTTATTTCTAATCATTCCTGCCAGTCTGATCATTCTGCTATTGCGAGCTCAGATTGTCCGGCTGGTTTTAGGAGCAGGCAATTTTAACTGGGAGGATACCATTCTTACCGCTCAGACTTTAGGGTTTTTCTCCCTCTCTCTTTTTGCCCAAAGCTTAATTCCGGTGCTGGCTCGAGCTTTTTATGCTTTTCAAAACACCAAAACGCCCGTTATTATTAGCGTTATTTCCATGATCGCTAATGTTATTGGATCACTGATTTTTGTCCACTTTTGGGGAGTTTATGGCCTAGCGCTTGCTTTCTCCTTAGCCAGCTTTGTGAATATGATTCTGTTGTTGATAATGCTAAGGATTGAGATCGGAGAGCTGGATGATCAGAGAATCATTAACTCCACCCTTAAAATTATTTTTTTATCCCTGTTGATGGGTTTAGTAATTCAAGGATTAAAATATTTAATTGCTCCCCAGGTTAATATGCAGACTTTTGTGGGAGTATTTTCGCAGACGGCCGGTAGTATATTGGGCGGCCTGACGGTTTACCTTTTATTAGCGGCTCTTTTCCGGTTTGAAGAAGTGGCCACCATGGTTCGGATGCTTAAAAAAGCTAAGAATCAATTATGGAATAAAGCTGGTTAATTCTATTTTTACTGCTTTAATAAAGACACGAAAACTCAAATTCGCAACTTCTGTATAATTGCCCATATCGATCACCCCGTCATTCGACGGGGCAAGACTTGCTAAAGTATCCTATTTCTTATGAACCAACAAATTCGCAATTTCTGCATTATCGCCCATATCGATCATGGTAAATCAACCTTGGCCGATCGGCTTTTGGAATTTACCGGTACCGTGGAAAAAAGAAAGATGCGGGATCAGCTTTTAGACCAGATGGATTTAGAAAGGGAGCGGGGGATCACCATTAAACTACAGCCGGTCTGCATGGAATATCAGCAGGGTGACGAAAAATATATTCTCAATCTGATTGATACCCCGGGCCACGTTGATTTCAGCTACGAAGTTTCTCGTTCGCTTTCCGCAGTGGAAGGGGCGCTTTTATTGGTCGATGCCACTCAGGGCATTCAAGCCCAGACCTTGGCTAATTTGTACCAGGCCCTAGCCCAGAATCTGGTAATTATTCCGATTATTAACAAAATTGATCTCCCTAATGCCGAGCCCGATAAAGTTGCTCAAGAGCTAGCTAATCTTTTAGGGGTTAAATCCGAAGAAATAATTCTGGCATCAGCCAAAACCGGGCAAGGGGTAGAAAAGATAATTCAAAAAATAATTACTGATATCCCTGCTCCTCAAAGCGCGGGAAACGGAAGATTAAAAGCCCTGATTTTCGACTCTTATTTTGACGAATATCAGGGAGTAGTAGCTTTAGTTAGAATTTTAGAAGGCAGTTTAGAAAAAAATGACTCAATTCATTTTATTGCCACTGGCAAAGATGCTACGGCGCTTGCCATTGGTTATCTAAAGCCGCAGTTACAGCCGGTTTCTAGGCTCTCTGAAGGGGAGATTGGTTATTTAATTTCCGGTTTGAAGACAGTAAAGGACTGCCGGGTGGGGGACACCGTTGTTTTAGAATTAGAAAAGGAAAAAGTTGAACCGCTTCCGGGATACCAAGAAGTGAAGCCAATGGTCTATGCCGGTTTTTTCCCTAGAGAAGGAGAGGACAGTACCCGCTTAAGAGAGGCTTTAGAGAAACTGCATTTAAATGATTCTGCCTTTACCTTTGTTCCGGAAAAATCTTCTGGCCTAGGAATAGGTTTTCGCTGCGGCTTTTTAGGAATTCTTCATTTAGATATTGTTCAGGAAAGATTAAAACGGGAATATGATTTGGAAGTAGTGGTAACCGTTCCCTCGGTGGCTTATCGGATTCGGCTTAAAAGCGGCAAAGAAATGGTGATTAATAATCCTAGCGATTTTCCAGAAGAAGGCACAATCGAAAATATCCAAGAACCGTGGATGAAAGTAGATGTTATTGCCCCGGCTAATTTTCAGGGCGTGGTTATGGAACTGGTGCTGCAGCGCATGGGGGAATACCTTACCACCGAATATTTAGAGCAAAACCGGGTTATTTTGCACTTTGAACTGCCGCTTACTTCTCTGATTGTGGATTTTTATGATAAACTAAAAAGCGTTACTTCCGGATACGCTTCTTTAAATTACGATTTTTCCGGAATGAAAGAGACTAAGATCCGCCGGCTGGATATCTTGGTGGCCGGGGAACAAATGGAGGCGCTGGCTACTTTTGTTTATGAAGATTCCGCTTACGAGACTGCCCGGCGAATAGTTCAGACCTTAAAAGAAGCCATTCCGCCTCAACTATTTGAAGTTCGGATTCAAGCCGTCTTGGGATATCAAAAGCAAGCGGGCGCTAGCTTAGGTGGCGGGAAAATAATCGCTTCAGAAAGAATCGCCCCCATGCGGAAAGATGTTACCGCCAAATTGTACGGAGGCGATGTTACCCGCAAGAGAAAGCTTTTGGAAAAACAAAAAAAGGGAAAGAAACGGATGCGTTCCCAAGGTAAAGTGGAAATTCCCTCTCATGCCTACCTGTCAGTCTTAAAAGGAAAATAATTTTTCTAATAAAATAGGGGATAGATTAAAAAGAAAATCATTCCTAATCCGGCAATCATTGAAATGACTATCCAAATAACTCTAAATAACCGACGTCGCTTTCTAATCATTTGTTTTATGCGATAATCAATTATTAGCTATGTCCAATAATTATTTTACAAAACATTTGAAAGAAAGGGAAGAGGTAATCAAGATAATCCGTTCCTACCTACTTAGCCATCTCTGGTCAATTCTGGTTTCCTTATTTTTCATCATTTTGCCCTTTTTTCTTCTTTTCCCGCTTTTTCAAAGGGGATTCTGGGGCGTATTGCTTTTTTTTCTATTGCTTTTGTTTGGTTTAGGAGCCGGAGCCCGTTTCTTATTTATTTGGTATTTTAACGCTTTCGTCATAACCAGTCAGCGGATCATTGACTTTGACCAAAGGGGATTATTCGAAAAAACAGTTTCGGAAAGCATCTACGAAAAAATTCAAGACGTCAGTTTTAAAAAAAAGGGAATCTTTTCAACTGTTTTGAATTATGGTACAATTATAATTCAGACCGCAGGAACTAACGCTAATTTAGAAATAAGGAATATTTTTGAGCCTGAAAAAATACAGGAGCTCATTACCGAAATTCAAAAAAAAGGGCTAAACAAAGATGCCGAAGAACTATCCGCCCGGGAACTAATTGATATTTTGGAAAAAGCCAAAGAAAAAATGGGAGAAGAAAAATTCAACACCTTTATAAAGAAAAAAGACATTCCAGAAGAATCAAAAGACGATTCTCCGCCAGCTAAAAATAAATAAAATGCCCTCTAAATATAATCAGAAGTTTAACTTCACCAGAATTCTTCGCTCCCGCCTTTTTCTGATTGGGGGAGTAGCAATGCTGGTTCTTGTTTCCATAGCCTTAAGTAAAGAAGTGGTCCGGAGGTACGCTGTTAATCGGGAAATCAATCAATTAAAGAAGGATGTGGAAGATTTAGAAAAAAGGAATGCTGAGCTGGCCGATTTAATTCAATACGTCAACACCGAAGATTTTCAAGAAAAAGAAGCCCGGACAAAACTGGGTATGGCTAAACCAGGAGAAAAAGTAGTCGTGATTCCTGATGTTCCCGAACAGCAGCCAGAAGAAGGAACAATTAATACCCCTGCCAATCTTGAGGAAATGTCGAATCCCCAAAGATGGTGGAATTATTTCTTTAGTCAATAAAATATGAATCAAGAAACCAATAAAAACGACGTTTCTTCTAAGACAAAAGAAGCGTCCCAAGATCCAAAATCGAAGTCATTAAAAAGTGGTTCTGTTCGAAAAAGCGAGGAGCAAAAAAGTAAAGAAGAAAAGATCTTTGCTAAAAAACAGACCGATTCTGATATCAAAGAGAAATCAACCGCCAGCAAAAAAGGGAAAAAGAAAGTAATTACGTGGATTATTATCCTTGTCTTAATTGTAATAATTGGCGCTCTAACAACAATAGGAGTTGGTCTATACCGTTATGATTGGAATGACAAATACACCAATGCGATTATTAAAGTAATTCCCTATCCCGTTGCTTTAGTGAATTGGCAAATTGTAAAGTATTCCGACTTTCGTGCCGATCTAGATACGCTGCGCTTTTTTTATCAAAAACAACAGGAACTTTATCCGAATGATGCGCCTACCCAAACGGAAACGGAATTAAAGGATACTGTTCTTAACCGCCTAATTGAGGATGAATTAGTGATTCAATTAGCCAAACAAAAAAACGTTACCGCCACCCAGGAAGAAATAGATCAAGAATTTCAATTAATTATTCAGCAGGCCGGATCGCAGGAAACTTTAGAGCAAACACTGCAGGAGCTTTATCAGTGGAATGTTGATCAGTTCAAAAGCAAAGTGCTCTACCCTTTTATTCTAAGAAGAAATCTAGAAAAAGAAATTAATAGTGAAGCTGATATTGATGCTCAAACCAAAGCAAAAGCACAAGAAGTTTTAGACAAAGTGAAAGCCGGAGAGCAAAGTTTTGAGGATCTAGCCCAGCAATACAGTGAGGATAGTTCCACAAGCAGCAACGGAGGAGATTTAGGTTATTTTGGCCGGGGAGAAATGGTGTCGGAATTTGAAGAAGCCGCTTTTGCCTTGAATAATGGAGAGGTTAGTGACTTGATAAAAACAGACTATGGCTATCATATTATAAAAGTGGAAGAGAAAGTTATTCAAAAAGATGAAGCAGGAAATGATAAAGAGGTAGTGCATACTCGGCACATCCTTATTCGATATCCTGCTTTTGATGAATGGCTAGGAGGTGAATTAGAAAACGCTCAAATATTTCGTTTAGTGAAAATATAAAACCTCCTTAAAGAAAAAGGAGGGGATAAACTCTAAACATGGAGCCGATGGTGGGATTCCCCCGCATAGCGGGGTCCGTCCCGCGTCCGCGGGATGGCGGAAAACCACACGACATCTGCTTTACTTGTATATCATAGCTTGGAGCCGACCCGTCCCGCATCTCGCGGGACAACCTACGGTTTACCTGCCCGCCCGATCATCCCGCATTCGCGGGATGGACGGGCCCGCCCAGTGCCTGGAGCCGATAGCCCGATTTGAACGGGCAACCTTTCCCTTACGAAGGGATTGCTCTACCGTTGAGCTATATCGGCGCTAGGCGATAGGCAGGCGGGCGATACCGTCGCTCTACCAATTGAGTCCCGACGTTCCGACTTTACGTCGGAAGCCGGGATCCCGACTTCAGCGAACGTCGGGACTAGATTGGCATAACATTATTAATATAACCAAAACGGAATAGGCGGTCAATAAAAAAATGAAATTTGAAGAGAAACTCGAAGATATTGCTGAGGAGCACCAACCCTTTTTTTATCAGGGTCGGGGAGATGCCGCTGTGCTTTTGATTCACGGTTTTACGGGCACCCCGGCCTATTTCCAGGAGTTTGGCAGATTTCTGGCAGAAAAAGGAATTTCTGTCTCCGCTATTCGGTTGGCCGGGCACGGCACCTCTTTGGATAAATTAGCCAGAACAACTTATCGTGATTGGCAGGAATCGACCCGTTTGGGTTTAAAAAAAATGGAAGAAAAATACAGCAAAATCCACATCGTGGGTTTTTCTTTTGGCGGAAATTTAGCGTTCAATTTAATTAATTGTTACCCCAGTGCTGTTCAAAAAGTAGTTACTGTGGGAACTCCCACTAAAATCTATCGAGAAAGATTGAAAAACAATTTGATTCCCATCGCCAAAATGATTAAGAAATACCACAAAAAAAGCTGGTGGATGAAAGTCAGGAACGAAAATTCCCATGTTGGCACCTATCAAAAAATTCCTTACAATAATTTACAAGACTTCATACGTTTTATCAGTGAATTTACTCGCCAAGAACTTCCGAACGTGAAAATTCCGGCTTTAATTATTCATTCTAAAAAAGATATCGTTATTCCTCCGATTAGTGCGGAATACATTTATAATAATATTGGATCAGAAAAAAAAGAACTTTTCTGGATTGAAAAGTCTTATCATAACCCCTTTGTGGATTATTCCACGCCGGAATTTTTTGAGAAGATTTATAATTTTTTAGTGAGATAATTTTCTAAAAGAATCTCATTTTTTGTTTTTTTATTTTTTCAACAGTAAATACCCCTACCTCCAATACTATAAAAACAACAGCTATCGATAATAATAAATTTAGGCCATTCACCTCTGGAGGATTTTCCCAAGGTGAATAAAATCTTACTTTCGCCGGAAAGGGCGGATCATAGGAGGTTTGGTTTTGAACAATAAAACGGAAAGGTAAATCTAGATGCACCGCATTAAGTTCTTCTTTATTGTTTATGTTTACTGGTACAAAGAGAGAAGCGAAAATAAGAATTAAAGTAAAAATCAAAGCAATTATATGAGCTTCAACGGAAATACGATAACCCCCCAACTTATTTGGCATATGATTATTACTTGAAGCTTATTGAGGAAATAATTGCCTCAATTTCGTTAATTTGAGCATTGTAACTATTGTCGCTTTTGCTTAATAGAGTCTTAGCTTTGGTTTGCAGTAAATTATTTCTCTCTATTTCGGTAATATCCCTATTAAGCTCATCATAAATTTCTGGAATACTCTGCATTACTTTAAGTCCGGAATAGTCATTATTATTAGCCAATTTGATTGAATATGAATGCACTAAATTATACACTCCTTCATCGACAAGATATTCCGTTTGCTCCAATACAGTAAATGTACCAATAGTCCTTATTTTGCAACCATTGCCGTTCTTATCTATTTCGCTACTAACGCATATATCGTTAAAATCCTTCACGCCGGAATAATAATCATCTTTGAATGCTTGATAATCGGCGCTGACTCGGTTGATGTATAAATCCTTGTTATCACTAAAAGTGATTGAGGACGCCTTGCCAGCCGTGACCGAGCCGGAAGAATTGGAAACGGTTTTTATTTCTTCATTGGCTTTACCGTAGGAACCTGGATATTTAAAAGATATTTCTCCCAAAGAACTTTCAAAGCTCAACAGTTTTGCTGAATTATTTACCTTATTTTTGCTACCGAAATCCGTCGAATTCAAGGCTAGAAAAGCTATAGCGCTAATTAGAACAATGGTAATTATTATGCTAATTATGGTATTTTTTTTCATACTTTTTATTGAAGTTAATTATCGTTATTAATTATAATCTTTATAATTAAAAGAAAATAGGGGGAGCCGGAAAGCCAGCTCCCCCAGCCGAAAAACCAAAATGTCAGGTTTACCAGTATGCCATAAAAGTAGTTGGATTAGACCATCCGCTCGTAGAGGTTGAATAGCCCCTGCACCAGCTTGGGTACGTGCCGGTTGGTGCGCCATACCAGCCGAGGTGGATTCCAAGATGCAGATGCGGTGTTGTCTGGCCGCTTTCTTGCATACTGCCTACAGTACCGATGTATTGATTGGTGCTCACCCAGTTACCTTCGCCTGGAAACATTGCGTTGCCGAGATGTCCATAAACTGTGCAGAAGGGCAGGTTATTGACCATACTTTCCACGATCATCAGATAACCCCAGCCGCCGCTGTTATAACGGGCGTATTTTACCATCCCTTGACGAATGGCATATATGGGTGTCCCTGGAGAACGCACGCAGTCGTCACCAAGGTGGATGCCCCGATTAGGGACATAATGTCCGAAAGAGTTACTGGTGTTTAGCGGCAGCCACGGATTAATGGGATAATTGACTGCTCCCAAATCCATGATTGTGTTGACAGGACCCTTCGGGTAGTCGCTTGAATCAATGTTTTCAACCGTTTGCTCTTTAACCGCCACTGGACTTTCCTGCTCGCAGCCGAAAAACCCGGCCGCAAGGGCTATCACGAGGACAACCACTGTAACTGCAGTAGTTCTTTTCCACATTTTCTTTCTCACTTTCTATTTGTTTCTTTGAGTTTTAGATTATTTGAAGGTTTGTTGATGATCCTTTGGTTTCAAAGAGCGTTCACCTTATTCCCATTTTTTAAATTTGAGTAAGGGAAGTTAATATGATTATTTTCAATTTAATTATGCAAAGAGATGATATTTGATTTTTAAAACTGTTTTCGACCTTGAAACCCCTCTCCCCCAAATTCCCATTTTCTGGGAAAGATTATTGGGCGTCCTCTTTTTTAGATCGGGGAGAGGGAATTTCAAAGTCTTCCGCTAGCCTCATGAGGATAAAAGAAGTTATCCACTTTTGTTTGCGACGGCGCTGGCCCAAGACGGCGCTGTTTTTTTTATCTCTTCTTTAGGAACTTTTTTTCAGAACTCCGATTTACCGATTTATTGCGACGGCTCTAATTTACGCGACGGCTTCATTTCTAATTTAATTCTAGCAGATGCATTGATTATGTCAACAGCGTCGCGTCTTCTTAATCCATTTCATCAATCATGTTTTTGAAATTCAACGAATTGTATTTCCAATTTTCAGGCAAACCCCCGCATAGCTTTGCGAAGCAAGCGTGTTTCAAGTGATTATATACGGTATAATTGTAATGTTTTCGAAGATCATTTTCGTTTCGGATAACGTGGTCATAAAACGATTTTTGCCCGCCCGCTAGCGACTTCGTCGCTAGACGAAGTCGGGCAGGCCATTTGAATTGCGGAACAATACATTGATTAATTCCGTATTTATCAATAAATGTTTTGCGATATTTTTTAATTTCCTCCCGTAACCGAAGGCGACACGTCGACGTGTCGCCTTCATGGTGGCGATTTGCAATTATGTAATTTAAATCCCGTGATGTATTTTCCTTCAACGATTTTATTATTTTTGAAATATTATGTTTCCCTGTTGGTTGTAATATTAAATGAACATGTTCGTATAACACGTTAAATGCGTATAATTCAAATTGTTTCATTATTTTGCATAATTTTTTCCTTAATAAATAAATCGCAGAATATTTGTTCCTTGAAATACGGATAATTGTCGTATGTTTTAAACGTTATGAAATACACGGCGTTATCCAAATATATTCGTTTTTGGGAATTGCGGTGTAAAAGCATTGCTAATTAAAATAAGGGCGCTTGAGAACGCCCTTGATTTATTTTTACTTATTTAATTATTTGCTCTTGCGCTGAATCATGTATTTCTGATACTTTTCATCCTTATCAATAATCTCCTGAATCAACTCTCTTAAGAAATCGGCTTTGGTTTTTTTGGTGTTGTGCGTTTTCCAATGCAAGAAATGGGAAATCTTTTTGGATATCCTAAGGGTAAACTTAATGTTGGGCACTTCGGAAAGTTCCGGATCCATTCCGAAAAGCTGAATGTATTCGGCAATGGTTTTGTCTAGTTCTTCTTCTTGGTAGGGCATCACTTTTATGAAATCGGGAATTTTCTGTCCCAGCCGGCTGAGCGTCTTTTTAATCAAGCTCCCTTTCTGATAAAGGCACAGGGTGGGTTTTTTCTGCAAAACAGCATGAGCCAGCAAATAGCCGATTTCCGGATTATCGGCGGTGGTTTCCATTACTATTCCGTCCACGTAGTTTAAAATGCTTTCTCCTGAAGCTTGAATCTTAGCCACCTCTCTCTCTTCGATGCCGAAAATAGAATCATCTTCCTCTTTAGTGACCACCTTTAAACCTGCGGCCTCAAGCTTTTTAGCAATATTTTGGTAAATCGGCCGGTTTTTTTCTAAATTGATTTCTGGTCGAAAAAAGTAAACGCGCATTTTAAGATTCCTCCCCAATTTCTTTAGCGATGTCTTGCTCCAGTATCTTTTTTATTTCTTTAATGTTTTTGGTTCGGCCTAAAGCCCACATGAATTTCATTAAAGTTGCCTCGGGAGTCAGGTAGTCGACAATCAACAAGTCCGGCAACTCTTTCTTAAGAAAAGGATTAGAGGTGTGTACGGCTACCGGAAGGTCTTTCTGAAGCTCGGTGATTTTTTTTACTTGAGCGGGAGAAAGGTCGGACTGCTGCATTTGAATAACCAGGCCTTTGGGTTTTTTGTTGACGATCCATTCCAGCAGATCGTAATTTTCTTCAGGATAAAGCGATATGACTGAAACCTTTTTTTCGAATTCTGGTTTAAAAACAAAAGGAGGTACCGTTTTTTTAAGATGCTGACCTTCCGATTTAATGCCGAAATCGATGGTGGCTAAAATCGCTTTGGCCGGGGCATCGAACAAATTCAGATTCAGCCCTTTTTCCTTGATGGCTCGATTGGCCCGAACCAGCTTGTTTCCGAAAATAATGGCCACCTCGGCCGGGCCCTGGCTCGCTACCTGAATAGCGTTAATTAAATTGGCTTTGATTCCCAGACCCTTGTATTTTTTAAACAGCTTGCGGTTGGCTTCTTGGCTTAAGTTAACGGGAACCTGGGAGCCCGTAAAAACCACCGGTTTGGGAATATTTTGGAGCATAAAGGAAAAAGCGCAGGCTCCATAAAGTAGAGAAGAGGTATGGTGTGCTACTACAAAGCCGTCAAACTCCTTCAGATGACTTGCCACTATTTTTCCGGCTTTGATCCAATGGTCAATGTTCACCTCGGTTTCTTTTTCGCCCAGCACAAAAAAAGGTTCAACTTCGGCAATAATGTTAACCTCGGGAATTTTATTCAGCCACGGCGTAACATCTTTGCTGGTGATTACAGCATTTTTTTCCGGGCTGTCTTCGATCAGCACCGTTCCGCCGAGAATGATTAGGGCAATTTTTTTTCTGATTTGAGACAATGGTTTGGGAGTATTAAGGTTGGAGTTTGAGTCTTAGGTATTGTTGGAGTTATCGGGTGTAGTATGACGGCTTCTGAATTTAAATTTATCCCAAGCTTCTGCTAATTTAAACAGTTGCCTTGCTGATATGTCATATACTTTAACCAATTCCTCACATAAATTTGGTTCAATGTTATATATGTCTTTGACATGCTCAAGAGACACAATCGTCTCGTTACATTCAGCCATAGAATCGTCAATGTACTTTTGAAAACCTTTTTTTTGGTGTTTTTTCGCATAACCCTCGGCGATTAATCTAGCAGCGGCTTTACATGATCTACTCAATTGATTTTTTAGATCAAATTCCTCGCTCCTTGGCAATTGAGGAATAATTTTAGTCATCACTAAAATAGAAGATTTATACAAATTTCTATATACCTCAAGATCTTTAAAACTTCTAATAGGTTTTTTGGCTTCCATATTATACTTTAGGCTAATATAACTACACCTTAAACCATAACAATACCGAAATCTACAACCCCAACTATTAATCCCTAATACCCCCCCCATTACCCTTATTAACCCTTCTAACTCTCTGAAAAAGTATCCATAAACAATCTTTATCCGCCTAAAACTATGGCGACGGCTCGCCTAACAGAGACGGCTTTATTATAGATTTTCGCTAAATTTAAGTCAATTGTAGCGCTTTGCTTTATTTTTCAGTTGTTTTAGGGTATAATTTTGCTATAAGATTTGATAAATAATTGATTAAGTCATGGAAATTAATTTTTGGTTTATCTCATTGATGATTTTAGTGGTATTGGAAATACTGATATTAATTTATGGGTCTTGCCTAGAAGATTTTAGCTTCTAAAGACAATTTTGTTCGTTAAATTATATAAATCTTTACCTCGGTTGTTGAACCTGAATTCCGCTTCTTTCAAGTAAAGGTAAAATTTCTTCCTAGGTAT
>Ga0210051_1000288_pt1 | contig 43809 bp, 41 predicted proteins | sample CryGey092014_all_FD_185464 | JGI IMG/M metagenome (GOLD analysis project Ga0210051, IMG submission 185464) | Groundwater microbial communities from aquifer - Crystal Geyser CG23_combo_of_CG06-09_8/20/14_all (SPAdes) (version 2) | ecosystem: Environmental > Aquatic > Deep subsurface > Groundwater...
GGCGTCCAAACAACACCAGGTTGAAGCGCTCGATGTCCTCTTCCGTTACTTCCGAGTCTGGCTTGATTGTTGGGACGCCGTCGGCGAACCGGCTCCACTCCTCCGCCATCCGTACCGCGTTGTTCTGGAGGCGAGTATTGCTGCGATCCGTCCCCTTTGTGCCAAATACAAGGATATGCGGCCCATTGAAGACCTCCTTGATCGGCCCCCATCGGTGACCCGCCTTGTGGACGCCGGTCGGCACCGTCGCCTCTGCAGACGACCACTGCCCCGGGTTCCCTATCTTCCCCTCGTACACCACCTTTCCGTTCCAGCGAAGCGTGACAGGTTTCTTCTCGTCAAGACGGGGCGTGGGGAAGTGAATGACGACATCTTTCACGTTGTCTGTCATCAATTCGATCGTGTTCCCGTCAGTCACCTCCGCTCGCACTTCGGCGGGATTCCCCCATCGCTCGAACGCGGTAATCTCCGCCCAGTAGGCTCTCCCGTACTTTGGGGAGAAGGTGTGGTGAGTAATCACCTTTGGGGAGAGGTCGCGTCGATGCTTGTCGAACCAGTTAAACGCTCGTTCGTAGCAGTCGGTTCCGAAGTATATCCAGTGGTCCTCGTTCTTCAACTCATCGAATTGATAGGTAAATCCGAGGTCCTTCAGTGTCGCCGCCATCCTTCGAGAGTGGCGAATATCCACCAGGCTGTCGTCCCCGCCCTGAACAATGAGTATCGGCAGGTTGCGGGCGTTCTCCACCAGTGTCAGTGGGTTGTCCGCGTCAATCAGCCACTGCTTGAAGCCCGCAACCTTGGGGCGCTCCAGCTTCTGCCAGAAGTAGTGATCCGTTCGCCCCGACACTACCATGATCGCGGCAAACAGATCGGGGTAATGCAGTCCAACGGTGTAAGCGCCGTAGCCCCCCATGGAGACCCCTATGAGACAGACTCGATCCGCGTCCACACGAAACAGCCGTTGCAGTTCAGCAATAACGGCAAGAACGTCCACTTCGCCAATCGAGACGAAGTCCGTGTTACGTCTTCCGTATGGCACCGCCACGATGTAGCCGCGTTGATCGGCCAGTTCGAGGATCGACTGACTCAGCGTCCAGGGGTCTGCCTTCGTGAGACTGGTGTCGTACCCGTGCAGAAACACCATCACCGGGTACCTCCGGTCCCGATACTCCGGCTGCGTGTAGGAGCGCGGCAGATACACCCAGAAGGGCTGAGCCGAACCGTCCGCCTCCGAGATGTACGCGCGCTCATGCCATCCCGTTGCGTTGTCGTAGGCGAGGCGGTTTTCTTTAAGAAGCCGAAGCAGAACCTCGCCTTCGCGAATCTCAAACTCGGCGTCCTTGGTGTATGACTTCCAGTAGGAGCTTTGCTTGTCGAGCAGGAATCGTGCCTTCTCGATCTTCAGCATCAGGAGTGGGTAGTTGGTGCGGTGGACCGCTTCGGAGAGCTTGCCCGTCGGTTGGGAGAGCGAGCGAGCTGATATTTCGAGAGCGGAAAGCCGGTCGCGCAGACCGGAGCTCGCTTCCTGCCCCGAAACATGACCGGCAGTCAGACTGAGAATTAGCGAGAGAACGAGTGGGACAGGAAATCGCTCAGGGTCAATTGCCATCCGCCTACATGTGCAAACCGCCATCGACACTGAGTACCTGCCCTGTGACATAGGATGCCTGTTCGCTGGCGAGATATGCAGCCGCCCGAGCAACTTCCTGCGGTGAGCCAAGTCGCTGCATGGGGATTCGCTCCAGCATCTGCTTCCGTTTCTGGTCCGCCCATTCACTCGTCATGTCCGTTTCAATGTAGCCGGGAGCAATCGCATTGGCTGTTATTCCGCGAGCGGCAAGCTCGCGGGCAGTCGACTTGGTCAAGCCGATCAGTCCGGCTTTTGCTGCGGAGTAGTTAGTCCGCAGCATGTCTCCCATCAGACCCGCGTCGGAACTGATATTGATGATCCGCCCCCAGCGTTGCTTCGCCATCTGCTTACTGGCGTGCTTGGTGCAGAAGAAGGCGCTTTTGAGGTTCACGTCAAGGACCAAGTCCCACTGTTCTTCTGACATGAAGGAGACGAAGTTGTCTTGCAGGACTCCGGCATTGTTGACGAGAATGTCCAGTCTGGAGAACTGCTCGATGGTCTTCTCCATCATGGTGCGCACGTCTGCCTCGACGCTCACGTCTGCTCGAACGACGAGCGCTTCCCCTCCAGACAACTCAATTTCGCGCCGAACCGCTTCCGCAGCGTCTTTTCCCGCCCTGTAGTTGATGACGACGCGGCTACCGCGGTGTGCCAACTCCAGCGCAATGGCGCGCCCGATCCCTCGTGAGCTTCCCGTGACTATAGCAACTCTGGGCGTTCCGTCGTGTGCCATATCAGTCCCTCACCTCAAGGATCACATGAGCCACGGCCAGACCTCCGTCGTGCGACAGGGACAGAGTGCTGTTGACGACCCCGGCCTCTTCCATGATTTCCAGGGCGCGTCCATAGACGATGAGAACCGGCTTTCCGCTACGTTCGTGCTCCACCTCGAAGTTCTTCCAGTGGACCCCCTGTCGCCAGCCCGTGCCGACGGCCTTGGCGCCGGCCTCTTTGGCGGCGACGCGGGCCGCAAAGTTCTCATGCTGGTTGCGTCCGCGCTGGCAATAGGCGATTTCGTTGGGAGTGAAAACCTTGCGGAGGAACCGTTCCCCGTGTCTGTCGATCATCTGGCGGATGCGTTCCGTATCGACGATGTCCACCCCGCTGCCCCAGATCATGTGCTGCTTCCTCTCCGCTCAATCCACCGCTGCACGTCTTCCTCCTGAATGAGTCCGCCACCGATAGAGGCAGCGACTTCGGCAAGGTCCATGCCATTTTCCCTTGCCACCCGACGGGCCGCGGGAGTGGCGCGCACTTTGCCACGATCCCGGACGCGCTCGCTGACAGAGGCTTCGGGAGCCACTGTCTCCGGCGAGGGAATGAGCGCCTGCGACTCGACCTCCCTCTGACGGCGTTCGAGCGTTGCCCGGTTTTCCGCGGACACGTCGGGCAATGGATCGTCAGGCTCACCGAGAAGTCCGATGACGCAGCCTACCGGAACAACGCTCTTCTCGCGGGAGATGATTGAGCGAACGACGCCCGACCCGGGAGCCGGCAGCTCAAAGGTGATCTTGTCGGTAATGATCTCGACCAGTGGCTCTTGGTCGCCAACGCGGTCCCCCTCAGCCTTGAGCCAGCGGCCAATGGTCGCCTCTTCCAGGTTCTCGTAGAACTGCTCGATGAACACGCGGATTATCAGGGATTTTCCCTCCAATGATTTTGTTGGAATCGGGTTCACCAGGGGCAAGCCCGGGAACGAAGAGATTATACAATGGAGGACGAAGGAGTGACAAATGCCGAGAGATTCTACTGCTGCGATGTTCTGGGAGGCAGTCCAGGGCGATTTTCTGCTATAATGATAACCGTTCTGAATCAGGGAGTGGGCGAAGCATGAATAGAACGGCACTTGGCGTACTGTCGGGGCAGGGGCTTTCCATCCTTTTCACAATGGTTGCTGTCGGCACGGCATTCGCTGAACCGCCAGGAATGGCGATGGCGGGACTTGTCAGCCCGTCGGTTCGCTACACCCTTATCGCACTGGCTCTTGCCGTGCTGATCGTCGAGACGCTGCCGAGAAGCCTCCTCCTGAAAGTGATGCCTGAGAACCTCAGTTTCCCTCTTGCCATGCCGGAGTATGTGGAAGGGCTTGATCTGGAGGCGTTGCAGAAGTACACCAACTCTCTGGAGGCATCGGGCTTTGTCAGAGCCATGGACTATCGTTTGGAAGCCGAGGGGGAGGTTTCCTTTCCTGGTTTTGGGCGTCTCTTTATCCATCCGGCTCACCAGTGCTACGGAGAGGTCAACCAGGTAGTGCTGCCCAATGGCAGGGGCCTCCCGATGCGTTGCGCGATCGCCAGTTCGTTGGAGAGGGGGTGGCTCATCTGCACCACGGATCGGGATCCGGACCCTGTCAACCACGTATTGCGCAACCCTCAAGTGCTGTGGGTCAGTCGTCCTGATGAGTTAGTGCAGGACTTGCTGCACGGCCACATCGTTACCCGGGGCCAGATCGCCAGCGACCTGAATGCCGGTGTAACCGAAGAGCTGTCCACCGCCGCCTACCTTGCCCTGCAACAGCAGGAAATTGTGGCGCAGCGCGAAGTGATAAAGCGCCGAAGCATGTCGGTGGCGCTTGTTGAGGCATTCCTCTTCGCGCTTCGGCCAAGGTACGAATGGTTGGGCGACTATCCTCGGATTGCCGCAGGCACAACCACAAAGGCAGCGAAGGTCCGTCGTCGGGATGCGAGGAGTGACGCGGCACGCGCGTGAAGGGCGCTTGCAGTGCCGGGCACGGTCAACGCGCGCCTCGGTCAGCGTTTGACAACTCCTGAAAGTCTCTTTATAATACGCAGACTGCTCGGACGAAGGGTCCGGCGCTACGGTGCAAATCGGTCCGTAGTCTCCAGGCAGAGCCTTAGCTCTGCCTTTTTTGTGTCTGTCTGGTTCAGCGGGCAGCAACATGTTGCGGAGCAGCCACAACCAGACAAATTGGGGAGGACGGGAGGCTGGAGGAACGGAAGTACCCAGCCTCTTCCGCTCTTCCGTGCTGCGCGCAAGAGATAGGGATGCGTGTTGCGGGTGATTTCCGCAACGGACGCGGACCTCACAGTTAGAAGCGGAATTTAACAGGCTTTTCTTATGCTTCGTGGATTCTTCAAGAAGCTTGGGGCGGTGTTCTCCGGGAAGCAGATCGATGAAGATCTGTGGCTGGAGTTGGAGGAGGCGATGGTCCTCTCCGACATCAGCATCACAACAGCCGAGCAGGTCATCGGCGAACTCAAGGCGATGGTGGAGAAGCGCCAGTGCAGGGATACTGAAGAGGTCAGGGAATTCCTGAAGTACGAGTTGATACGGATTCTGGGCGTTGAGCCTGCGCGATTGACCACGCGCGGGGAGTACCCGTTGACTTGGATTGTCATGGGAGTCAACGGGACAGGGAAGACCACTACCGTCGGGAAGCTGGCGCACTGGCTGAAACAACGAGGATTCCGTCCTCTGCTTGTTGCCGCCGACACCTTTCGTGCTGCGGCGATGGAGCAGTTGCAGGAATGGGGCGACCGCGCCGGCGTTCCGGTGTTGACGCACCAGATGAACGCCGACCCCGCAGCCGTATGCTTTGACGCATGGCAGTCGGCGAAGTCGAGAGGGTTCGACATCGTAGTGGTCGATACGGCCGGGCGCCTGCACACCAAGTCGAATCTGATGGAGGAGTTGCGGAAGATCTTTCGTGTCGTTGAACGCGCACAGGGACGCCCTCCGGACGAGTGTCTGCTGGTGCTCGATGGATCGACCGGCCAGAACGGTCTGCAACAGGCGGAGAGCTTTCTGAAGGCTGTTCCAGTCTCAGGTGTCATTGTGACCAAGTTGGATGGAACCGCCAAGGGAGGCATCGTGATAACCATTCGCGATCGTCACCAGATACCCATCAAGATGATCGGTACCGGGGAGAAGATTGATGACATTGAAGAGTTTGATCCGCGGAGGTTCGTGGACGGCATCTTCGAGGACGATGAGTGAGCGCATTCGTTGAGTGGGTTCGGTACGGGGAGTCGATTGACCATTGCCGGTCGAGGGACTATACTGAGCTTCGGTAAATTGCATGTTTGAGGGACTAACAGCCAAACTCCAGAATACTTTCAGCAAGCTCCAGAAGAAGGGAACCCTGACGGAAGCCGACGTTGACGCGGCGTTGCGAGACATCCGTCTCACGTTGCTGGAGGCAGACGCGAACTTCCACGTTGTTCGGGAGTTTGTCGGTCGCGTCCGTCAGCGTTCGATTGGCGAAGACATTCTGCGAGGATTGAATCCGGCGCAGCAGGTGGTCAAGGTCGTCAACGACGAACTGGTCGAGTTGCTGGGGGGTGGCAGCGAGAAACCTTTTGCGTTTTCTTCACAGCCGCCAACGGTGATTATGCTGGTGGGCTTGCAGGGAACCGGCAAGACGACAACAGCGGGGAAACTGGCTGTGTGGGCGCGGAAGGAACGGAAGAATCCTCTGCTGGTAGCCACGGACATCCACCGACCGGCCGCAATTGAGCAGTTGAGGCAGGTCGGGAAGTCGGCAGGGGTTCCCGTTTTCGACATGGGGCAGAAGACATCTCCGGCGGACACGGCGCGGGCCGCAATGTCTCATGCGCGGTCCAACTCGCTGGATACGGTCATCATCGACACCGCCGGGCGTTTGCACGTTGATACAGAGATGATGGAAGAGATTCGCGCGGTCAAGGAAGCGGTCTCCCCCCACGAGACGTTGCTGGTCGTTGACGCGATGACCGGTCAGGATGCGGTGAACGCGGCGACCGCGTTCGACAAGGCCGTCGATCTCACTGGCACTATTCTGACAAAACTCGACGGGGATGCGCGTGGTGGCGCGGTGCTGTCCATTCGTCACGTGACGGGGAAGCCTGTCAAGTTTGTTGGCGTTGGGGAGAAGCTGGACGCGTTCGAGTTTTTCTATCCCGACCGCATGGCCTCAAGAATATTGGGGATGGGAGACGTGTTGTCTCTCATAGAGAAAGCTGAATCCGCGATCAGCGAAGAACAAGCTCTGGAGATGGAACGGAAGCTCCGGAGCAACCAGTTTGGGTTCGACGATTTCCTGGAACAATTGCAGCAAATCAAGCAGTTGGGGCCGCTGGACCAGATACTCGAAATGATCCCGGGGTTAAGTCCCAAGAAGGGGATGAAATTGGCGGTGGACGAAGACGCACTACGTCACACCGAAGCTATCATTTACTCCATGACCCCGCAGGAGCGGCGGGATCCAGGAATGTTGAACGGTAGTCGGCGGCGACGCATTGCCATCGGAAGCGGCATGTCGGTTCAAGATGTCAATCGTCTGCTGAATCAGTTCCGCCAGATGAAAAAGATGGTGCGCCAACTGGGCGGCGGCAAGAGGCTTCCAAAGGGATTTCAGATGCCGATGGGGTAGTGGCGCAGCAGTCGAGTAGCCTGGCGAGAAGTTAGGCGATTGGACTGTCGAACGACTGAGCCACTTCGGCTCGAAAGGAGTAAGGAATTGGTCAAGATTCGTTTACGCAGGACGGGCAGCCGGAACCAACCGTCCTATCGAGTGGTCGTTGCCGAGGCGTCCTCGCCGCGTGATGGCGGTTTTATCGAAACCATTGGACACTACGGCCCTCTACGGAACCCGGCGTTGGTCGAGATCGAGGAAGACAAGGCCCTGCATTGGCTGCGCCAGGGAGCCCAGCCGACAGAGACCGTGCGCGGTCTGATGAAGAAACTGGGAATCTGGCGGAAGTTCCAGTCCGCGGAATCCGCATCCGGATGATTCCCTAACCCCGAAAAGTCTGGGGTTTCGATGCGGGATATGGCATCAGGACACATCTTCTTGAGTGGACGGGGCCCAATGATTTGGGTTCTCGCGCCATGGATTGGAGGGAACACACATGAAGGAATTGGTGGATACCCTTGTGCGGGCACTGGTGGAAACTCCCGAGGAGGTTGACGTACAACAGATCGACGGGGAGAGAACAACCATCTATGAGGTCCGAGTTGCCCCGGATGATCTGGGTAGAGTCATCGGCAAACACGGACGAATCGCCAATGCGCTCCGGACCGTCGTGAGGACGGCCGCTATCAAAGATGGCCGCAGAGTCTCCGTGGAAATTCTGGCCTGAAAAGTCGACGTACCGGCTCGCAGTCGGAAGGAGAGGGAATTGGGTCTGACGATAAAGCGCCCGGTCACGGTAAGAGCGATCGTGACCCCGGCCTTCAGGGAAAAACTTCTGCGTGAGCTGCGGTATGCTGCCCAGCGGGTGGAAATGCAGATGCAACAGTTGGAGTTTCAAGGCAAACGACACCTGATGGATCTGCAGAAACGGAACGTGTCGCAGGCGATGGCAACTCGCAGGCAATTGGAGGAAGAGCGAGAAAAGCACGACAGCGCGTTGCAGGACCTCAACCAGCGCATCGAGCAGGTTGAGCAGTTTCCCTTGGGAAGCGAGTTCGTTCAAGGCGCACTTGAGAGTTTCACGCAAATCGACGTCGGGGATAACATCGACGAGAAACTCTCCGAAGTTGAAGTTATCGTCAAGGACGATGTCATTGTTGAGATTCGCGAGGGTCGGCCGGCGGATGAGCCGGTAGCCCGTGTCGAGGCATTCAACGCCGGACTACGTATTGTGGGTGACGACGAGGAAGTCTCCAGCCTGGGCTCGATAGCATAAAATGGATGGTGAAGCCGCAAACCTCGATCGGTGGAACATCCTGGTGGGAGAAATCGCGGCTCCCTTCGGAGTGCAGGGCGAGGTCAAGGTGCTCCCTGCCACCCAGAACGAGCGCAGATTTGACCCGCACAGCAGGCTTTGCCTGGCATCCCCCGAGGGACTGCGGAGAATTGTCGTGGTTGAGTCCTCCCGACGCGACCGAAGAGCCGTCGTTCTCCGCTTGGAGGGAATCAGAGACCGCGCGGAGGCTGAGGCGTTACGAGGCGCGGATTTATTCGTATCGGAAGAGATGCTGCCACCCTTGCCGGAGGGACGGTTCTATATCAAGGATATATTGGGTATGGAAGTTTGTTCTACGGAAGGGGAACCGTTGGGGATCGTTGATGAGGTGCTGGAGACCGGTGGGAACGATGTCTTTGTCACTCATCGAGGGCTGATACCTGCAACGAAAGAGGTCGTCCGGAGCATTGACTTTGAGTCGCGGCAGATGGTCGTCAATCTGCTTCCGGGCTTGCTGGACGGATGAATCGATGCGTGACGGCGATGCACTTTGATATCTTTACACTGTTTCCCGAAGCGTTCGATGGCCCGCTGAGGTGCAGCATTGTCGGGCGAGCTATTGACCGGGGACTCCTCTCCGTGGGAGTCCACAATATCCGGGACTATGCCTCGGACCGCCATCGCGTTTGCGATGACTATCCCTACGGTGGCGGTGCGGGTATGGTGCTCAAACCGGAACCCGTCTTTGTCGCCGCGGAAAGCGTGCTGAACTGGTCGGCAGCGGACGGTGAACCTCCCTGCCCAATCGTTCTCATGACTCCGCAGGGACGGACACTAACGCAGAACTTGGTGAGCGAACTTGCGGAGAGTCCGCGGTTGGCGCTCGTGTGCGGACACTATGAGGGTGTGGATGAGAGAATCCGGGAGCATCTCGTCACCGATGAGATTTCCATCGGCGATTATGTGCTTACGGGTGGTGAACTGCCGGCGCTGATTATTCTGGACGCCGTCAGTCGTTGGATCCCCGGCGTTCTGGGCGACGAGGATTCAGTTCAGGAAGATTCCTTTGCGAACGGTCTCATTGAACACCCGCATTATACGCGTCCGGTGGCCTATCGGGACTGGACGGTGCCGGAAGTGTTGCGTTCGGGAGACCACGGAGAGATTGCGCGCTGGCGACGACAACAGTCACTGCTGAGAACCCAACAGCGCCGTCCGGATTTGCTCGAGAGAATATCGCTCACCCGGGAGGACACAAAGCTTCTGGATGCGCAAACGTAGTTTCAGTTGTCTCCGGTGGGTATTCGAGACGGGGCGCTATTAGGTTGGTACCTTTCACTTGGGAGGATGGATTATGGATGCTGGTATATTGAGGTCGGTTGAGGAAAAGTATCTGAAGGGAGATATCCCCGACTTCCGACCGGGAGACGCGGTGCGCGTTAATGTGAAGGTGGTCGAGGGCGGGCGCGAGAGAGTTCAGGCGTTCGAGGGCACGGTCATAGCGCGACGCGGCCGCGGCACCGGGGAGAGTTTTACGGTGCGCCGCGTCACTCATGGAGTAGGAGTTGAGAGGACTTTCCCGCTGCATTCGCCGCGCGTTGAGGACATCGAGGTCCGCCGACGTGGCAAAGTGCGTCGGGCGAAACTTTACTACCTTCGCGGTCGTATTGGCAGCAAAGCGATCCGGATCAAGGAAGCCACGCGGAAGTAAATCGCGCGGATGGGTCCGGTGACGTTCGAGGGAGGATCGGGCAACCCGCGTGGTGCGCCCGACCCTCGACGGTGGCGGCCCTTCATCACAATCGGTGCCCCGGGGTGCAATTCAATGGAAACAGACAATCTGTGGTGGGTAATTGTTGCATTAGTCGTCCTGGTGGTGGCGCGGCTGGTTGTGCCGAATATGGGCTCTCTGAAGGATGAAACGCGGCACTCGGTACTGGAGTTTGTGGACTCAGGACTGATCGCTCTGGTGCTGGTGTTCTTCTTTATCCGCCCTTTTGTCGTGCAGGCGTTTTACATCCCCTCCGGTTCCATGCGGATGACACTTCTGGAGAACGACCGCATTTTGGTCAACAAATGGATCTACCGGATACGACCTCCCCATCGACAGGACATCGTCGTCTTCAAGGCCCCACCAAAGGCTCTCGGGAACAGCAAGGAGAAGAAGGATTTTATCAAACGTCTCGTCGGTCTTCCGGGCGATGCGGTGGAGGTCCGCAGCGGGGCGGTGTATGTGAACGACAAGGCATTGGCCGAACCCTACCTGCAGGAACCTCCCGACTACGATATGAAAATCGTGGACGGGCAAGTGTACGAGATACTTCCCTATAGCCAGTATCCGGTGCAGCGTAACAGTGAGCCCGTTCAGGATGAGCGAGAGATGGAGAGAATTCTCGTTGCCGCGCCCGGTAGAGTCCCGCACGGATCTCTGCTGGTCTTCGGAGACAATCGCAACGATAGCAACGACGGACATAAGTGGGGCTTCCTCCCCAAAGAGAACCTCCTGGGTAAGGCGATGGTGATCTTCTACCCGCTTCAGCGTGCTCGCCTGCTGGATCACAAATGGAAATCAGTTGCCCGGCGGGGGGGAAAGAACTCAGACGCAGACTACCAGGCGTGGCGGCCGATGATGCCCTCCCGCGCGCTTCTCTGACATGCCTGGAGGCAAGGGCAAGCATACGGGGCCGGCAACGCATTACGAAGATGGGTGGCGCGCGCGTGGTTGTGAAGTGGTGGCGGGAGTGGATGAGGCGGGGAGAGGACCCCTTGCCGGCCCGGTCGTTGCTGCGGCGGTGGTGCTGCCAGTGGGATACTCGCTGCCGGGGATTCAGGACTCCAAGCTGTTGACCCCGAACACGCGACAGCGGCTGTACGAGTCTCTGGTCAAGGAGGTTAGCTATGCTGTCGGGCTCCAGCAGCCACCAGCGATTGACCAACTCAACATTCTGAACGCCACGCACGCGGCGATGCGAGAGGCCGTTCATAAACTCGTTCCACGCCCACAGCACGTTTTGGTGGACGGACTTCCTATCGGGGATGCAGGCTTCTCCTACACCGCTCTTGTCAAAGGGGACCGCATCAGTCTGTCGATTGCCGCAGCGTCCATCATCGCAAAAGTGACGCGTGATGGAATCATGGAACAACTCGACCAGCAGTACCCCCAGTATGGGTTCGCGAAGCACAAGGGATACGCGGCGCGCCAGCACTTGAGCGCGCTGGAAGCACACGGGCCTTGCGTTGAGCACCGTTTCTCTTTTTCGCCCGTGCGCCGGGCCTGCAGAGAGGCTCATCGCGCCCTGTTGGAGGAGAGACTCGGGAACCGCCAACTTGATCTGCGAATGGACTCCTGAATTGTCTGTGCCTCAAATTCAGCGGGGTGAGAGATGACGGGTTCGGAAAACGGAGCGCAAACCAGCGCCCGCAAGAGCGGAGAGTTTGGCGAAGACGTTGCCGAACGCTACCTTGTCTCCGAGGGCTATACGATCCTCGAGAGGAACTTCGGGACGCGATACGGAGAGATCGATCTCATAGCAGAAGAGAAAGGCGTGCTGGTCTTCGTGGAGGTGAAGGCACGTCGGTCGGAGGAATTTGGTCTCCCCGGTGACGCCGTTGACCGACACAAGCAGCGGCAAATTTCGAAGATGGCTGTTGCCTATGTTTGCGACAATGGCATTCGTGACCGCGATTGTCGATTCGACATCGTCGAAATTCATCTGGGCGAAGGCAAACGCGTGTTGTCCGTCAACCTGATTCGCGACGCGTTCGATCTTGCCCACCGCCCTTTTGTGTAGTATCAACCGCCGTTGCCGCGCACGAATTTGTAGGACTTCAGCCGTGTCCGTCAGGCGATACAGAACGGCCAACTCCGGCGACTCTATAGGGAATGATTCATGCTGACCTGCCGGCGCCACGGGAGATGAAAACGAGTATAACCGCGAAGCCGCCAAGGCCGCAAAGAGCCTTTGCGGCATATTTTGGGAGGCGTGGAACCATGTTCAGGAATATTGCTCCGGAAGCTATCGGGATATCCGCGGAGTGGCGGGGTGTGCTGCCTTTGGCCCGGGAAGCCGGATTTCAAGGGGTCGACCTGAACCTTGATCAGGTGGCGAAGATGGTCGCCGAGGAGTCCGTGGATACTGTCAAGGAACTCCTTGCCAATTCCCACCTGCGCGCGGGGGGCTGGGGTCTGCCAGTTGCATGCTTCGGAACCGACGAGAATTTCCGTTCCGGACTGGCCACGCTTCCTCAAAAGGCAAAGCTTGCGTCGGAGTTGGGTAGCTCATGGTGCTACACTTGGGTTTTGTCGTGGATCGACGACCTCACTTTCGACGAATTGTTCGAGAAACTCACACGGCGTTTTCGGGCGGTCGCCGAGGTCCTTAAAGACTACGGGCAGCGAATCGGGCTGGAATTCCTCGAGCCGAAGACGCTCCGCGATGGTCACCAGGGAGAATTCATCCACACGATGGATGGTATGCTGGAGCTTTGTGATGCCATTGCGGTTGGCAACGTGGGACTGCTGCTCGATTCCTGGCACTGGCACACGTCGCGCGGCACCGTGGACGACCTCAAGCGCCTTTCTGCCGGTGACGTTGTCTACGTTCACGTCAACGATGCGCCAGCGGGCGTCGAGGTGGACGAACTCGTCGACAACCGGCGCAAGCTCCCCGGCGAGACGGGCGTGATCGACCTTGTTGGGTTTCTCCGCGTCCTGAGCGATATCGGCTATGACGGCCCGGTCACTCCTGAGCCTTTCAGCAAGCGCATTGCCGAACTGCCCGACGACGAAGCTGCACGGGAAACCGGGCACGCGTTGCTACGCGTCTGGCAGCGGGCCTTGGGCGTGGACTGAAATCATCGTTGCTGAAGTCCTGGTGGTGCGGGGCGGGCCTTCGCTGTCACCTCAACATGTTGGCGGTTTTACTTTGACACGATCTCCAGTGAGCACACTTCTTCGCAGGACAGCCGTCCACTACATCACCATGCTGGGGCTTTTTTCGGTGGCCGGGTGCGTGTTCGTGCGACACCCCTTTTACAACGGCGGGGATAATCAGGACATCCTTATCTTCTTCACCCCCTTCTATCGGCTGTTCCTGACATACGGGTGGTTGTACTATCTGCTTGAGGGTTTTCTCTTCGCGAAGATACTGAAACGCTCTCGACTGCCGTTGTTCACAACCCCCAACATTACTCTTCTGATTCTGCGCCGAATCAGTGATTCGCTGTCGCGGAAGACGCCCGGTCCTCTCCTTTCCTGGCGGGCGTTCTTCTTCAACAAACACATTCGGTCGAAGCTGCTTGGTTTCGTCGTCAAGGCATACTTCGGCTCTCTGATGTTGATCTTCGCAACCAATCACTACAGGACGGTCGCAGAGGCTCTCCGCCAAGTTGCGTTGCCCACGGCGGATCTTGATACGCGCTACAATCTGGTCTACCACTCCCTGTTCCTGATCGACGCGGGTCTCGCCTCCATTGGCTATTTCAGCGAGTCCGTACTGTTAAAGAATCGGCTGAAGTCGGTGGACCCGTACCCGCTCTCGTGGATGGTTACCCTGGCGTGCTATCCTCCCTTCAATGGTGGGACCGGTGAGTTGTTGCCGCTGCACATGGGTGATGAGTGCCAACTTGCCTTCTCCGCGTCGGCGCTTGTCGCCCTGAAAGTTGGGACCATTGTTCTCTATGTCATCTACGTGTGGGCGACGATTGCGCTGAATGTGAAATTCAGCAACCTTACCCATAGAGGGGTTGTCGCAACGGGGCCCTATGCGGTCATCCGCCATCCTGCTTATATTGGCAAGAATATGGCCTGGTGGCTTGAGTACCTGCCCTACCTGCGGAACGGAGCCAACATCCTGCCGCTGATCGGTTGGAACATTATCTACCTGCTCCGCGCTCTCTACGAAGAGAAGCACCTCAGCGCAGATCCGGAGTATGTGGAGTACGCGAAGCAGGTGAAATACCGGTTCATTCCGTGGGTCGTATAGGTCGCTCTCGCTCCCGCGTTTCTGAAATCCCAGAGCAGTGATTGAGGTATTTTCCTCAGAGTGCTATCCTATGAGTGCGTCGAGAGAGGAGGTATCGAGATGCCGGTTGCAGAACCGAGAATCCGTGAATGGACGACTGATGAGTACTACAAGATGGCCAGCGTCGGGCTGTTTGACAAAACGCACGTGGAGTTGATTGAGGGGAGCGTAGTCGAGATGAGTCCGATGGGGAGTATGCACTGGACTGCCGTTGTTCTGGTCGCGGATGTATTGCGGGGATCGTGCCACGGGAATGCCTTTGTTGCGACTCAGGTTCCGTTGACTCTTGGTGACGCTTCAGAACCGGAGCCAGACATCGCTGTGATACGTGGGAATGCACGCGATTATAGACGCGCCCATCCCTCCACCGCTGAGTTGATCGTCGAGGTCGCGGACACCTCGCTGGAGTTCGACCGGACCGCGAAGGCCAGCCTGTATGCGAAGGCAGGTATCGAGGACTACTGGATACTCAACCTGGTGGACCGTCAGTTGGAGGTTCAGCGGGAGCCTGTCGAGGACGACTCCCAGCCTCACGGCTTCGGGTACTCCACCGTCACCATCGTGAAGGAGACAGGGTCGGCACGACCTCTGAACGCTCCTCACCAAGAGATCGCCGTCGCCGATTTGCTGCCGTGAACAAAGAGGGCCTGAATCTCCGTCCGACTGACGACGGCTACGAAATTCTGATATGCTCAGTCGCCCTGATTCCGTTTCCTGCCGCCGACATTCCGCAATCCGCAATCCGCACTCAATTCAGGTCCCACAACTCGTTGCTTCTCGACCACCCCGCGCCCTTCCGCATCCATTTGACGTGACCGTCCATGAAGAGGAAGTTGGCGCCCTCGTTGTGGCGGGTATCGACGTTGTATGGCCACGATGATGAGCCAGAGAAGCTCTGACCGACCATGTAGACGTTCCCCTGGTTCTTGTCCGCCCCGCCGATGGTTTCGGAGGGACTGCCGATCTCCGCCAGCGCTATGGCAGCGGGAGGATTCGGCGACCCTAAACCCGAAGGAAAGACCGTTTCGTTCAATCCGTAGCCGGTCTTGTGCGTGGCATCGTCCGGGTTCCATTCCGACTTGCTGGGGCAGACAATGATCTGGCGGTTCTTTAGATACGGCTGCAGGTCGTCGTACCACGCTAACCCGAACGGGTGCTGATAGTAGGGTAACACCCCGTCATAGTCTTGAGTGTACATCATGATCGCCAGCCCGAGCTGCTTCATGTTCGACGCACACGCGCTCTGCCGCGCCTTCTCCCTTGCCTTGGCAAACACGGGAAACAAAATGGAGGCCAGAATGGCGATGATCGCGATCACGGTGAGAAGCTCTATGAGGGTAAAGCCGGAATTTTGTTGCGGAACGGTATATCGAGAGCGCATGAACCTATCTCCTTTAGGGACGCACAGCAATGCTATCTTACCCGACGAAACTGGGACAATAACAGAATCTCTGACATTTTCCCTGCGGGCAGTTGATCCTCGATTGTGCCTTCGACTTGACGGCCCGTTTAATCCGTGCCAACAACGCTCCCCATCCCTGTTCGGGGAGAGCGGTTTCCCCGCCAAGTGACCTTTTGGTCTTACGCTTGCGCACTCTCGAAGGAACGCGGTGAGCGTAGCCATGCGCACGTGTGTTTTCAACGAAACGCGTTGTTTCACTGGAGTGCATGGGAGTCACGCGTCCTTCCCGTCTCGCTGATCTCTACGCGATCCCCAGCTTTGTCTCTGCCGTAGGATAAAGCTCCAGCTTTGTCTTTACCGTGGGATGAAGCTCCAGTTTTGTCTCTGCCTTGTTTCGGTTAAGAAGCCACCTTTTGCAACTTTCGATGGGGGCGGTCTTCGACACGCCCACCACGACGAACACCGAAGACAAGTGGCGCTTGGTGGGGCGTATGCTCTACGCCAGCAAACACATCAGCGCGGCGGCGGATGCGGTGAGGAGGAGGTTGCGGACGGGGTTGGTGAGGGCGGGGGCTTGGGTGGATAGTTCGCCAAGGATGCTCTCGACGGACACTGCGAGAAGCACCGACAGCATTAGTGGGGGGAAGATTCGTGGAGGGATCACGCCCATCGCCGACGCGAAGGCGCCTACCAATGCCGCTCCGAGCAGACCCGCAAATATGCCTTGCAGGGAAACGGCACCGGGCGTTCCGGGCGGTACTGCCTTCCGCTGCAACAGCAGCACCGGGCGACCTGAGAGTAGCTGACCCAATTCCGTTCCCAGGGTATCGGCCAACGCGCTAGCGACGGACGCCACAAACGCCGCGCGCAGAACTGCGGCCGCCGGGAACAGAGCGTACCCCAACGCGCAGGCTGCGGGCACTCCCAGATTGACGAGGGCATGTCTCGCGCCGCGGTGGCCCTTATTGGGTTGTGCGATGCCTCGCGCCAGCTTTACCCGAAAGCCCACCCTCGTGGCCGCGGAGCCGAGCACCACAAACACGATGACCACACCATAGGCATTCGTCCCCATTGACCAGACGATGACCAGCGACAGGGCAATACCCGCCAGACATCCCCCGAGGTCAAAGGCCTTGAGGTACAGGCCAATGAGACCGAGTGCGACGGCAAGGGATATCCCGATAATCGTGTCAGGCAATTTATATCCAGAAGATGAAGTTGCCTTGCTTTCCGGTGGCCATGTCAATGAGAATCCACAAGCCATTCACGGTGAACTGCCCGGCAATGAGTCCCAGGAAGAACGGGCGCATACGGTGGTAGGAGCTGAAGCCTCCGTAGCGCAAGATGATCGCTTTCAGCAGCCACGCGATCATGCAGGTGAGCCACAATTGATCCATGATCCATACGGTTCCTACACAGAAACCAATTGGGTGGAACGGCCACCACAAGAACCTCTGACGCACGACCTGAAGAGTCCACATGATGGCAACGCCAATAGCGGTGGCGCTCCACCCCGCCAGCACTGGACCGCGCGGGTTCCTGATCTTGTCTGCGATGTAGCTCCAACAGGCATTGGGACCGCCCTGAAAGAACCAGCCGCTCAACTTGAGACCACCGTGAATGTAGCTGAGTGCGATGGTCAGCGCAATCGACGACACCGCCGAGAGCGCCACCGCGAAAGCCATGCACCAGAAGAGGTTTCGACGGCGCGGCGGCGTCAACTCCGCCAATTTGAGGCTCGTGGCGGCAGACGCCATCACAAACGTTCGGATGTCGGAGCACCAGATATAGGTCAGTCCCGTCGCGCCCAGTCCGGCGTCTGTGAAAGCGCGCGTTCCCAGTCCGGCGACGGCGAAGGACGATCCCGTTGTGGAGGCCACCGCTTCGGAAAGACCGCTCTCGGAAACGACACGGGTAAGGCCGATGAAGATGACAAACGTCGTCAGCAGAAACAGCAGCATCGGCGCCACCGGCATCCCCGACCAGCATAGCCAGACGGCGATGACCACGGAACTGATGGCCGTGCCGATGACGGCGAATCGGTAGGACATGACTTCCTCCGAGTCGTCCACGGAGGGGTCGTTGAGAAGCGCCTTGCGGAAGACATTCCGCAGGTGTTCCCGTGCCTGCCAGAAACCGCCGACAACGAGCGCAACCATCGCTCCCATTCCCAGTTGCTTGAAGAGTGGATCGGGGGAACCGTAGATGCCCATATCCTCCGTCATTTTGAGGGCGCCCATGCCGAACGCATTGATGTTGACGAGCCCACGGAAGATTTGCGACAACAGGTTGAAGAACCAGATACTAAATGCCGTCTCGAGATTCACCAGATAAAAGAAGCCGAGCATGGGAAAGCTCAACCGGAACGGGAGGCTCATGGTGCCGCGGAACCAGGGGATTCCGCTGGAGTACTTCACCTCGGGGAAAGCGGGGTAGTAGTTGTGGAGCGCCACGAGGCAACCAAAGGAAAAAGCAATCCCGAACCCGATCCACATGATGGGATTGCGGAAGAAAGGGGGGATCGGTGACTTGCTGTCGTCGTGCACCATCTCCATCGGGAGGGTTGTCAGGGGATAGACAAGTTTTTCGTTCTCCGACCACTGCTTGCGCAGGATCACCATGAGGGCGATCATCACAAAGTACAACGGGCACAGCAGCAATCCCCAGAAGAAGAGCGGCTGCACCCATGCTCTCCACGGAATTGCTGCCCCTCGGGGGAGCTTCTCAAAGAAGTACCGCACGGCGCCTTCGCCATGCGGGATCAATTCCGGCTTGATATAGGGCAGTAGAACTTCATCCCAGCGATTCTCCACGGACGCGTAATAGGCGGGTGCGGCGAGAATGGCGGGTAACTGCGATGCCAGCCCCATGTCGGCAATGGCGGAGGCGATCAGCATCATCATGTAGACGATGAGCAGTTCCCACGGTGCGAGTCTCCATCGAGGACGCAGGAGACCCGGAATTACGTTCGCCACGGCGGTCAGAACGAGAAGCAGGAATACTGCTCCGGGAGTGGTGAAGTCGTAGGCGAGAGCGGAGCCTTTGACAACGTTGGTCACATAGGGCGCGCCGAGGCTGATCAGCAGCGTCCCGATGACCCCGATGGTGAGCGCGCGGACACTGAAGGCGGAGGAATTGACGCTGCTCAGATGGTGCGCTCCCGGATCAGCGAAGGTGTTCGGTTGAGTACTGTTGGTCACGCAACCTCCTGTCGTCACTCGGAAATCGCCCTCACCAGAATCTCGACCGCCGCACGCACTTCGTCCAGCGGGACATACTCGTGCGACGTATGCGCCAGTCGGATGTCGCCCGGACCAAAGACGACGGCTGGGATGCCTTTCGCCGCGATTTTGCTCGCATCGGTCCCAAACGGAACGCCGTTGACCGTGGCTTCACCATAAACCTTCTCGCAAGCGCGCTCGAAGCGTCGCACGATCGCCGAGCAAGGAGACGTTTCCATCGCCACATCCCGAACGAATGGTGTTACGTGCTCGAGGTCAAACTCGATTTCCGGACGGCATAGCAGATAGTGGGCGACCTCCTCCATCGCCGCTTCGGGATCTTCCCCCGGCAGCAGACGGCGGTCGACCTGAATTTCGCAATGATCGGGAACGACGTTCACCACCTGCCCGCCGGCGATGGTTCCCACACTCAGCGTCGCGCCGCCGAGGAGGGAGTGGGGCGCGTAACGGACGGGAAGCTCTTCTCGGTTGAACTGGTCGAGCGCCTGCACCACGCGGGACATCCGGTAAATGGCATTCACTCCGTTGGAGGGGTTGGAGCTGTGCGCCGCTGTTCCTTGCGTCCGCAGAATCCAGCGCACACATCCCTTATGCGCAATGATGATCTCTCGCGCTGTGGGTTCGCCAACAACCGCCTCGGTGATGCCACCGGGACGCGTCAAATCTTCGTTCCGGACGAAGTGCATGACTCCGGTAAACTGGTATTCCTCGTCCACCGCCGCCAGCACGGTGATCGAGCAGAGGGGATTTCCCCCCTCCGTCACTTGCTTCACGGCACACAGCATGGCGGCGAGGGAACCCTTCGTGTCGCAGGAGCCTCGGCCATACAGCCGCCCGTCTTTCACAAACGGACTGAATGCATCGAACTCCATGTTGTCGCCGGGCATCGTGTCCATGTGGGCTTCCAGGAGAACGTGTCTGGACGGGTCCCTCCCGACGACCCGTCCGACCACATTGTCCCTTCCCGGATGGACTTGCTGCCGCTCCACGTCGACACCGATCTCCCTCAGGTAACCCTCCACATAATCAGCGACGCGCGTCTCGAGGTACTCGTCCCCGCTGACCTCCCTGCCACATGGGTTGACGCTGGGAATGGAAACGAGGTCTGCGAGCAAGCGGGTCACTTCATCCATAGTGTTACAGAGTTTACGGAATTCTGCTCCCGTCGTCAATGGAGCCCTGCCCGTCTGGGCAATTCGCAGCAAAGTCGTCGTTGTAAACACTTCGGCGGAGTGCGTGCAATGCACAAGTCAAATTTCCCCAAAATGGACGTGGCGCTGCCGTATCGCGTGGCAGTCTACAACACCGCGGGCGAGCACGCGGAGAGTAACATGATGTATCTCACGGGCGGGACGCCCGTGCCACCGGGCGAGTGCGCTCCGCCGCTGGAAGCGGGGATGCTGTTCCGCATGAACGCGCATCTTAACAGCGGACAGATATTGACGAGCAACGAAGTGTCGATTGCGTTGATGCCGTGATTTGGAGTGCGGTGGCAGAGCGGAGCGGCGACACTGCCGCCGCACTCCACAAGGTAAGTAACGAGGTAGCGCTTGCGCTCGGAGGGTAATTGGGTGATGGTGGCAGGTTTCAGGTGTCGGGTTTCAGGTGTCAGGTAATACCTGCTATTCGCTAATTGCTATCTGCTATCGGCTATTCGCGATTGTGGCGGGCCTTTCCTTGTCGATGCCGTGAACGGGGTGCTATAATCACAGCACTTTGTGAAGGGAAGGCGGAGGACCCCGCGGCATTACCATGATTCCTGTCGATCAGCAACTGGAGATCGTTCGGCGCGGCGTGGCCGAAATCGTGCCCGATGATGAACTGGCAAGCAAGCTGGAGAAATCGCTCAAGGAAGGGCGTCCCCTGCGTGTGAAACTGGGGCTGGATCCCACCGCTCCCGACATTCACCTCGGCTGGAGTGTGGTGCTCAGGAAACTGCGGCAGTTCCAGGACCTCGGTCACGAGGCCTGTCTCATCATCGGCGACTTCACGGCGCAGATCGGCGACCCCAGCGGCAAGTCGAAGACACGGAAACAGCTCACCAGCGAGGAAGTCAGGAAGAATGCCAAAGACTACGAAGAGCAACTCTTCAAGATTCTCGACCCGGAGAAGACGCGCTTTTTCTTCAACAGTGACTGGCTGGGGACAATGACCTTTGCGGATGTCATCAAGTTGGGAGCGAAATACACTCTCGCCCGGATGCTGGAGCGGGAGGATTTCGCGAAACGTTTCGCAGGACAGCAGCCGATCAGCATTCACGAACTGCTCTACCCGCTCTGTCAGGGGTACGACTCGGTCGCCATCGAGGCGGATATCGAGATGGGCGGGATGGATCAGAAGTTCAACAACCTCGTCGGGCGCGACTTGCAGCGGGAGTATGGTCAGGAACCCCAGGTAGCTCTGATGATGCCGCTTCTCATCGGTCTGGACGGCGTCGAGAAAATGAGCCAGTCGCTGGGGAACTACGTGGGCATCATGGAACCGCCCAACGAGATCTACGGCAAGCTCATGTCGATCTCGGACGAGATGATGGAACAATACTTTGAGCTTTGCACCGACATCCCCATGGTGGAGGTCCAGCAGGTACTCTCCGGACATCCCAAAGAGGCGAAGCAACGACTGGCGCGAGAAATCGTGTCTCTGTACCACAGCGTCGAGGACGCAGCGCACGCCGAAGCTGAGTTCAGCCGAGTGTTCTCGCAACGGGACGTCCCCACTGAAATGGATGCGTTGCGCATCACCTCCGAGGATCTCGACGGCGGCAAGGTCTCGATTCTAAAGCTCATCCGCAAGGCGGGTTTCGCCCCCAGCAACAACGAGGCTCGCCGACTCGTTGAGCAGGGCGGTGTTTCCATCGACGGAATGACGGTGAGCGACCCATATGCTCAGCTTGCGCCACCGGACGGCGGCGTTCTGAAAGTTGGGAAGAGGAAGTTCGCGCGAGTATCGCTGGGCTGATTAGCGGCGGTCAGAAGCAGGCATTGACCGATACCCGGCGTGGGTCTGTGCGCCGGCGGGAAGGACAGCTACTTGTTTAGGTTGGAAATCCACCTTTGGTCTCCTCGGTAGGGACGGTCTCCGACCTGCCCACCACGGAGATGTCTTATACTCGTTACGGGTGAAAACACCCCCTCACCCTCGAAACCAAAGGGTTCGAGGGTGAGGGGGAAAGATGGATTTTCATCCGTAACGAGTATACGCAAACGTGGGCACGTCGGAGACTGCCCTTACGAAAGTCGCCAAACGTATGCGAGCTACATTCCGCGCATTTATCAAGGAACGTGGAAGGCATCTTCTTTGGGGTGCCGTCCTATCGGCAGCAGTGTCAACAGTTGTCTGTCTCTACCTGATCGACTTTGAGCATCGCTACGACGAGCATTTCTGCGACACCACGCGCCATGAAAGCGAAACCGACGAGGGCTACCAGAAGAGACTGAATCGGGAACGCCAGTTCTACAAGAGGCACCAGTACTGGGAGTTTTTTGAAAATCTGGAACTAAAACTGTATGACATGCATTTCCGGTCCCGCGGCAGGCTTCCCGTAGAAGACAATATTGTCATTGTTGCCATCGATACCCCGTCCTTCTCCCAGATGAATATCTGGCCGTGGCCGCGTAGCGTGTATGGCAAAGTCCTTCAACGTCTCCACAAAGCGGGCGCCAAGGTCATCGCCTTTGACGTTCTCTTCAGCGATCCTTCGGACGCGGAGGAAGACGGTTCCCTGAGCAAGGCCATCAAGGGCACTCCTGGGAAAGTCATCCTCTCCGGTGACTTCGACGAGGAAGAACGCGACGACCGGCTAACGGTTTCCGCTGCTTTTCCCATCACGGAATTTGACGAGTTTGCGCGTGATGTTGGCATTACGCGAATGCCCCAGGATTCCGACAATTTCATTCGATCTTTTGTGGTGTACCTGGAGCACCTCGAGCCTGCGGATACGCCCACCGGTGAGGCATGGAACGCTTACCCGTCCTTCGCCACCGCCGTCGCCGGAGCGTATCTGAACCTCCCTCCAGAACAGGTGCGCAAAGATATCAAGGAGGGCCGTTTGGGGAAAGCCCGAATACCCATCGTCCGCAACATCCGTGACAAAGAGCGATCCCTGCACGCATACTTGTCGCTGATGAACTTCGCAGGGCCGTCGACACACTTCCGAACTCACTCCTTCTTTGAGGTCATGATGGAAGACGCCCTGAGTGATGCGGACCTCAAGCAAATATTCAACGGGAAGATTGTGCTCATCGGTGCCAGCGCGCCGATCCTGCATGACATCTTTCCGACTCCCTTCATGGACTACGGCCAGACTCCGGGAGTCGAAATCCATGCAAACGCAATTCATAATCTTCTTACACGGGGGTTCATTCGAAGCACCGCGCTTCCCACGAATCTATCCGCTGTCTTCCTGCTTTCTCTGCTGACGGCGCTTCTGACCATCACCGTCAGCAAACCGGTGAGTCGCGCGGCGACTCTGATTGACGCCAAACTCGCGTTCAGTGTCAAAGGCTTTCGCGTGGGCACATACAGCATCGTGTGGTTTTTGCTCTACTTCGGGGGCGGACTACTCCCGCCCGCCTGGGGTTACTGGACCTATTCCTTTACGGCCTTCAGGCTCCAGAACCTGTGGGTTCCGCTGGCGTACCCCCTCATAGCGATGTGCATCTCCTATCTATTGTGTGTGGCGTACATGTTCCTGACGGAAGAGCAGGAAAAGAAGAAGATGCACAGTCGCTTCCAGCGTTTTGTGGCGCCGACTGTACTGACTGAGATTCTTGCTCACCCAACCGAGGAATACCCCAAGGCGCGGCGGGTGGACGCCACCCTCGTCTTCACCGACCTCCAGGGATTTACCACGCTCTCAGAAGCAAACGAACCCGAAGTGGTCGTGCAGGTTCTCAACGAGTACCTCACGCGCATGAGCAAGGTTGTTTTCAAGTATCAAGGCACCATCGACAAATACATTGGCGACGCAATCATGGTCATTTTCGGAGCGCCCGTCCCGTTCCCGGACCACGCCGAGCGCGCCATCCGCACGGCCGTCGAGATGCAGGAAGCGTGCGCCGAATTCCGCGAATACGGACGCACCCAGGGGTGGCCGGATTTCTACATGAGGGTCGGCGTGCATTCGGGCAGACCGATGGTGGGGAGTGTGGGATCGGAATATCGACTCGACTACACCGCCATCGGCGACGACGTGAACCTGGCCGCGCGGCTGGAAGGTATCAACAAACAATACGGCAGTTGGGTCATGTGCAGCAGCGTGACCCACGAAATCGTTAAAGACCTGGTCATCTCGGAGTTCGTTCCGGCAGCACAGGTCAAAGGGAAGACCAGCGCCGTTGATATCTTCAAAGTGTTGGGGCTGAAGGAAGTCGGTCGCAGGGACGACATCTGGGGAGCGGGTTCTGACAAGACACCCGACAAGAAGGCTTACGGGGCGAACATTGTGAAGTGACCCGTGCATCGGAGTGTTTTATACTCGTTACGGATGAAAATCCACCTTTCCCCCTCACCCTCGAACCCAAAGGGGTCGGGGTGAGGGGGTGTTTTCACCCGTAACGAGTATAACGTCGGCATCACTTTCGGTGCTTGACATTTCCCGGCAAAAACGTGAGAATTCTTCCATGCTGAAAAGATACTGGGGAGGATACCGCGATGAATCAACCACTTCTAACCCGCGCTGGAATCATCACCCTGTGCGTCTGCGCGGCAATTTGTGCTCAGCCGCGCGCGGCATGGTCGCAAGTTGCCAAAGTCACAGTGGTCATGCACGTGGTGCAGCACGCCAAGACCGGAGCAGCTTGGACCGCGAGCAAGGTTGGCACGCAACTGGGAAATGGTGACAAGGTCCGCACCGGCCAGCGATCAAAGGCCGAGGTGCGGTTTGACGACAAGAGCGTGGTCCGACTTGCGGCATTGTCGGACATTGTCGTCCGCGCGGGCAAGGATATCAGTCTCAACAAGGGGAAGATCTTCGGCAACTTCAAGTCCCCGGGGAAGATCAAGAGCGGTTCCGTTGTAGCCAACGTCAAAGGCACCACCTTCACACTCACCCGCCTGCCGGATGGCAGCTTTGAAATCATTCTCTACGATGGAGGTTTGAGCATCGACACTCCCCTGGGATCTAATGAGTTCAACGTGCAGCCGGGAGGCCAACCGCAGAAGATCATTATCCCTCCTCAGCCCGCGCCCGAGGATGTTGAAGAAGGCGTCGAAGAAGGAACGGGTATTATCGCATCGGACGCGCCCGATAGCGTATTGATCGATCCTGACATCGATGTTCCTCCTCCCGGCACCACTGTCTACGAGACCCCGGGTTCGAACACCCAACTCAATATCAAAGAGGGGACCTTACAGATCAACGACGGCGCGAAAAAGGAGGACGAGAAGGAGGCCGGGGAAATCATCCAGCAAACAGGCATCGATTTTGTGGACCCTCCCCCTCCCCCGCCACTCCCAGACCCGGGAGATGAGACCGGAGGCATCGGCGTCATCGTCAAGAATATCAAGTCCCATGTCCAGGCTAATCCCGGTGTTGCACGCGTGGTGTGTCAGAAAGCCCAATCATTTAACGGCGCCATCCCGATGGGCCTGAGAGACAAGCTACGTCAACTGAAGATGAGTGGCTTCCAGATCCCTCCCAACACTGCGGATATTGGGCTTCGCTCTCAAACCGGAACGGGCGACAGCGCTGCCTACGAAGCCGGGAAGAGCGGTGGAAAGGCATCTACCTCGGCGCTCGCGTCAGCGACTATGGGCGCGTTGCCTCAGTACTTCGCGCCACACATTGACGCCGAACTTTCCGCCTTTGTGTTTGAGGGCGGCTCGTCGCTGGGTGGTCGCACGCACGTCAACGGAATGAACGATGGGTACTACTGGGACTTCGCGGTAGCGCCAACGACGCTCTTTGAGAACGGAGTCGAGGCCGACTTGACAGACGCGTTTGTCGCAAGGCGGACCGAAGAGCTGGGGACTTTCATCGCAGGCCGGCAGCGGTTTCTCAAAGGGCCGGTACAGAATACCATTTTTGGGACCCTGATACGCCAGTTCGGGCGGGATATCCAAGACGCCGTGACGTGGATTGCGCCGCCCATGATCCAACGGTCTGAGCTCCAACTCTCCTACCTTGTTGACGCCTATCCATCGGGATTGCCAACGGCAGTATCGGGACTGCAGGGAGGATGGTATGCGCGACTCTCCTACCAGACGCCCAAGTTCGGGAACTTCGCGCTCAACCTTAGCAACGACGAATTCTCCGACCACACCGGCATGACTGTGGATTTCGGCGTCCCTCTCCTCCCGAACGAGATTGACCTCTACGGCGAGGTGGGCTGGGACAACTTCAACGGCAACATTCGAACCTTCGGGCTTTATTTTGGTGGACTGTTCCAGCGATACGGCGTCGATATGTTCCTTGAGCACGCCGCCCTCAACCGTACCATTAACGGCACGTTCGTTCCCACGGAAACACTCCTTCGGGTCTATCGCAAGTTCACCGACCAATACTCGGCGGTGTTGCTTGTGGACAAGAAGAGCGGGAGCAATGTCGACTTGGGAATCGGGGTCGTGTCGAAGCTGCCGCAGTTCTAACGCGGCCGCGTGGCGAGGGATATGGGCCCAATAATCGTGCGCTACTCCCATGACCGCCGTCTGCATCGTTGACCTGTTTTCGAAGGTTCATGTTCTTCACTGGGCGGAGGTGCGACGTTGAATGACGGACGAAGTCGAAGATCCCGATTCGATCGGGAGGGCAAAGCTGCCCCCCCCCCGACGCGTCGGTTCAAGTAAGCGGCTGATTCGGGAAACAGTCGGACCGCTCGTGGTTGTCGCGCTGCTGATTCTTGTTTGCACCGGTGTCTCTCCGTCGTTGGGAGAACCTTTTGACGGGTCGTCTTCCACCGAGCTTTCCCCCGAAGCGCTGCTCCAGGCATCCGAGCGCCACCTCCACCAGGGCGATGTCCATCTTGCCGCATACTATCTGCAACTTCTGCTGACTCATTACCCGCTTTCCCCCTCTGGAAAGACCGCCTTCCAGAATGCAACACGGTCTCCGATTAAGGCACAGTGCCGCCTGCTGCATCCCGACTACCTGTTACTCCTGGGGAGCGTGCTTACCAGTGGCAGGACCGGGCGGTAGACCCCTCCGTCGCTGCCTGGCGGCAAACCCGGCAGCAGTTCCGGGACCACCGCCTGCCTTTCTACAAGCTCCCGCCGAACCTGGAATATACCGATCCCGTCACGAAGGGACCGGGGCAGGACCATGCCGAAGCCATCGAGTGGTTCACCGTCCCGTATCATGAATGGGAACGGCGAGTATGGGTCATGCGCCAGCGAAACCAGCACGCATCCCTCTACGTCGCCGTCCTGGACTCCGCCGTCACGCAGATTCTGAAGACGCAGGGGAACACAGCCACCCGCGACCTGCTGATTGAAGAAATCGACCAAGTCCGGTTGATGGAGAACGATGAACGGATACGGAACTACGCGACGACGAAGCTGGCTGAAGTAGATGCGGCGATTATTGCTCAGATGAAGAGCAGTGCAGAGGAAGCGATGGCTGCGGGGAAGTATGAAAAAGCCAAAGAGGCTTTTCGCAAGCTGCTGTCCGAGTACTCCGACGACGAGACACGAAAATACTGTACCAACGGCATCGACGGAATTGCGCTTGCTTACCGCACAGAGGCAGACAAGAGCTTCGACATGCGGAATATCAGATTCCAGAACGAATCCGCCGATGCCTACCAGAAGTTGCTTGAATCCGGAACAACCGATCCCCTTAATTACAGCATAGGAGGTGTCCCAACCATTATAGGCACAAAGGGAGACAGAATGGTACGAGTCCAATACGATCTCTCTCCACTTTCAATCTCCCACTGGCATTGATGCGAAGGTCTGGAGTTTGCTGAACAGACCAAACTTGTGTTACTTCATGCAGCTTGGTTCCATAGCAGTCTCGGATGAGGGAGCCGTAAGATCGTTATTATTGGTCCTCGACAAATTCAGAGACAGTGTCTATCACCCCCAAATCCGTTCAGCACTTTCACTGTACCTGCACCGAAATCGGAGGGAGTTAGCTTCTACTGAGGCTCAAGAAATCATCAAAGCCGTTGGCATTCGGGAAGGACTTTTCCCCGAGGATAAGCACCTCGACAGAATTGTCCGTATAGACTATCCGCAGCAAACACCGTTGGCGGAAGTCGTAGCCTCCGTTTCTGCACAAGCGAAAGTTCCTCTCGCTCCGGACGACGAACTGAAGAGACGTACATTGTCGAGTTATCCGCGTACGTGGACGCTCAGGGAAATGATGGTTTCTCTGGCAGCGTACAAAGCCGAGTGGAAAACTGATGGCAAGGGCTATCGCCTCGTGCCGAAGGAAGACAAGCCGCCGCAATATCAGAAACAGGAACGTGAGTAAGGCGACACTTGTCCATGTGCTGAGCGGGGCAGATAGCTGATCCAGGCGCGCATGTACCACGGCGTTGCCGTGTGCAGTAGATATCACGTTTCGGAGGAGGAGTTTGTTATGGCAAGCAAGATGAAAGCGATGGTGAAGTATGGTCCTCGGATTGTCGGCGGGCAGCCGGCGCACGATGAAGATGCGATCCTGTTCATGACCCAGGACACGGGGCAGACGGACGGAGAAGCGAAGCAGTCCATCAGCAACGTCATTCGCACGCTGCGCTTCTTTCTGGTGCGGGGCGCCTCCGTCTACATTGACGACTTGGGGCTGTTTTACCCCGAGATGGGCCTTGACGGCAAAATCTCCATTCATTTCCGCGCAGACCCGGACCTCACCGATTATGTGAATGTCAACTTCCTGGGCAACGTCGAAAATGCCGACAATATCGGCAAGAAATTGGTGGACCTGGTCGCGCTCTGGAATGCCGATCCGGAGAACGCCAACGACCTGATCGTCCTGTCGTGATCGCCTTCTCCCCTCTCCCGCGTTGCGGCTGGCGCGTCTCGCCAGGGGCCTGCCAGCCGCCGCGGGACAGCGACGCTGGGCCAAACGTTTTGCGCGTCACAGCATAATACTACAACGGCAGTTGTCTTCAAGGGTGCATGGAAATGCCCGGAACTGGGAGGGCGAGGCTCCCGCCGAGCCGCAGCAGCGCCGGAATCAGGCTCAGCAGGAGCTTCGCCCTCCCTTGCATGTGTCATGCCCGAAGCCTTTCCGCTCAAATGCGGTTGTAGTAGTGACTCCATAACCCCATACCCACACAGGAGACCTCGCCATGGCCATCACCGTCACTTTTCTTCCCGATTCCGAGTTGCGGACGCCGCTGATCCGCCAGATTCTGCGGGCGAAGCGGTCGGTGGACATGATCTACTTCTACTGGAAGACCCGGTACACCAGCATCACACCCATCGTGGAGATTATGAACGCGGTCAAGCAGGCGGCGCAGAAGGAAGAGGTGCAGGTGCGGGTGCTGCGGGGCTATGGCGCCGACGTGCCGAGTATCCAGTACCTGAACTACCTGACCGGGCAGAGCCTCGCCGCGGCGGGAGTGGAGGTGCGCCTCGCTCCTACCAACCGCACCACGCACACGAAGATGACGGTCATCGACAATCTGCATACGTTTCTCGGCAGCCACAACCTCACCAAAGGTGCTCTGACGGAGAATTCCGAGGCGACCGCGCACGTTCATGACGCGGCTTTCTCGGATGGGGCGCAGGCGTATTTCGAGCGCAAGTGGGAGCAGGGAACTCCCCTCGCCGACGTGCCGCCCCCGCCCACGGAAGAAGACGAAGGCGCTTCCGGCTACTTCCCGCCGCCGATGGCGCCCCCGCTGACCGTTTCCGCCGACTCGGAGACGGGTGCGGCGATTCTCGAATGGTCTCCGGCGTCGGCCTCCTACTTCGCCCAATACGAGATTCACAAGGGCATGGAGCCGGGAGTCACCGAGGGGTCGTCCCTAATGGTGTCCCTGCCCTATTACCGCGTTACCCGCTACGTGGACGATGCCCGCAGCCCTGCACTTCCCGCCTACTACCGCCTGTACCTCTACAATACCCACGGCGTGTCCGACGCGTCGGCGGAGGTGCTGCTGCCTTGCCGGGCAGCCGGTGGCGATCACCCTGAACAGCGTGACCAATGAGAACGATGCCATCGTGTGCAGTTTCTCGGTGAACACGCGAGAAGGGGTGACCGCTTTCGCCGCCCTCGCATCTGCCGGCCCGGATATGTCGAACGGAACGAAGGGGCCGGAGTTTGACAACTCGGTGAGTCAGGCGTGGGTGACGCCGACGGCGAGTGCCGGGGACACGGTGTACGTTGCGGTGGCCGCGTATGCCGAAAGCGTCGAAGTGGCGCGGAGTAATGCGCAGTCGATTGCCTATCAGCCGGTATCCGCTCCCCCGCCACCACCACCACCGCCGCCGCCGTTGCAACCGATGACGCTGACGTTGGTGGAGCAGATTACACCAGCGGATATACGCGTTCACTTCTCCGGCAACACACCCGCGAACTGGAGCCGGTACGAAGTGCAGCAGTTGGTGAATGGTGAGTGGGTACTGGTGACTGATGGGATTGAGGCAAGCTCCCGCACATGGGAGGGTGGGCCGGTTCCATACATGGACGCGGTGCGGTTGGTTGTGTTCGACACGCTGGGCCAGTCGGCAGCAAGCAACGAGGTAACCATCACGCTGATGGGGCCGCCTCCTCCGCCTCCACCACCACCACCACTCCACAACTCACCTCTGTTGTTCAGATGGGGCCGGCGTCGGTGACGTACTACTGGACGTGGGAGGGGTCGGCGGATTTCAATCACTTCTCCTACGAGCGACGCGACCTGTCGGGCAACTGGATGCAGTTCGCCGCATCCTACGACGGCGGGGCGACGCAGTGGCAAGGCAATCTGTGGCCGATTGAGGCGGGGATGCTGTTCCGCATGAACGCTCACCTTGTGTCGGGTCAGATACTCACAAGCAACGAGGTTCCGTTTGTGCCGTTCGCCTTCCCTCCGCCCGAAGCGATGCAGTTGCTCACCGTGTCGCAAGTCACCGGAACGGACATTGCTCTCGCATGGACGGGAGTAACGACGCCGGAGTTCAGTCGGTTCGAGGTGCAGCAGTGGGATGGTGGTTCGTGGTTAGTGGTTGCCACCGTCATCGATGGTCAGGTGCGGAACTGGACTTGCGGCCCGGTGCCATACATGGACGCGTCGCACAACGTGCGCGTGGTGGTGTTCAATATGGACGGGCAGTTCGCAACGAGTAATGAGGTTGCGATTGCGTTAGTGCCGTGAACCCCTCATCCGGGCTTCGTCCACCTTCTCCCTTCGGAGGGGAGAAGGTACCCTTTAGGGGGGATGAGGGGTGACAGCCATCCGCCATCCGCTATCTGCTATTCGCCATCAGCTATCCGCTATCCGCTATCCGCCATCCGCCACCCATTCCACCATCTGCCCGTTGACATCGGCTGTTCATCCCACTACAATCTCGATGTCACACTGAGAGGTTGATACTGTCTGCTCCGACCGCACAGAGCGCCCCCATTCAGTCGGCTTGTCCCAAGTGTCGCTTTCCTGGCTATTGACGCTTGCGTAGGGCGTCGACCATTCGAGAGAGGACTCGATATGCACGTACTCATTACCAACGATGACGGGATTCATGCCGAGGGGCTACATGCTCTCAGGAGAGAGGTTTCCAAGGTTGCGGAAGTCACGCTTATTGCCCCCGACCGACCGCGCAGCGCCTGTTCCCACTCGATCACTCTGCACAAACCGCTACGGGTGAAACAAGTCCGTCTGGAAGAGGGAGCAAGCGGGTACATTTGTAGTGGAACACCGTCGGATTGCGTAATGCTCGCGGTCAACGAAGTTCTGAAAGCGAGACCCGACTTGGTCATTTCAGGGATCAACCTCGGGCCAAACCTTGGGGACGACGTCACCTATTCGGGCACCGTCGCGGCGGCCATGGAAGGGACGATATTGGGGATTCCCTCTTTTGCGATCTCCGTCGCGGACTATGCCACGAAGGACTTCTCCAACGCAGCCAGCTTTGCACGGAAGCTGGCCCTGAGACTTCACGAGATCGAGTTGCCTCCTGGCACGCTCCTCAACGTGGACGTACCGAGCGTCCCAGCCGAGCAGATTGAGGGATGTGAGTTCACACGACAGGGGCACCATCGGTACTTTGGTGGATGTGAGAGACGTCTCGACCCCGCGGGAGTGACCTACTACTGGCGCGGCGGAGAATTGCAGGACGAGCCAGACCCGGACGGTACCGACGTTGCCGCAGTCGCGAAGCACAGAATCTCTGTCACTCCCCTGCAGATTGATCTGACAAACCACCGCTTTCTTGAGGAGTTGCGTGGTATGCGAGGCTTCCTCGAGTAGACGAATCGTGCATCGAACGCCGGCCGGTTCGAGTTTGCGGTGACGTGCATCTTGCCAGAAGTCGCAAGATTGTTTATCATGTCTATCGTCCGAACATACCGTGTGCGCACACACCGTGTGGGGCTGTAGCTCAGTTGGGAGAGCGCTAGAATCGCACTCTAGAGGTCAGGGGTTCGAGCCCCCTCAGCTCCACCAAACCATTTTGACGTCTTGTCGCCCCACCGTCCTCTACAACGCAGTTTCTACCAGTCAGACTCTCGTTAAGAAGGGGGTTTACACAATGAGTCTCATGTTCATCATATCGCTTTCTGGTGTTCTCCTGCTGATCGCATATCACACTTACGGGAGCTGCCTGGCGCGTTGGCTTCGTCTGGATCCCGACGCCCCTACCCCGGCGATGGAGATGCGGGACGACGTCGACTATGTTCCCATTGAACCCAAGTTCCTCTTGGGCCAGCATTTCTCGGCCATCGCTGCCGCCGGTCCGATCGTGGGGCCCATCCTGGCAGGTGTCATGTTTGGATGGTTGCCTGCTCTGCTGTGGATTCTCATTGGTTCCATCCTGATCGGCGGGGTGCACGATCTCGTCGCCTTGGTGGCATCGATTCGCCACAAAGCCAGGTCCATTACGGAGGTTGTGAGGGAGCATATGACCCAACGCTCCTACCTGCTTTTCCTATCGTTCGTCTGGATTGCGCTGGTATACATCATCGTGGCATTTACGGATATCACGGCATCATCCTTCATCGGCGTCGTCGCCTTGGAGAACGGACAGCAGGTGAAGGGCGGTGCCATCGCCACCTCGTCGCTTCTGTACCTCGCGCTTCCACTTGTGATGGGACTGCTGCTGCGCTACACCCGTCTCTCACTCGGCTGGGCGACCGCCATTTTTCTCCCCTTGGTCGGTCTGGCCATCTGGGTGGGGCCGTATATCCCATTCGACATCGCCAGCGTGTTGGGGATTGATGACAATCAGGCGCACGTAGTCTGGGATGTCCTGCTGCTCGCCTACTGTTTTGTCGCGTCGGTAGTCCCCATGTGGTTGCTCCTGCAGCCCCGGGGACATCTCGGAGGGTACTTCCTGTACATCGCCTTAGGCGGAAGCGCCCTCGGGCTCCTTCTCGGCGGCAAGTCCATCGAGTACCCGGCCTTCACGGCTTGGACGACCCCCAAGGGTGACATGTTGTTCCCGATGCTTTTCATCACCATTGCCTGCGGAGCTTGCTCTGGTTTCCACTCCATCATCGCATCCGGGACCACTTCCAAGCAGCTTCGCAAAGAGACCGACGCGAAGGTGATCGGCTATGGCGCGATGCTGCTGGAGGCGATGGTCGCCGTCGTTTCGCTTTCTTGCGTCATGATGCTGGCAAAGGATTCTCCCCTGATCACGGGTGGCAAAGCCCCCAACTTCATCTACGCGCAAGGCATCGGGAACCTTCTCGCGGTGGTGGGCATTCCGGCGTCGTTCGGCGTCGCCTTCGCACTCATGGCCTTCACGACCTTTGTCTACGACACCCTCGATGTGTGCACTCGTCTGGGACGGTACATATTGCAGGAGTTGACCGGCTGGAGTGACCGCAAGGGACAGATGCTTGCCACCGCTCTCACCGCGGGAGTTCCGGTATTGTTCGTCATGCGAACGACCATCGACCCCGTTACCGGAAGCGTCATTCCGGTGTGGAAGACTTTCTGGTCACTCTTCGGGGCCAGTAACCAACTTCTGGCAGCACTCACCCTCCTTGGGGTCACCGTCTGGCTGGTGAGAGCAAAGAACGCCCGGTGGGCATGGTACGTCACCGGTCTCCCCACAGTGTGGATGTACATCGTTAGCGTTTTTGCACTAATAACGTTGATTCTCCGCTCCTTCCACACTTTTGGACTTGCCGATCCCGTCGCTTGGGTGGGCATCATCTTGGTGATTCTTGCCTTGTTGATGCTGGTGGAGGGATGCCGCGTATTGCTGGGGAACACACCCCCGGCCCCTCCCCGTGCGGAACCTGCCGTCGCTACCGCCTGATCAATGCCGAAGAGCATCGAGACCCACTACCTTCGGAAAGCCATCTCTTCGTGGACAGGAAGGCCATCGGCGTTATTGAGACGAAGTCGGAGGGGACAACTCTCAGCGGCGTGTCGGATTAGACGGCAAAATACCTGACTGCCGCTCCTCCAAACCTTCCCTGTGTTCAGACCCCGTTGCCGATTGCCTACGAGTCCACCGGAGTTGAGATTTTCACCCGCGACCTGCGCGACCCCGATTCCCGCTCGCGTCGGGTATCCGCCTTTCATACACCCGCAACGTTTCGTGATGCCCTTTGGCAGGAAGACCCCCTCCGGGCGAGGTTGCGGAAGCTGCCCCCTCTCCTAGTGGGGAGACTGAGAAGCTGCCAGGTGCAGGCAATCCAGGACCTGGAGAAATCCCTTGCTGAGGATCGCCCACGGGCGCTCATTCAAATGGCAAGCGGTGGGGGGAAGACCGAATCACACGCCCCATGATTCATCGTGGGGTTCCTGACACAAGGAATCACACGCCCCATGATTCATCATGGGGTTCCTGACACAAGGAATCACACGCCCCATGATTCATCATGGGGTTCCTGACACAAGGAATCACACGCCCCACGATTCATCGTGGGGTTCCTGACACAGGAGGCTACAGGGAGCGCACGAGAAGGAATCACACGCCCCACGATTCATCGTGGGGTTCCTGACACAGCCAGGCTACAGTTTCCATTTTGCGTGCCAATGTCGCTACCGAAAGCCCTTGTTCGCGTCGGCCGCATTGCAGGAAGCCGTGGCTCAGCAATTGCAGCAGGTTTGCACCGACACGGGCTACCACCTTCTCGAACACCGAGTGGAACCTGTCTTCCTTCGGGCACTCCTCAGTCTACGCCCAGAGGGCTCGCCCAGCGCGGTTGCCAAGAATATCAAAGGCGTCCTCTCGCGTCGTTTGGAGCAGGAGCATCCTGAAGCTTTCCAGACAGTGACAGACGGGAAATTGTGGTCCGACAGTTACTTCTGTGGCAGTGTCGGCGCGGCGACAAGGTCTGTTTTGGAAAAGTATCTCGGTCGGCAGGTTGACCATCACGGCTACCAAAACGCGGAATTGAAACGCATGCGATACAAGTTTGGTGTGCCTGAGTGGAAAGGGGATGCGAACCCTGTTCTCATTCGATACCAGATCGTGATGGAGACCGAGAGGCGGGTCCAGCTATTCGCGCCGGAGGCGACGGATCGACTTGCCCCGCATCTCTATGATGCCGTCCGAGAAATTGACTGTAAGCTGGCACGCGCGAGTTTTCTGCCAGACCATGTTCACTTGGGGGTGTGCGCTGCCCCATCGGTTTCACCGCGGGACATCGCGCTCAAGCTGATGAACGACTCCGCCCTCTGGATGCTGGAGAACTACGAGGGGTCTTTGGAGTTCGAAAACGCCTGGAACACGTGGAGTCCGTCGGCCTACGTCGGGACGATCGGGGAGGTAACGACAAAGCACATTAGCAATTATCTTTCTCTGCCTCTGTAGCCTGGCTGTGTCAGGAACCCGATGTTGAAACATCGGGCGTGAGGTGCGAGATGCTGCCTTCTCTGTAGCCTGGCTGTGTCAGGAACCCGATGTTGAAACATCGGGCGTGAGGTGCGAGATGCCGCCTTCTCTGTAGCCTGGCTGTGTCAGGAACCCGACGTTGAAACATCGGGCGTGACGACCGGGGAATGCGCGAGTCTCTGTAGCCTGGTGGAGAGCCTGGTGGCGGCGTTGGAGCAGTTTTCGGGGGTCGGCGAAGCACTCGCCGGAGCCTAATTGCGCTGGAGGGCTTCCTGCAGGAATTCCCCCGTATACGACCCCGGCGCAGCGGCCACTTCTTCGGGCGTTCCCTCGGCGATCACCTCTCCGCCGCGGTCGCCGCCTTCCGGGCCGAGGTCGATGATGTGGTCGGCGGTTTTGATGACATCGAGATTATGCTCGATCACAATAACAGTATTCCCGTTGTCCGTCAGCCGGTGAAGGACGTCCAGCAAGCGCTGAATATCAGCAAAGTGTAAGCCGGTTGTCGGTTCGTCCAGCACGTACAGAGTGTGTCCGGTGTCCCGTTTGCTGAGTTCCGTTGCCAGCTTGACACGCTGGGCTTCTCCGCCTGAGAGTGTCGTCGCGGGTTGCCCGAGTTTGATATATCCCAAACCGACGTCACTGACCGTCTGCAACCTGCGCTTGACCTGAGGGATAGCGTCGAAGAACCCCAGCGCCTCGGTAACGGTCATTTCCAGCACTTCGCTGATGCTCTTCCCCTTGTACTTTACCTCCAGCGTCTCGCGATTGTAGCGCTTCCCTTTGCAGACTTCACAAGGCACGTAAACATCCGGGAGGAAGTGCATCTCGATTTTGATGATCCCGTCGCCCTGACAGGCTTCGCAGCGCCCGCCCTTGACATTGAAGCTGAAGCGACCCGGCTTGTAGCCGCGGGCGCGAGCCTCGCGAGTGGACGTGAACAGGTCTCGGATGGGCGCGAACGTCCCGGTGTAGATTGCGGGGTTTGAGCGAGGCGTCCGACCGATCGGCGATTGGTCGATGTCGATGACCTTGTCGACTGTTTCTTTGCCCTTGATGTCGTCGTGGTCCCCCCATAACACACTTGAGCCATGGATGTAATTGGCGAGGCGCCGATAAAGAATATCGTTGATTAGCGTGCTCTTCCCAGACCCGGACACTCCGGTAACGCACACAAACACCCCAAGCGGAATCTTCACGTTAATGTTTTTCAGATTATGCTCACGAGCGCCTTTGATGACCAGTTGCTGAGCGCTGGGTTTCCTGCGTTTCTCGGGAATCCTGATCTGCAATCGCCGGCTGAGATACTGCCCGGTGATGGATTCCTTCGTGTTCATCAGGGCGGCAAGATCGCCAGAGACAACGACCTCGCCTCCGCGCTCGCCGGCGCCGGGGCCGATGTCGACGACATGATCCGCCTCACGGATAGTCTCTTCGTCATGCTCGATCACGATCACCGTATTCCCGAGGTCGCGCAGTTCGTGAAGAGTCTGTAGAAGTCGGCGGTTGTCGCGTTGATGCAACCCGATACTTGGCTCATCCAGAATATAGAGAACGCCAACGAGCTTCGACCCAATCTGTGTCGCCAGCCGAATTCGTTGCGCTTCGCCACCGGCCAGCGTGGAAACCGACCGGTTCAGCGTCAGGTAATCCAGGCCCACGTTGTTGAGGAAGCGCAGACGCTCCCGAATCTCCTTGAGGACCTGACGAGAAATCGTCTGCTCGCGGTCTGTCAGGGAGAGGTTGTCAAAAAACGCCAGCGATTCGGTGACGGACATGCGCGCCACGGTATCGACGCTGTGCCCCGACACCGTTACGGCCAGGCTCTCGGGGCGCAGCCGAGCCCCTTTGCATGTGGGACATGGATGGGTGCTCATGTACTTGCGAAGTTCTTCGCGATAGTCGTCGCCGTATTCGTCGTAGCCCCTGCCCAAGTCGCCAATGATGCCGTCAAAACCGGCGTCGTAGGACTTTACCTCACCGTGGAAATTCGTGTACGTCACGGGTAACGGGTCTTCCACGCCGTACAACACGGCGCTCACCTGCTCTGGAGTTAGCTTTCTGATGGGCGTATGGACGTCAAAGCCCATGTGCTTCGCGACGGCCTTCAGTATCTGCTTCTTGTAGTCGCTCTGCGAGCGCCGCCACGGCGCCAGTCCTCCGTTCGCCAACGACAAGTTCCTGTCGGGGATGACAAGGTCCGGGTCGAACTCGTCCTTTGTTCCCAGGCCGTTGCAGTCCTTGCAGGCTCCATAGGGGCTGTTGAAGGAGAACATGCGAGGCTCAATCTCTTCCAGGCTGATCCCACAATTCACACAGGCGAAATGCTCGCTGTACGTTGTCTCCTCACCATCGAGTTGTTCAATGGTGATAATGCCTTCCCCCATCTTCAGCGCGGTCTGCACGGAGTCCGCGAGCCGCCCCATCGCCTCCGGTTTGACGATTGCGCGGTCCACAACCACATCGATCCAGTGCTGCTTGTAGCGATCCAAGTCCAGGTCCTCGCTCACATCCCTTACCTCGCCATCGACGCGGACCCGCACAAATCCCTCTTTGGAGATACGGGCGAAAAGCTGCCGGAACTCGCCCTTCCGCCCGCGAATGACCGGCGCGAGTATGTGCAACCTCGTACCCGCGGGAAGCTCCATGACCTGGTCAACGATCAACTCGACGGACTGCCGGGAGATCACCCTCCCGCACTGCGGACAGTGCGGAATCCCAATTCGAGCGAAGAGCAGTCGCAGGTAGTCGTAGATTTCCGTAACAGTGGCCACCGTCGAACGAGGGTTGTGAGAAGTGGATTTTTGATCGATGGAGACGGCGGGAGAAAGCCCTCCAATAAAATCGACATCCGGCTTGTCCATCTGTCCGAGGAACTGACGCGCGTAGGCGGACAGACTCTCCACATAACGCCTCTGCCCTTCAGCGTACAACGTATCAAATGCAAGCGAAGACTTCCCCGACCCACTAATCCCGGTGATAACGATGAGCTTATCCCGTGGGAGATCGATGTCGATGGACTTGAGATTGTGTTCCCGCGCGCCGCGGACGACAATCTGGTTGTCGCGCGATGAGGTCACTTCGTCCGCCGATGAAATCACGAGTCGAGGACGAGTGCTCTTCTTTTTCTTCAGCGGTACCTTGGGCATGTGCAGTGACCCTCTACATTACGCGAAACCGTAGGACCTTGATCTCAGCCAAAGGACGGGGGAAACGACGAACGCCGCCGCTCGGCGCGTCCTCCATGAGCGACGAGAGCGCCAGTACACGGCATCGAACAACGACGACCATTATACTCTGGCGCGGGTTGCCGGGCAACGGAAAAGTCTCGGTTGACGCAACGGCACGCGCGTGTTGAAATATGAAAGAATTCATACCGGCGGTGTTTACGAAATGCTCTCAGTCGAATTGCGCGACAACGCAACAGAGAATAGTCAACAGTCGAGCGAGGGAGCAAATGTCTGACGCATTTCACCGGCCGGACGCACCGACACGCCCAACGACACTCTCGGTCGTCATCACCACCTACAATGAGGCGGAGCATATCGGGCCGTGTCTGGATTCGGTGGCCTGGGCGGACGAAAAAATCGTCGTCGATGGCGAGAGCACCGATCACACGCGTGAGATCGCAGAGGGGCGCGGCGCTCGCGTTTTCGTCCAGCCAAACTACCCCATGCTCAACCACAACAAGAACTACGGCATGGAGCAGGCAAAGGGAGACTGGGTGATGTCACTCGATTCAGACGAGAGAGTTTCCCCGGGATTGCGCGACGAAATTTGCGCTGCCCTCTCCTGCTCCCCCGTCGATGGATACCGCATCCCTCTCCGCAATTTCTTCTGGGGAAAGCAACTCCGCCGCGCGGGAGGCTATCCCGGTGTCGTGACGCGCATCTGTCGCCGTGGCAACGGGCGCTTCGGCACGGAGTACGTTCATCAGGGACTTGAGATTGAGGGGGCGGTGGAGAGCCTGGCCTCTCCTCTGCACCACTATCCCGCGCGCAACCTGTACGAACTGATCGCCAAGCTCAACTTCAACACCACGATGACTGCCAACCACTTTGGAAGGAAGGGCACCCGCGGCTCCATCCCGCGAGCATGTTTGCACGCGTTTGGCGACTTTATCTATCGGTACTTCTGCCGCGGCGCCTTCATCGACGGCGCCGCGGGGTTCGTCCTGTGCGCCGTCCGCGCCATGTATGTGTTCACGTGGCAGATGAAGTTGTGGGAGAGGAAGAAGGTTGACAACCGAGGCTCGCCGGCGCTTCCCGCTTCTCTGCCGCAGTTGCCATTAGGAAGATATTGATTATCAGCTTGCCTCGAAAGGAGAGTAGCATTGTCAAAACCAGCATCTGTTTGGGAGGAGGGTCTGTTTAGATTGACCGTATTCAACATCCCCGACGTTGGCAGGGGGGTCGGGCTGGCGGTCGTAATGCAAACTCCCGGCGGACGCACGTATCTCTACGACACCGGCAACGGTTATCCGGAAGCTGATGGCTGGTGGCGCGATGTCAACACCGGACGAGATCAGATCGCGTCGTTTATGCAAGAGCACGACATCAGAGCTCTCGATGGCGTCATAATTAGCCATGCTCATTATGATCACTTTGGAGGTCTCATCTGGCTGGCGGAGCATATCGAAATTCGTAACCTCATTGACTCTGGCTATGAGTACAAAGGCTGGAGTGACGAGAACTACGCGCGAGAGTTGTCGCACTATGCCGAGGTGAGAGACGCCCTCCGTCGCCGAGGGGTCTGCTACCGCGCGGTGTGCGCAGGTGAAACGCTGGAGCTGGACGATGCTCTGAGTGTAGAGGTGATTTCCCCGCCAAGAGGCTTCTTTCACGTAGAGAAGGTAACTCCCCGTTCTGCTCAAAACCCGGCGGCGCATTACATGCTGAACGCCAATTCGCTGATGCTGCGGATTCGTCATGGCGCTGTGGTCTTCCTTCTGCCGGGAGACATCGAAGCAGAATATCAGCGCACCCTACTTCTGCCAGCGGTTGGGAGCCATAAGCTGAAATGTGATATCCTCGTTGCCCCTGGGCATGGTCTTCATTCCGCGCCGGAATTTGCGGAGGCCGCTCAACCGCATGTCACGATCGCCAGTTGCTTCGTCCGTTGGATGGAGGCTTGCACGGCACGAGAGGTGTTCGGCGCGCGCGGAAGCCAGGTGTATGTAACAGGTCTCCATGGCGATGTGAGCGCCATCTCCGACGGTGAAAGCTGGGAAATCTGCCCAAGCGGATGCTGAAGATCAAAGCACTCTCCCACAGCGCTTCATATCCTATCGCGGTTGATGTAGAAATCCCGGTTCTGATCCTGAAAGATCGGCTTCCTTAATCATCTTCAGCGCCCAGGCGACGTGGGCTCGGATGAGGGGGTCATCTTTACTCAAGGCTTTTTCGAGATATGGGATAGCGGCAGGCTCTTTCGTATTCCCCAACGCCACCGCGACATTGCGTAGGAGTCCGCGCCGTTTGATGCGCTTGATGGGACTGCCCCTGAAGCGTTCCCGAAAATGCTCGTCGGTGAGCGAAAGAAGCTCGACCAGATCAGGCGCTGCCAAATCTCCCCGCCACAAAAATGCGGACTCCGCGGTCTGCCTCGCAAAGCGATTCCACGGGCAGACGTCCTGGCAATCATCGCAACCGTAAATGCGGTTGCCGATCAGAGGCCGCAGCTCTATGGGAATGGATCCCTTCATCTCAATGGTGAGGTAAGAGATGCACCGCCGCGCGTCGAGCTGGTAGGGAGCAACAATGGCTCCCGTTGGACATGCATCGATGCAGCGTCGGCAGCTTCCGCAGAAACTCGCGTGCGGGGCGTCAAACTCCAATGCCAAGTCTGTGAGTATCTCGCCGAGGAAGAACCAGGAGCCGATGTTTCGGGAAATGAGATTCGTGTGCTTGCCGATCCACCCAATGCCAGCCTGCTCTGCCAGCGCCTTCTCCAATACCGGCCCGGTGTCTGCGTATGTCCTGTATCGCCCTCCAGGACAAACGGCCGCAAGCGCATCAACGACACGCCGCATCCGAGCATCCATTACGTCGTGATAGTCCTGGTTAAGGGCATAGCCGGAGATGATCCCAACCCCCGGATCGTGACAACGCGCGCCAGGGTTGTGGTAGTTGAGCGCCAGGCAGATGACTGAACGAATGCCGGGCAGGACTTCGTGCAGGTGAATGCGTCGTTCAACATTACGCGCCATGTAGCCCATGTCGCCGTGGAAGCCACGTTCAAGCCACTGACGAAAGCTCCCGGTGTACTCTCCGTACTGCGGAGGCGCAACGGCAACCAGGTCGAAGCCGCATTCGCGTGCGGCATTCTTGGCAATAGCTGTGAGTTCCCGTTTCGTGCTCATCTTCTCTCAACGCCCTGAGAACGCGGTCCCGTGCGCTCCCCAGTGTACCCGAAGATGCGAGCAATGTCACCGTTGACGAACGAGAGCATAACCGGTATGCTGCATTCACATCCCCGGCATGCGACTCGCCGGGGAACCACCGACTGGAGTGTGGAGCATGCGACTTTCTGGGACGTGCTGTTTGTTCGGGGTAACCTTATTCATGGGTGTGATGATTGTGCAAACTGCCACTGCAAAGACCGAAGACCTCGGTAACGGCTTCCTCCATCACGGCGTAGCAACGTCGGTCAGCAACCATCGCGGCACGGTCGCCACGGTGGACGGTGAGGGACGCAATGCAGTGCTGGTTTGGTTGTTTGACCATCGCGGCGGATACGCGCTGCTGATGGTCGATGCTGACAAGGGGAAGAGCGAGGAATTCCCCATGCCCTTCGCTACCGGCGGGGACTGCCCGTACGCGTCCATCCTTTCCACCCGCAACAAATTCTATACCCATTTTGGCAATCACTTTGTGGAGTTCGATCCCGTTAAACGCGCCTTCACTTTTGAGCATGAGACAGCGCCGCAAATGGCCATGAGCATGACGGAAGACGACAACGGTGTCATCTGGTCGGTGACCTATCCCAACAGTGGGCTGGTGTCATTCAACCCGAAGACTCGGGAGTTGAAGGACTATGGCCACGTTCACAAGGAGAACTGGGCGCAATACCCGCGATACGTCGCGGCGGACGATCAGGGCTGGATATATTTTGGGATCGGGAACACGGCCAGCCAAATCATCATCTTTGATCCCGCAACGGCCAACGCGAGGGCCATACTTCCTCAAGCTGAACAAGTCAAGGGGAGTGCTTCGTTGTTCCGCGACATGAACGGAAAGGTTTATGGCAGCAACGGTAGCGATGTCTGGTATGAGCTTTATCGCGGAGACGCGCAAAGGATTCCGAAACCGCAGCGGACCCACGCGAAACCGTACATTAGCGCCAGTCAGTCCTTGTTCCACCGGCTTTTTCCGGATGGAAAATTGCTGAAAGAATGCGACCTTGTCACGCGGACGCTGGTCGTTGAAGATCCGCAGACGAAGGAGTCGAAAACGCTGAGTTTCGAGTACACGAGCGAAGGAGCACACATCATGGGCGTCGCCGCCGCGCCGGATGGCACGATCTGTGGTGGCACGGCCTTCCCCATGCGATTCTTCAGCTTCAATCCGAAGACGGATGAGTGGATCAACCGTGAAGCGTATGGTCAGTGGAACACCGTAGCGCGGCAGGGAGATCGCTTCTTCGTGGGCGGGTATGGAGGCGGGTTCCTGCTGGAATGGGATCCGTCCAAGCCATGGGTGACTACCGTGCCTTCAGCGGGCGCTCCCCAGACCCTCGGATGGGGTTACACCGGATCGGATCACTATCACTTCAACGGCTTGATCGATGAAGTCCGAGTGTACGACAGGGCGCTGAGTGCAGAAAAATTGGGAACACACTCCCGTGAGGGTTTAGTGGCCTGCTGGACTTTTGATGAAGGAGACGGTCAGGTCGCCGGGGATTCCTCGAGTAAGGGGAACCATGGGGCAATCCAGGGAGCCACCTGGGTGGAGGGGAAATCCGGCAAAGCGCTGCGATTCGATGGGGTGGACGATTATGTGAA
>Ga0210051_1000290_pt1 | contig 43698 bp, 41 predicted proteins | sample CryGey092014_all_FD_185464 | JGI IMG/M metagenome (GOLD analysis project Ga0210051, IMG submission 185464) | Groundwater microbial communities from aquifer - Crystal Geyser CG23_combo_of_CG06-09_8/20/14_all (SPAdes) (version 2) | ecosystem: Environmental > Aquatic > Deep subsurface > Groundwater...
TTTTGGCCTTCCTACGGAAAATTACGCCATTAAAACCGGAATTCATCCCAGAATTGTTACCAGAAAAAACACGGCTTATTTTAAGCGCCAGCAGAAAGGTCTGGGTCTTTCTTTTGATTGGAGTAGAGAAATTAATACCACTGACCCTGCTTATTATAAATGGACTCAATGGATATTTTTGCAGCTTTTCAAAAATGGTTTGGCTTACAAGACAAAAATGCCTATTAACTGGTGCCCGACCTGTAAAATTGGTCTGGCTAACGAAGAGGTAATTAATGGCAAATGTGAGCGTTGCGGAGAGAAAGTAGTCAGACGAGAAAAAGAACAATGGATGTTGAAAATAACTAAATACGCTGAAAGATTAATTCAAGATTTGGAGCTGGTTGATTATCCTGAAAGAGTAAAAATTGCCCAAAAAGAATGGATAGGTAAAAGCGAGGGGATAGAGATAGAATTCAAAATTTCTCCCTACGGTCTCCCTATGGGAAATGTCCCGAAGGGACAGAGATCTCCCGAAGGGAGACAATTTTCAATTGATGTTTTTACTACCAGGTCAGATACTTTATTTGGCTGCACTTATTTAGTGTTGTCTCCCGAACATCCTTTAATTGAACAATTAAAGGACAAAATTGAAAATTATAGATTTGTTAAAGCTTATATTGAAGAATCAAAAAAGAAAATAGAAAAAGAAAGAGCCAGTGAAGAAAAAGAGAAAATCGGTATTGAATTAAGAGGAATTAAAGCTATCAATCCAGCAAATAACAGAGAAGTTCCAATTTTTGTGGCTGACTATGTTTTAATGCAATATGGGACAGGCGCTATTATGGCTGTTCCGGCTCACGACCAGCGGGATTTTGATTTTGCCAAGCGCTATAACCTTCCCATAATTGAGGTTATAAAAAGCAATGATTCTGGCCTTCAATTTTTAGATAGCGTTTACGAAGGCGAAGGGATTTTAATTAACTCGGGCAAATTTACCGGTATGAAGTCAGAAGATGCCAGAGAAAGAATAGGAGAGTGGTTAGTGGGACAAAGTGTTGCTGAAAAGGCGGTTCATTATAAATTAAGAGATTGGATTTTTTCCAGACAAAGATATTGGGGCGAACCAATCCCAATGGTAAAATGTGAAAAATGCAGCTGGCAGCCTGTCTCGGAGAAGGACTTACCCGTAGAACTACCCAAAGTTAAAGAATATAAACCAACTGAAAGAGGTGAGTCGCCCTTGGCAAAAGTTGAAAACTGGGTGAATACTAAATGTCCTAAATGTGGGGGTCCGGCAAAGAGAGAGACCGACGTGATGCCTAATTGGGCAGGTTCTAATTGGTATTACCTCGCCTATACTATACTCGGAAATCAAAAATATATTTGGGATAAGAAAAAAATGAAACACTGGCTTCCGGTGGATTGGTATAATGGCGGCATGGAACACGTTACTCTACATCTTTTGTATTCAAGATTTATCTATAAGTTTTTATGGGACATTGGAGCAGTGCCAAAAGAAATAGGTCCGGAACCATATAAAAAAAGAACCAGCCATGGAATGATTCTCGGCGAGAGAGGAATTAAAATGTCAAAATCCAAAGGCAATGTTATTAATCCTGATAAGGTTGTTAAAGAATACGGGGCTGACATAATGAGAGTATATGAAATGTTTATTGGTCCTTTTGAACAAACGATTCCCTGGGACACGAAAGGAATAATAGGGGTAAAGAGGTTTCTCCAGAAAGTTTGGCAGCTTTCTGAAAAATCCCAAATCCAAAATCCAAAATTAGAAAATTTGGTTCATAAAACCATAAAAAAAGTTGGTGAAGATATAGAAAATTTAAAGTTTAATACTGCGATTTCCGCCTTGATGATTTTAACTAACGAGATGGATAAACAAAAAGAAATTCCCTTAATTCATTATTCTCAATTCTTGATTCTTTTATCGCCCCTTGCTCCCCATATTTCAGAAGAGCTTTGGCAAAGAGCAGGTTTAAAAGGACTTTGCTGTCAACAAAAATGGCCAAAATATGATTCAAAATTGATAAAAGAAAAAAAAATAATCTTGATTGTCCAGATTAACGGCAAAGTTCGCGATAAAATACAAGTTGAACCGGGTATTTCAGAAGAAAGAGTCAAAAAACTTGCTTTGTCCCAAGAAAAAATCAAAAAATGGCTTGTCGGCAAAGAGATTAAGAAAATAATTTTTATTCCCGGCAAATTAATTAATTTAGTAATATGAAAAAAATCCTTTTAGGCAACGAAGCAATTGTGCAAGGAGCTCTGGAAGCAAGGGTGGATTTTGTTTCTACTTATCCGGGGACTCCGGCTTCGGAAATTGGCAATACTTTTGCTAAAATCGCCAAAGAAAACGGCGTTTATTTTGAGTTTTCCACCAACGAAAAAGTGGCTTTAGAAGCAGGGATCGGAGCAAGTTTTTCCGGTTTAAAATGTTTAGTGGCGATGAAAAATTTTGGCTTAAATGTTGCTTCAGACGCTCTTTTACCCCTTTGTTATACCGGCATAAAAGGGCCGATGGTTATAGTGGTGGCTGACGACCCTTCTTGCTGGAGTTCTGGCCAATCAGAAGAAAATAGTAGGGCTTATGCTTATTTGGCTCATATTCCGATGTTAGAGCCAGCTGATGCCCAGGAAGCCAAAGATTTTACAAAATTAGCTTTTGAAATTTCAGAAAAATTTAATCTACCTGTAATTTTAAGGACAACTATGAGAGTGGCACACCAGAGAATGCCCATTACGATAAATCCCAAATTCTCCCCCTTCGGGGGATCTCCCGCAGGGAGACAAAATCCCAAGGGGAAATTTATTAAAGATGTTAGAAGGTTTGTGACGATGCCTCCACGGGTTTTGGAGATGAAAGAAGAGCTTTTGGAGAAAATTGAGAAAATTAGAGATTACGTAGAAAAAAGTAAAATAAATAAAATCCGTAGAGGACGAGCCTCTACGGAACTGGGGATTATAACATCAGGGATTTCTTATTTGTATGTGATGGAAACACTACAGGAATTAAAATTAAATTTGCCAATCTTAAAACTTGGTTTTTTTTATCCCTTGCCTGAGAAAAAAATTAAAAACTTTATCAAAGGCCTTAAAAAGGTTTTAGTTATTGAAGAATTAGATCCATACTTGGAAAAAGAGATAAAAATTTTGGCCAAAGAAATAAGTCTAAAATTAGAGGTTTTGGGTAAAGATATTCTTCCTCAAATCGGAGAATTAAAAACAGAAATTATTGCATCGGCAATAGTGAAATTGGCAAATAAAAAATTGAAAATTGGAAATTCATTGAAAATTGAGAATTGGAAATTGAAAATTCCTAAACGTTTTCCCCGTTTTTGTCCCGGTTGTCCTCATGCGATGGTTCTTACGGCGATAAAAAGAGCGGCTCCCGAAGGAACAATTTTCGGCGGTGATATTGGTTGCTATATGATGGCAGGTTTACCGCCTTATGAGCTTCAAGATTATCTTTTGTGTATGGGTAGTTCAATTAGTATTGCTCACGGAATTGGGAAGAGTACAAATCAAAAAATTATAGCTTTTATCGGTGATTCAACTTTTTTTCACGCCGGCATTCCGGCTTTAGTCAATGTTGTTTTTAATAAATCAAATATTTTAATAATCGTGATGGATAATTTTATAACAGCCATGACCGGTCTTCAGCCAAATCCTGGAGAGAAAATAAAAATTGAAGAGATTGTCAGGGCTTGCGGCGTTAAAAATATAAAAGTGATTGACCCGATAAATATAAAAGAAATGGAAGAGACAATTAAAGAGTTTTTAGAAAAAAATGAGGCCTCGGTAATTATTAGCCGAAGAATATGTGCTTTATTGGCGAAAAAACAAAATAAATAATATGGCAAAATCTTTCAATATTATAATATCCGGTACAGGTGGCCAGGGATTAATCACTTTACTTCAGATAATAGCTGAAGCGGCTTTAATCGAGGGTTTGGATATTAAAACCTCTGAGCTTCACGGGTTGTCCCAACGCGGGGGGAGCGTGGAGACCCATATAAGATTTGGCAAAGAGATATATTCTCCCTTAGTTACTCAAGGTTCCGCTGATTTGATTTTGAATCTGGAAATTTCCGAGGCATTAAAGATGCTTTCTTATGCCAGCTCTAAAACCGTTTTTGTCATAAATAAAAATTTAATTTCATATCCCGGCGGGTTTGAGGAAAAAGAGCTCATACAAAAAATAAAGAATTTTGGAAAGGGACCAAAATATATAATTCCTGCTTCGGAAATTTGCCAGAAAGAATTAGGAAAGGAAGTGGTAAGCGGAATTTATCTTTTAAGTTATGCCGTTCATAAAAACTTAATCCCACTGAAAGCCGGGTCAATTTTGAAAGCTGTCTCAAAAGTTGTTCCGGAAAAATACCTTGATTTGAATAAAAAGGCCTTTGAATTAGCCCTAAACTGAAATGAAATTTCAGTCGGGTCATCCCGCTAAAGCGGGAATAGGCAAAAAAATGATTAAAAAAGTGGTGATTGCGGCGGCTGGCCAGGGGACCAGGATGCTGCATCTAACTAATCACAAATCAAAACACTTAATTGAGGTCAAAAAAAGACCTTTTTTGGCATATTTGCTGGACAATCTTTTTTTAGCAGGCTACCGTGATTTAATTTTAGTGGCAGGTTATAAAGAAGAATTAATTGAAGAATTTTTAAAGAAATATAAACCACCCCTGAAAAATTTAAGAGAAAACCAATATAAAATTAAAATGGTAAGCCAGTATGAAATTTTGGGCCCGAAAGAAAAAATTTATGGTACGGCCTGTCCATTAATGTGCGTAGAAAATGTCATTAAAAAAAACCATTTTATCTACCTTTGCGGCGACAATCTTTATTCAATAAAAGATTTAAAAGCAATGAATCTTGGGGGAAAATACAACTATGTAGCAATTATTTATCGCAAAAGTCCCGAAAAATATGGAGTTATTATTGAGGAAGATGGATTTTTAAAGAAAATTATTGAAAAACCAAAAGAATTTATAGGAAACTGGGTTAACTCGGGCCTCTATGAATTTGGCCCTGAAATTTTTGAAAAAGTCAAAAAAATCAGTAAGTCGGTCCGAGGCGAATACGAAGTTACCGACGCAATTTCGCTTTTAGCCAAGGAAAAGAAAGTAAAAATTCTAAGAATTAAGGATTTCTGCCTAGATTTTGGCAACCCGGCAGATATTATAAAAGTTTCTCGTTTTTTAAAGTCATTCGAAAAATTTAAAAAGCTCTTTTGGAAGCATAAAGATTATGAAATTATCTCTGTTAAAACTAGAGACGCAGTTGAAAAAACAGTAGAATATTTAGGTAGAGGGCAAGTTATTATTTGTCCAACAGATACTGTTTATGGTCTTTTAGCTGACGCAACTAACGAAAAAACAGTAGAGAAAGTTTTTAAAATAAAGCAAAGAAACAGGAAAAAAGCAATTCCGGTTTTTGTTAAAGATATTGAGATGGCAAAAAAATTAGCAATAATGGACAAGGATATGGAAGAATTTTTACAAGAGATTTGGCCTGGTAAAATAACCGTTGTCCTAAAAAGAAAAAATAATTGCGGTTTACCAAAGATACTATTTGGGAGAAAAGGAATAATTGGTTTGAGAATCCCAAACCATAAATTAGTTCAAGAAATACTTAAAAAAATAAATAAACCATTGACCGGAACTTCGGCTAACATTTCTGGCCGGGCTTCCTCAACTAAAATTAAAGAAATTTTAGAACAATTTCAAGACAAAGAACAAAAACCCGATTTGTTTTTAGATGCCGGCAATCTCCCAGAAGGATTCCCTTCAACCGTCATCGATTTCAGTACCCAAAAACCAAAAATTTTAAGGAGAAGAAGATAAAAGATTTATTCAAAAATAATTTTTTTAAGAACATGAAGTTAAATAAAATTGATTTGCAAATCTCAAAACTTATTGAGAAGGAAAAAGAAAGGCAGGAAACGACATTGGAGATGATTCCTTCGGAAAATCATACATCAAAAGCCGTCAGAGAGGCCCTGGGTTCTATTTTAACTGATAAATATGCTGAAGGGTATCCTGGCAAAAGATATTACGCTGGTTTGGAATTTTACGACCAAATTGAGGATATTTGTAGAGAAAGAGCAAAAAAATTATTTTTCCTCTACCGAGGATCCGCCGTAGGCGGAAAAGTTGTTCACGTTAATGTTCAGCCGTATTCTGGTTCCCCGGCAAACCAGGCAGTTTATTTTGCTCTTTTGGAACCTGGCGATACAGTAATGGGTATGGCTCTCCCTCATGGAGGTCATTTAACTCACGGCTGGAAAATAAGTTTTTCTGGAAAATATTACAATTCAATTCAGTATGGCGTTGATAAAAAGACAAATTTGCTTAATTATGATGAAATAGAAAAATTAGCCAAAAAGGTAAAACCAAAACTTATTTGGGTTGGAGCAACTGCTTATCCTCGGATTTTTGACTGGGAGAAATTAGGCAAAATTGCCGATTCAGTTGGGGCTTATTTGGCAGCTGATATTGCCCATATTGCTGGTTTAATTGTTGCTGGCGTTCATCCAAGTCCGGTTCCTTATGTTCATATTGTTACAACAACTACCCATAAAACCTTAAGGGGGCCCAGGGGCGGAATGATAATGGTTACAGAAAAAGGATTAAAAAAAGACCTGGAGCTTCCTCAAAAAATTGACAAGGCAGTTTTCCCAGGGCTTCAAGGTGGTCCTCACGAAAATAACATTGCGGCTATTGCTGTTTGCTTAAAAGAGGCATCAACGCCAGCTTTTAAAAAATACGGAAGGCAGATAGTAAAAAATGCTAAAACTTTAGCTCAAGAACTTTTAAAATATAAATTTAATTTAATTACTGGTGGCACGGATAATCATTTAATTTTAATTGACTTGAGAAATAAGGGGATTTCCGGCAAAGAAACTCAGATTAGATTAGAAAAAGCTGGTATTACCATAAACAAAAATACCATTCCTTTTGATCCTAATCCGCCCTTTAATCCTTCGGGAATCCGTTTAGGTACCCCAGCCATTACAACCAGAGGTATGAAAGAAAAAGAAATGAAAAAAATCGCAGCCTGGATTAATAAGGTTATATTAAATCCAAAATCCTGCCTCAAAATTAGAAAAGAAGTCAAGAATCTTTGCGAAAAATTCCCTCTTCCATGAAACTTCTTGATGGTAAAAAACTAGCTGGGAAGATTTTAGAGAATCTAAAAAAAGAAATTAAAAAAAAGCAGCTAAAACTGAAATTAGCTGTAATTTTGGTTGGAGAAGATCCTGCCTCAAAAATTTTTATTAGAGAAAAAGGGAGGGCCTGTAAATTTGTTGGAATTGGTTTTGAATCGTTTATTTTTTCCTTTGAAATTAGCCAAAAAGAATTAAAAAAAGAAATAAAAAAAATTGAGGAAGACTCAATTGTTTCAGGAATGGTAATTCAACTCCCTCTGCCAAAAAAATTCAATACTGATGAGATTTTAAATCTTATTCCTCTCAAGAAGAATGTTGAGATTATCTCTCCAGTGGTTTGCGCGGTAGAGCGTCTTTTGAAAGAATATAAGATTTCTTTGCGGGCGAAGAACATAGTTTTAGTGGGGCGTGGACGGTTAGTGGGACAGCCCCTGGCTGCCTGGTTTAAAAAACAGAAAATAAAGTTTCAGGGACTGTCCTTTCTTGAGGGACAATCCCTGAAAAAAGCCGATATTATAATCTCTGGCGTAGGCAAGCAGAATTTGATTACTGGGGAAATGGTTAAAAAAGGAGTGGTGGTGATTGATGCTGGGGGCGACGTAGATTTTAAAAGTGTTTCCAAAAAAGCCAGTTATATTACCCCTATTCCTGGTGGCGTGGGTCCCTTAACCGTTGCCTGTTTGTTGGAGAATTTAGTAAAATTAAATAGTTAATAAATGGATTTTTATCTTTTTCAACAAATTAATCAATTTGCTGGCAGATGGAATTACCTGGATTTTTTAGGTATTTTCTTGGCAAAATATTTTGGATATGTTTTAGTTTTTTGTTTACTGATTTTTTTGCTGGTGAAATTCAAAAAATATTGGAAAATGGTTTTTCAGGCCTTACTTTCTGCTATTTTGGCAAGATTTGTTATTATTGAATTTATTCGCTGGCTTTGGCAGAGACCGAGGCCGTTTTTGGAAAACAATATTAATTTGCTTTTAACCAGCGACAAACCAGCTTTTCCCTCAGGCCACGCCGCCTTTTTTTTCGCCCTTTCTACTATTGTTTTTCTTTATTTTGAAAAAATTTACCCCCGACCAAAATTTTGGTGGGGGGTTGGAATCTTATTTTTTATTGCCAGTTTTCTAATTTGTTTGAGCAGAATTTTCGTCGGCCTCCACTGGCCAGCCGATATTTTAGCCGGCGCCGGCATCGGAATCCTAATCGCTTGCCTCATCCACAAAATTTCCAAAAAAGTAAAAAAATGCCCCTAAAAAAGGCATTTTTGTTTGTGCCGCCGGTCGGAGTCGAACCGACATGAGATTTCTCTCGCAGGTTTTTGAAACCTGTATGTCTACCATTCCATCACGGCGGCGGATAAATTATTCTGCCAGATTTTTTATGAATTGGCAATCTTTATTACTACATTTTATTTGCCTGCCCCGTAGCTCCGCCGAAGGCGGATGGTATCGGGGTTTTCTTTTTTCTACCAAAAGAGAACCGCATTTCGGGCATCTTTCTCCAGTTGGTTTACCCCGCACCATAATGGTGCGGGGTTTATCCCATAAAGCAAAATCGCATTTAGGGAATTGATTGCAGGCATAAAAAATTTTTCCTCGCCGGGTTCTCTTCTCAACAATTTCTCCCTTTTCACATTTTGGGCATTTTATCCCTAAAGTATTTTTTTCTAAGGGCTCGGTATATCTGCACTTTGGGAATTTTGAGCAGGCATAAAATCTGCCAAATTTGCCCAAACGAATCACCAAAAAAGAATTGCATTTTGGGCATTTTTTTTCTGTTTTTTGAACAGCAATATTTTCTTTTGAAACCTCCTGATATTTTTTCTGTAAATTTTCTTCAAATGGTCCATAAAAATTATGGCAGATTTCAACCCATTTTTTTTGACCTTGGGCAATTTCATCTAAATCCTCTTCCATTCTGGCAGTAAATTTAATATCAACAATTTTTGGAAAATGCTTTACTAAAAGGTCATTGACTACCATTCCAATTTCAGTTGGCTCAAATTTTCTTTGTTGGTTTTTGGTAATGTAGTTTCTTTCTTGGATTGTTGATAAAATCGGAGCATAAGTTGAAGGCCGGCCAATTTCGTTTTCTTCCAAGGACTTAATTAAAGTTGCCTCTGTATATCTCGCTGGCGGCTGGGTAAAGTGCTGGGAAGAGAGAAGTTTTATTAGTTCTAAAATTTCTTCTTTTTCTAAATTCGGGAGTTCGTTTTCCTCCCGCCCTTTTGGGCGAGGCTCGCCTCCAGAGGAGGCGGCAAACTTCATTGAGTAAACTTTAAGAAAACCATCAAACTTTAAAATTTGTCCAGTAGCTCTGAACGTATAATTTGTTGCGGTAATATCAACTACTGTTGAATCGAAACGGGCTTGTGCCATTTGACAAGCGATAAATCTACGCCAGATTAAGTCGTAAAGTTTAAATTGATTTTTATCAAGCTTTGTTTTAAGGATTTCCGGTGTTTGAGCTGGGTAACTTGGCCTAATTGCTTCATGGGCTTCTTGAACTCTGCCTTTTGCCTTGTATTTTCTGAAAAAGCCAGCCCAATATTCTTTACCATAATTTTCTGTAATAAATTTTTTAGCGGCAAAAAGAGAAAGGTTTGAAAGATTTAAAGAATCTGTCCTGTGATATGTGATTGTCCCAGTTTCGTAAAGTTGCTGCGCAACTCGCATAGTAAATTTTGCCGGGAACCTAAATCTTTTCCAGGCCTCCTGTTGTAAGGTTGAGGTAGTAAAGGGCGGCAGGGGATTTCTTTTAATTTCTTTTTTTTCAACTTTCTCAACTTTATATTCTGCCCCATCTAAATCTTTAACAATCTTATCTGCTTCTTTTTTGGATTTAATTCCAAGTTTAGGAATTGTCTCCCCGCTTTTTTTAATAAGAAAAGCTTTAAATTCGCTTTCTTCTTTTTTGAGCAAAACTTCAATTGACCAGTATTCAGTTGGTTTGAAGTTCTCAATTTCTTTTTCTCTTTCGCAAACTAATCTCACAGTTACTGATTGAACCCTTCCTGCTGACAACCCTCGGGCTATCTTTTTCCATAAAAAAGGAGAAAGTTTATAGCCAACAAGGCGGTCTAAAATTCTTCTTGCTTGTTGAGCATCTACCAAGTTTATATCAATTGCTCTGGGATTTTTCAAGGCCTCTTCAATTGCTGATTTGGTAATTTCATGAAAGACAATTCTTTGGGGATTTTTTAAGTCAAGGGCTTGAACGAGATGCCAGGCAATTGCTTCACCTTCTCTGTCTTCATCAGTGGCAAGGATGGTGAATTTTGCTTTTTTAACCTCATTTTTCAAAGCCGAGATAACCTTCTTTGATTTTGGCGGGACAACATATTTTGGTTTAAAATTATGTTCAACATCTACTCCAAGTTCATCCTCTGGCAAATCTCGTATATGGCCAAAAGAAGATCTTACTATGTACCCAGGTCCTAAAAATCCTTGCAGAGTCTTAGATTTCGTCGGACTCTCAACTACAATTAAGTTCATAAAGCTTGCAATTTATATTATTTTTTGTATTATACATAATTACAGAACATTTACAAAATAACACATTATAACCTATTTTTGAAAGGGGAAAGAAATGAAAAAGAACGAAGTAGAGGGAAAAAGACGAGGAGTGAGAAATATTATTAAAGGCATGAAGGCCGAGATTCAAGAGTTATTGGCGAAATTTAAAAAAGAGAAAGGAGAGCAAGAAGAAAAAGGAGAAATTCTAGTAGAGAAAGATGAAATTTTTAAGATTATTCCTTATGACCCAGAGAAAGTTTATCTGGAAAAGGTTATTATAACCGATGATAAGGTTACTGGAGAACTTTTAGTAACAGAAGAAGTTTGCAGCGATCATAGGATTGGGGGCCAGTTAGTAGTATTTAGGGGAATAGATATTGCTGAAATGGCAGCTCAGCTTTTAGGAGTTTGGGCAGCCAAATACCTCGAGCTTAAATTTAAAACTACTGGCGGCCTAGCTTTTTTGAAAAGATTTATAGCCGAGGTTCCTCCACCAACGTTTAGAGTTCTTTCAGAAGCATCAGACGAAATCCCCCAGGCGCTGTATGATGTTAAACTAATGAAGCAGGTTAAGCTTTTTTAATTCAGGGAGCTTAGCTCGCTTGCTGTTTCTTTGATAACTTCTTTTATAATTTCTTCCTCTTTTTTGTCAAATTTTTGGAGAACAAACTTTTCTACATTTTTTGGCTTGTTCGCCGAAGTCCCGCTGGCAAGCGGGACGAAGGCGGGGCCTATTCCAATTCTAAGGCGAATAAAATCTTTAGTTCCAAGCTCTTTAATTATTGATTCCACGCCTTTATGGCCAGCCGAGCCACGATTTTTGGAAATTCTGATTTTTCCCAAAAGCAAATCAATATCGTCATGAACAATAATTAAGTTTATAGTTTGTAGTTTGTAGTTTGTAGTTATTTTTTTAACCGCAACGCCTGAATTGTTCATAAAGGTTTGGGGTTTCGCCAAAATTATTTTTTCATTATTAAGAGCGTTTTCGGAAATTAAGGCGTTGAATTTTTTAGAAAACTTAAATTCGGGAAAATTATTTTTTTCCGCGAATTCGTCAATAATTTGAAAACCAACATTATGCCGAGTATCTTTATATTTTTTCCCCGGATTTCCCAGTCCAACAATAATCGTCATTTTTTCATTGTATCATTTTAAAAAGTATTGACAAAGGTCATCGATTTTGATAAAAGCAAAGATAGTTGTTTAAAAACATTAACCCTCAAAAAATGAAAGGAGGTTCCCTATGTGGGTATCCAAGCAAAGATTTACTGAACTTGAAGAAAAAGTCAATAAGTTAGATTTGGAAAATGTTCGCGGAGAGGTCAAGAAGGCTAAGAAAGAACTCGAAGAAGCAACCAAGGGAATATCGAGATTAGTGAATGCAGCTATTGAGGAGAAAACAAAAGTTTTTTCTGATCGTTTTCACGAAATCCAGAGCAGATTTGCTAAGCAGGACACGAAAATTGATGAGTTTATTTCTTTGGCTCAAAAGACTACCCAAAAAGCACTATCTCGGATTTCCGACTTGATCAAAGAAATATCTGCATTAATTGGAGAGAAACCAAAGGAGGGCGAAGGGAGGATCGAAAGATCTCATTAGTCGTCAGACGGCGACTGTGTCCTCGGACACAAAAAAAAGGGGCCGAATCATCAAATTGATAGATTCGGCCCATTTTATTTTAAAATGTTGCGCGGATAAAGAATCTTTGCTATAATTACAAACGAGGAAAGAAAAGAAAAATTTAATTCAAGATTATATAATTATTCCTTAGCAAATCAAGGTTCTTGAGGAGCGAAGCGACAAAAGGTTCTTATTTTTCTTTTTTGACCGAACGCCGTAATTATGCAACGTAAGTTGCAATAATAATAAAATTAAAGAGTTGTGGAAAAACCCCTTGACAAGTTTTCTTGGTTGATTATACTTTAAATTAAAGTTGTTCTTTTCTCTGGACAGGTGTTAACGTTAAAGGAATATCAGAAAAGAAATGTAAGGTTTCATTTCAGAAAGGAGGCATAATGCCTGCTATGTCCGGAGTGCCGCCCTAGCGATTAACAACCCGATAAATATGTTTTTTTATGAAAGGATCGAAAGATCTCATTAGTCGTCAGACGGCGACTGTGTCCTCGGACACAAAAAAAAGGGGCCGAATCATCAAATTGATAGATTCGGCCCATTTTATTTTAAAATGTTGCGCGGATAAAGAATCTTTGCTATAATTACAACGTAAGTTGCAATAATAATAAAATCATGAGAAAGTTTTTCACATTTGTTTGGGAAATTGCGAAAATAGTTATTATAGCCATTGTAATAGTGGTGCCTATTAGATATTTTTTGTTTCAACCATTTTTTGTCAGAGGTCAGTCAATGGATCCGAATTTTGAAAATGGCGATTATTTGCTCGTTGATGAAATTACTTATAGGTTTAAAGAACCGGCGAGAGGGGAGGTGATAGTTTTTAAATCGCCCTTAGATTCTTCTCAGAGGTTTATTAAAAGAATCATTGGTTTGCCGGAAGAAGTTGTAGAAATTAAAGACGGCAGAGTGATGGTTTATAACGATAAAGGGCAACAAGCCCCGTTAGAGGTTAACGGGTCAGAGAAAAATCACCAAGAAAACAAACCTCTAACGGGGCAAGTTTTGAACGAATCAGATTATATCCCCAATTTTTCAACCGGAGGGGATTTAAAAATTTCTTTGGCTGAAGATGAATATTTTGTTTTGGGCGATAACCGTCCTTTTTCTTATGATTCAAGAAGATTTGGGTCTTTACCAAAAGAGAGCATTATTGGCAGGGTGATTTTTAGGGCTTGGCCCTTTGCTACATTAATGATATTTGAGAAACCGAGCTATTAATTTTATGGCGAAAAAATCAAAGTTTCAATGTCCTGTTGGCATGCATGATATTTTACCCAAAGAACAGGTGTATTACCAAAAAATCTATGATGTGGTTTCCAATATCGCAGATTTTTATGGATTTGGAAAGATTGACACGCCCATTGTAGAACAGGAGGAGCTTTTTTCAAAAGGAATTGGCTTGGCAACAGATATTGTCAATAAAGAAATGTATGTTTTGAAAACCAAAGGTGGGGATTCCTTGGCTTTAAGACCGGAATGGACTGCGCCTCTTGTCCGAGCTTATATTGAAAATGGCATGCAGAGTTTGCCCCAGCCAGTTAAACTTTGGTATTTCGGGCCCTGTTATAGGTATGAACGACCTCAGGCCGGCAGATATCGTCAGTTTTGGCAGTTTGGTTTTGAGACATTTGGAGAGTCAAGTCCGGTGATAGACGCTCAGATGATTCAAATTTTTTATAATATTCTACAGGAGCTAAAAATAAAAAATCTAATTACTGAGGTAAATAGTATTGGAGATAGCAATTGCCGGCCTTATTATAAGAAACTTTTGACAAGTTATTTCAAAAATAGAGTATCTTCTTTGTGTGTTGACTGCAAGAGACGTTTGAAAGAAAATGTTTTGAGGATTCTTGATTGCCAAGAGGAAAAATGCCAACCGATTAAGTTTGATGCTCCTCAAATCCTTGATCATCTTTGCGAAGAATGCCACAAGCATTTTAAAGATGTTCTAGAGTTTTTAGATGAGATTGGAATTCCTTACGAGCTGAATCCCTATTTGGTTAGGGGACTTGATTATTATACAAAGACCGTTTTTGAAATTTTTTCCAATAAAAAAGAGGAGAAAGAATCAGAACAGAATTCAAAACGAGTTGCTTTGGTTGGTGGGGGAAGGTACGATAAATTAGTTAAGGTTTTAGGTGGAAGGGAAACACCTGCCTGTGGAGCGGCAGCTGGAGTAGAAAGAATAAAGGATTTAATGAAGTCTCAAGAGATAAAACTTTCAAAAGAAGTCCTGACCCAAGTATTTTTAGCTCAACTCGGCGATCTGGCGAAAAGAAGAAGCTTGAGGATTTTAGAAAGCTTTAGAAAAGCAAGAATAAGAGTAGCAGAATCTTTTGGTAGAGATTCTTTAAAGGCACAATTAAACAGGGCAGATAGACTCGGAGTAAAATACACTCTTATTTTTGGTCAAAAAGAGGCCCTAGAAGGAGTTATTATAATTAGAGATATGCAAAATAGGAATCAGGAAACAGTAAAATTAGATAAGGTGGTGGAAGAGATGAAGAAGAGATTAAAGAATTGACCTAATTATTCTAATTTCTAATTATTCTAAGCAAATCCTAAGTTCCAATAACCAATAACCGAAATATTTTAGACATTAGACATTTAGGAATTGGGATTTGATTAGGTCAATTAAAAATTAGAAATTTCAATTATGTCTTGTATTTTTTGCAAAATTATAAACAAACAAGAGTCATCTGAAATTCTTTACGAGAATGATAAATTTATTGTTATAAAAGATATTAATCCCAAGGCCTCGGTGCATTTGTTAATTATTCCCAAAAAACACATTGCTTCTATAAAAGAGATAGAACAACAAGATAAAGAGTTAATGGGACAATTAATTCTGACTGGTAAAAAAATTGCCGAGAGCAAGAATTTAAAAGGTTATAAATTAATAATTAATGTTGGTAGGGAAGGCGGTCAGATTATTGACCACCTCCACTTACACCTGTTGGCTCAACAAATATGCCCTTAGAAGTTCAAAAACAAGGGAGAGAAACTTCTCAAAGTTTAGTTCGCCGCTTTTCCAAAAAAGTAAAACAAAGCGGGATTTTACTTCAGGCCAAAAAAAATCGTTTTCAAGAGAAACCAAAAAGCAAACAATCAAAAAAACGCTCTGCTTTAAGAAGAGAGCAATTGAAAAAAGAATACGAGATATTAGAGAAGATGGGCAAGCCAAAGTAGTCATTTAAACATTTAAACATTCAAACATATAAACATTTGTTAGAATGTTAGTATGTTAAGATGTTAAAATGATTTGTGTTGAAAAAAGAAATTAAAAATGATCTTATTAAAGCACTAAAAAAAGGCGATAGAACAGAGTGTTCCACTTTGCGGATGCTTTTGGCTGGGATTTTGAATAAAGAAAAAGAGAAAAAATATAAAGAAAAACTTAAAGAAGACGTTGAATTAACGGCTGAAGAAGTGATTGAGGTGGTTTCTTCCGAAGCTAAAAAAAGAAAAGAGGCGATTTTAGAATATGAGAAAGGAGGGAGAAAAGATTTGTCCAACAAAGAGAAAGCAGAGCTTGAAATTCTCCAGAAATATTTGCCAGAGCAACTTTCCGAGCAGGAGCTTAAAAAAATAGTAAAAGAAGCGATTGAAAAAGTTGAGGCTAAAGAAATAAAAGACATTGGCAAGATAATGGCCGAATTGATGCCGCAGGTCAAAGGCCGTGCCGACGGCAGTCAAGTAAGTAGAATTGTAAAGGAACTATTGATTTGAAGAAATTCTGCAAATGGTGCAGAAAACACACGGTGCATAAAGAGACAAAGAAATAAAATCTATAAATTTAGCTAAAGATTTATTAAAATAAATTAATTGAATCGATAATTTATGACGCAAACACAAATAAAAAAAGAATTAGAAAAAATTTATAAAGAAAGAAAAAAATGGATTGGCGGAAAAGGCCCCTTCGATAAACAAAGTATAAGAAAACGGGAAATAGTTTTAATTAAACAACAGATATTATCCAATCTTTTATTTAAAGTTTAAACTATAAAATCTATGGAGATTCAGGATTTAATAAAAATTTACGAAAAATATAAACAGAAATATAAAAGTGAGGCGTATAAACACATCTCTGAATTATTTGATGAGGCGAAAATAATTTATAAAAAAGATTGGCTGAAAAAACCAAGCCCTGGTAAAGACTTTGAACAATCGTGGAAACCGTTTAAAGGACATAATTTAGAAAATTTAATTTTGTATATTATTCAAAAAGAGATAGAAGTTTTAGGATTAAAAGTAGTAAGCGGTAGCAAATTTGAAAAGACAAAACCAGAAAACCTTACCGAAGAATTAAGTAGGGTGAAGCGCAACGTATCGGTTGATTTTGGCGAGTTCGGATTACATCCACCAGATGTGGATTTAGTAATTTATGACCCTCAAAATTGTGAAGTAATTGCAATTTTATCAAGTAAAGTAACGTTAAGAGAAAGGATTGCCCAAACTGGCTATTGGAAAATTAAACTTTTTAACAACGCCGCTACAAAAAATATTAAAGTTTTCTTTTTTACCCTCGATGAGGATGGGGATTTGTGTATTAAAAAACCAACTAAAAAGAGTCGGGCGATTGTCGAAGTTGATACAGACGGAAGTTACGTAATGAGCAAGAAAGAGATTGAAGAAAGTAAAAAGGTTAAAAAATTTGATAAATTTCTTATTGATTTAAAAGAATTAATTTATGCCAAAAGAAATAAAAAATAAAAAAATAGTTCCACAAGAAGTAAAAAATCAAGAGGAAGAAAAACCACCCTTTGAGACGACCACTCTTTGGGATTTTTCAAGGCAAAGCTACGGCAAAAAACCAAAAGGCAATAATAGGTTTCAGGGCGTTACACCTGCTTTTATCATTTGGAATATGTTACAGAGATATACAAAACTGGGCGATTTCGTGGTTGATCCGATGTGTGGAAGCGGAACAACGATTGATGTCTGCGAGGAAGAAGGAAGGAAAGCAATCGGTTATGATATAAATCCCCAGCATCCAAAGGTTATAAAAAACGATTCTCGGAAAATCCCGCTTAAAGATAATTCGGTAGATATGGTTTTTATAGATTCGCCTTATGGCGATAATGTCAGTTATTCTAACGAACTGGCAGATATTGGTAAAATTTCTGCCGAAGACCCGAAGTTTTATGATGAATTAGAAAAAGTTGCAGGAGAGATTTACAGGATTCTGAAACCTGGTAAGGTAATAGGGTGGCTTATTGGCGACCAATGGGTAAAGAGAAAATTTACTCCTGTTGGATTAAAAATCTATCAAATGTTAGTTGATAATGTAAAATTTGAACCTATTGATTTAATCTCTGTAACAAGAAGAAATCAAAGCTCAAACACTAGAATTTGGCATTATCGGGCCCAAAAGTTTAATTTCTTTTTACGAGGATTTAAATATTTAATTCTAGCCAAAAAACCGATTAGTGAGATAACCAAGACAAACCAAACCGAAAAAGTTAAGTGGCAACGTTATAAGTAATTTCATTATGGCTATCATCATTTCAAAAAATGGTAAGAACGTTAAATGGTGCAGGAAATATATGATACCAATTAAAATTTTGGAAGAAATAATCAAAAAATAAATTCAAAATGATTGGGATTAATAAATAGGCCCTTTCTAAACTATGGATCCGAAAACAGCAGAAAAAATCCAAAATAAGATTTATCAGGAAATGTCTCCCAAGAGAAAAATAGAGATAGTTTCTCAGTTTATTTTATTGGCAAAAAAATTAAAATATTCTAAGAATTATAATTTTAAGAATAAAAAATGGAAATAACTGCCGAACAGCTTTTATATAAAATAGTTAAAATCCTTAATGCTTTTAAAATTCCATACGTTATTACCGGCGGTTTCGCGGTTGCTGTCTGGGGTAGGCCTCGGTTTACCGCCGATATTGATATTATTGTAGAGTTAGTATCAAAGAATATAGAGCCATTAACTAAAGCTCTCTTAAAAATAGATAAAGACGTTTATGTTTCGGAAGAGGCTATGCGAGACGCTTTATTGTCCAATGGAGAGTTTAATTTTATTCACCCCCAAACTGGTCTTAAAGTAGATTTCTGGACAAGGGAAAGCAAGGCGGATATCTACGGCGAGGTAAAATTTGAAAGAAGAATAGTTAAAAAAATTGACAATCAAAAAATATTTTTCGTCTCTCCCGAAGATTTAATTTTAAGCAAATTGTCTTGGTATAAAGAAGGTGAATCATCAAAACACTTAGAAGATGTTAAATCTATTTTAAACAACAAGAAATTAAAATTAGATTTTAAATACATTAATAATTGGGCAGAGAAGCAATCAACAATTAAAATTTTGGAAGAAATAATTAAAAAATAAATTCAAAATGATTGGGATTAATAATTTAACCAACAGCAAAATTGATGAAGGGTTTTTGAAGAGGGTTGCCAAAAAGGTTTTAAAAGGGGAAAATAAAGAAGGGATTGATTTATCTATTGTTTTTGTCAGCCAGGTAAAAATTAGAGAACTGAACAGAAAATATCGGAAGAAAGACAGGACCACCGATGTCTTATCTTTTGGCGATGGCTTAAACGAAATTGTCATTTGCCCATCAGTAATTAAAACGAAAAGAGAGTTAGCTAGGGTTTTAACTCACGGCATTTTGCACTTATTAGAATATGGACACGGAAAAAATATGGAGAAAAAACAGGAATACTATTTAAGTTTGTTTAAATGAGATATGTCCAAGCCATACATTGTTAATGCTTTAGATATTGGTTCGGGCTTTCTAAAACTGGTTGCTATTTCAAAAAGGCCTAGGGAGGAGGATTTTGAAATTTTGGGTTTTGCCAAAGAACCATCATTAGGAATTAGAAAAGGAGTTATAATTGATATTCAGAAAGTAGCTGAAAAAATCGCTTTTTTAGTAAAAAAAGTTGAACAAGATTGCGGCCAAAAAATAAATAATATTTATGCTAATATAACAGGAGGGCATATTTTTTGTACTTGTTCTCGCGGTTTGGTTTCTGTTTCTCGAGCAGACCAAAAAATTTCAGAAGAAGATGTTGAGAGAGTTTTGAGAGCGGCTCGGGCAATTTCTCTTTCTTCAAACAAGGAAATCATAGAGGTTTTCCCAAAAGAATTTATTGTTGATGGGGAAGCAGGAGTGAGAGAACCAGTAGGGATGGAAGGAGTGAGGTTAGAGGTAGAGGCCTTGATTCTTTGCGGTTTTTCTCCCTATTTAAAAAATTCTAGTCAGGCCATCTTGAAGGCCGATCTCCAGATTAACGATTTAATTCTTAATTCTTTGGCTAGCGCTAGAGCGGTTTTGACATCTAGGGAAAAAGAGTTGGGAGTCTGCGTTTTAGATATCGGAGCTGGCGTCACTGATATGGCAGTCTTTGAAGAAGGAAATCTGCTTCATACCGCTATTTTTCCTATCGGTTCCGGCCATATTACCAGCGATATCGCTATTTGTTTAAAGACAGATATTGATGCGGCGGAAAAGATAAAATTAGAATTTGGAACTTGCGAGACGGCTTATTCTAAAAAAGATGGTAAGAAGATAAAAATTAATCGCCTCGGAGAGAGATCCCGATGGCAAAGCCATCGAGGATCCTCGACAAGGTCGGGACCAGAAGAAGAACAATTACTTTTTTCAAAAGAAGAATTAGCAAATATTATTGGGGCAAGGGTTTCAGAGATTTTTAATTTGGTGAACAAAGAACTAAAGAAAATATCCAGACAGGAAATGCTGCCAGCCGGTGTTGTTTTGACAGGAGGTGGGGCGAGTTTACCCAAAATTAAAAATTTGGCAAGAAAGGAATTAAAACTTCCTTGCCGGATCGGAGCCTCTAAAATTTCAGCCAATTTTCAGGAAGACCCGAGTTTATCTACTCTTTACGGATTAATTTTGGAAGGATTTGACGTAGAAGAAGGACGAGGAAATTTCTCTAATTTTGGGAAAGGACTAAAGGCTCAATTAAAAAGGTTTTTTAGAAGATTAATTCCCTAATTATGATTTCAAGCGATAAAATTAAAGTAGTAGGCATTGGCGGTTCTGGCGGTAATACTATTTCTCGAATGATGAAGTGTAAGATTAAAGGGGTGGAGTTGCTCGTCATTAACGCCGATGCTCAAGATCTTCAAAAAGCCCGTGCTCATAAGAAAATTAGAATTGGCAGGGATTTAACCAAAGGGCTTGGTACCGGGATGAACCCTGAAATAGGAAGAGCAGCAGCCGAGGAACAGAGAGAAGAAATTGAAGAGGCCTTAGGGGGTTCAAATATGGTTTTTATAACTTGCGGTTTGGGCGGCGGCTGTGGCAGTGGCGGTTCTTTAGTTGTGGCTGAAATTGCCAAGAAATTAGGAGCTTTAACTTTGGCAGTGGTTACCACGCCTTTTTCTTTTGAAGGTAGTCAGCGAACGGAAATTGCCAGAAACAGCCAGAGATTATTAAAAGAAAAAGTAGATACTTTGATTTCAATTTCCAATGATAGGTTGTTTTCTTTTTTGGAGCCAAAAACCACTGTTTTGAACGCATTTTGGATGTGTGATGAGATTTTAAAACAAGCAGTCCAAGGGATTTCAGACCTGATTGTTTTACCGGGAATAATTAATATTGACTTTGCAGACGTTAAAGCAATTATGAAGGATTCTGGCACTGCTCTTTTTGGAATAGGCAGAGCTAAGGGACCAGAGCGGGCAAAAGAAGCAGCCCAGAGAGCTCTTAACTCGCCCCTCTTAGATGTTTCTTGCAAAGGAGCAAAAGGAGTGTTGTTTAATGTTTCAGGAGGCAGAGATATTAGCTTAACCGAAGTTGATGAAATAGCAAAAATTATTACTCAAGAGGTTTCTCCAGAAGCAAAAATAATTTTTGGAGCGATTCAGGATGAAAAACTGCCAAAAGGAGAAATCAAGGTAACTGTCATATCCACCGGATTTTAAAAACAGGGTTATCCACAAGTTAGCGGGCTTGCCCCCGTTAGAAGTGAGTTACTCACTTCTAACGGGGCTTGACCCGCTTTTTTTATAAGTTAAAATGAAATAACATTTTGAAATTTTATGGAAAATAGAATTACCAAAGTTCAAAAGAGGGACGGCGCAATTGTTGATTTTGACCAGACAAAAATTACTGAGGCAATTTTTAAAGCTATTACCGCAACTGACCAAGGCGACGGCAAAAAGTCAAAAAACTTGTCGGAGAGAGTGGTTAAAATTCTGGACCGTCGTTTTAAAAAAGACGAAATTCCTCAAGTAGAACAAATCCAAGACATAGTTGAGGAAGTTTTAATTTTAGAAGGTTTAGTAGAAACAGCCAGGGCCTATATTTTGTACCGGGAGCAGAGGAGGAGAATTAGGGAGGCAACAAAAGTTGTTGACGAGTCGTCCGAAAAAATTGACAGTTATTTGCAAGAACTTGACTGGCAAGTTAATGAAAACGCTAATATGACTTTTTCTTTGCAGGGGTTAAATCAATATGTCGGTTCCTATATTTCTAAAAAATATTGGCTTAATAAAATTTATCCAAAAGAAGTAAGAGAGGCGGCGGCTAGCGAGGATTTTCATATTCATAATTTGGAAATTTTAGCTACTTATTGTGCCGGCTGGGATCTTTACGATTTTTTAAAAAGAGGTTTCGGTGGAGTAAGCGGTAAATTAGAATGCCGACCCCCGAAACATTTTAGAACCGCTCTCGGTCAATTAGTTAATGTTCTTTTTACTCTTCAAGGTGAAACAGCTGGCGCCAATGCTGTTTCCAATTTTGATACTTTATTGGCTCCATTTATTCGTTACGACGGTTTGGCTTATCCGCAAGTAAAACAGGCAATGCAAGAATTTTTATATAACTGCATGGTGCCAACTAGGGTTGGATTTCAAACGCCGTTTCTAAATGTGTCCTTAGACATCAAACCACCTTCTTTTTTGGCAAAGCAGCCGGTAATTATTGGCGGGCAGCCGCAAAGAGAAACTTACGGAGAGTTCCAAGAAGAAATGAATATGTTTATCCGGGCTTTTTATGAGGGCTTGATGGAGGGTGACGCCAGAGGAAGACCGATGACTTTCCCAATCCCAACGGTCTCTATAACTAAAGATTTTGATTGGGATAATTCTAATCTGGATTCTTTGTGGGAAGCAACAGCAAAATACGGAGTAAATTATTTTTCAAATTTTATCCAATCAAATATGAATCCGGAGGACTTCAGAAGTATGTGTTGTCGGCTTCGTTTGAGTAATAAAGAACTTTATATGAAAGGGGGAGGACTTTTTGGGAGTCAGCCCCTAACCGGTTCAATTGGCGTGGTTACCATAAATATGCCTCGGATTGGTTATCTTTCTAAAACCAAAAAAGAGTTCTTTGAGCGGTTGGGTCGTTTAATGGATTTAGCCAAAGAAAGCTTGGGAATTAAGAGAAAGGCCTTAGAAAACTTTATGGAAAAAGGCCTTTATCCTTATTCAAAATTTTATTTGGCTTCGGTTAAAAAAATGCGAAATTCTTATTTTGGAAATCACTTTTCAACTATTGGCTTAGTGGGAATGAATGAGTCCCTCCTAAATTTTATTGGAGAAGATATTGGTTCTCAACGAGGAAAAAAGTTTGCCATTGAGGTTTTAGATTTTATGCGAGAGAGATTAATAAAATATCAGCAAGAAACAGATCATCTATATAATCTTGAAGCCACGCCTGCCGAAGGAACAAGTTATCGTCAGGCAAGAGCCGATAGAGAAAGAAACCTAGATATTATTACTGCCGGAACAAAAGAAGTGCCCTACTATACAAATTCTTCCCAATTGCCAGTAAATTATACAGATGATATATTTAAGACCTTGAAACTTCAAGATGAACTTCAATGTAAATATACCGGGGGCACGGTAGAACATATTTTTTTGGGAGAAAAAATAGACGACCCCCAAATGGCTAAAAATTTGGTAAAAAAAATATTTGAAAAATTTCATTTACCTTATATCACCTTAACTCCTACTTTTTCAATTTGTCCTCATCATGGATATCTATCCGGAGAGCATTTTGAATGTCCAAAATGTATAATAAAACAGCCCTGCGAAGTTTATTCAAGGGTGGTGGGATATTTGAGACCTGTTCAGCAATGGCATAGAGGAAAAAAGCAGGAATTTAAAGAGAGGAAAGAATTTAAATTATGATTATCGGAGGGCTTCAAAAACTTACCCTCATAGATTATCCGGGGAAAATAGCGGCCACTGTTTTTTTTATTGGCTGTGATTTTCGTTGTCCATTTTGTTATAGTCCAGAACTGGTTTTACCGGAAAAGATAAAAAAACAGCCAAGAATCTCAGAAAAAGAATTTTTTGAATTTTTGAAAGAAAAAAAGGGATTATTAGAGGGAATTGTTTTGTGCGGCGGGGAGCCGACTATTAATAGCGACTTGCCGAAATTTATTAAAAAAATAAAAAAAAATGGCTATGCAGTAAAGCTTGATACTAATGGTTCTTTTCCCGAGATGCTCAGGTATTTAATTGATAAAAAATTAATTGACTATGTTGCTTTGGATATTAAAGCGCCGAGAGAAAAATATGAGAAGGTAACAGGGGGAAGGGCAAATGTAAAATATATTGAAAGAACCGTTTCTTTTTTGAAAGAAAACAAAATAGATTACGAATTTCGAACGACCGTAGTTCCCGCCTTTTTAAAAAAAGAAGATATTTTAAAAATTGCCCAATGGATTTCAGGGGCAAAAAAATATTATTTACAGAATTTTCGGCCGGAAAAAACCCTTGATCCAAAATTTGAAAAAATAAAACCTTATACTCAGGAATATTTATTAGAAATTCAAAAAGCCATTTCCCCCTTTTTTGACATTTGTCGGGTAAGATGATAAGCGAATTAAGTGAAGCCCGGCTTCACTTAAAATTTCCTGCGTCATGGTTACTATTTGACCCGCGACCAAATTTACAAATGCCGGATCTGTGTTAATCCTTTTTACCACATTACTGGCTTCATCGTCTAAAGCGACTCTTAAACGTTGCTCTGCTGCATGAAATTCTCCTGCGGGAATTTCTGTCCATTTCATAAAACACCCCTTTCTTTTCTGTTAGCTCTTGCGAGCGACTAGATTTTACCCTTTTCTGAACCATAATTTCAAAGAACAATCTTATAACACCATTATTGTAGTAAACTGTCAAAAAAAGTCAAGAGCAAAGACTTGAAAACTCCTTACATTATAGTTATCATTATAGTTATCATTTTATAATGAATGCTTCAAAAATTTTTTATTTTTGTTTTTTAATAGTTTTTTTGATTTTGATAATTTGGCGTTATCAGGTGATAGAATTAAGAATGAATAATAACGAATTAAGGAAATATAATGATTTGGAAAAAGAAATTACTTTAGTCGGAACAGTTGTAAAAGAGCCGGATGTTAGAGATACCAATACAAAACTCACAATAAAAATTAATAGAGAAAAGATTTTGGTAACCGTTAATAGGTATCCCGAATATAAATATGGAGACGAATTGAAAATTACAGGAAAACTGCAAACACCGCCTGTTTTCGAAGATTTCAATTACCGGGATTATTTAAAAAAAGATGGGATTTATTCTGTAATTAATTTCCCTAAAATTGAGCTTTTTAGTCGAGGTCGGGCCTCGGCTATTTACGCTAAGATTTTGGATTTTAAAGATAAGTTGCGAGAAAGTATTTATCAAAATATTTCTCCGCCTCAAAGTTCTGTTTTAGGAGCCATAATTCTGGGTGATAAAAACAGGATGTCAGATGACTTGAAAGAAAAGCTAAATATTGCCGGAGTGAGGCATATTACAGCTGTTTCCGGACTTCACATTGTTCTCATTTCCGGTATTTTAATGTCTCTGTTAATTAGTTTTGGTTTCTGGCGGAGTCAGGCGATTTATATTTCTTTAGCCGCGCTTTTTCTGTTTATCGCTCTGACCGGTTTTCAGGTTTCTTCAATTCGGGCAGGGATAATGGGCGGGCTATTTCTTTTTGGTCAGAAAATTGGCAGAAAGTCAATAAGTTCCAGAGCTATTGTAATGGCAGCAGCTGTGATGTTAGCAATAAATCCTCTGCTTTTGTTTCACGATGTTGGTTTTCAGCTTTCTTTTTTGGCTGCTTTGGGAATTATTTATTTATCCGCCGTTTTTAGAAGATGGATAAGGTTTGTTCCGGAGATAAAACTTTTGCCCCTCAGAAGTATTTTAACTATGACTTTTTCAGCCTATCTCTTTACTTTGCCGATTTTAATTTACAATTTTAGCAGCATTTCTTTGGTAGCTTCTTTAACCAATATTTTAATTTTGCCTTTTATTCAATGGATTATGATTTTTGGATTTCTTTTTGGCTTGGCAGGTATTTTCTGGCAGGGTTTGGGCTGGCTCTTATCTTTTCCCTGCTGGTTATTATTAACCTATCTAATAAAAGTAGTAGATTTATTTTCCCAACCCTGGGCTGCTAAAAGCATTGAAAACATCCACTGGCTCTGGCTGCTCATTTCTTATTTAGCTTTAGGTTTTTTAACTTGGCGGTTGAACAAACGAGAAAGATTAAAATTTTTGCGATATTAAGGTATAATAGAAGAATATGCTGAATAATAAGAGGGCGTGGGTGGTGGCAGTTAATATGGGTTATGGGCACCAGAGGACTGCTTATCCCTTAAAACATTTGGCTTTGGGAGAAAAAATTATCAATGCCAATGATTATCAGGGGATTCCAGAAAATGATAAAAAAATCTGGGAATCAACCAGAAGTTTTTATGAATTTATTTCTCGGTTTAAAAGGATTCCTTTGATTGGGAACATGGCTTTTTCTATTTTTGACAAGTTCCAGCAAATACCTGCTTTTTATCCTCAGAGGGATTTGTCTAAACCAAGCTTTGGTGTTAAGAAAATTTTCTCTTTAATTAAAAATGGCTGGGGCAAAGATTTGATTTCCAAATTAAAAAAAGAATCCCTTCCTTTAATTACTACTTTTTTTACTCCGGCTTTTATGGCCGAGGAGTTTAATTATCCCGGAGAGATTTATTGCGTTGTTTGCGATGCTGATATTTCTCGAGTTTGGGTTTCTTTGGAGCCGCAAAAAAGCAGAATAAAATACTTTGCTCCGGATTCCTGGGTGGTGAATCGTCTCAAGCTTTATGGCGTTAAAGAAGAAAACATATTTTTAACCGGCTATCCCTTGCCAATAGAAAATATCGGTACAGAGAAAATGGAAATTTTGAAAGAGAATTTGAGGAATCGGCTTTTGAATCTTGACCCAAAAAGAGAATATTTTAAAAAATACAAAATATTAATTGAGGCCAGTTTGGGTGAGTTGCCGGAAAAACCAAATCATCCCTTAACCATTATGTTCGCAATTGGAGGAGCAGGCGTTCAAAAACAAATCGGAGTAAAATTAGTCAAAAGCTTAGGGGAAAAAATAAAAAGAGGAGAAATTAAGGTGGTCTTAGCAGCCGGCATTAGAAAAGAAATCAAAGAATATTTTGAGGAAGATACCAAAAATATTGAACTGCTTTATAGCGACAATATAGAAGATTATTTTGAAAAGTTTAACCAAAGGTTACGGACAGTTGATGTTTTATGGACCAAACCCAGCGAACTTTCTTTTTATACGGCTCTGGGAGTGCCGATTATTATTGCTCCGCCGGTTGGTTCTCAAGAGGATTTTAACAAAAAATGGCTTTTAACTCTTGGTTCAGGCACCTTGCAGGAGAATCCAAATTATACCGTTCAATGGCTTTTTGATTATTTATTTAGCGGCCGATTGGCCGAAGCGGCAATGCAGGGTTTTATGGAAGCAGAAAAATTAGGAACTTATAATATTAAAAAGATATGTCTTGGTTAATTGTCATAATTTTAGCTTATTTTCTTTTTGCGGTTGTTTCTTTGGTGGACAGGTATCTTTTAATTGGCTCGCCTAATCCAAAAATATACACTTTTTATGTTGGGGTCCTAGGAATTTTAACTTTATTGCTGGTTCCCTTTGTTGGATTTTCTGTTCCAGGAATTTATGAGATTATTTTTTGTTTATTGGTGGGTGCGGTTTATATTTTCGCTCTTTTTTTTCTTTTTCCAGCGATCTTTTATCAAAGAAGAGCCAAACTTATTAATAGAATTTTTGGCAAAGAGGTAATTTGCGTTGAACTGCAAGCAGAGCCCTGGGGTCCAAAACTTTTGTATGATTTACCGTTAGAAGAGCAGGAAAAGACAATGAATTTAGAACAGTTCCGAAAAAACATTGAGTTTGCTAAAAAAACCGGATTAAAAGAATTTTATTTATGGGGCGCTGAATGGTGGTATTGGCTTAAAGAGAAACAAAATCAGCCGGAAATCTGGCAAGAAGCAAGAAAGTTATTTGCTAAGTGAAGCCCGGCTTCCTAAGTGAAGCCGGGCTTCACTTAGTTCACTTGCTCAAAGAAAAAAGGTCAGATTCGGTGTTTTTGAATCTGACCCTTCGGAGGAGGGTGATGAAAAGCTAAAAAGGACTTAAAAGAGCTTACATATTCTATAATATCAAAAACCAAGATGCCTTGTCAAGAGCTAAGTATTATTATTCCAACATTAGACGAAGAAGAAGGTTGTCAACTATGTTATCTATAATCATCCCAACTTTAAATGAGGAAGAGGGGATTGCAAAAGTGCTTTGTTCTATTCCCAAGCAGATCAGGAGAAATTCAGAGGTGATAGTAGTAGACAGTTCTGCTGATTATACCCCTATCATCGCTCAAAATTTGGGGGCGAAAGTGCTCAGGACAAAAAAAGGTAAGGGTCGGCAGATGAGGTATGCTGTGGAGAAAAGCAAGGGTGACATATTAATATTTTTAGACGGAGACGGCACTGATCCCGCAGAATATATTCCAAAACTCTTAGAGAAATTAAAAACTGCCGACTTTGTTTTAGGTTGCAGGTCAAAGAAAATTTTTAAAAACGATTATCCAATAATGAGAGAATTTTACAGATTTTATAGAATTTTTGTTACCCCGCCATTTCGTTTGCTTAATTTCAGGGTTTCAGATCCTTTAGCAGGGTTTCGGGCAATAAGAAGAAAAGATTGGGATAGATTAAATTTAAAAAGCAATACTTTTGAAATAGAAACAGAAATGAATATTAAAGCAATAAAATTAGGTTTTGTGATAAAAGAAGTGAAGATACCTAACTTAAAGAGATGCGGCGGCGTTTTAAAGAGTAAATTTGGGACAAATCCTAAAATGTGGTTTAAAATTTCAAGATTATTTCTAAAATATTGCGGAGACGAGGCAATAAAAGCAAAAATAAAAAAAGAAATAAAAAATATATTTTTTTCTCAGAAATTCTAAATTTTATTTGAAAATGCTTAGTATCATTATTCCAACCTTAAATGAGGAGAATTATCTTCCTTTGTTGCTGGACTCAATAAAAAATCAGAATTTTTCTGGTTATGAAATAATTATAGCTGATGCCGGGTCAAGAGACAAAACCAGAGAAATTGCCAAAAATTACGGTTGTAAAATTACCGAAGGCGGTTTGCCGGCAAGGGGCAGGAACAATGGGGCCAAAATTGCCGAAGGCGATTTACTCTTATTTTTGGACGCAGATACGATATTACCAGCGGGCGCTCTTAAAAAAGCATTATTAGAATTTGAAGAAAAAAAACTTAATATTGCTTCTTTTAAGCTGGTTCCGATAAAAGGTAAATTTTCTTCTTTGTTTTTCAATATCTTTTACGATTTTCCAATTTTGTTGTTAGAGAAAATTCTAGTCCATGCTTCAATGGGAATTTTAGTAGAAAAAGAGCTTTTCCGGAAATTAAACGGTTTTGATGAAACAATTAAATTAGCCGAAGATCACGAATTAGCCAGAAGAGCGAAAAAATTAGGGAGATTTGGGCTTATCAGATCAACCAAAATTTTCGTCTCAATTAGGAGATTTAAAAAAGACGGTTGGCTGCTCACTGCTTTAAAATATTTTCTTTGCGAAATTCATATGATTTTTCTCGGCCCGGTCAGAACAGATATTTTTAATTACCGATTCGGTTCTTATTTTAAAAAAAAGAAAAAATAAGTATAATGTATTTATATGGGATTATATGATTTGCCCCAAATTAGATTTTTAAAAAGATTTAAAAATCCTTTCAAAAACCAAAAAAGGAACAGGACTTTTTGGTTAATTGTTGGAGTAATTTTTATTTCCATTATTTTTGGGTTTTTGGCCGGAACCTTATCAAGCACTATTTTTTATTTCCAAATCAGAGATTATTTGGAAAAATTAAATATTAATTTGCCTTTGATAGAATATTTTCCCCAGACGTCTCAAGAAGAGAAAATTATAAAAGTAGTGGAGGAGGTTTCGCCGGCCGTGGTTAGTATTGTTATTTCCAAAGACGTTCCAATTATTGAGGAATACTATGAAACTGATCCTTTTTTTGGTTTTTTAATACCTCAGTATCGCCAAAAAGGAACTGAGAAACAGGAAATTGGAGGGGGGAGCGGTTTTATTGTTTCTCAAGACGGAATGATTTTAACCAATAAACATGTGGTTTTGGAAGAGGGTGCGGATTATACGGTTTTTACCAATGATGGAAGAAAATTTTCAGCCAAGGTCTTAGTTAGAGATCCTTTTCAGGATTTAGCCGTTATAAAAATTGAGCAAGATAAAATAGAGTCGTTTCCAACTGTGAAATTAGGCGATTCGGATAGTTTAAAAAGCGGCCAGACCGTAATTGCTATTGGCAATGCTCTTGGAGAATTTAGAAATACGGTTTCTATTGGGGTGATTTCTGGGTTGGGCAGAAGAATTACGGCTGCAGGCGGCGATTTTGTAGAGACCCTGGAAGATGTTATTCAAACGGACGCAGCAATTAACAAAGGAAATTCTGGCGGTCCTCTTTTAAATCTAAAAGGCGAGGTAATTGGCATAAACACGGCAATGGTTATTGGAGCCCAAAGCATTGGTTTTGCTGTGCCTATCAATAAGGCCAAAAAAGCCATAGAACAAGTTAGAGAAATAGGGAAAATTGTCTATCCTTTTTTAGGGATTCGCTATATTTTGATTAACGAAAAAGTCCAAGCAGAATATAATTTATCAACAGACCACGGAGCTTTTATTATTAAAGGAGAAAGCAGAGAGTCAGCTATCTGGCCGGGTTCAGCTGCCGAGAAAGCCGGGTTAAAAGAGAAGGACATTGTTTTAGAATTTAATGGCGAAAAAATTACCGTTGATAATTCTTTGGCAAAAATCATCACTAAATACAATCCAAGAGATAATGTTAAATTAAAAGTTTTAAGAGGGGAGAAAGAATTTGAGGTTGAAGTTGTTTTGGGAGAGAAAAGCGAATAAAAATTTGACAAACTTTCTGTAATATTATAAGTTAGAGCCGTGGCTCTTTAGAAATTTAATAAGAGAAAAAAAAGAAAGTGGGGCTATTATGGATGTGATTGAAATTGAGAAAAAACTTGAAGAGTTGGTGAAATTATTTTTTGAAGAATCGTCTCAAGAAATAATAACAACCGAGGGAACACCGCAGCAAAGATTAACAGCTAATATCAAAAACTATTTAGAGAACCTGCGGGTCTATATTAAATATCAAAAGTTTGACTTTGAAGCCATCCGGAGGGAAAACGAATTTTTAAGACAATTAATAAAGGAAGCAAACCAATAAAGTTCCAAAGCCAAAATAAAGCTCCAAAGAAGAATTTTTCTTTCGGGGCTTTTTTATTTCTCCAAGGTAGAGATCGGGTCTCTACCTTGCTTGATTTTTTTAAAAATTTTTGCTAAAAAGAAATATACTATGAATGGAGCTAATTTTACCCATAAAGCCCAGGAGGCAATAATCAGGGCTCAGTCCCTTGCCCAAGAACGGGGCCAGCGTCAGATTGATGCTTTGCATTTACTTTTATCTTTGATTTTTCAAGAAGAAAGTGTTGTTTTGACATTGTTGACAAAATTGGGAGTTGATATTGAAACAATGAAAAAGAAAACAGAAAGCGCTTTAAATTCTTTTCCAACCATTGCTGCGCCTTTGACTTTTGGCCAATTTTATTTAACTCAAGATATGGCAAAGGTATTGGAAAGGGCCGGGCAAGAAGCAATGAAAATGGGAGACGAGTTTATTTCAGTAGAACATTTGTTTTTAGCTTTGCTTGATTCTCAAACCAAGGCAAAAGAGATTTTAGACAAAGTAACTCTAATGAGGCCGAATGGAGGCGGAGGAACAGGCACTTTAGAGTTTGGCAGATTAGATTATGAAACCGTTTTAAAAAACTTAGCTGAGATTCGGGGCGGGGCGCGGATTACAGACCCGGAGCCGGAATCAAAATATCAGGTTGTGGAAAAATATGCTAGAAATTTAACTACTCTGGCTCGTCAGGGTAAATTGGATCCGGTAATCGGCAGAGACAATGAGATTCGTCGGCTAATGCAGATTCTTTCAAGAAGAACAAAAAATAACCCGGTTTTAATCGGAGAAGCCGGGGTTGGCAAAACAGCGATTGTTGAAGGATTGGCCCAGCGGATTATAAAAGGGGATGTGCCGGAGTCATTAAGAGAAAAAGAAATCGTTGGCCTAGATTTAGGAGCCATAGTGGCTGGCACAAAGTATAGGGGAGAATTTGAGGACAGAATTAGGGCTTTGCTTAAAGAAATTAATCGGGCAACTGGTCGGTATATTGTTTTTATTGACGAACTTCATACTCTTGTTGGAGCCGGGGCAGCCGAGGGCGCCATGGATGCTTCAAATCTTTTAAAGCCGGCTTTGGCTAGAGGAGAGTTAAGAGCAATCGGAGCTACCACTTTGAAAGAATATCAAAAATACATTGAAAAAGATGCGGCCCTGGAAAGAAGATTCCAACCAATTTATGTTCAGGAGCCGTCTGTTGAAGATACAATAGCAATTTTAAGGGGGATTAAAGAAAAATACGAAGTTCATCATGGTTTAAGAATTGCCGATTCAGCCTTGGTAGCAGCTGCTAATTTATCTTCTCGTTATATCTCAGACAGATTTTTGCCGGATAAGGCAGTGGATTTAATGGACGAGGCAATGTCAGGTCTGAGAATGGATATTGAATCAGAACCCGTTCAATTGGATGATTGGAAGCGGGAAATCCAAAAATTAGAAATTGAAAAAGAGGCAATTAAAAAAGAAAAAGACAGTAAAAAAAGATTGACAGCCGTGAACCGAACCTTAGCTGATTTGCGGGAAAAAACTAAGGCCTTTGAAATAAAATGGAAGTCAGAAAAGGAATTAATTCAAAAAATTAAGGGTCTTAAAAAGGAAATAAATGATTTGACCTTCCAAGCCGAAATCGGTCAAAGAGAAGCTGACTTGCAGAAAGTAGCTGAAATTAAATACGGAAAAATTCCGGAACTTTTAAAAGAAGTTAGAAAGACCGAAAAAGATTTAGTTAGAATCCAAAAAAACCAGCAGATTTTAAAAGAAGAGGTTTCCGAGGAGGATATTGCCAAAGTGGTTTCTAAATGGACCGGGATTCCGGTTACCCGACTAATTGAAGAAGAAGCAAAAAAACTGGGGAAAATGGAAGAGATTATTGCTGGCAGGGTTATTGGCCAGAAAGAGGCAATTGTAGCTATTTCCAATGCTATCCGACGTTCCCGAGCCGGAATTTCAGAAGAGAACAGGCCCTTGGGTTCATTTATGTTTTTGGGCCCTACCGGAGTTGGAAAAACCGAGACCGCCAGGGCCTTGGCTGAATTTTTATTTAACGACGAAAATGCCTTGGTGCGGCTTGATATGTCAGAATATATGGAAAAACATACTGTTTCTAAAATGATAGGTTCGCCTCCGGGCTATGTCGGATATGAGGAAGGCGGTCAGTTAACAGATAAAATCAGGAGAAGGCCCTATAGCGTAATTTTACTTGATGAAGTTGAAAAAGCCCATCCAGATGTCTTCAATATTTTACTTCAGATTTTGGAAGATGGTCGTCTTACAGACGCTAAGGGAAGGGTTGTTTATTTTAAAAACTCTATTTTGATTATGACTTCAAATATTGGTTCAGAGTACATAGCTAGAATGGGTTCTTTGGGTTTTGTTGATAAAAAAGAGGACTCAGAGAAAAAGTCCTTAAAAGAAAAAGTGATGGATGTCCTTAAAGAGGACTTTCGGCCGGAATTTTTAAATAGAATTGACGAGATTATTATCTTTAATTATTTGGGCAGGTCAGAAATTAAAAAAATCGTTGAGCTTGAGTTAAAGAAGGTAATAAATAGGCTGAACAAGAAAAGAATTAAAATCAAGTTCTCAGAAAAGGCAAGAAAACTTTTAGCCGAGCAGGGTTTTGATCTCAATTTGGGAGCCAGGCCTTTAAAAAGAGTAATTCAGCGAAAAGTTCTTGATCCTTTGGCTTTAAAGATTGTCGGAGGCCAGATTCAGGAGGGAGAAGAGGTATTTGTTGATGCCGAAGATAGTAAAATTATCATCAGAACTTCATCTTTTGCCAGAGTCAGTTCGGCGCAGGCCAGGAGGTCGGAAAAGGTTCTGGTTTAAAAGGAACCGAGTTCCTTTTCGAAAAGGAACTCGGTTCCTTTTAACGGTTCCTTTTAAAAAATGTTAAAAAATATTTTAAAGATTCTTGTTATTTTTGTTATAGGGATGGCTGGCGGGATTTTTGCCAGCCAGATTCTTTGGCCTTATTATACAGAAAGGCCATTGACCCCGGTTATAGAAAAAAAAGAAATTATTATTCAAGAAAACACTGCCCTTGAGGAGGCAGTTAAAAAAGTTGAGAAGGCAGTGGTAGGCATAAAAATAAAAACAACCAAAGGGAAAATTATTACTGGCTCGGGAATAATTGTTACCATTGATGGTTTAATAATTACTCTTTCGGAACTTCTTCCCAAAGCCGGGGATTTCGCCTTTTTTATTGACGGAAAAACTGTTGTTGAGTATCAAATTTTGAAGAGGGACCAAAAAACAAACCTGGTCCTATTGAAAGTAAAAACGGAAAAGGACGATTTGCAGACCAGCGGCTTTGCTTCTCTTGAAGAAATTAAATTAGGCGAAAGGGTTTTTTTAATGGGAGTGATTTTTCCTGAGTCAGAACCTATTAAAATGGTAAACCAGGGAATTGTGAAATATCTGGCCAAGGACTATATCAGGACAAATATTTTTGAAAATAATACTTTAATCGGAAGTCCCTTGTTTAATATAAAAGGAGAATTGCTGGGATTAAATACCATTGATTCTCAGGCAAGGGTTACTGCTATTCCCATTACCCAAATCCGCCAATTCATCGGTCTTTAGTAAATATACTTATCTACTAAAAGGCCATTTTGATCAAAAAGATAAATTGTATCATGAAGAGGGTGGGCGATATCTGAGCTTATATAAAGATACCAGATATTTTTCAGGAAATCCTCGTCTTTGTTATATTTTCTAAAACAGCCCGAATAATTAAAATTGTCATTTAAATAAGAAACACACTCTGGATCAGTAGCTATTTTAAAATTATTGGAGTAATTGGGGATTTCACAGCTTGAAATCCGGAGGATAAACTCTTGGCACTCAGGATTGAAATGAGAAATTTGTTCTAGTCCCGGTTTGGGACACCAAGTATAAAAAGAGGGGTAAAAACTGTGATAGTTTGTTAGATATCCCAGACACTTATTGAGCTGGAAGTTTTTGTTTAATCCCAAGGGGTTTGAGGCGCTAATCAAATATATCGTGCCATAATTCTCAATAATAAGAGCATCTGGTTCAATGTTGGATTGATATTTTTTTATTGCTTTAGGAATTATAATTTCTCTTGGACGTCCTCTAATTCTCCAGTTGGTGATATTGATTTTTTCACCCCGGCTTAGAGAATAGCTTAAAGTAACCAAAGAAGGGGAATAATGGTCTTTATTTTTTATCCCAGAAATTCTCACTTTCCCGAAATAAGGAGAAGTGGTTTTTACTTCTGTATTTTCTTTTTCTTTATTTTCGTTTGTTTGGACTGGTATTTGGACTGGAGAAGTTGGATTTGCCGGCTTGTAAACCGAAGCTGTGCCTTTAGAAACAAGGGGATTTTCTGTTTGGGGTTTTTGGTTTTCTCTTGGCAATTTGAGAGAACCGGGAAACTCCTTGGTTAAAAACTGGTCAAGAAAAGAATAAACAGCAATTGCAAGGAGGATAATTAAAATAATGGTTATAATGGTTATAATCCGCATGGTTTATAAAAAATATACCATAAACAGACAAAAATGGCAAGTTGTTTTTATATCTTAAATTAAACAATTTGTAAAAAGGGTTGATAAAAAATCCTATTGTGCTAAAATTTTGTTTAAGTGAAGCCCGGCTTCACTTAATTCACTTAATAGAACATTAAGATCTTTAAAAATTTATTAAAAGAAAGGAGAAGAAAAAAATGGAACAAAAAACGCTACTTCGTCAGCTCTTAACCTCAGAAAAAGAATCATAAAAGCCCTAGAATTTATCTAATTCTTCAGGGCTTTTTTATTGATTAATTTCACAGGTGACTGTCACCTAAGGAGATTGACTTATGAAGCAATATTTGTTAAAAAAGAAAATTAGCTCTTTTACATCAACAAAAATCTATTAGGAGAAATAATAATGAAAAAGATAAATGAGTTTAAACAGAAAATCAGACAGTGTCCTCGTTGTCATAGGATAACATTAAAATTAGTCAAAAAAGTATGGGAAGAGAGGCCGTATAAGAAATACAAAGAACTTCGGGGTTATTATCAATGTCCCTGCGGCAACAAATGCTGCACGGTCTTTGCCAGAGAATCAATTAATTCTTTTATCTTTTAATTGAAAAGAAATAAAGGAAATCTTTGGAGAACGTGGAAAGGAATAAAAGATGAGATTTAACAAAGAAATAATTGAATTTCGCAAGAAATTTTTCACCTTAATGGACAAAGCAGACAAACTTAAAAACGGTATCCATGATATTCAAGTTGCAAAAGTTTTTGCTGTTGGTTTCTATATGTTTTCAATGCCGGAAGTCGCTGTTATTAGAGATAACTATGGTCGTGTTCTGGCGATACCAGAAGATAACAGCAACCATTTAAATTCTTTAGTGAGCCGTTGGGACATCAGAAAGGGCAAGAAATTGCAATTAATAGTAAAGGAAAATCAAATTAAACAAGTTTTCCAAAAATAGGAGCCTAACCGCTCCTTTTTTTATCGAAACTTGAAATCCCTTCAAAATTAAGCTAAAATTAAAAAATAATAATATAAATAAAAATGCCTAAATTTACCCTTTTTGAAATACTTATCATAGCGCACCTCATAATGGATTTTATTTTCCAGAGAAAATGGGAAGCGACCAGAAAAAATAAAGAAATACCGGCCCTTGGTTTTCATTGTTTTGTTTATACCATTGGCTTTGTTCCTGTATTTTGGTTTTTGAAAATTAGTTTTTACTGGCTGTTTTTGCTTTTTATTTCTCATTTTATTATTGATAATCAAAAAATTGTCCGTTGGACCTTAGAAAAATTCAAGGGATATAAACAAACCAAAACAAATCAGTCCCTCTGGACATTATTATTTCTCGGAGTTGACCAAACCCTTCATTTTATTGTTTTACTCATTATAACCGCTCTCGCCTGATGCGTGAATGTAGACGTCAGACATCTACATTGGGATTTACAAAAGAAAAAGATTTTTATAGAATAGGAGAATATTATCGTTAGTTGGTATCGGATACCAACAGATACAAACCAGTAAAAAATATGCGTAGAGAAGTATTCAAGGTAGATAATTATATTCATGTTTATAATAGAGGAAACAGGAAAGCGGAGATAGTGCGTGCCGCCACAGATAAATGGCGATTTTTACAAGCCCTTCGATTTTTTAATGATTCTCACTCTTCTCAAAATATCTTGAGGCAAGTAGTAAAGAGTCTGTCGGTATCGGATACCGACAGCACCGACAATACCGACAGATTGAGTTTTTTTGATTTTGAGAGCGTGTTTAAAACGGGATGGCCTCCGAATTGGCCAGAAAAAGATCCTTTAGTAAAAATTTTATCTTACTGTCTAATGCCAAATCATTTCCATCTCCTATTAAAAGAAATTAGAGAAGGTGGGATTAGTAAATTTATGCAGAAACTCGGCATAGGTTACACAAATTATTTCAATCTTAAATATCAAGAAGTAGGTAAGGTTTTTCAAGGGGCTTATAAAGCAAAATTAGTAAACGAAGAAATGTATTTGAAATATTTGTGTATTTATATTCAAGTAATAAATGTTTTAGAATTATTTCCGGGCGGCGTTAAAAGAGCTCTTAAGAACTTTAAGGATGCGATGAATTTTGTAGACGATTATTCTTTCTCGAGCCATCTGGATTATGCCGGATTGCGAAGATCTTTGATTATTGATAAAGATGTATTAGGCGAGCTTTTTTCCACACCCGAGGATTACAGAAAATTTGTCTATGATTCAGTAATATCAAAAAACTTTTATCAAATATTAGAAAAAAAAGATTTAAGTCTTGAGTAACTGTCTGTCGGTATCCGATACCGACAGACATTAGTAATAGTTTATAGAAAGTTTTCCACAGAAAAAGAGTTTACGGGGGCAGATACTTTTTATAGAATAGGAAAATATTTAACAGATAATTTTTAAGGTTTATCAACATTATTTATATTATCGCCTTTTCGCTTTTTTAAGCAGTATCGGAATTTAGAAATTCCGATACAATTAAATAATCAACCAAGAGATTAATGAAAGAGTATGACAAAGGAAGATTCTTTGGAAAAATCAAAATTCAAAGGAATCGGGCAACTTTTAATAGAGGACTGGAAGATTTATTGTTCTAATATTAAAACTTTATTAGGGATAATGGCATTACCGGTTGGATTTTCATTATTGCTTGCCTTAATTTCCATCTTTCCTATTAAAACACTCGGACTTGGATATTGGATTTATGTAACACTTTTTTTGATTTCTTTTTTTCTCAATCTATTAGTTATACCAGTTTTGCTTTATAACCTCAAAGAGAATACCGGCTTTCGGGAATCTTATCAAAGGGGATTAAAAATATTCAAATCCTATCTCTGGGTTTACTTTTTGGTTTTTATAATTACTGCTGCCGGCTTTCTCTTTTTCATTATTCCCGGAATTTTGTTTTCAATTTGGTTTAGTCTTACTTCTTATGTCTTAATTTTTGAAGAAAAAAAGGGGATAAACGCCCTGAAAAGAAGTAAAGAGTTGATTAGCGATAGATGGTGGGGTATATTTGGGAGATTTTTGATATTTGTTTTAATTATCATTATCATTACTATTGTAATTTTGGTTTCTATTTCCTTTTCAATTAGAGGTTTAATGAGCGGGGGAGAAATTGACTCAATAAATAATATTATAGTAGACCTTCTAAAGTTATTTATTATTCCCGTTTTTCTAATTTATGGATCCTTGATTTATAAAAATTTAGCCGAAATTAAAAAAGAAACTTTTCCTAAAAAACCATTTCAAAAAAGAAAACATATTTTATTAAGGATTTTAGGACTTTTGATTTTTGCCATAATATTTGTTTTTGCATTTTTAAACATTTTTTTAGGTAAAGATGATCGTTCCTCTGATGATAGCGATTTATGGCTTCCGAAAATACAAATTCAAAAAGAAGAAAATGCTTATTATCAGCTTAATAAACTTCAAGAAGAAATATATTGGCCAGAGGAAAAAGTAGAGCTTATTGACGATATACTTCAAGGGGAAAAATGGGATGTTGGTTTTGTGGAAGAGCTTTTAAAAAACAACGAAGAAAATTTTGATTATTTCGAGAAAGCTCTTGCCTATCCCAAATTCCAATTACCTGAACTCCAAGACTTAGAAACCGTACCATTTAATATTGCCGTACCCTCTTTTTACAAATATAGACAACTCGCCAAATTAAAGGCAATCAGGTCTTTATATCTTTTTAATCAAGATCAACAAAAAAAAGCTTTTGAAGAAGCAATTAAAATTATAAAATTTGGCAATCTTATAGAGGATTCTCCAAGGCCTATTTTAATTCAATATCTCGTAGGAATAATTATAAAAGAGATAGGTTTAAAAACTTTAAGGGGAATGATACAAAATACCACTTTATCTCCAAATGTATTAAAGAATTATTTAGAAGATTTGAATAATTATAAAACAAATAAGGAAGGATTAGTGACTATTCTGAAAGCAGAGTATATGACCCTTACAAAGCCGCTCGATAATTTTGCTAAAAGCAACCTTTATTTATTGGAAGAGCTGATGGGGAAAGTTCCTTTTCATGTAAAATTGATGATTAAATTAAAATTTTATTTCAAACCAAACCAGACCAAAGAACTATTTGCCGAACATTATAGAAACGAAATCACCAACCTTAATAAGAATTATTATAATGAGATAGAGGAATATATAATCTTGCCCTTAATTCCTTATTCTTTAGGGCGAAGATTGTTGACAGAGAATCTTATAGGAAAAATACTTTATGATGTTACAGTGGTAAATATTGTTCCGGCTATTTTTGAAAAAAAATGCCAAAGTGATTTTTCTTTAATTGGCACCCAGCTTTTAATGGTAATAAAATCCTATCAAATTGAAAATGGTAAAATACCTACTTCTTTAGATGAGCTTGTGCCGGAATATATTTTGGAAATACCAGAGGATCCTTTTGATGGGAAACCAATTAGATTTTCCCCTGAGAAGAAATTAATTTATTCTGTAGGTTCAGATTTAAAAGATTTCGGGGGTAGCGAGGGCGAAGATTGGACAAAAATGGAAGATCCTACTTTTGAGATTAAATTTTAAAAATTAAAAAACTAACAATGTTTTTAGATAAGTAGAATAATAAAAAATAAAACCATGAATAAAAAAATTATCATTTTCGCAGTTATTATTTTAATCCTCATTATCGGAGGAATTTTCTGGTGGGCGAGTAAAGAAACCGAAATGTATGCGCCTCCTGAAGATTATATTATTAAAGAAACGTCTGAAGGAAAATTTATAGAAAATAAAAAAGATGGGTTGAAAGCCAGAGTACCAAATGGATGGGGGGCATGGAAGGCCAATGATATTACGGAAGCCTCAGGAGAAATTATAAGGATTTTTAGCCCGGACTTTAGGCCCGAGTTATCACCTCCGGAAGGAGGCCAAATAGAAATCTCTATAGCACGAAATAGTGAGTCATTATTATGGAACGCTGATTTAGTTAGAGAATATATAGCTGGATGTCAGCAATATCCTGAAGAAATGAAAAATTTTGGCGGTGAACATTATGAAACTATAGAAATAGCCGGTCACCAAGCCCTGAAAAAAATCGATCTTATCGAATCAGACAAACTAACGGCAATAGGAATCCAAAATTATATTTCTATTAGAATCCCAATTGATAACAAAGTATATTTCTTTGATACCCTTTTTGACTCTCAGAATCCAGAAAGATATATTGAAGAATTTAATGAATTTTTAAAAACAGTTTCAATTACCAAATAGTTCTTTAAATAGCTGAATAGCTCTTTTTGGATAGTTTTTTTAAAAATAAATAGACAATTTAATAAGGATTGATGTTAAGTTTTTATTTTGTGAATATTTTACAAATCCTATGAAGAGGTATTTTTTATATATATTTCTATTAATTTTTATAATGGGATTTTTGGTTTGGCCAAAAATTGGATTGGCCTGGTTTGGTGATTCTCAATTAAAGCTATCTATTCAGGAAATAGAAGGATTTTTAGCAAGATTTCAGAAAGATTTAGTAAATGATTATTTACAAACCTTTGACTATAGAGATTCTCAAGAGCAAGCGGCTATATCAAGTCTTATAATTCCTTTAAAATATCAAAGATTGAAAAATATAGTTAAAGATGTTTCTAAGAGAACAATAAAAATGGCTCTTAAAGTAGCCAAATTGTACATTCTTTTTTCAGATATTGAAACAGATACTATAAAAGTTCTTATTGAAGAGGCTGAGAAAAAATCGGTTGAGGAAGCTAAAGAGATGTTAACAGAATGGTTGAACGAAAACAAGATAAAAATAGGAGGAGGAGAACTTAAAACATCGCTTGTTTTAAATTCCGACCCTTTAACTTATCAAGACCTTTGTTTCCCTTTTTGGATAGAATATCGACCCTTGGGTGAAAATTATGGAGAAGTTGCTGCCGAAATTTATTCTCTCCAAGTTATTAAAAAAAATGAAGAAATACAACCTTTTACAGTAAAGATTACCGGGACTATAAAAAAAGTATGGGTGGGGCTTGGTTTTTACTATGAGTGGATAGAGGGGCCGGATATAGATGTGGTTTTTGATGAGCCGGTGCCGGATTTTGAATTTAAAGAACCTGGATTTTTTGATAAATTAAAGTCATATTTAGACAAAACAAAAAAGGCCTTTGAGAATTTACTGGATTTAATAGGTATATTCTCTTCCAAATTAGATATTTTTCAGGCAACAATTGGTCCTAGTCCTACCCCTGTCCCACCTGACCTATCAAACGAGCCACAAGACGAGGAGCAAGAAGAGGTTATAAATCCAGAAATTATTGAGGAAATAGGGGAAAAAATAGAAGAAGTAGAAGAAAAAATAGAAAGCGTTATGGGTGAGACCGGGACTAGCACAGGGACTAGCACAGTTTTGTCGATTGAACAAGCTCAGGAGATTCTTGATGATATTAGCGAAAGGATTGATATATTGAGTCAAAAAGTGGCTGAATTGGTTGGTGAACCAGAAGGGATTGGAGGGCCAATTGAGCCAATTGAGCCAATTGAGCCAATTGAGCCAATTGAAGAATTAGAAGAGGAGGAAACAGAAGAAGAATTAATAGAAGAGGAAGAATTAGAAGATGAAAAAACAGCTATTTGTTTTGTAGAAATCAACACTGCCTCTAAAGAGGAGCTGCAAAAAATAATTGGTGTTGGACCAGCGAAAGCCCAACTGATAATAGAGGCAAGACCTTTTTCTTCTATTGATGATTTGCTAAGGGTAAAAGGAATTGGTGAAATAACTTTGCAAAAAATAATAGAACAAAGTTGCGCTTATGTTGGACACTATACTGGCGGAGGAGGAGGCGGAGGCGGCGCGCCGACACCATCTCAGCCATCGCCAACCTACTCAAAAATTTTGATTTCCGAGCTTCAAATTTCTCCGCTAATCGAAAGATTTGTTGAACTTTATAATCCAAATAATCAAACAATTGATTTGACTAGTTGGTATATTCAAAGAAAAATCCAGACAAGTAATTCTTGGGATTCTTTTATTTCATCAACCAAATTTGAAGGAAAAACTATCCAGTCGTATGGACATTTCCTCATTGCCAGATTAGCCGAGAATGCTGATATTGTTTTTGATTTGACCCTAACTGAGAACAACACATTAGTATTAAAAAACCCCAACCGAGAAATCATTGATAAAGTTGGCTGGGGCGAAGCTCAAGATTATGAAACTGCTCCTACTTTGAATCCCGAAGCAGGTCAAAGTATTGGTAGAAAATGGATTGATGGAGCATACCAAGATAACGATAATAATCAAGACGATTTTGAAATTCAGACACCGAGTCCAAGAGCAAAAAACAGCCAGCCCTTTCTGGCTCAGCCGATTTTAGAAGTTTTTCCAGAAAGTTTAGGATTCAGCATTATAGAATCTGCTACTTCTTCTCAGAGCCAAACATTTATTATTACTAATAGCGGTGATGGGAGTTTGGAATGGAATAGTATTATTGAATATACCTCGCCTTCTGATGCAAATTGGTTGAAAATAGAACCGGATTCTGGCACAGCGCCTTCTGAAGTTTCAGTTTCTTTAAGTCAAGATGTTTTTAGCTTGGGCAAAGGGGATTATAAAGCAGAGATCGTTATTAGTGCTGAAGGAGCTGGAGGAAGTCCCAAGAAGATGGGGGTGAAGTTGGAGGTTAAAGCTAAGTCAGAACCAGAACCAGAACTATTTACTTGTCCTGAACCACAGCCCGGAATAGGAACTTATACCGGCTGTTTTACTATCCGGAGTGCTATACATCCGGATCTTTATGCTATTTTTTGGTTTACAGACGAAGCCAATTCCCACGGATTTTCTTTGGTTGGTGATAATCCATTACGTGTTGATTGGGAGGGGCAGGTTTCAGTTGGCGGGAAAGTTGAAGGCATTACACAGGTTTATTATCAGCTTAATTGCGACAGCAATTTCAAAAATTGTGCGGCAGAGGGTGCTTATGACCCATCTTATTTTAATGCTGTTTTTCATAATGCTGGTTCACATCAAAACCCCGTTTGGATTTTATCTACCGAAGTTTATTCAGAAATAAATACAACGAGAAAGATTGTAGACTGGAACGGAAATCCTGTTTGGGAACAAGGAGAAACCCCGACCATTGCGAGAATAACCCCACCTCAACTCCTTCCTTATTATTGGGAAGGACATAGATTTGAAGAAGCATTTGCGATTTCTCATATTGGAACTGATACAGTAATTGTATATTGTGAAGATAATGATTTTTTAATAGTAGAAGTTGA
>Ga0210051_1000297_pt1 | contig 43483 bp, 37 predicted proteins | sample CryGey092014_all_FD_185464 | JGI IMG/M metagenome (GOLD analysis project Ga0210051, IMG submission 185464) | Groundwater microbial communities from aquifer - Crystal Geyser CG23_combo_of_CG06-09_8/20/14_all (SPAdes) (version 2) | ecosystem: Environmental > Aquatic > Deep subsurface > Groundwater...
CTCCCACAGGGTTTCCTTCGGCGTCGCCATCCTCACCCCTCCGTGTCCGTCTGCGCATCAACGCCGGACTTGTTGCTCGCTTGCCTTCTCATACCTCCGCGGCCGACGCCAAACGCCGGAGGCCGCCTTCTTGCCATTCGAGCAGTCATGAACAAGCTCCGGGTGGTTTGCCGAACAGCGGAAGTTGCTTGCTGGTCCTGGCGGGTTTGGACTCCCGCTTGCCGCTGCCCGAGCCTCTGCCGCCTTTGGTCTGAATCCCCTTCGCGTTCTTGGTCCGGCTCGTGGATGGCCGGATGGTTGCCGCGCCGTTGTCGCCCGGGAGCTTCGCCGCGTCGTCGCGGGGCTTCGGAGCCGGTCGGTCCACCCTCTCGATGAAGTCCGTCTGATCGCCCTGGCGATGGACCTGTAGGCGCTCGCTGCGACGCAGGGCGGTCAGGTCGGTGCGCACGTCGAACGGAAAGACGGCCGGGTGGCTCACGAGCTGGTTGAGGGGCATGCCGCATTGCGCCGCGATCAGGAGCCCCTCGACAAGCAGCCCTCCAAGGGTGGATGGCACCGCGATCCTCTTCGACGGCGCAAGGTAGACGCCGACCTTCCCACCCTCGCGCAGCGCTCCCCACTGGACCATCGAGCGCACAAGCCGTTGTGTGGCGCGTCGCAGGGTCGACCTGTCGCCCCAGGTGTCGACCAGCCGGCGTGTGAGCTGAGACAGCGCCACCTCACCGTTGAGGCCCAGGCTCTTGCCGACCAGACCGGCAACGTCGACGAAGAACGGATGGGAGGCAGAGAGCATCGCCCAATGGATCGCGAGGCGTTCGTCCGCCGACGCCTGAACGAGAGCCTTCACGGCGGCTTCGCGCAAGGCCAGGGCGGCAGCAGGTGGCGTCAGCCACACCCGAGCGAGCACGGTGAGGGTCTTGCCTCTTGCCGTCTGGGCCGTTGCGCCGGCCACGACTCCCTCGAGTAGGTTCCAGACGTACTCCCTGGCAGCCTTCGGGGAGTCCCCGGCCGCGAGCCGACCGGCAACGGCATCCAGCCACTCGAGCTTGACCGGCCTGTCCATGCCTATCGTTCGCTGCTCGCCGGCCGTCATGTCGTCCTCACGATCTGCACGAACGGCACGATGACTTCCTCGATGCACGCGCCGCCGTGGGCTACCGTTCGCTTGCCCTCTGTAATGAAGGCGCGACGATCGGGCGCGAGCAACGGCAAGTAGTCCTGTGGCAAACCGACGTTCTGCCAGGGGATGGTCCCTGGATACTGCTGAGCGACGGAGCTGCGGGTCAGCTCGTCGCGAAACACATGGACGCGCTCCCCGCGCTGCTCGGCGGTCGCGCCGACGTTTGGCTTCCCAAGCCCATGGCCTTCGACGTTGCCGTGGTCCGCGGTCAGCGACACGTCAAAGCCGCCATCGACGAGCAGCTCGATGAGCTTCGAGAGAGCACCCCGCTGGGCCCAGTGCCGGACGCTCGCGTGCAACCCGTCAGTGCCGGTCACGACACCATGCAGCATCTGGTCGATGGTGCCTACCACGACTGCGAGGACGCGGCATCTCGGCTGTTCTGCCTGCTCCCGCACACGCTCGAGGTAGGCGTCGTCCTCCTCCTGGGACTTCTGGCAAAGGTACGCCACCTCTGTCTTCTTGAGCCCCTGGTCCTCCCAGAAGCGGGTCCAGTGCTGCTCCTCTTTGCTGGTGGTCGCTATGCTCGGAGCGAAGAAGAACGGCGGGTCGCCTGCGAAAATCGACTGACGAGAAACCGAGGTCAGGGTCGGCACCCACGCGAACAGTGCACCCTCGTCGGTCGACCAGCGGTGGCTGGGAGTTTCCTGACGGAGAGCGGCCCACTGGTCGAGAGAGAGCCCGTCCACTACCACTAGCGCGCGCTTCACGGAGGTCGCAGACGAAAGCCCATGAGCGAGGAACCGCGGAACATGGTGCACCATCACGGGGCGAGGCCAGGGCGCCAGAGACGATAGGGCGGCGTAGTGAACGCGAAGCCACCCATCAAACGCCGCCTCGAGGCGGCCGTGCAGCAGGTCGAAGGCGTCGCGAACAGGCTCCGGAAGCGCCGACGCGAGCGACCACCGCAACGCCAGGGCCTCCCCGAAGCGCTGCGCCACCTGAAGCCACTGCTGGTGGTCGGCCGAGTCGTTGGGGAACTCGGAGGACAGGCGATCGACCAGCTTGGACACGCGCCCGATCTTGTCGGTCGTGTCGTCACCGCCAACGCCGACCGCGTACCAGGCACCCTTCACGCTGGCCTTGGAGACCGTACCCGTCGGCACGAGGAGTCCCTCGACGAACAGATTGTCGATGTAGACCCTCACGTCGTCGTGCTCGAAGGGCAGGTCGGTGGGCCCAGCGTGTCGAAGGCCGTAGGGCTCCTCGGGTTCGGCGCCCTTGTTCGCTTCCGCCGAGAGCTTCCGCTTCACGAAGATGGGCCATCGTTCCTGGAGGAAAGCCAAGAAGCACGAACGGCTCGGTACGATCTGATCGAGCGGCCACGCGTTCCACCGCCCGCTGGTCCGTAGCAGTCGCAGCAGATGTTCGTCGAGAGACGGCGGGAACACGCGACCGCTGTAGTGGCGCCGCAGCAGCACGCGAAGCAGGTCGGAAGGCGTCTTGATGAGTTCCGGTGCAACCTCGTAGACCTGACGCAGGATGAAGTCCCTGGTCGCGTTGACACCGAGCTGCTCGGGCTGGTGAGCCTGTTGGGCCTCGAACACGGCATCGAGATCGTGCCGGTCGAGCTCGGCTACGACGTGTGGCTGGAGGTTCGGAAACAGCTCGGCCAGGCTGAACGAGAGCAGTCGCAAATCCCGGCGGGCCTCTTGGAGAAGGTCGAACGGAAGCCAATCCAGCTCGGCTCGTGGGGCGCGGAGTACGACAACCAGGTTCGTCGAGTCTCCCGCATCCCAGACACGACGGAACCGCTGTTCGTAGGCGTACCGGAACGCGGCGTGGTCGTCGATGCTGATGACCTCGAAGCCCCGGAGATGTATCCCCTCGATGATCCCCGCCTCGGTGAGGAGCTGGTCTGGGTCGGCGACAATCGTGAGCCGCGCGACCGCCGCAATCTCGGGCGTGAAGTGCGCCAGAAGTGGGTCGCGCCAGGAGGTCATGCCAGGTGCTCCTGCGGTGCGATGCGGACGAGCACGATGGCGGTGAGCTCAGGCAGCGCAGCCTCTCGGGCTGCTAGCTCCGCAGACCACTCCTGTTCCTCGGCAGCAAGCCGCGCGAGGCGGTGTGCCCTCACATGTGGAAGTCCCAGGCGCTCAATCGTCCGCTTCCGACCCGCGAAAGCGTGAGTACCCTTCTTGCGCTCTCGACGTGTGCTCTCCCGATGGGCCGATAGCAGCTCATCGAAAACGACCGCCCCGTGGCTCTCTGCGGCCTTGTGGGAGGTCTCGTAGGTACCGGTGGCGGCGGCGACATCGCTGAGACTGCCCTCCACCTGCCGCACACCGTCTTCGAGGGCGATCAGCCGATCCCAGACCGTGCGCGCCGTCGGGCCGAGGACCCGGCCGTCGTCGCTCAGGAACAGGGCCATCGCGCGCTGCCGGCGGCTGTTTGTGGTCTGAAGACTGATGCGCCACAGCGACCAGACGCCGGACACCTTGTCGGAGACCCCGGAGATGCACGCCACGGGAACCGGCTGGCCGGGGGCGAACACCGGAAGTTGGCTGATGAGCCCCCGGATGCGCTCGTCCTCGAGCGATAGGAGTTGCGCTCCTGGAAGCTCCGCGTCGTCACGGGTGAAGACCGCGCCCTTCACCTCGTGGCCATCCGGCCAGCGAAGATCGTAGCCCACTTCGGCCCGCTCGATGCGGGCACCAGCGGCGCCCTGCGCACGCAGGTGGGCTACGGTCATGCGCTCGGTCCAGAAGGGCATCTGGTGGCTGGCGACCTTCTGGGCGAAGGCTGGGTCGAGTCGTGGGGTTGGCGAAAGCAGCTTGGCCCCGGTCCGGGCCTCCTCTGCCTTGCGCCGGATCTCCTCGGCGAGCGCGGCCGCCTTCTTCTCTGCGTCCCTGGGCGACAACACCGCCTGTACGAAAAGCTCCTCGAAAGGGATGCCACCCTCCTCGGAGTCGAGAACGTCGGCGAGCTTGTCGACGCCGAATTCCTCCAGGATGCGCTGGAGTTTCTCCTCAAGCACATCTCGGACGCGGCGCTCGACCGTGTCGTCGAGCGCAAAGTTCAGCGCACGGACGATGAACTTCTGGCCGATGCGGTCGACGCGCCCGATGCGCTGCTCGATCTTCATCGGGTTCCACGGCAGGTCGTAGTTCACGACCACGTGGCAGAATTGAAGATTCAGGCCCTCGCCGCCGGCGTCGGTCGACACGAGCACTTGAGCGTCGGCCGCGAAACGCCGCTGCACCTCGCGGCGCTCGTCGAGGTTGAGCGAACCATTCAGGCAGGCCACGGTGAAGCCGCGCTGGCCCAGGAAGTCCGCCAGCATCGCCTGAGTGGGGATGAACTCGGTGAAGACGAGCACCTTGAGTTGTGGATCGTTGTCCTCTCGCTGAAGCCGCTGGATCGCCTCCAGCAGAGCCAGCGCCTTGACGTCGGGGCCACGCGCCTCGCAGCGACGGGCGGCGGACAGCAGCAGCTCGACCTCCTTGCGTTCGTCCTTGAGCCCCTTGAGCCTCGCCTTGAGCACCGTGTCGAGCTGATCCTGTGCGTCGAGGGCCGACCACTCCTCGGCGATGTCCTCGGGGAACAGGGAAAGCTGGCCCGCGGGAAGCTCGAGCACCTCGAGGCGTCGCTCCAGCGCCGTGCGGCTCGCCGCCGTGCTCGACGTGATGAGCCGCTGCATCAGAATCATCAGGAAGCCGACGGCGGTCTGTTTCTCCCGCATCGCGCGGTTGTAGCCGTCGCGGACGTACTCGGTGACGGCATCGTAGAGCGCCCGCTGCTCCTGGTGCGCAGGTCCCCAGGCCACTGCTGTGAGCTGAGTATGGCGCGGCTTGAAGAGGGGATTCCCCTGGGCATCGATCGCGCGTCGCTTCTCGGTGCGGATGACGTAAGGAGCAACCAGCTCCCGCGTCACCGCGTCCCCGGCCGGCAGAGCGTCGGCGTCGATGAAGCCGATGATCCTGCGGAAGGAGTCGGACTTTCCCTGATGCGGGGTCGCCGTCAACAGGAGCAGATACGGAGCAGCCTGGGCGAGGGTCTCGCCCAGCTTGAACCTGGCCACCTGCTCGGTGCTGCCACCGAGCCGATGGGCCTCGTCGATCACGATGAGGTCCCAGCCCGCCGACACGAGGTCTTCGAATCGTTCACGGTTGTACCGGGCGAGCTGTTCGCGGGTCCATCCTCGCCGAGCCTCGAGAGGCTTCACCGAGTCCAGGGGGCAGACCACCTGGTCGTGCATACGCCAGAGGTTCTCGGCGTCATCGAGCCCGGCTACCTGACGGAGCGCGGCCAGGTTGCTCGGGATGATCAACCGGAAGTTCTCGTTGAAGTGGGTCTTCATCTCGCTGACCCACTGGGTCACGAGCCCGGTGGGGGCCACCACGAGAATCCGGCGCGCGAGACCGCGGATCTTGAGCTCGCGAAGGATGAGTCCGGCCTCGATGGTCTTGCCCAGCCCAACCTCGTCGGCGAGCAGGTAGCGGATGCGGTCGCCGGACATCGCTCTCTGTAGGGCGTGGAGTTGGTGAGGCAGCGGCATGACGCTGCCCTCCAGAGGCGCGACCAGAGCATCGCGTTCGAGTGCGTCGGCGATCCGGGCGGCAGCGCTGGTGAAGCAGAGCCGGTCGAGGAGCCCAGACTCAATCGTCTTCAGCGGCGCCAGGCGGCCCTGAAGCGTTCGAACCGTAGACCCGCGGCGTGGCAGCCAGACCAAACACGTGGCCTGGTTCCAGAGGACCTCCGTGTCGACCACCCGGCAGGGCTCATCATGGTCCAGGCTCCAAAGCCAGTCTCCCGGCTGCATCATCGCCTCTCAGTCGTCCCGCGGCTGCTCATCCGCTGCAGCGGCCCAGATCGTGAGTAGAAGCTCGGCATCATCAATCAGCCGATACACCGGCAGGCGCCCGCAGAGCTTCCGGCTCTCCTCCAGGATGATCGGGACGCCATCCCCTCGCTTCTCCATGAGGAAGCGCCGTCCCGGCGCGCCGGCCGGATCGTCGACGGGGCACTTCGCCAGGAGTGTCGTGATCAGCTCGTTTCGCGTCGACTGGCGGAGCGCGAGGCTGTCGATGGTGACCGTGTTGGGAAGTGGACCGGGTGAGTAAAGCTCCAGTCGATCATCGAACATGAAGAGTCGGATTTTCGATCCGTGAATCGAGTAGTCGCGATGGGCGAGGGCATTCACGACTGCCTCGAAGACCGCGCGCAGACTGAACTGGGGCAATTCCGTGCGCGCCGGATCCTTCCGAGCCGCCACGGCCATGTTCCTGCGTACGAAGGCCAGGGCCGTCCGAAGTTGCTCGTCGAGCGGTCCGGTGAGCTCCCGTGCGTCGGTCTGGTAATTCGAGTCCTGCCGTGTACCCCTGTACCTCACGGCCTGGATGAAGGCTCCGGGAAGCCACTGCTCGGGGCTCCGGGAACACATGAGAACGCCAGCCACACTGGCACGCACCTGCCCCGCGTCGTCTTTGGTGAGCAGGCTCGACTTCTGGAGACGCGCGACCGGCTCCCCTGAAAACGAAGAGAGAAACCGGCGCCAGAGCGGCTCGTCGAGATCCGCGAGCCCGGATTCAGGAACCACCTGCTCGTCGAAGCGAAGGAGCCGTGCCTGGCTGCGCTGCTGGCCAAGGCGCAGCAGCAGGTCGGTCGGTAGCTGCCGTGTAGAGCTTCCCTGGCGGTGAAAGTATCCGCCCGGACTCTGGTGGATAAACAAGCTCCGGGGGATCTCGACCTTCAGGATGGGTCGCAACGTGCCGGTGCTATCGGACAGCTCCATCCGCAGCGTTCGGAACACCACGGGGGGCTTGATGCTGTCCTGACAGATCTCGAAGATGAAGCGCTCGACCTCTTCGAGACGTTCGAGTGGAAGGCCAAGGATCTCCTTCGTCTTGTCGTCGACCCCCAACACGAGCACCCCTTCGGCCGTGTTCGCCATCCCGCAGATCGTGTCGGCCAGCTCGTCGCGTCGCGGGCCGTCGACTCGAGAGCCTTTGAAATACACCGCTTTGGTCTCGAGCGACGTATCTTCGCCGAGACGAATCTTCCGCAGCAGTTCCTCGGGGCTGTCATACATGGCGGGCCTCCAGGGCAATACGTCTATAGCGCTGGTCGAACGCTTCGCGCCCACCTTCCATCACGGTGCAGATCGTCTCCCGCACCTTTCTCTCCTGCAGGCTGCCGGCGCACTCCTGCTGCGTCTCACCGTTGCGGGCGACGAGAGCGACCACCAATTCCGCGTCACCGTTGACCACGATGTTGGCATTGTGGGTGACCACAAGGAGCTGCCGCCGCTGCTTGACGTCCCGAATCTGCGTGACGATTAGGTTGTAGATGAGGTGGTTGTCGAGATCGTCCTCCGGCTGATCGAGGATGAGGGGCTCTTCCCCGTAGGAGAGCAGGAAGGCGAGCAGCGCGGCCGTCTTCTGGCCCGGCGAGCCTTCCTGGATGGAGCGGAAGCTCCGGCCATCACTCGAGGTGCTGTACTGCACGTCGAGCGAGTCCTCGGGGAACCAGAGGTCCAGCCGGTCGAGCGCCTCGGGGGGAAGCTTGCTCAGGTGGGCAGCGAGCTTCTGACGCCCGACCGCGGAGTCCGGCTGGCCCAGTGCGAGCGTGCCGACTTCGCGCCTGATCGCCTCGAGCGCCTTCTCTATCGCCGCCGGCTCGCGACCGCTCGCGTAGAGCGGTCCGAGCAGCCCGTCGCCGTCTGCGGCGCCGATTTCCTTCTCGAAGCCCTTTTCGAGTTGGAGGAGCCGGCGGAACTCAGCCTCGATGGTCTCCGTCGCTCCATAGGGAAGGACCCGGATCATCACATACTGATTGCCCATCAGCACCGTCTTGATGAACTCGTCGCGGGCCCCTGTCAGCTCTCGACGCAGCGCGAGCAGACGACCGAGGCTCGCGTCCGCCTGCGCCCGGATCGCGACGACTTGCTGCTGCCGGGCAACCAGGTCCTTCAGGCGCTGCTCGATGGTCTGTCGGCGGTGGACGAACTCCCCGAATGCAGCCGGGTCACCGGCCCCTTCAGCGGCCAGCCGTTTCTTCAGCTCCTCGTAGCTCCGAGAGGCAGCGTCCACGGCCAGTTTCCAGGCGGAGCCATCGCGGTCCAGTTTCCAACGGGCAATGACCTCGTCTGTCCTTCTTGCCAGCTCGGCCAGGGCAAGGCGAATCGCATCGAGGCTCTGGTGAGCAGCTTGCGCACGCTCGTGCAGCATCGCGTCCTGCGGTGAGCCCAGATCGAGCGCGGAGGCGTCGAGCGGATCCGGGAAGAGCTCCCCCGCGAGCTGGCGAATGCGCTCGCCAGAGTCGGCCCACGACGTGCCCCAGGCTTCGACCGCATGCTGCTGTCGCTGTCGTTTCTGAAAGCCGTTTAAGACCTCGGCGTGCCCTGCACTCTCGAAGACCGCCAGCTTGCGCGTTACGTCGTCCAGTTCACCGCGGAGGCGGGGCTCCTCTGACAGCCCCGCGTCGATCTCCCGCGCCTTCGCCCGCAGGGAGAGGAACCGGGTCTCCTCCTCCTTCCACCGCTCTTCCCAGGCGTGACGACCGACCTTCGGTGCATCATCCACGATCCGCAGCAGGGCCAACGGGGCCTTGGCGAGCTGGAAGATCTGCTTCTGGCTGTAGATGCGGACCGGAAAGCGCTGCTGGAGGTCTCCCTCGACGCGCGCCCACGTCCCGTCAGCGCGCTCCTCCTGGATGGGGTCCACCTCGCCGCTCGGGGTCCACTGGAGCCGAAAGCGCGCGTGGTCCTTGCGGTAGGTGACCATGAACCGCGTGTCCTTGGTCAGCACGCCGTCATCGTCGCGGTTCGCGTACACCGTCCGGTACTTCAGGAGATCTGCCTTAAGCGCTTCGGGGATCTCGGCCTCCCGGCGCATGGCGATGCGCAAGAACTCAACGAGGGTGGATTTGCCGGTCCCGCGACCGCCGATGAGCGCATTGAGCCACGGGTTGAGCTGCACGGTGAACGACTGCGCGCGACCCATGTAGCGCGCCTGCGTGATCTCGATCGACTCGAGCACCAGCGACGCGTGTCGGTTCGGGTCGTCGGCATTCAGATCGGAGCGCTGCGCGGAGAGGGGCCCATCGAGCAGCGCGAGCCGCAGCCCGTCGAGACTCGGCGTTCCCATTTTGATCCAGGTGAAGTGGCTGCCCGGGCTGCGAGTACCGCTCGGGTGGTGAGAATCCGAGCCCAGCACTTCAGTCCACGCGAGCTTGCGGTCGAGGTAGAGCTGCGGTTTCGGTCGGGTCGGATCGACGACCTCCATGGCGAAGATCGACGTGCAGGCGAGCACCTGTTCGAGCGTGGTCCCGGAGATCGCCGTGAAGACCCCGCTCGGCCCATCGACATGCGCGGGGATTGCAAGGCCCCCGGCTCCGTCGATGGCCTGCACCACCTCGACCAGCGACTTGTTGGTCACCGCATCGCTGCCGCCCTTCGTGCCCGCAAATCCCACCGCGCCGAGCAGCGAATCGAGGTCCGAGGTGTTTGTCTCCGGGCTCAAGAGCGCGAGGACGTGAACCCCGCCATGGACCGAAATCTCCAGGCCCGGAAACAGGGTGAGCGGCCGAAAACCGTTGGGTCGGTCCGCCTCGAGCTGCTTCAACGCAGCCTTGAGCGGGTCGATCCAAGCGCCGCTGTTGTGGTCCGTGACGGCAACGCAGTCTACGCCGCCGCGCATGTGATCCAGGAGCCATTCTCGCGGTTTCAACAGCGCTTGCTCGGGCCCCTTGCCGTAGTCGTCGGAGGCGGGGGTATGCGTGTGGAAGTCGAACTTCCACCACCGAGCGCCGTTCCAGTTCCAGGGCGGGGCATTCATGTTTCTTCTCCTAGCCGCATGCTCGCAACGTCGTAGTACATGAGGAGCTTCTCGTCCTCTTGCAGAACAGCCTCCGGGAGCTTCGCTGCGACTCTCACGATGGTCTTGTAGTCGCCGGAATCGTAGGCAGCCTTGAACCCGGCTCGAATGGCCTCGGTGCGGAACTGCTTCAGCTTGCGGCTCGTAGAGGCCTTGTAGTCCTCGAACTCCTTGAGCAGGGTGCGCAGCCGCAGCTTCTCGAGGTCACCTTCCTTCGACGGGTCTGGAACGTACCAGCGATCCTCGGCCTTCGCCCGAAGGGTGGGGTCGTCCTTGCTGAGGTTGCGCAGATCCTTGAAGTTGGTGCTGAGGTAGCTGTGGATCTGGCTTGGGACGGGACCGTGCCCATCGTAGCGGAGGAAGTTGAGCGCCAGGATCTCCTTCAGCTCTATGGTCTTCTCGTGCTTGGCCCAAGTCTGTAGCTGGTGCATAAGCTGCGGCTGCAGCTCCTGGAAGGTCTGGGGCTTGCTCTGGAGCTGCTGGCGCACCCACCGCGTTGCGCTGGCCTCGTCGCTGACGAAGAGGTTGAGCTGGCGCAACTCGTCGACGCTCGTTCGCTTCCGGTCATACTCCGCGACCTGGTCGGAGAGGAAGTACATCCCGTCGCGGTCGGGGTATCGCTGCATGAGCCCAGCCAGGAACTCGCCCGTGGACAGAGGGATGGCGAGCGAGCGCTGAACATGAAAGGCGACCACGCGGTCGTGGAGCATCTGCGGCGTGCGCTCAACGATGACCTCGGCCTGACCGTTCTTGCCTACAAACACCGGGACATGGCGCAGGTGCTCGGCAACAAAAGCCCAGGTGCCCTCAGGGGTTGCCGAGCCAAGGCGGAACCGCTCGGTCAAGCCCTCGGTCGGCTTATAGGCCGAGATGACCAGGTCCTGTTTGACGGCGGAACTCGTGACTTGTCGGTAGGAGCCTTGCTGCTTGTCGAGCGTGCGCACGTCCGCCACGACGAATCCCGCAATGCCCATTGCCTCCTGGATCGCGCGCCAGATCGCGTTCGAGGAGTTGCTGAAGACGACCGTCATCCAACGTCCGGGCTTGAGCACCCGGTGGTACTCCTCGAAGCACCTCCGCATCAGCTCCTGGTACTCGTGCGACCCTTTCTTCTTGGCGCGGTCGACGATCGCCTCGTTGTCGGAGTTCGTGAGCACGCGGTGCCACGACTCAACGAGGAAGTTCAGGTCGGCGTAGTAGATGTTTTCGCCAAAGGGTGGGTCCGTGAAGATGTAGTCGACACTGTTCGCCACAATCGGAATGCGGGCACAGTCGCCGGTGGTGATGATCGAGGTCTGCGCAGCCGACGGCATCGGGGTGAAGGCCTTTGCCAGTCGATCCAGCTTTCCGTCGAGAATATACCAAGGGCTGCACTCGGCAATTTGCGACCCGACGTAGTAGACACCATTAAGGTACTGATTGACCTGAGAGAAATGTGTCGGCGCGTAGCGTGCCAAAACGGACATACCCCATACCGCCTGCTCGACGAAAAACAGGAGCATGTTCCGTGTGCGAGCATCCTGCTCCGCGTTTGCGCGGCGCCACAGGGCCGCGAGTGCCTGCGCGGCGCGGGGGAGGAAGAAGTGGTGCAAATGAGTAATCCCAACCGAATCCATCCTCGCCCGCTCATGGGTCATGTGCATATGCGGGAGCTTCTGAGTCGGCACCTCCCGCGGAAGAGCGAGCTGGTCAGTCCGCTTCAGTCGTTCCAGGTCGGCGCCATCTGGAGTCTTCTCAAACGTTGCACCTTTCACGTCATAGTTGATCAAGACGGGCACGCGCTTCGGCGTGCGAATGGTGTCGTTCAATACAGCGTCGAAATGCGATACATAGAGCCTCTCCAAGCGCTTCCTCGTCAGTTCCGCCTTGCAGTGCGGGCACGGGAAAGCCTCGGCTACCCTCTTGGTGTCCGCGTCCAGCGCCTCCTCGACGAAGCTCACCTCGCCTGAGCAGTCGGGGCAGGTGAAGACCTCGCTCCACACCGTGTAGTTGATCCGGCCCTTCGTCTTGCCATCGGTGTGAAGCGTCTCGTACATCCAACCGAGTTCGGCCTCGACCTCGTCCAGAATGCGACGGGCGGCTCTGCCGAAGGTTTCGACCTCGAAGGGCAGGTTAAAGCCCGCCGCGATAAAGGTCGCGGCCGGGCCCAGGTCGCCAAGGATCGCCCGCCGCGCACCCCACTCGGGCGCATCGCGGCCGTCTTGCTTCCAGGCCAGCTCGAGCTGTCCGCGATAGTCCGCGGGCGCTGTGCCGCACCACTGGGCGGCGACGCCCGTCATGCCGGAGCCGCAGAAGCCGTCGAGCACGAGATCGCCCGGACGCGTGTAGTGCAGGATCGACGGGACGATCGCGAGGTGCGGAACTTTCGTATGGTAGCCGTGCGCCTTGTAGAGCGCGTCGGTCTTGCCGACGCTCGTGTCCACGGCGAAGGGCTCGCGCTCGTAGCGCTCCTTCGGGTCATAGGGCTTGCCGTAGACGCGCACGAAGTCCGCGAGGAAGGGGTTCGGGCACGCCGTGTAGTACGGCGGATCGGACAGTCTGAGGATGTCCTCATCGCTACCCTTGGGGAACCCAGGCGTCTTGCGAAACTCGGGATCGCTTAGCTTCTCGCGGAGCTTCTCGGTGAAGTACTTCCGTCGCTCCTCGTCGTTCGCGAAGGTCATCCCGAGGCATTCGACCTTGCTGTTCTCCTCGACCTGCTGCTCCGCGGACTTGTCGGTCATGCGCAGTTGACCAGATTCGCCGATGAAGAGGTCGCCGCTCTTGGTGCTGGATTTCCTCGCCACGCTTCGCCCCCCACTACTCGATCACCAGGCGCACCTTCGCGGCGTCCCGGCCCTTGGTCAGTTTCACGAGGTGACGCTCGAAGCGCTCGCGGAGATCGGCCACCGTGCAGGGCAGACCGCCGTCTGCGAGTGCCGCGCGCAGCTCGTCGGCGGTGACCACCACCTTCTGCAGACCGCTCAAGACCTCCTGAAGCGCCTTCACGAACGCCGGGCTGACCGGTTCCGGCAGGCTCTTCGACTTGATGAAGTCACGCAGCTCGCGCTTGCCCTTGGCGTCGGTGACCAGGTCGACGTTGCCGGCGACGGTCGGGTCATCGAGGTTGGTGAGCAGCGTCTCTGTCCAGGCCTGCACCAACCCGTCGAGAGCCTCGTCGAGATCGCGGAGCACTTGCCTGGAGCTTTGCGGTGCGCCCAGCTCCTCCGCGGGGCGGAAGCTGCAGTGGGGGCACATCGGATCGGCCCCGAGCTCGGGCTTGCCGAGCTGGAAGCAGGTTTTGAGGGCGAAGAGCCGATTCTCGAACTCCCGAAGCTGCTGAGTCGGCATCATCTCGATGCCCGCGAGCTTCTGCAGCTGCACCAGGCGTGGGTCCTTGGTCAGCGTGGCCTTCTTCTTGTCGTCGTTGGCGCCGAGACGAGCACGCTCGTGGGCCGCGAGGTAGGCGTCCTGGTACTTGGACTTCAGCTCGGCGAGGGTCTGTCCAAGGAACCGCTGGAAGCTCTGGTCCGCGCGGTGCTTCGGACTGTTGATCTTGGTGAGCAGCGCTGTGCGGCTCGTCCTGGCCTCCTCTTGCCAGGCGTGGGCGGCGTCAAGGAGAGCCTCGGCCTTGCCGAGATAGGACGTGAGCGGGCCCACCTGCTGGACGAGCTGTAGGAGGTCCTCGACCTCACGGGTCAAGTCGAGGGCTGACTTCTGACCCTTCACGGTAGAGGCATCGTGGGGGAAGTTCTTGAGCTTGCCGGCGGTGTTGAAGGGTTGCAGCGACTCGAGGAAGGTCTTGAGATCGCCCAACCTGGCCCGCCACTCCGTCTGCTCCTGCTCCGACAGCACCGGCTTGCCCCAGAAGACCAGCTCGACCACGCGCGCCTGCGCGGTGACGACCTTGCCGAGCAGCTCGCCGACACGCTGCTGGAGCTGAGCGACCGCCTCGTCACGGGTGGCGGGGTTGACGATGAGGCCCTTCGGAACGCCGAGCAGATCGCACAGCTCCTGAAGCGGGCCGAGCGGGAGGTCCTTCGGCCGTTCGACGTGCTTGAACTCACGGGCGTCACCGATGCTGAGCTTGGCGAACTGGTCGATGCTCGCCGCATCGAGCTTCTTGCCTGCGAGGCTCAACACGACGTCGCCGCTGTGCACCAGAGCCGCTGCCACCACCACCAGGAAGTCGGGCTCGAGGCGGAAGCGGGTCCAGTAGTCGACGCCTGCCTCCGGTTGCACCAGCTCGGCGCGGTTCAGAACCTGTCCTTGCCCCTTCTGCGAGAGCAGCTCCAAGACGTGCTTCGCATAGCGCGACTCGCGCGGCTTGAGCACATCTCCGTCCAGCAGCTCGAGGGCATCCAGCACCGCGGCGCCTTGCTTGCTTTTCACGCTGCCCGCGATCCACCGGAGCGCTTCCTGGGCGGCCTGTTCGCGGTTCTGCCGGGTGATGACGACGCTGAAGATGGGGTAGTCGGGGCTCTTGTCCTGGAAGTGCGGGGCCAGGAGCACCGAGCCGGCGGTGTTCACGTAGTCGCGTACCGTAGCGCTCGGCGGGAGTTTGCCGCGGACGATGTCGCGCAGCGACTTGGCGCGCCCCTCATGAGTCACCTCGACCGCGGTCGGCATGTGCTCGCGCAACCAGGTGGTCAGCGTGCGCAACTGCTCGCCCGCCTTGTCCTCGTAAATCTTCTTGTTGCTCCCGGAGGCCGTTCCCGCCTGCTCACGTGCCCCGGCGTATAGCCGCAAGGCCCGGTCGAAGGCCTCGTCCTTCTGTTTGAGTCGGAAGAACACCTCGTCGGCCTTCTTCTCATCCTTGAAGTAGGGCGTGTCGAATTGCTGGACGAAGTAGAGATAGAAGTCGCGGGGCGGCTGCGCCGTGGATCGCTCGTTGGGCGCGCCGAAGAAGAGGTAGCCGTCGCGACCCGCCTTGCGCTCGCGCCACTCGACCTCGTGCTCCCAGATCCGGTAGCCGGTGACGTAGGGGGCAGCGTCGGGGTCCTCGAGCACGACACGACGGAGGGCGTCGAAGTAGTAGCGGTCGAGCTGTGAGTCGTCGAGGGACTCGGCCTTCTTCTCGATGAGCGAGTCGAAATCGACGTCCTTCTTGAGATCGATGAAGTACTGGCCGTTCTCCTTGTTGAAGGAGAGGAACTGGCCGCTCACCGTGCGGACGATCTCTTTGAGCACCGTCTCGATTACCGTTCGCAGGAAGCCCGCCTCGCGTTCGGGCAGTGGCAGCATGAGGCAGAGGTCATCGCGCAGCTCCTCGGCGGTCGCTCCGAGCGGCGCGTAGATGTCGTCCATGGTGAGACGGTGGACAGACAGCGCGTGGATGATTCTCACTGCGGCCGGACGGTACTGGGGCTTCGTGAAGGCTTGTTGGATGCGGGCCTCGAGGACGGTGCTCTTGTCGATGACCTCCTTGATCTCGGGCACCGAGCGGAACGACGGGTTGTCGCGCAGCACGCCCCAGTAGGAGTCGTAGGCGATGAGGCCGGTGTCATCCTCGGGCACGTCGTCGTTGACGATGCGGCGAATTGTGGCGCTCAGGGTCTTGAGCACCTCGCGCTTCTCGGCAACGGAAACGCGCTCGAAGGTGTCGAGGTAGGCGGGGTGCACGGGATACAACCGAACGAACTCATCGAGACGTTCGTTCAACGAGCCGTACAGCGGACTGAACTTGGTAAGGTGCTCGCGCACCAGGGCCTGCTGCTTGGCGTCCTTCTTCAGCAGACGCTCGGCGACGACGAAGGCCACGTCATCGCGGGCGATGCGAACCTGTTCAAAGCGGTCCTTCACACGACGAAGCGTGTCGGCGACGAACTGGAAGCGTGGGTTGTCGAAGAGGCTCTCTTGGACTCCGGAGATGAAGCGGAAGCGGGTACCCTTGCACACCTCTCCCAGCTCACGAAGGAAGGAGAGGTCGAGGCTGAGCTCTTGGTCCTTGCGCGAACGGAGGTAGTCGAGCAGCTCATCGACCACGAGCACCAGGCCGCGGTCCTTGTGGGCGGCTTGGAAGGCGGCCATCATTTCCTGGAAGGCCGTCTTGTTCTCGTGCCGTTCGCCCGTCGCTGGGAACTCGTATTTCACCCCGAGGCGCGCGAGGTTGTCCTCGAGCACAGTGCAGATGATGTCTCGCAGCGACATCGTCGTGGACCCGATCTCGGTGCGGATCACCTTGAAATGCCCGGCGATCTGCGCGGCCGAGGAGGCCACGCGAGCGTTCCCGATTCGCTTGGCCAGATCCTTGTGCTCGGCGATCGCGGAGATCACCGCCATCAAGTGCGACTTGCCGGTGCCGTAGTTGCCGACGACGAGGAGGCCCTTGGTGTCGGCTGGCTTCGCGAACTGCAGCTGCGGGATAACCATGTCGCACAGCAGGTCTGCCATCCGATCGGAGATGACGAAGGTCTCGACGAGGCGCCGAGCGTCGTTCTCCGAGTCGGCGTCGCAGAGCTGGACGACGGTCTCGATCGGCTCGAATTGAATGAGGTCTGAGTACTTCATCTGTTCTCCTCTTGGGCGGCGGCGACGTCAGTCGGCTGTGCGTCGGCGGTGCTCACGATGACCGCCTGCGGAGCTGCGTACTTCTTGAACTCGCGATGTCCGGGCTCTGCGTAGGTGAGTGCCTGTCCATCGAACGAGCCAGGCCACGAGGCCACCACGGTGCGGTTGCGCGACAAGCCCTGCAGCAGTCGCAGAGGGTCCTGAGCCAGCTCGACGGCAAAGAGCATCTCGATGTTGTCGAGCAGCACGACGTCGGAAGCGGCGGCCTTGACGATGTCGTCCAGTAGCCCGGCCACCCGCACCGCGCGTTGCTTCTGTGTGAGGTCGAGTAGTCGCTCCGCGAGCTGCAGGTTGACGTTGATCCGAGGCCAGCCCTTCGAGTCGGACAGCTCTGTCAGCGCACCGGTCTTTCCTGTTCGAGCGGGGCCAACGGCCAGGACGAGCCTGTGGTAGAGACCGCTTGCGCTGGGGATGCTCTCGTCGAGCCGTGATGAGAGGGAGAGCGTCATCCTACTTCTCCCTCTTGGCGCCCGGAGCGTCGTCGTCGCCGCTGGCGCCGCCGGCGTGGACCCACTCGTCGATCTCCGAGAGCCTGAACTTCCAGAGCCTGCCGACGCGGTGAGCGGGCAGGCCCTTGGCTTCGATCCATCGATAGACCGAATCCTTGGCCACGCCGAGGTGGCCCGCGACTTCGTCCACAGAAACCCAGGGTTCTGGCATCGTCCGTCCTTCGGAAAGCGCCGGCTTTCTGCGCTGTTGGGTAGGCGCCCCCCTCAGCGTGGCGCGAAACTACCACCATCCACGAGAATGCACACGACCAAACGTGACGCGGTGAAAGTCGATGAGAACTGACTACTAGACGGCAGCGGCTGGCACGGGTCGGAGGCGCTGCCATACATTCCGCTGCTCACCCCAGGCGGGACTGCGGAGCATGGTTCGGACCGTGCGTTCGTGGAGCGGCTCGACCCCGTCCACCGACTCGGTGAAAAGGATCTGCTCCTGGATGGATGGCGCGAGCAGCGTGAGGTCCATGATTGTGGGTCACCCGCGCCCGGGTGAGCCCGAGCCGCCGGGCGAGCTCGGCGCGGTCGCGCACGGTGCCGCGGTCGATGGCGTCCTGGATCTTGTGGGCGAGCGCGAGCATCACCGCGACGCGCGCCGGGCGGCGGACGGGATCCGGTGGCGGCGGGGGCGCCTCCTCGGTGAAGCCCCAGCTGTGCCGGTCGCGGACGCGGAAGAGCTGGCCGGTGAAGATGCGCTGGCCCGAGGCCGTCCTGGCCTCCTCGACGGGGGTGTCGCCGCTCGTCTCTCGGGCTACGTGCGAGGCGTCGGTCATGGCGTGGCCTCCATCACAGGCGGTTCCGGGGCCGGCGGCGGCGTGGCGGCGGGCTCGTCGTCCCCGTCAGCGCCGAGGTCCGCGAGCACGGCGCTCACGCGTCCGCTCGGCTCGTCCACCTCGACCCACTCGACGGGCCGTTGGCCTGCACGGTCTCGACCCGCATCGGCTCGTTGAACTGGGGTCCCCTGATGATCTGGCCTTCGCGTAGCTGGGCGCCGCTCATTCCCCCGCACCCCCGCGCGGCTTGCCTCGTGTCTTCCTCGTGCCGGGCGCTCTGGCATCAGCCGAGGCCTGCTCATCACCTCCATCGCTCGCCGAGGCATCCGAGTCGGCACCACCTGACTGGACCCAAGCGTCGACCGCCTCCCTCTTGAACTTCCACAGGCGGCCGACACGGTGGGCCGGCATCGCGCGGGTCGCGATCCAGTTGTAGATGGTGTCTCGGCTGACGCCGAGGTACTCGGTGATCTCGTCCACGGATAGCTACCTGTCGTCCATGAGGCGCGCCCCGGTTTCTGGCCGCGCTTGCGTACGCCAGGTTCGTCGGTGGCGTCAACAGGATCTAAGTCGATCTGGGTAGAACGATGCGGATTGATAGTGACTCGAAGCGGATCAATGCAGATGCTTAGAGCACGTGGTCGGCAGCTATTTCCAAAATGGAAACAGTGCGACCCAGCCGGCTCTCGCCGGCCGACCCGGACGCCGTCCCGTGCCGAGGTCATAACGTCCCACCCGCCCACGCGGCCTCGTTGGATGCGACCTCGAGGTTGAGGCGGTCGCGCCCGCGTCCTTAGGCGCCCGATCGAAATTATCCTGTCAGCAGGAGGGCGCCGCGGCGCGGCGAGGGCAAGGCGCGAGGAGGGAAGCTACCGAGGTAGCTGACCGACGAAGCAACGCCGCCGTCGACGATGCCCCGGCGACCGGATGCAAGAATAATTTCGACCGGGTGCCTTACCAGTACCGCTCGACGTGGAGGGTGCCGGGGGCCTTCTTGGTGTGGTTGGTCCAGCCGGCGGCGAGCAGGCGGGTGGTGAGGTCGTCGACCATCGTCGGGTTGCCGCACAAAAAGACGTGGGTGGTCGCCGGGGTGGGGGGCTCGCCCCAGGCGGATTGCAGGGCGCCGTCGTCCCACAGGGATTGGACGTGGCCGGTGGTGCCGGACCAGGTCACCGGCTCCTCCTCCGGCCGGCTGACGATCGGGAGGTAGGTGAAGGCGGGGCAGACGCGCGCGAGGGTGATGAGCTCGGAGCGGTAGCCGAGGTCCCACGAGTGGCGGGCGCCGTGGAGGACCGCGTAGCGCCGGCCGTCGGTGGGACAGAGGTGGGTGCGGAGCATCGACATGTAGGGCGCCAGGCCGGTGCCGGTGGAGATGAGCACGACGTGGTTGCCCGCGGGCACCGATTCGAGGGTGAAGAGGCCGGAGGTCTTGGGCGACAGCCACAGGCGGTCGCCCGGGTTGAGGGCGAAGAGGCGCGGGGTGAGCGCGCCGGAGCGCACCAGGGTGATGAACAGCTCCACGTATTCGTGGGCGACCGACGACGACGCGATCGAGTAGGCGCGCTTGATGAGCGCCTCGGGGTGGCGCGCCTTCTCCTCCGGGTCGGAGAGGGTGCAGCGCGGTGCCCCCCCGGGCAGGCCAAGGAGGGTGAACTGGCCGGCCTGAAACGCGGGCAGCTCCCAGCCGTCCGGGACGATGCGCAACACCATCAGCCCCGGGGCGACCTCGATCCGCTGAGCGACCACTGCGTTGAGCGTGGATTCGGCCATCGTGGTTCCTCGGCTGCGGGTTGGGTTGGGGATGGGGGATCGGGTGCACCGCGCCCCCGGGCAGGGGTGGGGCGGGTGGTGGATCAGGGCTGGGGCGTCGCGCCGGGGGGTGGGTTCAGCGCCCCGTCCACCGCGGCGAGCTCGGCGGCGAGCCGCGCGCGGCGGGCCTGCAAGAGGTCGGTGCGGCGGGCGGCCAGCCAGGCAAGCCACGCGGCCACCCCGTCGCCGGTGGTGGCGGAGAGGCAGAGGGTCTCCACCGCCGGGCGCAGGCGGCGGGTGTAGGCGATGCACCGGTCGACGTTGAAGTCGACGTACGGCAGCAGGTCGATCTTGTTGATCACCACGAGATCCGCGCTGGCGAAGGCGTCCGGGTACTTGAGCGGTTTGTCATCCCCCTCGGTGACGGACAGGACCACGACCCGCGCCTGCTCGCCGAGGTCGAAGCCGGCGGGGCAGACGAGGTTGCCGACGTTCTCGATGAACAGGAGGGAGCGGTCGGCGAGGGCGAGGGACTCCACCGCGTGGCCGACCTGGTGGGCGTCGAGGTGGCACCCCTTGCCGGTGTTGATCTGCATCGCGGCGACGCCGGTGGCGCGGATCCGGTCGGCGTCGAGCGACGTCTGCTGGTCGCCCTCCACCACCGCCACCTTCACGTCGTGGGCGAGGGCCCTGCTGGTGGCCACGAGCAACGCGGTCTTGCCCGAGCCGGGGGAGGAGAGGAGGTTGAGGGCGAGGATGGAGCGCGCCTCCCAGCTCTGCCGGTTCGCCGCCGCATAGCGGTCGTTCTTCGCCAGAAGCTCCTGCTCCACCCGCACCCGCCGGCCTGCCGCGCCCGGGTCTGCGGGGGGGTCGTGGGCGTCGTCGTGGTCGTGGCCGTGGGTATGGGGAGGGTGGGGGGGCGGGGCGATCTCCGTCTCGCTCTGCCCGTGATCGTCACCGCCGCAGCCGCAGGTGGAACACATCAGTCGACCTCCAGTTCCTGGATTCGCATCGCATCGCCGCCAGTCACCTGAATCTGGTAGCTACCGCAGCTATCACACGGGTCGCCGCGCCTGGCCACCACCACCGGCCGCGAGCAGGCGAGGCACCAACCTTGCCCCGGGGTACGGAGGATCTCCAGCCGCGCGCCCTCGGCCAGACTGCCACGGGTGACCACGTCAAAGCAGAAGGCCAGCGCCTCCGGGTCGCAGTGGGAGAGGGCGCCGACCTCCAGCCAGACCGTCCGCACCCGGGCGAAGGCCTGGCGCCGCGCCTCTTCCTGGAGGATTTCCACCACGCTCTCGGCCAGGGACATCTCGTGCATCGCAGCCTCCTGAGCCAGCCTCCGGCAAGGATAGCCGCCGGGGGCGCGCGGCGGGCAGGGGGAGAGCGGTGCGCGGCTCGGGAGCGGGCCCGCGTCCACGCCTGCGTCGCCAGTCCAGGGCCACGCACTCCCGAGGTCGACGGCGAGGCAGGCGGGGCCGGCCATCTTCTGCTTGGGTGAACCTGTGGAACTGTGGCAACACTTCCCGGGGAGACCCCGAGGGCGAAGGCCACACGTCGTGGAGCAACCACCGATCTGCTGCACACCGAAACACCCTGGGTCGAGATTGCAGACCGCGGACCCTACCTCGCCACGACCCACGCCGGGCGACCCGCAGCGCGCGGAGTTGCAGCGGGTGGGCGCGCCCTTGTCCGTCGCCGTCTTGGCGCTGAACGAGGCGAGCCGTCTGGCGAGCTGCCTGGAGAGCCTGCGCTTTGCCGACGAGGTGCTGCTGGTCGACGGCGGTAGCCAGGACAGGACGGTGGCCATCGCCGAGGAGTTCGGCTGCCGGGTGGTGGTGCAACCGTGGCTCGGCTACAGCCGGCAGAAGCAGTTGGCGGTGGATCGCTGCCGCAATGATTGGGTGCTGATCCTGGATGCCGACGAGCGCATCCCGCCCGCCACCGCAGCGGCGATTCGCACCTTGGACCTCGGGACCGCCGCGCCCGCCGCCTACCGCCTGCGCCGCCGCAACTATTTTCACGGCCGCTGGATTCGGCGCTGCGGCTGGTGGCCGGACCGGGTGGTCCGTCTGGTGGATCGGCGCCGGGGCCGTTTCTGCGACCGGCAGGTCCATGAGCAGTGGCTGGCGCGCGGCCCGGTGGCCGAGCTGGACGCCGATCTCGAACACCGCAGCTTCCGCACCTACGCAGACTTGGTGCAGAAGATGCAGCTCTACTCCTCCCTGAGTGCCCTCGAAATGGCGCACCAAGACCTCCGCGTCCATCCTTGGTCCGCGGCCACCCACGGCCTCTGGTCGTTTCTCAACACCTATCTGTTTCAGCTCGGCCTGCTCGAAGGCTTCGACGGATTCATGATCGCCACGGCGAATGCCGGAGGCTCTTTTCTGAAGTACGCCAAACTCTACGAGCTGAACCGCTACGGTGACGGGCGTGAAGGGGAGGATTGAGAAGGCGGCTTCGTGATCCGCGGGTTCACTCTTTGCTTTCCGGCCCCGGCCGCGCGCCGCATGCGGCGGGAGGGTGACCCACCCACCGCGGTCGTTGCTCAGCCGAGGCGGTCGATCGCCTGCTGGAGCATCTGTTTGACCTGGTTGGCGTTGGCGGCGAGCTCGCGGTTGTCGACGATGGAGAGCATCCGCACCGGGTCGACCGCCGAGACCACCGTGTCGCCGGTCTCTTCGTCCTCGTAGACGATGACGTTGCACGGCAACAGCAACCCCAGCTCGCGTTCCACCGTAAGCGAGGCGTGGGCGATCTTCGGGTTGCAGGCGCCGAGGATGGTGTAGCGGCCCATCTCGACCCCGAGCTTCGCCTTCAGGGTCTTGGCGACGTCGATCTCGGTGAGGACACCGAACCCCTCCGCTTTCAGCGCCTCCACGACCTTCGGGACGGTCTCCTCGAAGGAGCTCTTGAGGGTGGTGCGGATGCCATAGGTGGCGATGGTGGCCATGAGGTTCTCCGGGGTGGGTGGGGCGGCGTGGGGGAGCGAGCGAGGGTGGGCAGCGGCCATGGTGAAGGCAAGGGGTTGTCCGTACCCTCCCTCTTCCCGGCCGCCGCCGCTGGAGCTTCGCTTGCACTCGTTTCGCACCCGCATCATCGCCGCCTTCGTGGCGGTGAACCTGGTGATCGTCGCCCTGTTCGGCGGGATCGTCTCCCTGTCGCTCTCCAAGCGGCTGCGCGACCGCCTCGACAGCGAGCTGATCGCCATCGCCCGGGCGCAGTTGGGGCCGGGGGTGGTGTGGGCGGAGGGTCGCCTGCACGCGCCGGTGGCTTTGCCCACCCGCGTCGTCCACCACCCCGGGCGGATGATCGCGGTGGTCAACGACGGTGGCGGGGTGGTGGACCGCGCCGGCCCCCACCCGGAAGTACCCCTGCCCGCCTTTGCCACTACCCTCGACTTTGTCGCCCAGCACCATCCGGACCTGCACACCGCCCGCTTCGGCGGCGAGCTCTATCGCTTCGTGGTCTACCCCCTGCCCGGCCCCCTGGGGCTGGAGGGGGCGATCGTGGTCGGCGGCAGCCTGGAGCCGGTGACCTCGCTGTTGCCGCGCGTCTTCCAGCTCGCCCTGTGGGCCGGCGGGATCGCGGCGCTGGTGGCGGGGCTGCTCGGCTGGCTGCTTGCCCGCTCGGTGGTGGCGCCGGTGGAGGAGCTCGCCCGCACCGCGCGCCAGATCGGCGAGCACAACCTCGAGGTGCGTATGCCGACCCTCGCCGGCCGCGACGAGCTCGCCACCCTCACCGTGTCGCTCAACCGGATGCTCGACCGCCTCGCCCACAGCCTGGAGCTGCAGCGTCGCTTCCTCTCCGACGCCTCGCACGAGATCCGCACCCCGCTCACCATCTTGCGCGGCAACCTGGAGGTGACCCTCCGGCGCGAGCGGCCGGCAGCGGAGTATCGCGCCTGTCTGGAGACCCTCGCCGGCGAGGTGGACCACCTGGAGCGACTCGCCCAGCAGCTCCTCTTCCTTGCCCGCGCCGACGCCGCCGGCGTGGAGCTGCACGCGGAGGAGGTGGAGGTCGACGAGTGGGCCACCCGGGTGGCGGAGCGCCACCGCCCGGCGGTGGCGGCGGCGGGTGGCCACCTTACGATCGACGCGATGAGCGGCGCGTGGGCGAGCCTCGACCCGGCGCGTATGCAGCAGCTCCTCGACAACCTCCTCGCCAACGCCTGCCGCTTCACCCCGCAAGGGGGTGAGGTGCGCGTGGCTACCCGCCCGGACGGAGCGGGGGTGTCGATCGCGGTGGAGGACGATGGCCCGGGGGTGCCGGAGACGGCGCGCGAGGCTATCTTCCGCCGCTTCTTCCGCGGCGACGACGCCCGCAACCGGGCCCACGGCGGCAGCGGCCTGGGACTCGCCATCGGCCGCGAGATCGCCCGCGCCCATGGCGGCGAGGTGTGGGTGGAGGCGGCGCCCGGGGGCGGCGCGCGGTTCGTGGTCCGGTTGCCAGGGTGAAGCGCGCCTTGCCGGTGGCGCACCCCCGGCCGCCGGCCGGGTGACAGGGGTGGCTCGCCTGCCGGAAGCTGACCGCGCGCCGTGGTGGCACGCCACGCCGCGCGCCGCACCTCTTCGATGGACCGCCTCTTTGCCACCCTCTGGATCTACCGCCGCTGCGGCCGGCGCACGGTGGAGCTGTGGGCGCACAACCTGCCGGTGGCCTTGGCGGTGGTCGCGTACGCGGTGGTGATAGCCGCGGTGCGGCTGGTCGCCGCCCCCCTCGGCTGGCTCGGCGGTCTGCTGGTCACCCTGGCGGCGTGCGCCTGCTGCTCCTCCTTCCTCTATCTCGTGGCGCAGGTGCAGCGGCTCGGCCGCGTGAACCTGTACGACCTCCAGCGCGGCTTCACCGCCTACTTAGGGGAGGTGGTGAATCTCGGCTTCGTCCTCTGGATCGCCGCCACCGCGGTGCGCCTCGCCGGTACGACGCTGCCCAACCCGCGGTTGGTGGGGCTGGCCTTCACGGTGGTGGTCTTCGTGGTCGCCAACGCGGTGCCGGAGATGATCTACCAGACCCACCACACCGGCCTGCGCCTGATCGCCGAGGGCTACCACTTCATCACCACCAACGGGCTCGAGTGGTTCCCGCCGACCCTGGTGGCCAGCGCGGTCGCGTACGCCTTGGCGGCGGCGGTCGAGATGCTGGGGCTGCCCGCCGCCCTCCAAGCGCCGGTGCAAATGGTCGCCATCGGCCTGCTGGTCTACGCGCTGGCGCTCTTCCGCGGTCTGCTGTTCGCCGAGCTCGCCGCTACCGGCAGCCGCGGCCGGGTCTTCCGCTACCGCGGTCGCCGCCGCTGACCGCCGGCCCGGGAGCGCCAGGAGAGAGGGGAAGCCGCCGCCGCGATCTCCCCTCCCGCCGCGGCGGTGATGAGAGCGATTTAATGTCGCTTTCATCTGGTTCTCACCGGCAGGGTGGTAGGGTGCACGCCGTCACTTCCTCCGTGGGATGTCCCAAGGGGGGCCTTAACCGGTTTGGGGTGCGCGCCGCTGGCCGGCCTGCTCCCTCCTCCTGGCAGGCCGCCCTCCCGTCCCCTCCACGGGAGCCCGGCCCACCCTGCCGCGGTCCCCTGCGGGACCTCCCAGGAGGGAGTGGCGATCGATTGAACTCACCAATCCAGCGGGCGATAAGGGCGGCTCACGTCCGCCTTTTTTTGTCTGCATGACGACCGGGAGAGCGACCTGTGCGACCGACCCAGATCAAGATGGTGGTGGGCATTGGGGTGGTGGTTGGGGCGGTGGTGTGGCTCGCCGTCTCCGGTTTTGACGAGAGCAAGGCGTACTTCAAGACGGTCCCCGAGCTTGCCGCCATGGGGCCGGAGGCGATGGGCAAGCGGATCAAGGTGGCGGGCGACGTGAAGGCGGGCAGCCTGCACCGCGATCCCTACCTGACCACCTTCGACCTAGAGCTGGAGGGGACAACCCAGGCGGTCGCCTACACCGGCAAGGCGATCCTCCCCGACACCTTCAAGGAGGGGGCGAAGGTGGTGGCGGACGGCCGCCTGCGCGACGACGGGGTCTTCGAGGCGAAGCAGATCCAGGCGAAGTGCGCCTCGAAGTACGAGTCCGGCGTCTATCCGGGCGGGCCGGGCGGGCCGGGCGGGCCGGGCGGCGAGGCGATGCCCGAGGCGATGCGCCAGGCCATCGAGCGCGGCGAGTCCGCCCCGGAGGGCCACGCCAGCGAGTGAAGTAGCGGCCGCCAACGCCAGGGCGCTTCCACCCGGATGGGGTTGCGGTACCGGACCACGGGCGTTTTCTTGCGGCGAGCTCCAAAAAACATCTTCCAACGGTTGTCGCACCTCTCCTCTCTGACAGGACCCTCACCATGGCCGACCTCGGCAACTTTGCCCTGATCCTCGCCCTCTGCCTCGCCACCTACGCGGTGATCGCCTCGGTGTGGGGGGCACACAGCGGACGGGAGCCCCTGATCCGCAGTGGCGAGAACGCCGCCTTGGTGGTGGCTGCGGCGCTGCTCACGGTGATGGTCTGTCTCGACGTCTTGCTGGTGCGGAGCGACTTCCACATCGAGTACGTGGCCAGCTACACCAACCGCGACCTGCCGCTGTTTTTCAAGTTCGCCGCCCTGTGGGCGGGGCAGGCCGGGTCGCTGCTTCTCTGGTCGAGCCTGATCGCGGTCTTCACCGCCCTGGTGATCCTGCAGAACCGCCACAAGAACCGTGGCCTGATGCCGTACGTGGTGGCGATCCTGTCGACCACCTCGCTCTTCTTCATCATCCTCAACCTGTTCGTCACCAACCCGTTTGATGAGCTGGTGGCGCACTTCGCCGATGGCTCGGTAGCGCCGTGGGCGGCACCGGACGGCAAGGGGCTCAACCCTTTGTTGCAGCACCCGGCGATGGTGATCCACCCGCCGACCCTGTTCATCGGCTACGTCGGCTTCGTGGTCCCGTACGCCTTCGCCATGGCGGCGTTGATCACCGGCGAGCTGGGCAATAAGTGGATCACCCTCACCCGCCGCTGGACGATCGTCCCGTGGTTCTTCCTCGGCACCGGCATCCTGTTGGGCGGCAACTGGGCCTACCAGGAGCTCGGCTGGGGCGGCTACTGGGCGTGGGACCCGGTGGAGAATGCCTCGTTCATGCCGTGGCTGTGCGGCACCGCCTTCCTCCACTCGGTGATGATCCAGGAGAAGCGCGGGATGCTGAAGGTGTGGAACATGATCCTCATCATCCTCACCTTCTCCCTGTCGATCCTCGGCACCTTCCTCACCCGCTCGGGGGTGGTCTCGTCGGTCCACGCCTTCGCCGCGTCGTCGATCGGCGGCTGGTTCCTCGCCTTTCTCATCGTGATGGTGGTCTTCTCCCTCGTCCTCCTCTTCCTCCGCCTGCCGCAGCTCAAGGCGCAGAACGAAATCGAGTCGATGGTGTCGCGGGAGGCGGGCTTCTTGTTCAACAACCTGCTCCTCGTCGGGGCCGCCTTCTCGATCCTCTGGGGGACCCTCTTCCCGATCCTGTCGGAGGCGGTGCAGGGGGTGAAGATCACCGTTGGCCCGCCGTTTTTTAACCGGATCAACGTCCCCCTCGGCCTCGGCCTGCTGCTCCTCACCGGCATCGGACCGATCCTGGCGTGGCGCAAGAGCTCCTCCAAAGGGCTGCGCCGTAACCTCACCGTGCCGAGCGTGGTGGCCGTGGGGACCGCGGCGCTGGCCACCTTCACCCTGGGGGTCAAACATCCCTACTCGCTGGTCTCCTTCGCCCTCGCCGCCTTCGTCACCACGGTCACCGCCATGGAGTTCGGCCGCGGCACCGCGGCGCGCGCGCGGAACACCGGCGAGTCCTGGCCGCTCGCCTTGGTGCGCCTCGTCTTGAAGAACAAGCGGCGCTACGGCGGTTACATCATCCACCTCGGGATCGTCGTCTTGTTTATTGGCCTCACCGGCAAGGCGTTTACTCAGGAGGGGCAGTTCGAGCTCGCCGCCGGGGAGTCGGCGCAGGTGGGCCGCTACACGATCCGCATGGTGCGCATGGAGGAGCGCAACGAGCCCAACTTCCAGGCGATGCGCGCCTATCTGGCGATCTCCAAGGATGGCCGGGAGCTTGGCTACCTGGGGCCGGAGCGGCGCGTCTACCAGGCGAGCCAGCAACCGACCACCGAGGTCTCCATCCACTCGACCCTCACCGAGGACCTCTATACCGTGTTCGCCTCGCCCACCCCGGACGGGCGCAAGGGAATCCTCCAGGTGTGGCTCAATCCATTGGTGAACTTCGTCTGGGGTGGCGGCGTCATCGTCTGTTTCGGGACCTTGGTGGCGATGCTCCCGGACCGCGCCCGGCGGCGCCGTCTGGAGCAGATGATGGCGGCGGAGGTGGCCAGCCGTGGGTAAGCTGATCACCACCCTTTTCGTGGCGTGGCTGGTCGCCGCGGCAGGGGTTGCCTCGGCCGCCTCGGTCCACACCAGCCTTACCGACCCGGAGCAGGTGAAGCGGTTCCACGCGATCTGCAAGCACCTCATCTGCCAGTGCGGCTGCAACCTGGTCCTCGACGACTGCAACCACTTCCAGTGCGGTTCGGCCACCCCGATGCGCGCCCGGGTGGACAAGGAGATCCTCGACGGTAAGGGCGATCAAGAGATCATCAACGGCTTCGTGGAGGACATGGGGCTGGTGGTCCTCTCCGCGCCGCCCACCAGCGGCTTCAACCTCACCGCCTGGATCGCCCCCGGGGTGCTGCTCAGCATCGCGGTGGTGGTAATCCTCGTGCTCCTGCGCCGCTGGTCGACCCTGCCCCGCGCGGCCACGCCAGGGGTCGGGGCGGGTACCCCGGGCGGGGTGGCCGGGGAGAACACCCCCGCGGGGGGCGACCCCCACTCGACCCAGATTGAGAAGGAGCTTCGCGACCTATGATCGACACCGCCTTGTTCGTCATCGCCGTCGCGGCCCTCGCCTTCACCCTCCTACCGTTCGTCTGGCAGGGGCGCCGGCGCGCGGCGGTGAACCTTGGCGCGGAGGATCTGTTCATCGCCAAGGAACGGATCTACGCGAACATCAAGGACCTCGATTTCGACCACCAGGTGGGGAAGATCGAGGACGACGACTACCACGCCATGCGTGACCACCTGAAGCAAGAGGCGGCCGCGGTGATCGAGCGGATCGATCACCTCCACGACGGCCGCGCCACCCCGGCAGCGGCGCGCGCTCCCCACCGTTCAGCCGCCGCCCAGACGTGTGGCCAGTGCGGCGGAGCGATCGCCGCCGGCACCCGGTTCTGTCCCGCGTGTGGCCAGGCGACCCACTGAACGGCTTACGGAAGGCACGCTATGGCTGAACAGACCCCGCTCTCCGGCACGATCGTGGCGCGCCCCTGGCGCGTTGTCGTCGCCCTCACCCTGCTGCTCACCGTTGCCGGAGCGACGGCGGCGCGCGCCCAGGATGGGGGGGTGACGGTCACCGGCATCATCCACATGGGCACCCCCGGCGCGACCCTCGGGCCGGTGGCGATCACCGTCGTCGCCCCCTCGTTGGGGATGCAGGAGGTTGCCTCCACCACCGCCACGGACGGCCGTTTCGAGCTTACGGGGATCCAGGGGAAGGCGCCCTTTTTCCTCGTCCGTGCCGACTACCATGGGGTGAGCTACAACGAGCCCCTGCGCCTCACCGGCGCGCCGGTGAGCGTCGAGTTCACCGTCTACGAGGTGAGCGACCAGTGGCAGGGCGTGGAGGTCAGCGAGCGGCGGCTCTTGCGCACCGACGGCCAGCTCTTCCGCGTCGACGAGCTGATCCAGGTGACCAACCCGGGCAACCGCGCCTTGTACAAGGCGGGCGGCCTCTTCCCGATCTTTCTGCCCGCGACGCGGACCGGCGCGACGGAGATCTCCATCCAGTCCCAGGGCCAGCCGGTGCAGCGCGAGCCGGTGGCCACCACCGACCCGGAGCTGTTCACCGTCGACTACCCGATCCGCCCCGGGGTGACCCAGATCACGGTCAACTACAGCCTCCCCTACCCGAACAAGCAGCTCCACTACGAGGCGCGCCTGCCCTACGACCTGCCCCGCGTCGAGCTCTTCGTCCAGCCCTCCGACGTCACCGTCACCCCCGCGCCGCCGCTGGTGGTGGCGGGCAACGACGCCGAGCGCGACCTCATCTACGTGCGCGGTGCGGCGGCCAAGGCGGGCAGCCGGATCACCGTCGAGCTCGCCGGCGGCAGTGCGGTGGGCGGCGGCCGCGGCCAGTTCCAGGTCGCGGTGGAGCGGAACCGCACCCAGCGGTGGATCCCAGGGGTGGTGGGCGGGATGGGGGTGGTCCTCGTCGCCGCCGCCTTCCTCCTGGGGGGCACGCCGCGACCCACCACCGCCCCGCAGGGGAAGAAGGAGGCGCTGCGCCTGAAGGAGAACCTGGTCGCCGCGCTCGCCGCCCTCGACAACCGCCTCGCCGCGGGCGCGATCAGCCACCGGCAACACGAGCGGCGGCGCGCCGAGCTCCTGCGCCAGCTTGAAGAGACGGTGCAGGCGCTTGACCGGGCGGCGGGATGAGCCAAGCGGGGGGAGAGGGGGCGGCGTATGCGGTCGAGGCCCATGGGGTGGCGAAGCGGTTTGGCCGCATCACCGCCCTGCACCACGTCGATCTCGACGTCCCGCGCGGCGGGGTGACCGCGCTGTTCGGCCACAACGGCGCCGGCAAGACGACCTTCCTGCGCATCGCCGCCGGCCTCATGCGCCCCACCTCGGGCAGCCTCAGGGTGGCGGGGCTCGACGCGCGCAAGGAGCAGGCGGCGATCCGAGGCCACCTCGGCGTCGTCTCCCACGAGCTCTTTCTGTACGGCGACCTCACCGCCCTGGAGAATCTGCGCTTCTACGGCCGCCTCTACCGGGTTGCCGACTTAGAGGCGCGGTGCGCGGAGGTCCTCACCCGGGTCGACCTGATCCACCGGGCGAACAGCCGGGCGCGCCACTTCTCGCGCGGCATGGCGCAGCGCCTGGCGATCGCCCGCGCCTTCCTCCACCGCCCCGACATCCTGCTCTTGGACGAGCCGTACACCGGCCTGGATCAGCGCGCGGTGGCGACCCTCAACGAGCTGATCGAGGGGTTCCGCGAGGCGCACCACACGGTCTTGCTCACCACCCACGACCACCACCTCGGCTTCACCATGGCCACCGACATTGCCATCCTGCGGCGCGGCGAGGTGATCCACCACACCCCGGCGGCAGCCCTGTCGCGCACCGAGTTCGATGCCCTGTACGAGGCGTCGTTGCAGTAACTCCAGGCCGCACCCGCCGTCGGCGCACCGCGCTCCCCCCACCGCCACCCCGCACCCAACCCGCGACCCCGCGATGGTCTTCCTCCACCAGCTCTTCACCATCTTCATGAAGGACCTGCGCCTGGAGTGGCGCACCCGCGAGGCGATGAGCGCCATGCTTCTCTTCGCCCTGTTGGTTCTGGTGATCTTCAACTTCGCCTTCAACCCGGACCGCGAGCTGGTGCTCCTGATCGGCCCGGGGATCCTGTGGGTCGCCTTCACCTTCGCGGGCGTCCTCGGGCTGAATCGCGCCTTCGCCGCCGAGCAGGAGAATGGCTGCCTCGCGGGTGTCCTGCTCACCCCCATGGACCGGGGCGCGATCTACCTCGGCAAGTGGCTCGCCAACCTCCTCTTCACCCTGGTGGCGGAGGCGATCCTGCTGCCGTTCTTCGTCCTCTTTTTCAACCTCGAACTCACCCACGAGATCCCCTTGCTGCTCCTCGTCTGCCTGCTGGGCACGATCGGCTTCACCGCCGTCGGCACCCTCTTGGCGGCGATCAGCGCCAACACCCGCCTGCGCGAGGTGATGCTGCCGGTGCTGCTCTTCCCGATCATCGTGCCGGTGATCGTCGGGGCGGTGGAGTCCACCGGTCTGATCCTCAACCAGCAGACCGAGGGGCTGGCGGGTTTCATCCGCATGCTCGCCCTGTACGATGTGATCTTCCTGGTGACCTCGACCCTGCTCTTCGACTTTGTGCTGGAGGAATGATGCGCATCGAGCCGCTCCACACCGCCGCCAACGTGGCCGCCGTCGTCGCCTGGGGGGCAATCCTCGGGGCGCTGTACATGGTCTTCCAGTACGTCCCCATGGAACGAACCATGGGCAACGTCCAGCGGATCTTCTACTTCCACGTCCCGTCGGCGATGGTGAGCTTCCTCGCCTTCTTCATTTGCTTCCTGGCCAGCGTCGCCTATCTCATCACCCGCCGCCGCGGCCTCGACATCGCCGCCGCCGCGGCGGCGGAGATCGGCGTGGTCTTTTGCAGCGTCGTGCTGATCACCGGCCCGATCTGGGCGAAGCCGATCTGGGGGATCTGGTGGACCTGGGACGCGCGCCTGACCACCACCCTGGTCTTGTGGCTCATCTACGTCGCCTACCTGATGCTGCGCGCCTACCTCCCGGAGGGGGCGCGGCGGGCAAACCTGGCGGCGGTGGTGGGGATCCTCGGCTTCCTCGACGTCCCGATCGTCTACATGTCGATCCGCTGGTGGCGCACCCAGCACCCGGCGCCGGTGATCATGGGTGGCAAGGGGTCGGGGTTGGCGCCGGACATGGCCCTCACCTTCCGGGTCTGTATGGTCGCGATCCTCTGCCTGTTCGTCGCGTTGCTGTTGCGCCGGATCGTCGTCGAGCTCTTGCAAGACGAGGTCGACCACCTCTACCGCGAGGCAGACGTGGCGCCGCCGGAGCGCGGTTGATTCCTCTTTCTCTCTCCCTCCTCACCCCACCCCCCGGAGACCGTCGTGTCCGACATGTCCCCCGACAAGTTCCTCGACTTCCTTTTCGCCGGCTACGGAGCCTTCTGGACCATCCTGTTTGGCTACCTCGGGATGATCTTCTCGCGCCAGCGCCGCCTCCTGCGCGAGGTCGAAGAGCTGCGCCGAGAGCTCAGCCAGCGCAAGGGGTAGACCGCGGGCACTCCCGTAACCCCGGCCCCACGAGATCGTCCACCGCCGGCGCGCTGGCGCCGCCACCGCCGCCCGTCTGGGCCGCCTCTGCGGCATGGCGGCCCAGCTTTGGCGCAACCTCCAGAGCCACACCATCCACCGCGCCAGCCCTCGCCGGCCGGCTCCAGACGGCGATCATCCCCCCGCGGCATGACCCGCGAAGCCGGGGGGCCGCGCGCCAACCATCGACACCGCACCCGCCGGCGCGGCCACGCGGATGCAACCCCGCAAGCACGACCCCGGTACAGATGTGTTCAAGCAAGACTTGACCCCGGGGGCTGTGACCCCGGGGGCTGCGGGGTGGCTCCCCGGTGGGCGGCTTGATCCACCACCCACCGGGGGCCATGGCTGATGCCGGGTCGCTCACAGCACCCGCAGGAAGGCGACCAGGTCGTCCTTTTCCGGGGCGGTGAGGCGCAGCTGGAGGACCAGGTTGAAGAACTCGACCGTGTCCTCCAGGGTCAGGAGGCGGCCGTCGTGCAAATACGGCGGCGAGTCCTTGATGCCGCGCAGGGGGAAGGTCTTGATCGGACCGTCGGCGCTCGCCATCCGCCCGTGGATCAGGCGCGGCGTGAAGAACCGCTCGACCTGCAAGTCGTGCATGGTGTTGTCGGTGTAGTACGGCGCCGGGTGGCAGGTGGCGCAGCGACCCTTGCCGGCGAACAGGGCCGCGCCGCGCAGCTCCGCCTGGGTGGCCTTGGCCGGGTCGAGCGCGCCGAAGACGTCGAGCTTGGGTGCGGGCGGGAAGTCGAGGAGGGCTTGGAACTCCGCCATGGCGTGGACCTGGCTACCGCGCTCCAAGACGTTCACCCCCTTCTTCGCGGCGATCACCGGATCGCCGTCGAAGTAGGCGGCGCGCTGCTCGAACTCGGTGAAGTCCTCGATCGTCTTCAAGGCGCGCTGCGAGCCGAACAGCCGCTGGATGTTCACCCCGCGCAGGGAGGGGGTGTCGATGCGGTGGCGGAAGGGCTGCGGGCGGATGTCGCCGACCAGGTGGGTGGCGTTGTTGGTGTGGCCGTTGGCGTGGCAGTCGAAACACGCCACCCCCAGGCTTGGGCGGGCGGAGCGGCGGTCGGCGGTGGTGTTGAACTGCTGCTGCGGGAAGGGGGTGACGAGCAGTCGCAGCCCTTCGAGCTGCTTCGGGTTGAGGAGGCCGTTGAACAGCTCGTAGTAGTTGTCGGTGGTCACCAGCTTGCCCTGGGAGACGTCGTCCAGGTCGGGGCGGGTGGTGAGATACATAGGCGGCGGGAACTCGGCGAGCAGGTGGTCGGGGAGGTCGAAGTCGAGGTCGAAGCGGGTGAGGTCGCGGCCGGTCTGACGCTGCACCTCGGCGATCTGGAAGTGCGGGAAGACCATCCCGCCCTCGCCGTGGTTGGGGTGGGGCAGGGGCAGGAAGCCGGCCGGGAAGAGGTCGTCCTTGCGGATCGCCGCCGGATCCATCGCCGCCAGCCTCTCCCAGGTCATCTCCTTGGGGAGCTTGATCCGCACCCCCCCCTGGACCGGCGCACCGCCGGACTTGGTCACCCCCTTGGCGGGGTGGTCGCCGAGGTCATAGCGGTCGCGTAGGAGTGCCTGCTGGCGCTCCATGACCGCCGCCTTGTCTCCCTGCATCCGGGCCAGGGTGGTGGCGAAGGGTTCGTGGTCGACCACCGGGGCGTAACTATTCGGGGCCACGCCGGTGGCCGCCGGGGGCGCACCGGTGGCCGCCGCCGGGGCGGCGATGGCGAGGGTGAGGGCGATCCCGGCGGCGGCGGCGAGCCTGATGAGTTGGGGGGTGCGGTGGATGTTCATGATGGTTCTCCTGGGTGGGGGTTGAGGTGGAGTGGCTACCCTCCCCCTATCAAGGGGCGTGCCAGGGGGGCGCGGCGGGACAAGTCGTGCGGTAACCGCGAGTTACCGCGTGGGCACGCCCTCCCGGGGTGGGCCGATCGCGAGCTGTCGTGAGGCGCATCGTGAATAGTCGTGAGGGCTGTCGTCTCCTGAGTCCTCCCCATGGCCGCGTCCCCCCTCGACCTGACCGCCGACCTCCGCCAGGTGGTCGCCCTCGCCACCTCCGAGGCGGCGGTGGATCGCCTGCTGACGGAGGCCCTCGATGCCTTCTTGCCGGTGGTCCCCTACGACCTCGCTGCGGTGCTCCTGTTGGAGGGGGAGGAGCTGTGGGTGCGCGCCGCCCGCGGGCGGCTCGCGGGCGCGGCGGTGCGCCGCCATCGGATTACCCTCGCCGCCTTCCCGACGGTGCGCGCGGCCCTGCGCAGCCACCGCGCCCGGATCTACACCGAGCACGACCACGCGGCCGGGGACGGCGATCCGTACGACGGCGTCCTCGACCTCCCCCACGGCCACTCGTGCATGGTCGTCCCGCTGGTGGCCGACGACCTCCCGCTCGGGGTCCTCACCTTCGACCGCACCGTCTGCGCGCCCTACCCGGAGGCCACCTTGGCCCTCGCCCAGGCGTACGGCGCGCTGCTCGCCAACGCCATGCGCTACGAGCGCCAGTCCGCCCTCCTCCTGCGCCTGCGCGCCCAGTGGGAGGAGCACAACCGCCTGCTCGCCGACCGGATCGGTGGCGCCAGCGAGGCGTGCGCCCTCATGGAGGCAAGCCGCAGCCCGGCCATGGCCCAGGCGGTGGCGCTGGCCAAGCGCGTCGCCCCCACCACCACCCCGGTGGTGATCACCGGCGAGACCGGCACCGGCAAGGAGGTCCTCGCCCACGCCATCCACGGTTGGAGCGGTCGCGCCGCGCGGCCGATGGTGAGCGTCAACTGCGCCGCCCTGCCGGCGGGGCTGATCGAGAGCGAGCTATTCGGCCACCTGCGCGGCGCCTTCAGCGGCGCCACCCGCGAGCGCATCGGCCGCTTCCAGACGGCCAACGGCGGGACCCTATTTCTCGACGAGGTGGGGGAGATCCCCTTGGAGCTCCAGGCGAAGTTCCTGCGCGCCGTGCAGGATGGCACCTTCGAGCCGGTGGGCTGCGACCGCACGGTGCGGGTCGACGTGCGCATCCTCGCCGCCACCCACGTCGACCTCAAGCAGGCGGTCGCCGAGGGACGTTTCCGCGAGGACCTCTACTACCGCCTGCACGTCTTCCCCATCGAGGTCCCGCCCCTGCGGGCGCGCCGCGAGGATCTCGGGCGAATCGCCGCCGACTTCCTCGCCAACCTGGCGCGTCGCACCGGCCGCGGGCCGTGGTCGTTGAGCGAGGCGGCCCTGGCCGCCCTCGGCCGCCACGACTGGCCCGGCAACGTCCGCGAGCTGGTGAACCACCTGGAGCGGGCCACCATCCTCGCCGGCCCCGGGGAGCGGGCGATCGACGAAGCGCCGCCGGCCGCGCCGGTGGCGAGGGAGGGGTTCGCCACACTGGCGGCGCGCGAGCGCGACTACATCGACCGGGTCCTGCGCGCTACCGGCGGCAAGATCTACGGCCCGGGCGGGGCGGCCGAGCTCCTCGGCATCCACGGCTCCACCCTCGCCAGCCGGATGCGCAAGCTCGGCCTCGGCGGGGCGCGGGACTACCGGTGAGCGGTGGCGTTGCGGCGCGCCCCCCGACCCGGTGGCGTTGCGGCGCTCATCCCCGCGAGGGTACGCAACCTCGGGAGGTCCGGCGGTCGCGGAGCGCGGCGGGCGGGGGTGCGCGCGGGACAACCCGCCCGTCCCCCGCCGTCGCCGCCCCCCCCCAGGGCGGGGGACGCCGGCGGCCGCGGCGCGGGTGGCTCAGGAGCCCTTGTTCGGCTCGCCCTTCTTGGCGCCGTTCGCCGCGCCGCAGGCGCACGCGGCGCCGCAGCACGCGGGCGTCGCCACCTTCTCCTTCGGATCGGCCGGCTTCCCCTTGGCGCCATTGCTGCCGTGGGCGCCGTGGGAGCCGTGGTAGCCATCCGCGTACCAACCCGTGCCCTTGAGGGCGAAGCCGTTGCGCGACATGAGACGGCGCACCCCGGCGTGGCAGCCGTCCGCCTGACAGCGGCTCAGCGGCGGGTCATTGATCCCCTGGTTGGCCTCAAACTCGTGGCCCTTGTTGCAGACGTACTCGTAGATCGGCATGCGGACCTCCAGAAAGACAACAGCCGAGAGTCGATCCCGGTGACCCTCTAGTCAAGGCAACACGTCGCGAAATAAGGGAAAGGGCGGCGCAGTTGTCCACCTCCTCCTTGACCGTCGCAGGTGGCCGATGGCACGCTCCGGCCCGCGCCGGAGTGGTGAAATTGGTAGACGCACGGGACTCAAAATCCCGCGGGGGCAACCCCATGTGGGTTCGATTCCCACCTCCGGCACCAGCCTGTGCAGGACCGCGGGTCCACCCCTAAGGGGTCGCGGGCGGACCCTTCCGGCGCCTCGTTGGGGTCGTCACCGTCGCCGGTGAGCGCGGCCACGAAGCGGTCGGCCGCCGCCTCCTCGGCGGGATCGCCGCGGTCGAGGGTAGCCTCCAGGGCGTGGCCGGCACGACGGAGAGGGTGGGGCGTCGCGGTGGGGAGACCATTGCGGGCGGCCGCGAGGCGTGCACCGATCTCTTGCCCCTTGCCCTCCGTGTCGGAGCGCGCCAGGAGACGACCGACAAGCTGGCGCAGGTGGCGGCGACCCCCACCCTCCACCGCGGCGTCGCCGGCGAGCTGGTCCCCCTCCCGCAAGCGCTGGAGCGGTGGTGCGTCGCCGGCGGCGACCCGCGCCACCCCCTGCACCGCCAGGCCGGCGAATGGGTCCGCACCCTCGGCAACCGCGGCCACGGTCTGCAACACGAGCAGGGCCAGTGCCTTGACCTGGGGAAAGAAGGCGCGCACCGCCCCCTTCACCAGCGCCGCCCCGTCGTCGAGGGCGGTGGCGGAGAGGCCGATTTCCTTATTCGAGGCCATCGGAGAGGCGGTCGGTGGCGCGGAAGAAGGCGCGCTCATTCGGCTGGCTCCCGTCGAGGGCGTTGAAGGCGGCGGGGAAGTCTTCAAGGAGCTTCGGGTCGAGGGAGGAGAGACGCGCCTTTTGGCCCGCAAGGGCGGCGGCAAACGCAACATTCAGGTCGAGGTCGACCGGGTAGGCCGTGGCGGCGGTCCACTGCGCATGGGTCGCGGTGGGGGCGCCGGCCGTCTGAGACTCGACCACCGCCGCTGGACCCCCCTGGGCGATGCGGTGGAGGGTGAGCCCCTTGGCGCCCACCGACAGCAAACCCCTGTGGCTGGCGGTGGCCCTGCAAGAGAGGGGGGAGCGGTGGCAGGGAGGGCGAGGGCGGTCGTGGCCATGGGCGGGTCGGGGCTTGGAGTAGGCTTGCGGATCAACCCCTCTCCTCGGAGTCCTCCCCCGCCAAGGGGACGACTGATCGTGCGCTGCCCGTGTGCCCCAACCCTCCTCCTCGCCACCCTTCTCGCCAGTGGCGCCGGGTGTGCGGGGGGCGGGACCGCGCCCTCCCTGCCGCTTCTGCCGCCGGCGGCGACCCTCCTCGCCCACCCCGAGGCGTACCACGACCACGCCTTCGCCTTCGCGGGCGAGATCGTCGCGGTGGTGGCGACCCAAGGGATCACCTACCTCGAAGTGGAGCTCCTCGCCCTCGACCCGCATGGCCAGATCGACTGGCCGCCGCACCCCACCGGCCGGGCCTTTGTGCGCGGCCCGGTGGTCGCGGACCCCGGCCGCTATCTGCCAGGACGTGGGGTGGTGGGGTCGGTACGCTTTGCCGAGGTGGCCACCGGCGTGGTAGGGAACGAACGCCACCCGTACCCCCTCCTCGACCTCCTGGACCATCGTGTCGTCAGCCACCCCTTCCCCCCCCGCCGGCCGCGCTTTCACCTCCTCCTTGAGGGCGGTGTGGGGCTCTAGCCGCAAGACCATGGGGGGCGCGACCGCCCTCCTGCTCGCCTTCTTGGCGGGGGCGCGGGCGACCCCCCTGCCACCGGCGCCGGAGGAGCCCTTCCTGCCGATCTCCCCACCCCCGATCACCGGCGAGGTCGCTCCATCGCCCACCCTTCCGGGGCCGGACCTCCTCCTCCCCCCGCCGTTCGTGGTGGATCAGGCGCTCGCCGTCCTCCCCGACCACCTCCTGGTGACCGGCGTGCCGATTGACCCGGAGGCGTGGCAACCGCCGGCGACCGGTGACGAAGGTGGAGCTGGCCACCCGGCGTTGAATCTCGCCACCCTCTTTGAGTGGCTCATGGGGGCGGTGATGGCCGGGGGGCTGCTGGCGATCTTCCTCCTGCCCCGCTGGTTTCGCCGCCACGGCCACCGCTCCCATCGCCACCACCACGACCGCCACCACGCGCCGACCCACCGCCACGGCGACGCGCCGCACACCTCCGGGCGCCACCGCCACCACCATCGCTCGGTGGTCACCCCGCGGACGTAAACCGACCGTCGCCGCAGCAGCCGGTGAGCCGCACCCGCCCCTCCCTCACCAGGCGCTCCACCAGGCGCAAGATCCGACTGTGGCGGACCCCCCGCCCCTCGAGGCGCGCCACCAGTTCGAGGAGGGTGAGGCAACGGTGGCGAGGGAGGATCGAGGCCATGGCCAAACCGTAAGCCACCCCCTCGCCCCTCCTCTACCCAGCAACTCCGTCAGACGAACCCCCCCCCCCCCCCCCCCCCCCCCCCACCCCTCCCGCCCGGGGCCGCCCAGCCGCTCACCCCTCCCTCCACGCGGGAAGCCCCCCCCCGTTCTCCTCACCCCGGGTGCAAAGCAGCCGCGTTACCCAGTGTGCGGTGGGCGGCCCGCACCGCGGCCACCCACCACGGGGGGACTGCCGCACTTAGGCGAGCAGCTCGCTGAGCTTGGCGTCGACGTAGACCGGCTCACCCATCTCGGTGAAGTCGAAGATCATGAAGGCGTGGTGGCCGTCGACGTCGAAGACGCGGATATCGTCGTCGCTCGCCAGGCGATCCACCGCCTTGTGGAGGCGGGTGCCGTACCGCGTCTCGGCGGTCGTGTATGGGACCTCGTAGGCGATGTACTTGCGGATCCCCTTGCTCTCCATATGCAGGCGGGCAACCTCCTCTTCCATGTCGTTGAGGCGGGTGACCACCAGGATCGGGCCGGTACCGGTGAAGACCATGAAGGTTTTGAGGGGTCTCATGACGTTCTCCTTTCGGGAGGGGGTTCACCCCCCATTCTAGCCGTTGGCCAGGAACGTGCTGGGCGGGGAGCCGGTTGGACTTTGGCGATCGTGGGCCGAGGAGAAACAGGCGCGAGTCCGGAGGGGGAGCCGTTCGAGGAGGCTAGCGGGCCTCGGCCCGGGCCTAGGTTCCGGACGGGGCGATGAAGAGCGGTCCACGAGTCCTGGGCCACGATCCGAGCCTGAGTCCGCCTCTTAGCAGGCGATCGCCAAAGCCCGACCAGCGCCTCGCAAAGTGACCGTGGGGGGGCGGACCGCCACCGGTGGGGTGGGCGGCGGTCGTGAATCGCCCGGACCGCGCGGTGGACCGCCCGCCGTGGTATTGCCCTTGCCGTGCGCCGCCGGTTGGACTTTGGCCCGATCTGCCGCGCACCCCCGGCGCGCGGCGAAGCTCCGGCCCCACGGTCGCTCTGGGTCAGGGCGCGCTGCACACCGTTGCATTGCGGTGCGATGGCCTCCCCTGCCCACCACGGCCAAAGTCCGACAGACTCCGCAGCCGTGGCCACCCCGCTGCCCGAACCGCCCGCCCGCCTCGTCGCCGAGCTCAGCCGCGCGGTGGCGGGCGAGGTGCGCTTCGACGCCGCCTCCCGCTGGCTCTACGCCACCGACGCCTCGATCTACGCGATCCCCCCCCTCGGGGTGGTGGTGCCGCGCACGCCGGCGGCGGTGGCGCAGGCGGTGGCGGTGTGCGCTGCGGCCGGCGTCGCCATCCACCCGCGCGGCGCCGGCACTGGCCTGGCGGGCGGCTGCCTCGGCGACGGGGTGGTGATCGACCTGAGCCGCTACCTCACCCGCATCGACCCGATCGACCCGGAGGCACGCAGCGTGACGGTCGAGGCCGGGGTGGTCCTCGACGACCTCAACCGCGCCGCCGCCGCCCACCGCCTCGGCTTCGGCCCGGACCCGGCCACGAGCTCGCGCTGCACGATCGGCGGGATGGTGAACACCAACGCCACCGGCGCCCACTCGCTGGTCTACGGCACCACCCGCGACCACCTCCTTACCGTCGCGGCGATCGGCGCCGACGGCGCCCCCCTCGCCGGCCGTGCCACCTCCCTCGCCGGCGCGGCCGGGACGATCGCCGCCGGCCACGCGCGCGCGATCCGCGACCACTACCCGCCGCTTGCCCGGCGGGTGGCGGGCTACTGCCTCGACGCCTTGTTGGCGGAGCCGGCGCCACGGCTGGAGAGCCTGCTCGCCGGCAGCGAGGGGACCCTGGCGATCACCACCGCCGCCACCCTCCGTCTCGTGGCTTGGCCCGCGGCGCGTGCCGTGGGGGTGGTGGTGTTCGACGACGTGGGCGAGGCGATGGCGGCGGTGGAGACGATCCTTTCCCTGGCGCCAGCGGCGCTGGAGCACCTCGATCGACCGCTGCTCGCCGCCACCGCCGGTCGCCCCGCCTTCGCCCCCCTGCGCGCCTTTCTCGGCAACACCGACCCGGCGTCGCTCCTGGCGGTGGAGTTCTTTGGGAAGGAGGAGGCGGAGGTGGACGACCGCCTTGCCGCCCTCGCTGCCGCCCTGCCGAACCACCGGCTGATCCCGCGCCGCACCCCCGCCGAGCAGGCCGACCTGTGGACCCTGCGCCGCGCCGGCCTCGGCCTGCTCATGGGCCGCCCGGGCGACGCCAAGGCGATCGCCTTCATCGAGGACGCGGCGGTCCCGGTGGCGCGCCTGCCGGAGTACGTGGCCGGAATCCGCGCCCTCCTCGCCGAACACCACCTTTCCGCCTCCCTTTACGGCCACGCCGGCGCCGGCCTGCTCCACATCCGGCCGCGGGTCGATCTGCACACGGGCGACGGGCGGCGCCAGTTGCGGGAGGTGGCGGCGGCGGCGGCCACCCTGGCGGGGTCGCTCGCCGGCACGGTCTCGGGCGAGCACGGCGACGGCCTGTTGCGCTCCGAGTGGCTACCGGCGCTCTACGGCGCGGAGGTGATGGCGGCGCTGCGCGAGGTGAAGCGCCTCTTCGACCCGCACGGCCTCCTCAACCCGGGGCGGATCACCGCGGATCCACCGCCGCCCATGGACCGCCGCCTCCGCTACCCGGACCCCCCGCCACCGCTCCCCGCCACCCCCCTGGCCTTTCGGCGCGACGGCGGCTGGCGCCAGGCCCTGGAACAGTGCAACGGCTGCGGCGGCTGCCGCCAACACGTCGCCACCATGTGTCCTACCTACCTCGCCACCGGTGACGAGCAGCTCGCCACCCGCGGCCGCGCCAACCTCCTGCGCGCGGACGCCTTCGGGCAACTCCCCGGCGGCGGGGCGGACCCAACCCTCAGCGCCGCTCTTTCCAGTTGCCTCGCCTGCAAGGGGTGCCAGATCGAGTGTTCCGCAGGCGTCGACATGGCCCTCTTGAAGGCGGCGTGGCTTGACCACCAACGGGGCGGCCGGCCGCCCACCGGCGCTTGCCGCTGGCTCGCCACCCCCCACCGGCTGCTGGATGGCGCCGCCCCGTTCGCGCCGGTTGCCAACTGGCTCGCCGCCCGCCGCCCCGGCCGCTGGCTGGCCGCGCGCGCCGGGATCGACCCGCGCCGGCAACTACCCCATCTCGCCCCCGGCCGCCTCCGCCGCGCGATTCCGGCGGCGGGCCCGCGCGGCCGGGTGGTGTTGTGGCACGACTGCCTCGATCGCAACCTCGAGGGCGCGATCGGCCGCGCGGCGCTGGCCCTGCTCACCGCCGCCGGTTTTGCGGTGGCGGTAGTGGAACAGGGGTGCTGCGGCCGCCCCGCCTTCAGCCAGGGGGCGCTTGCGATCGCCAGGGAGCTCGCCGCGCAGGCGGTGGCGCGCCTCGCCCCCTTTGCCGAACGGGGGGCGCCGATCGTGGTCTTAGAGCCGTCGTGCGCCTCCATGCTCGGCGGCGACCTGCTGGAGCTGATCGACTCGCCGGAGGCCGCGGCGGTGGCGGCGGCGGTCACCCCCTTGGAGTCGCTCCTCTTACCGGTGGTGGAGAGGGGCGATCTGCCCCTCTCCCGCTCCACGGCGGAGCTGCTCCTCCACCCCCACTGCCACGACCGGCTCGCTGGCGACCCCACCGCCAGCCGCGCCCTCCTCGGTCGGTGCGGCGCGCTGGCAGAAACGGCGGCGGGCTGCTGCGGCATGGCCGGCGCCTTTGGCTACCAGGCCACCCACTACGACCTCTCGGTGGCGGTGGCCCGCCGCCTCGTTGCCGCGCTGGCCGCGGCGCCGGCGGCGGTGGTGGTCGCGAGCGGCACCTCGTGCCGGGCGCAGATTCGCGACCTCACCGGCCGCGCCGCCTGCCACCCGGCGGTGGTCCTCGCCCAGGCGGCAGGGCTCGTGTAGGAGCCGGTCGGACGTCGGTGATCCCGGTGCCACAAGGCCACCGCCATCCGGCCGCGGGTGCTCCACGCGCGGCGCGCGCGGGTCGCCGGTGCCACCGGCTCCTACCCCAGGGGGGTGGAGGGGAGAGCGCGCCGCCGTCCCGGCCCCTCCGGTAGGAGCCCTCCCATCGGCGATCCCGGCCCACCGGGCCGGCCACGCGCGGGTCGCCGGTGAGAAGTCCGAGCTGCCTGCTGCGCGGGCAGCCGTGACTCTTTGCGCGCCAGCCCGCCCGCCCGGGAAGGGGGGCGCAGCCACCGGCAAATCGCCGGGGTCGATGATCGAACAAGGCCTTAGCCCCTCACGATGACGCTCGATCCGGGCTGGCACGCAGGCTGCTAAAGGGAGGGTGGCCGGGCAAGCCCGTGCCGATTTCCCCTCCCGTGGGTGGGGGCCCCGCGGACCATGCCGGGCCCCCGGGATCCCCCCACCCACACGGGCCGGCGCCGGGAGGGGGTCTGTTCAACCCATGTGGAAAGGGGAAATCACCATGCAGCCACGGAGTCAGATGTTCAAAGGGACGCCCCGCGCCCCCCGCGCCGCCCGCTCCATGGCCGGACGGCTTCACCCCCGGGGAATGG
>Ga0210051_1000298_pt1 | contig 43479 bp, 36 predicted proteins | sample CryGey092014_all_FD_185464 | JGI IMG/M metagenome (GOLD analysis project Ga0210051, IMG submission 185464) | Groundwater microbial communities from aquifer - Crystal Geyser CG23_combo_of_CG06-09_8/20/14_all (SPAdes) (version 2) | ecosystem: Environmental > Aquatic > Deep subsurface > Groundwater...
CTAGGATCCAGCATCCCATTAAGAAATGCTTAAAAACATACTGCTGCTGGTTGTGTTCTGGGCGATGCAGGTCATTGCGGGTTATTTTTTCAAGCTGGGAGGCACGGCACCCGGAAGGTGGGTCCCCTGTTTCCTTGCCGGCAACGCGTTCGGCCTGACCAGCACCTGGCTGCTGATGCTTCTTTACAAATCAATGAACATAAATGTTGCGCTGGGCCTGTGCACGGGAGTGGCGTTCATGTTGAGCCAGATCACGCTGGGCGTGATATTCCACTCGGTCCTTTCGCCGATGCAGATCGCGGGCGCAATAGCGACGATCGCCGGGGTATTCCTGCTTTCTTTCGGGGCAAAATAAATATGATTACACCGATTTTCAAAAGAGATTACACAGATAAGAAGATAAGGCCGCTGCGCATAGGGCACAGGGGTGCGTGCGGGCTTGCGCCGGAAAACACTCTCGCGAGTTTCAGGAAGGCGCTTGAGATCGGGGTGGACGGGGTTGAGTTTGACGCGCACGCCACGAAGGACGGGGAGCTTGTGCTCATGCACGACGATAAAGTGGACCGGACCACGGAAGGCACGGGTTTTATCAGGGACCTGACCTTTGAGGAGATCAGGAAACTGGACGCCGGAATGAAATTCAAGGAAAAATTCAGGGGAGAGCGGGTGCCGGCGATGAAAGAGGCGCTGCAGCTGCTGGCGGGAAAAACGATATTCATAGAAATAAAACAGGAAGGTATCGAGGAAAAAGTGCACGAAGCCCTGAAGGCGGCGGGAATGCGGGACAACGTTTACGTGATCTCTTTTAACAGGGCTTCTGTCCGCATAAGCAAGGAGATAAATAAGAAAATAAAAACGGGGCTTATAACCGAAAAACCGGAAGACCTTCAATACGCGCTGGATCTGAGGGCGGATATATTCTGCCTTAACCACGCTGAGGCGGACAGGGAGATCGCGGACGCGGTCCATAAGAACAAGATGCTTCTGAACGTGTGGACCATGAACGATCCTCAGGAAATAAGGCAGATGATCGAAATAGGCGCTGACATGCTGACATCGGATTTCCCGGATATGCTCAATAGGATGCTTGAATGATTGCTGTTGCCGTCGTACGTCGAGCGTCTTACGTCGTGCGTTAAGGTCTTTTAAACGTACGACTTACGACGTATGACGTACGACGAAACGCGATAAAAAAGGAGTTAAATTGGACAAGGTGCGGATAGGGTTCATAGGGTGCGGGGGTATCTCAAACGGGCACATACAGAGGCTTACGCCGATCGAAGAGGCGGAGGTAACGGCCCTGGCTGACACAAATCCTGCCAATGCCGAAAAGCTCAAGCAGGGCTTTCCGAAACTCGCGGGCGCAAGGATCTTTTCGGATTACAGGGAAATGCTTGACAAGGCTGAGCTGGATGCCGTGGGTATTTTTTCGCCGCACACGGTGCATTTCCAGCAGGCTATGGATTCCCTTGGCAAAGGCCTGCACGTCCTGATGGAAAAGCCGATGGTCTGCAAGGTGGAGCACGCGAAGAAGCTGATCGCGGAGGCAGAGAAAAAGAAAAAGGTAGTGCTTCTTTCCTATCAAAGACACTACATGCCCGCGTTCAGGTATATGAGGGAAGTGATCCAAAAGGGGGATCTGGGCGAGGTGCGTTTCTTGTCGGCGCTGCAGACCCAGCAGTGGTATAAAGGCTGCAAGGGAAGCTGGCGGCAGACCCAGGAACTGAGCGGCGGCGGGCAGCTCAACGATTCCGGCAGCCACCTTATTGACATAATATTCTGGATGACGGGGCTTCAGGCCGCGGAAATTTTCGGTTTCATAGACAACCTGGACACGCCGGTTGATATAAACTCCGCGATCACGGTGAAATACAGGAACGGGGCAGAAGGCACATACAGCGTTGTGGCAGAATCCCCTACCTGGTGGGAGGACATAACGATCTGGGGGACAAAAGGCATGTTCTTCTACAGGAACGGGGTGCTGTGGCACCAGAAAGGCGAGGCTAATAAAGCGCCGGAACAGCCGGTATTGCCCGCGCAGGTATCAGACCCGGACAGGAATTTTATAAATGTGATCCTGAAGAACGAGCAGAACGAATCCCCGGCTGCCGGGGGTTTGCGCGTTATTGAGCTGACAGAGGCTGCGTGGGAATCCGGCAGGACCGGCAAACCCGTCAAAGTCAAATAATAATTATGAATGATGAATTATGAATTATGAGTCAAAAGCATAAGGATTTATATTAAAATTAATTCCTTGCAGTTGATTCATAACTCATAATTCATAACTCATAATTAATCCGTGCCGTACCTATTAAATTTTTAGGAAAACCGACTATGGACGATGGACTGAATAAAAAGAAGTCAACGGCTGCAGTATGGGCAGTGGCGGGGGCAGTAGCGCTTACGCTGATACTGGGGTTTACATACCTTTACCAGATAAGGAACTACGCTGTGTACAGAAACCCCGTGCACGGAACCGATATGTTCACATACTATTCTTTTGCGTCTGATATCGTGCAGGGCAAAGGATTCCCCCCCGACACTAATTTTTCGCCGCTCTACCCTTTCGCGTTCCTGCCCCTGATATATTTTCTTTTCGGCATAAACCCGTTCGCGGCCTACGCGGTCCAGGTGATCATGGGAGGGCTGTGCGTCCTGCTCACGTACCTTATAGCGAGAAAGATTTTCGGGGAAACAACCGCGCTGATCGCCGCGTACGCGCATTCTCTCTACGGGTTCTTCATTATATTTTACGGCGCGCTTCTCGCCGAGGTGCTGATAAATTTCACTTTCCTGCTCGCGCTGTGGATGTTCCTTAACGCCCTTGAGAAGCAGGATCTGCGATACTGCATATTATGCGGGCTGTTCTGGGGAACGGCTATCCTTGCGAAGCCGACGATGGCGGGATTCATTCCCTTCCTCCTGATACCGTGGTTCTTAAAGAAGGGCATGAGCCTGAAGTCAGCCGGGGGGATTGCCGCGATGGCGGTATGCGCGGCCGCCGTGATCGCGCCGGTGACCGTCAGGAACTACAGGATAACCGGGAGTTTCATTCCGGTTTCTTCCGGGGGCGGAACCGCGTTCATAATCGGCAACAGTCCCCAGGCGAGCGGCAGTTATATCTACACGCCCTTTGCGCGAAACGTTCCAAAAGAAGCAGAAGGGATGAGCGCCGGCCGCATGGACAGGTACCTGTTTGGAAAAACCATTGAATCCATAGAAAAGGACCCGGCGGATTTCCTGCGGGTTATCGGCAGGAAGTTCCAATTTTTTTGGGGAAGACCCGAGATCCCGAACAATATCAATTATTACTACCACACTTATAATTACAGCCGGAAGGTCCGCCCCCCCGTGCTTGATTTCCAGCTCCTGGTGCCCTGGGAGCTTCTTGTTGCCCTGGGCATAACGGGTTTTATGCTTTCGCTGAAAAAATGGAGGGACGCTCTCACGCTGCAGCTGTTCGCGCTGGTTTACCCGGCGATAATAATAATGCTGCTGGTAATGGGCAGGTTCAGGCTGCCCCTGTTTCCCATACTTGCTATTTTTTCTGCTTACGCTTTGCAGAGCATTGTCAGGATGGCGGCAGACCGCAGGCACGCGGCTTTTGCGGGTTCTATCGCGGTTGTCGCCGCCCTGCTTTTTGTGGAATACGGTTACGCAAGGACTTTTTTGGCTCCAGCCGGCATTTACGAGAAAGAAAGCGGCTCTATCCTTATCAGGGATGAAAACATTCATGTGACGGGAGCCCAGTTCCTCGGGAGCGAATATGAAATAGCCAGGAAGGACATAGTCCTTAATTATGAACCGGGGGAATTCAAAAAAATAGTCCCGGTTTTGTATTTTAAATTCGTGAACAGCACCGGTTATCTGAAAATCGCGGTCAACGGCAGGGAAACCGTCAAGATACCGGCAGGTATGGGCCCTTCGGGAAAATCGTTCTTTATGAACTGGGAAATCCGGGTTCCAACTTCAAGCTTTGTAAGGGGGACCAATACGATACTGATGCAGCCCTGCGAAGGAGCAAAGGTTTATTTTCCCTACGATTTCTCCTACAGGTACGGACGGTCAAGAATTTTTTACGCGTGGGAAAAATACGAGGAAAAAATTCCGGGCGAGTATGTGGTCCGCCTGCGCCTGGAACAGTAAAAAACGCACATAGCAAATGGCATATGGCACATAGCGTATCGCAAAGCATTTGATTAAAGGCTTAATAGATTAACGGTTTCTCGGATTTAAACAGTTTATACAGTTTACAGAGTCTATAAAGTTTACAAAGTAAAAAATTCGTGGGAATTAGTGTTAATTCGTGGTTAAAAAGATTTTTTGTGGATTCCGTGGTTGCAAAAGGAGAGTGTATGGCAAAGATAAAGCTGGGCAGGAGCGAATACAGGGACAAGGTTTACGCGTGCTGGATGGGAAAGAACATCGGCGGCACGCTTGGAGCGCCATTTGAATGCAGGAAATGGGTGAACTGCCTGGAGTATTACCACAAAACGCCTGACGAGGCGGCTGCGAACGATGACCTGGACCTGCAGCTTGTGTGGCTTAAAATGCTGGAAGACAAAGGCGTGGATCCGGCGCTGTCGGATTTCGCGGATTACTGGAAGAAATGCGCGTCCCCCTACCCGTGGAACGAATACGGGTTCTGCAACAGGAACCTTGCCCGCGGTTTAAGGCCGCCTGTTTCAGGGTGTTTTGAAAACCACTACATAGACGAAATGGGTTCCCCCATACGCAGCGAGATATGGGCGTGCGCCGCGCCCGGAGACCCGCAGCTTGCGGCTTCGTTCGCGTGGAAGGATTCTTCGGTTGACCACGCCGGCGGGGAAGGAACTTATGGCGAGATGTTCTGGGCCGCGGTTGAAAGCGCCACGTTCGTGATAAATGACCCCAAAACCCTTATTCATATCGGCCTGCAGATGATACCGATCCACTGCCGCATTTCAAGGGTGATAAGGGAGGCGGTATGGTGCCATGAGAACGGGATTTCCTGGGCAGAGGCAAGGCAGAGGATCCTGGAAGCTTTCGGCAGGGACTATAACCCCTGCAATGCCGTGCAGAACCACGGGTTCACTATACTGGGCTGGCTTTACGGGAAGGATTTCGGGGATAAGCTGTGCATCGCTGTGAACTGCGCGTATGACACGGACTGCACCGGGGCGACGCTGGGCTCGGTGCTGGGGATACTGGACGGCGTAAAAGGGATCCCTGAAAAATGGACAAAGCCCATTGGCGAGAAAATAGTGCTGCACAAGTTCACGCAGGTCCCGGGAGCCCCCAAGACCATAAGCGAACTGACAGAAAGGACGGTAAAGATCGCGGAAAAATTCCTAAAAGCAAGATCAGAGGCCGCCGAATTCTCTCCGGGGAAGACCGTGAAACCGAAAGACCCGGTTTCCGTTCTATGCTCTAACGAAATGGCAACCCAGGCTCTTATGCAGGACCCGATGTCCGCTGTGGAAAGAAGGGACGGCATTGACATATGGTTCCATTACGGCGGAGAACCGGTTGTAAGGCCGGGGATCTCGAAGAACGTGGGCATGCATCTTGAAAAGGACGGAAAGCCGGTCGACGGCAGCATTTCTATCATAGTTCCGAGGAACTGGACCGTGAACAGGGCTTCTGACAATTTCGGGCAGAAAAGGTTCGCGCTCTTCGCTGACAAAGCCTCAGACCGCAACGAGATGAGAGTAAAGGTGAACACGGGCTCAAAGAAGATAGAAGCGTCGTTCATGATGCTGGGACCCGGCGAGGCAAAAGGATATCCCGTGAACGCGCAGGCAGGAAACTGCCCGAAGTGCGGGGGGTGGCCCGGCTCATGTTTGTGCGCTAAATAAAAATAGTTAAAGGTTAAAAGTTGAAGGTTAAAAGTTAAAAATCCGTGGCTGAATATTTTTAAGTTCTCGTAAGTTCCATGTAAAAAGAAAGTATTTCTTTAATCGTTTTTAAATAATCACCGTAATCTCTTTTAAAATCACTGTAATCCAAAATAAAAAAAGGAGAAGAAAGTGGACAGAATCCGGTTGAGCAAAAATGAATATATGGATAAGGTGCTGGCGTGCTGGCTTGGGAAGAACATAGGCGGGACGCTTGGCACGCCAGTGGAGGGCATAAAATATACCCATGCCTTTACCTATTACGACTGGGACGTAACGCGCAGGTGGAAAAAGGACCCGTCCTGGACGCCGGGCGAGCCGCTTCAGAACGATGACCTGGATTTCCAGCTCGTATGGGTGAAAATGCTCGAAGACAGGGGCATCCACGTAAAGTTCAGGGATTTTGCGGATTACTGGCTCAAACACCTTCATAAGCACTGGTACGCGGAATACAGTTTCTGCATCTACAATCTTCAAAGGGGTTTAATGCCCCCGGTTTCAGGCGCGTTCCAGAACTACTGGGTTGATGAAATGGGTTCCCCTATCAGGAGCGAGATATGGGCGTGCGTTGCTCCGGCTGATCCCCAGCTTGCAGCGTCCCTCGCATGGATGGATTCCTCCCTTGACCATACAGGCGGGGAAGGAAGGTGGGGGGAAATGTTCTGGGCAGCGGCTGAAAGCGCCGCTTTTGTGACCAAGGACCCAATGACCCTTATAAAGATCGGGCTTTCCATGATACCGATCTCCTGCAGTATCGCGAGGAGCGTTAGAGAGGCGGTCTGGTGTTTTGAGAACAAGCTGGACTGGGGAGAGGTAAGAGAAAGGATCGCCACTATTTTCGGGCATGTCCAGCCGTGTAACAAGAGAAAGGATCGCCACTATTTTCGGGCATGTCCAGCCGTGTAACGCGATCCCCAACCACGGGTTTGCCGTCATAGGCCTTCTCTACGGAAAAGATTACGGGGACATACTGTGCAAGGCGGTGAACTGCGGTTTTGACACGGACTGCACAGGCGCGACCTTAGGTTCGCTCCTGGGGATTATGGGCGGGACTGCCGGCATACCCGAGGAGTGGAAAAAACCTGTCGGTTACGCTATAACCCCGTGCGCCCAGACAATTATGGACGGGCTTCCCAAAACAATCACTGAGCTTACTGAGCGCACAGCGAAGATAGCGGAAAAGCTCCTGAAGGAAAGATCAGGCACTTCGGAATTCGGGGAAAAGGCCGTTTTGCCGGAAAACATCCTGTCGCTTTTATTCAGGAATGAAAAAATAGGAAAGCTGCTTACGTTTGACAACAACTGCGCGGTGGAAAACATCGAAGACGCGGAGATTGCGCTGCATTACAACGGTGAGCCGGTGCTTTATCCGGGTATAGAAAAGACACTGGATGTTTCCGTAAGAAAAGGCGGTTCAGCCGTTATGCCGGAAATAGAGATAAAGGCGCCTGCTGGATGGAGCGTCTCAAAGCCCGAAAAGGTGCAGGGCCTGGGCAGGTTCAGCGTTTCCGCGAAAACAGTCGAGAACAAGAACGCGCTGGAAATCACGGTCAAGGCTGAAGGCAAAACAGCGAAAGCAAGTTTTACGCTGCTGGGACCAGGCGCGGTTAAGTTGCTGCCCGCGGCGCAGTCAGCCCCGCAGTCCTGAACGAGTTAAAAGTTGAAAGTTGAAAGTAAAAACAAAAACGTGTCAACGCAAAAACAAGGTAGCCGCAGGCTTTAGCCTGCGTTGTAGCGGTGCGACGTTTCGTCGCACATGTAACTCAGGGCTTCTCGAAGACCCGCCGATCCTTAAGGTGGGAGCCCTGATAAAAATTTCCATGAAAGCACTCCGCCCGTCTTTCAGCGGGCGAGACTTCGCCCACCTGAAAGGATGGGCGAGGAAAGCACGAAAGACCGCTTTTAACCACGGATTAACACGGATTTACACAGATTAATCTTCTACTTGACTCTTGACACTTGATACTTGACACTGAATTTAAGGGGGCGAAATGAAAATACTGTCTGGGATGGACGGGCTGCCGGCCCTGCGGGATTACAGGTCTTTCCGCGTCTCAAGCTATGACCGCACCGGCGCGAACGCGGATTTCGTCCTGATAAAGCCCGGTGAGAAAAAGACGACGGCGGAAATAAAGGGCGCCGGAAGCGTCAGGCACATATGGTTCGGCGGCGCGGCGCAAGAAGAAGGATGGGTCAGGAAAACGATACTGCGCGTATTCTGGGACGGGGAAAAGGATCCCAGCGTGGAATGCCCTTTCGGGGATTTCTTCGGAGTGGGCCACGGGATGTCAGGCAATTACTGGTCCCTGCCCCTCAGCATGAGGGTGGCGGACTGGCAGAACGGCCCGGCAATGAACTGCTAGTTCCCGATGCCTTTCGCTGAATCCGCGAGGTTTGAGGTTGAGAACGGGTCAGGCGCGGATTTTAATCACTATTTCTATATTGATTTTCAAAAATACAAGAAACTGCCGGCTGGGCTTGGAAGGTTCCACGCGCAATGGAAAAGGGAAAACCCCTGCAAGGCGGTGCCTTTCAAGGAAGGCGAACCCAGGACAAACCTTACAGGTAAAGAGAATTACGTTATACTTGACGCCGAGGGAAAAGGCCATTACGTGGGGTGCAACGTGAGCGTGCACCAGCTCGCTCCCGGATGGTACGGCGAGGGAGATGACATGATCTTCATTGACGGGGAAAAATGACCCCCTTCTTTGCACGGCACAGGCACAGAGGATTATTTCTGTTCTTCTTACGAGTTCCCGGTGGACGGGTGGTCCACTCCCTATCACGGGGTTTCTCTTGCCGGAAGCCCGAAGCTTCGGGACTGGGATAACATGGAAGGCAAGACCAACAAGTGGACGGTTTACAAGTTCCACATAGAGGACCCCATCCCCTTCAAGAAGTCAATAAAGGTGACCATTGAGCACGGCCATGCCAACGACCGCTCTGATGACTGGGCAAGCGTCGCGTACTGGTACCAGGCAGAGCCGCATAAGGTTTTTCCGCGGTTTCCGGGCGTGAACGAAAGAATGCCCCGCTAAAAAACAGTTTACATAGTTTACAGAGTGTATAGAGTTTGCAAAGGAACTGCTTTGTAAAAACAACTATGTAAACTGTGTAAACTTTATAAACTCTGTAAACTCAATAGAATATTTTATAAAGAAAAGTACAAAAGGAGGGAAAGATGAAAAAATTAATTGTGGTTTGCGCTGTGGCGGCAGTTTTTGCGGCTGGTGTGTGCAGGGCGGAGACGCTTAAGCTTTTTGACGAGGAAGACGGGTTCGTGGACCTGATCAGCCAGCACGCGGTGGATTCGGTTGTGGAGATAGAGGCAAAAGACGTGTTTGCCGGCAAAAAAGCGCTGAAGGTTACGCCTCAGCAGTCGTATATCGAGACCATTGACGGATGGGAATACCATATTACGGATAAACCGGGTAAGGGAGAGTTCCGCTACATTATGTTCGCCTGGAAAAAGCTGGGCGGGGAAGGCATAATGATCCAGTTCCCTGACAGCGGTCAGTGGGGAGGGGTTACGGAAGCGATCGTTGAACCGGGAGAACCATGCAGGAGGTATGTGGCAGGAGAAAATGTCGCGGGTTGGTCCTCGATCCAGATCGACAAGAATATTCCCGCGAAATGGACGCCGGTGATAAGGGACATGTACGCGGATTTCGGTGAGTTCATAATGACAGGCATCGCGTTCACCCCTTTTGACGGTGATGTGGGCTTGTGGGACTGCATATACCTGGGCACCACGAAGGACGAGCTTGTGAAGCTTGCGGACAAAATTAAAAACAAATAAAAAAACCGTCGAGCGTCATAAGCCGTACGTCTTACGTAAATACCGTCATCCGTCGTAGGTCTTACGTTTTAAGGATTCATACGCAAGACGCTCGACGTTCGACGTGAAACGTACGACGTTCGACGTACGACGTGAAAAAGAGAGGAACTGTGAAAATACTTCTAATTGCGCCGGGTCAGGATGAGAATTATGCGGGAAGGCTCGGATTTGCGTTCAAGTTCCCGCCGCTCGCGCTCGCGACTGTCGCGTCTCTTGTAAAGCCCGGTATCGAAGTCAGGATCCTGGACGAACACGTTGAGGCGATCAATTATGACGAAGGCGCGGACCTTGTGGGAATAAGCGCGATGACCGCGGTAGCGCCGAGGGCTTACAGGATCGCGGACAAATTCCGCGCAAGGGGCACCAAGGTTGTGCTGGGCGGCGTGCACCCGTCAGTGGTTCCTGAGGAAGCGATACAGCACGCGGATGCCCTGGTCATGGGAGAGGCAGAGGGATCCTTTCCCGGGCTGATAGAGGATTTTGAAAAAGGCAGGATGGAAAAGTTCTACTCCAATAAAGAAGTGCCTTCCCTTTCAGGGCTTCCGGAACCCAGGCGCGACCTTTATAAAAAAAAGGCCTATTTCGTGAAGAACTCTTTCCAGACAACCAGGGGCTGCCCTTATGACTGCTCGTTCTGTTCCGTGTCAGGCGTGTTCGGCAGGCAGTACCGGTCAAAGCCCGTTGAGGACGTGATAAGGTCGGTTGGATCGTCCAAAAGCGGTTTTGTCGGTTTTATTGACGACAACATCGCCGGTAACAAGAGGTACAGCAAGGACCTTTTCAGGGCGCTTGCCCCGCTTAAGGTCAGGTGGGCCGGCCAGTCTTCGGTTAACGCCGCGGAAGACGAAGAGCTGCTGGTGCTTCTTAAAAAAAGCGGGTGCGTGGGGCTTTTTATGGGTTTTGAGACTATTTCGCAGGGCAGCATGGGAGAGATAGGCAAGCACCAGAACAAGATAGAGGAGTTCAAAACGAACGTTAAAAAAATGCACGACCACGGGATCGTGGTCCTGGGCGCGTTCGTGTTCGGTTTTGACAGCGACGATAAGGACGTTTTCAAAAGGACCCTGGATTTTGTCTTTGATTCAAAGCTGGACCTGGCTCAGTTCAGCATACTGACGCCGCTGCCCGGAACAGCAGTGTTCAAGAAACTGTCCTCCGAGAACCGCATAATAGACACAGACTGGTCCAAATACGACATGACAAGGACCGTGTTCAAGCCGGCGCTTATGACCGCTGACGAACTGCAGAAAGGCAGTATGTGGGCGTGGAGGGAGTTCTATTCCGCGGGTCCCATACTGAAAAGAATGACAAGGATGGATTTCCATTTCATATCAAGCATCCCGTACTGGATCGTGCTGGCAATAATGAATTTCGGTTTCAAGGGAACCCTTGCCTTTAATGACGCCCTGAACAGGAAGTTCATAAAGGAAGGCAACGAAAGAGCGATCAGGTGAACGGATTTATTTCTATCCTCGGTTTATTCGGGATGGGATTAGGCATAGGGCTGAGCGGGGCGCTGATCCCGGGCCCGCTCCTCGTATTCAACATAACGGAAACGCTCAAGCATGGCGCGAAGACAGGATTTCTGGTCATACTGGGCCATTTCTTCGTGGAGGTATGCGTATCGCTTCTTATAATCTTCGGATTTTTAAAGTTCCTGCGATCGCCTGTTGTCGCGGGGGCCGTAGGGCTGGCAGGCGGGATCCTGCTTTTCCTGACCGGTATTTCTCTTTTAAGGCAGAAAGGGCTTAATGCCTTCGGGCCCGCGTCCGAAAAAAGCTACGGCCCGGTCCTGGGCGGGGTGATATTTACGGTTTTCAATCCTTCCTTCCCGCCGTGGTGGGCAGCAATCGGTTACAACATGCTGTGGCAGGGCATGCAGGCTGCGGGCGTAACAGGGCTTATCGCGATACTGGTTGGGCACTGGTGCTCTGATTTCGGATGGTACGCGCTTGTTTCTTTCACGGTTTCAAGGGGGAAGGATGTTATCCTGCGCGAAAAGGTATACCCCCTGCTTAAGACAGTGCTTGCGCTTTTTATGTTTTTCCTTGCAATCTATTTTATAATAAAAGCAGTCAACTGCTTTACTCCGCTGTAGCGCCCGCCTGGCGGGTTGCGGATCATACTGCGGTTGCCTGCGGATAGGAGGATGGATGAGGATCTTGTTGATATCACCGGGCAAAGACGAGGATTACGCAAAGAGGATGGGGCTTGCTTTCAAGCTTCCGCCTCTGGGGATAACCACAGTTGCGGGTCTGACAAAACCCGGCATAGACATAAGGCTTCTGGATGAGCAGGTGGAGGCAATAGATTTCAATGACGGGGCTGATATCGTGGGTATCAGCATGATGACCGCTGCCGCGCCCAGGGTTTACAGGCTTGCGGAGGAATTCCGCAGGCGCGGGGCAAAAGTAGTGCTGGGAGGGCCGCATGCCTCGGCGGTCCCGGAAGAGGCGGCGCAGCACTGCGACGCGGTGGTTGTCGGTGAGGCCGAGGGTTCATGGCCCAGGCTTATAGAGGATTTTGAAAAAGGAAAGCTTGAAAAAATTTATGCCAACGCGGAAAAACCCAGCCTTGCCGGGCTTCCTGAGCCCAGGCGCGACCTTTACAAAAAAAAGGCGTATTTAATTAAAAATACCTTTCAGACAACAAGGGGCTGCCCTTACGCGTGTTCGTTTTGCTCTGTTTCCGGGGTATTCGGGGAACAGTACCGCTCAAAACCCGTGGAGGACGTAGTAAGGTCGATCGAAATAACGAAGGCCAGGTTCGCCGGCTTTATTGACGATAACATCTGCGGGAATAAAAAATACAGCAAGGAATTGTTCAAAGCCCTTATACCGCTGCATGTAGGATGGATCGGCCAGGCTTCTGTCAACGCCGCCGAGGACCTGGAGCTGCTTCAGCTTGCGAAAAAAAGCGGGTGCGTCGGTCTTTTTATGGGGTTTGAGACCCTTTCGCAGGGCAGCATGGGAGAGATCGGCAAGTCCCAGAACAAGATCGCGGCTTTCAAGGACAACATCAAGCGGCTTCACGATCACGGCATAATAGTGCTGGGCGCTTTCGTTTTCGGGTTTGACAGCGACGACGTGGACGTGTTCAAGCGCACGGTGGATTTTATTTATGACGCAAAGCTTGACCTCGCGCAGTTCACAAACCTTACACCCCTGCCCGGGACCCAGCTTCACAAGAAGCTTGCGGCAGAAAACCGCATCATAGACACCGACTGGAGGCATTATGACACGGAAAGCGTGGTTTTCAAGCCCGCGCAGATGACCCCTGACCAGCTCTGGAACGGGACCGGATGGGCGTGGAATAATTTCTATTCCCGCGGCAACATCTTAAGAAGAATGATGGGAATGAAATTTGACATAATACGCCTCGGGATGTATGTCGTTCCTCTTTTAATAATGAACTTTGGGTTCAAGAAAGCCCTTGATTTTGATAACGTTGTCAAGAATACGTTTTTCAAGGACCCCGGCATCCGCAACAAAGATTAGCTGCCCGCCCCAAAGGGGCGAGGTCTCGCCCAGATTGAGATCTGGGCGGAAAAGTAAAAGATTTCCACGAAATCACGAAAGTGTCACGAAAACACGAAATATGCTTTTATCTTGCTAATGACTCACGACAAATGCCTAAGGACTGTTTTTGTAACCACAGGTTAACACAGGTTAACACAGTAATACTTTTTACAGGGAATTTAAGAGAACTTAAAAGTCAGTTTAAATTCTCGTCAGATCCCTGTTGAAAAATTGTGTATCATTGAAGTGAGGTGGAAGATGAAGAACATGATTAAAATCAGTGTTGTGATCGGGTTGGCGCTGGTAATCCTGAATACCGGAATGGCAAAGGATCCCGTTTTCATTGATGATTTCAAAACCGACAAGCTGAATGAAAAGTGGGAGTGGGTTTGCCCTTCGGAAGGGCCTTCATATAAAATTGACGCGAAAAAAGGCATTCTTATTTTCACTGTCCCTTCTGAGCAGACCTATGACCACTGGAGCCACATCGCGGCCGCTCCCCAGCTTGCCCTGAAAGTCCCGAAGGGGAACTGGACCTTTGAGGCAAAGATGAAACTGGCCGAGTCAACGGAAGGCCAGCAGTTCCACGCTGTTCTTTTCGTAAGGTTCGCTGACCTGGACTATTTTTACTGGGGGCCGTATATGGGCACGAAACTGCGCCTTGAGCGGTCAGGGGCGAACGATATGCTTAACGCGGATTACGACTCCGACGAGGTCTGGCTGCAGATCAAAAAAGACGGTTCCTCGTATTCCTGGAGCTACAGGAAGACCGAGAAAGACAAGTGGGAGGAAGTGGGCACTGCCGCGGAGGAGCTTGAGCCGGAGAAGATCGGGTTTATGATCAAGACCTGGGGAGCGGCGGAAGTCACAGCCGAGTTCAGCTCCGTGAGGTTATACTGATAACCACCGTCGAGCGTCGTAAGTCGTACGTCTTACGTAAATACCGTCATACGTCATAAGTCTTACGTTTCAAGGATTCATACGCACGACATACGACATACGACATAAAAGGAGCCATTATGAAAATGGAAGAATTGAAACCTGGAGAAATCGATAAAATCCTGGAACACGCACCCATATGCTACATCCCCTGGGGGTCCCTGGAATGGCACGGTGTGCAGAACCCTATAGGCCTTGACACGCTCAAGGCGCATCAGCTCTGCCTTATGGCAGCGGAAAAAACCGGCGGAGTTGTCCACCCCCCTGTTTACTGCGGTTATAACACGATGAAGCCGCACGCGGGATTTAAAAAGACCCTGGAAATGAACAAGGAAACAGTGCAGGTCCTTGCGCAGGACACGTTCGAGCAGTTATACGACGAGGGATTCAGGATAATTTTCGTGCTGATGGGCCATTACGGCGGCGAGCACATGAAGGCGCTGAGGGAAGCCGGGTTTCTGTTCCAGGAAAAGCACAAGGACGCGAAGATCCTGCTTTTTTCAGATGCGGAGATCGCCGCTGACAAGGGGATCGTGGGTGACCACGCTGCGGGATACGAAACTTCGCTTATGATGTATTTCAGCCCCCAGCTTGTGGATATAAAACTCCTCCCGAAGGACAGGCCGATAACGATAAAGGAAGACGGGATCGGCGGCCCGGTTGACCCCCGGAAATCCACAATAGAAGAAGGCAGGCGGATAGCTGAAATCGTTGTAGAAGGTATGGTCGCCAGGGTGAAACAGTTGATAGGTGGATAAGTAGATAAGTGGATATGGGGTAACGTAGGGCAAGGCTTTAGCCTTGCAAGTTGTAGGGGCTCAATTCATTGAGCCCGATATAGCGGTGCGACGTTCCGTCGCACTTTTTGCCTGCCCTGCGAAGCCTTGGCGTAGTAGGGTCATTGCGAGCATAGCGAAGCAATCTGTTTGTTAATCTGTGTAATCGTCATTTTAGAATCGGTGTAATCAGAATAAAGGAAATAAAAATGAATTCTAAACGACAATTAACAAGGTATTTTTACAATCAATTTGATGAAATCGTAACAATGATTAAAGACGCAAGATACAATGCCATAAAAAACGTAAATATTGAGTTAGTGAAACTATACTGGAAAATCGGCGAATATATCAGCAAAAAAATTGTATCGGCTGAATGGGGTGACGCTGTAGTTGACAATCTTGCCTTCTATATACAGACCAGACACCCTGAATATAAAGGATTTACCCGCCGAAGCTTGTATCGTATGCGCCAGTTTTATGAAATATATAATCAAAAGCAATTTGTGTCAGCAGTGCTGACACAAATAAGTTGGACAAATCATTTACTCATTCTTTCTAAAACAAAATCAAAAGAAGAACGGGAATTTTATTTAGCGCTTTCAATAAAAGAAAGATATAGCTCCCGAGAACTTGAGCGTCAGATCGATTCTGGTTATTATGAGCGGGCAATCCTCTCAAAGAAAAAAGTGTCAGCATCGCTGACACAAAAAGATTCAGATATAACCAGAGTATTTAAAGATACCTATGTTTTAGACTTTCTGAACCTTCCCGAAGTCCACACAGAGAAAGACCTTCAAAAAAGCATAGTAGGTAATCTTAAAGACTTTATTCTTGAATTCGGAAAAGATTTTGCCTTCATTGGACAGGAGTATCGAATACAGGTAGGCAAAAATGACTATTTCATTGACTTACTTTTTCTGCATCGCGGTCTCAAGTGTCTCGTGATGATTGAGTTGAAAATTGACGATTTTAAGCCTGAATATATTGGAAAATTAAATTTTTGCCTTGAAGTGCTTGACCGCGACATAAAAAAGCCCCATGAAAGCCCGAGTGTGGGCATAATTCTTTGCAAGTCAAAAGATAACGAAGTAGTTGAATATGCTCTTAGCAGAAATCTATCTCCAGCGCTTGTGGCTGAATATAAAACAAAACTTATACCTAAAAAAATACTTCAGAAGAAACTGCGTGAGTTTTTCCTTTTAAATGAATCACAGATTAAATAAGGAAATATAAATGAATAATAGGGAAAGATACCTGAAAACAGTACAGTTCCAGAAGCCTGACAGGTTTCCCCTGTACGAGCTGGGGATCTGGGGGCAGACCTACGAGCGGTGGATAAGCGAAGGCCTGAAAAAAGAAGAACTTGACGGGGATTGGTTCAGGGGCCAGCCGAAATTCGCGGGCCTTGACAAACACGAGTTCATAAGGCTCAATATGGGGCCTATTCCCGGGCTTGACAAAACCATTGAGGAGACAGACAGGTACGTTATTTTCATGGACGCCTGGGGCGAGACAAGGAAGGGCCTGAAAGAAGGCACTGTTATGGGGACCAGGCTTTCAATGGACACCTTCATGGATTTCTTCGTGAAAAAGCGCGAGGATTTCCTTGAATTCAAAAAACACTTCAATCCGGATGATCCTGCCCGTTACCCGCAGAACTGGGAAGACGCTAAAAAGGAATGGAAGAACAGGGATTACCCCCTTAACCTTACCGAGAACTGCGGGTTCGCGGGGTTATACTGGAATATGCGGCAGATGATGGGAACCGAGCGCCTGTCAATGGCTTTCTTTGACCAACCGGAACTCGTCCATGAGATACTGGATTTCATGGTGGATTTCTTCATTAAGCTTACTAAAAAAGCCCTTATAGAAACAGACATCGACGCGTTCTGCTTTAACGAGGATTTCGCGTTCAAGAACGGGCCGCTTATCTCGCCGAAGATCTACAAAGAGTTTTTCCTCCCGAGGCATAAAAAGATAATAGGATTCCTGAAAAAAAACGGCGTGCAGGTGGTCGAGATGGACAGCGACGGCAATACCGAAGTCCTCATACCGCTGATGATCGAGGCAGGTGTGAACCTGATATGGCCTCTTGAAGCCGCGGCAAACATGGACCCGGTAAAAATAAGGAAGGAATACGGGAAAGACCTGGCATTCTCAGGCGGCATAGACAAGCGTGAGCTGGCGAAGGACAGGAAGGCGATCGACGCGGAACTGAAGAAAAAGATCGTTCCCCTGCTCGAGACCGGCGGGTACATCCCCACTGTTGACCACACCATACCACCGGAGATTTCACTGGAGAACTTTAAATATTATTTAGATTTAAAGTGTAAAATCGCCAAAGGAAAATGCTAACTACAAAGGCATAAAATAGATGGAACCACACGATTACACAAGATTAGCACTTGATTTCAAGTTAAGCTGTCATTGCGAACGATAGTGAAGCAATCCAGATTTTAGATTGCTTCGTCGTTTCACTTCTCGCAATGACATTTCTCGTGAAAATCTGTGAAATCGCGTGGTAAAAAAATTTAATTCAATATTCAAGGTCTGACACTCAATTTTTTACGCCCCAGACCACACTTTTATGAGGGGGTCAATATCTTTACACCCCTTCCCATTTTCAGTTTTTCACGACGACAAATTTCTTTTGAAAGGAGAAATTACTTATGAAAAAATTTGCTACTGTAATAATGCTGTGCTTGGCGGGATTAACCCTGATCTGTGGCTGCATGAAAACAAGCACAGATTCTTGGAGGGTTTTTAGTTTAGCAGCAAATCATTTTAAAGTTTCTTTCCCAAACGAAGTTAAGAAAGTTGGTAGCGGAGCAACTGTTCAGTATATAAGTAAGAATTCTCTAGGTAATTTGTATGCCGCTCAGCGATTTGTTCCAGAAATAGAGACAATAAGGGGGCAAAGTTCTAAGGATATGTTGCGAACCGCAATAAAAGTTCTCGTCATGAAACATAATATTAAGTTGGACGAAACAACCTATACTGAATATCTTAGAGAAACTGTTGCTGTTGATTTTTCGGGTCAAATAACTAATCAGCCATCCGCTGATAGACCATTCAAGGGCAAAATTATTTTAGATAATAATTCATTTTACTATATTTATTCAATTCTCAAGACAAATAATCAAAAGAATCTAGAAAATTATGAAAAATTTGTAAGGTCGTTTCAGATTACCGAATAAAAAATTAATGAGAATAATAATGTAAATTGTAAAGCAAAACACAAACTTAAACTTTCCGAAATCGTCAGACGTGCATCAGACAAATCCCTCGAGGATAAAATGAATATATTTTTAGACACAAATATTATAATTGAGGCTGGGGCCAGAAAAGAGCATCATGACCTTATTGCTTTGGCAAAGAAAGGTATCATAAATCTCTTTATAAGCTTGGATATACTTGGCGAACAAAAGTATAGACAGCTTTTATGGTTTTATAATAAAAACTCTCTGGGAAAGTTAGAACAAATAGAAGAGAATGATAAAAAAGAGTGGAAATTTTGGCAAGAAGTCAATTTTGAGAGTGCTGACGATTGTTCTTTTAGTAAATTAGTTGATTACTCACTAAATAAAACAGAAGAAGAAATTTTAAAATTTGACAATAAAGGGGAATATCAGTTGCTTGATGAGCTAAAAATGAAATTTAAAATTAAAGACAAAGATTCAATAAATATAATGGTTGCGCATAGTGCAAACATGGATTATTTTTTAACGTGGGATAATGATTTGATAAAAAAGACTAAACAAGTTTTGTGGTTAAAACCAAAAGTAGCTACTCCTTTTGATTTTATTCAAACGATGAGTAAACGTCTCCCGAAAAACTATACCCCTTGCAATTTATAATGGGGGGCGGTTCTATTTATTTTTACAAAAATAGAGGCAGCGCCTGTTTTTAAAACGATCCATATACCATCCTCCTACGCTTAACTCCGGGAACGGTTCTATTCAGTTAGAGAAGTAGAGACAGTGCCGCTGAACCATTTTGATTTTATAATTCAAATTTTTTTATGATTTTGTGTTTTCGTGAAGATTTTATCCGTATGCATCCGTTCTGTTAATCCGTATGCATCAGTATAAACAGAAAGGAGAAAAGATGGAGATAAAGTTCAATAACCCGTTCGGGGTGGAAGGCAACTGGTTCAAGGGCAACCTGCACACGCACACAAAGAATTCGGACGGCACGCTCCCGCCCGAAGATACTGTGGCGCAGTACAAGGAGGCGGGATATCATTTTTTAGCGCTGACAGACCACTGCAAGCTCACGAAGGTTGAGGGGAACCACGGGGTCCTGCTTATCCCCGGCGAGGAGCTGCACTGCGGTATAACCGAGGCGAAGACCAACTTCCACCTTCTGGGTTTTGACCTGAAACAGGAAATTGTCTATTCCGGGGACGAGGTTGTTGTTCTCAAAAAGAAATGGTGGGAGGTCCACCCCCAGGAGATGATAGATCTGGTGAAGTCACAGGGCGGCGAGATAAACCTTGCCCACCCGTACTGGTCAGCCCTGACCACCAACGACATTTTCTCCTGCAAGGGGTACATAGGGACAGAGGTTTTCAACACGTCCTGCCACCCAAGCGTTGACAAGGCGTACTCGATGACCTACTGGGATAACATGCTTGCAGCCGGCAGGAACGTTTACGGGTTCGCGGTTGACGACGCGCACAACCACTTCAACGATCACAGGTGGAACGACGCGTGCGGCTCCTGGATAATGGTTAAGTCAAAGAAACTCGCGCTGCGCGACATAATGGACTCGATCAAGAAAGGGCTTTTTTACGCGAGCTGGGGCCCGGAGATAAAGGACGTGAAAATAAACGGGAACAGCCTTTATGTCGCGACCTCCCTCGTAAAGACGATATCGTTTATTTCTTTCAACGGCTACGGGGAGATGTTCTCTGCCCTGAAAAAAGAGCCGCTGAAGGAAGCCGAATACAAGATACACGGAAAGGAAAAATACATAAGGATCCAGTGCGCGGACACGCAGGGGCGCATGGCCTGGTCCAACGCGATTTTCCTTGAATGATTACGGTGATTATTAAAAGATGATTACAGTGATTATTGAAAGATGATTACCGTGATTATCAAATACTGATTACCTGAAAAACGCATAAAACATCCTATATTTTTATCACTTCTCGTCGGATCTCTCATTAAGAGACTTTGCAAATTGTTTAGAATGTTATAAGATAATAAACATTTCTAAGGTTGTTTCCCGAGTATAACAAAAGAAAGCTCTCTTTATTGATTTGCAAATTATTGAAGAAAAAGTAACTCTCTAAAGTAAAAAAATCTGTTCTTTCGAGGGGAATTTGTATTTTTTTTAGATATTTGTGCATAATCCACAAACACCACTGTTAGTGTAATCTGTGGATTAGCACCCTCTCGTCGGAAAATTTGTCAAAAATGTGCGTTTTTCAGGTGATTACATTGATTAATAAAAAGATTACAATGATTATCAAAGTGAGACACTATGGGAAAGAAAGACGAATTCAGCGACTTAACTGAAAAGATCATCGCGGCATGTTTTGACGTCCACGGCGAGCTTGGCCCGGGATTTGTGGAAAAGATATATGTAAATGCCTTGAAAGTCGCATTGGATGAAAGGGTGTTAAAGCAGGAAACAGAAAAAGAATTCAGCGTACAATTCCACAATAGCCCGGCTGGTCAGTTCAGAGCCGATATAGTTGTTGAAGATTGCGTGATCATTGAAATAAAGGCAATAGAAGGATATATGCCAAAAATATTCGAAGCCCAGGTGATCTCGTACCTGAAATCATCGGGACTAAAAGTAGGTTTGCTGGTAAATTTCGGGAACAGGAGCTGTGAGATACGGAGATTAGTAAATCCTAATTTTTAATTTACTTTAAATAATCACTTTGCAATCATTTTTAAAATAATCACCGTAATCATCTTTTAAAAATCACTGTAATCAAAAAGAGAGGAATAATGGAAAAGAAAATAAGGATCGGGGTGATCGGGCTGGGTATGGGGTGGTACCACTGCGATATGTACAAAAATATGCCCGAAGCTAAAATACTGGCGCTGTGCGATTCTGATCCGGCAAGGCTGGACGCCGGGCAGAAGGCGTTCGGGGCGGAGCTCAAATTCACAAAATACGAGGATATGCTGAAAGTCAAAGAGCTGGACGCGGTCGCGGTCGCGACCCCGAATTTCCTGCACAAGCCCATGACGATAGCGGCGCTGGAAGCGGGCAAGCACGTGATGTGCGAAAAGCCAATGGCGCTGGACGCGGCGGAAGCGCAGGACATGGTCAGCGCGGCGAAAAGCGCGAAGAAAAACCTGATGATACATTTCAACTACCGCTACGCGCCCGAGTGCCAGTTCCTGAAGAAATATATTGACAGCGGGAACCTCGGCAGTATTTACTACGCCAAAACCGGTTATTTGCGGCGCCGCGGGATCCCCGGAAGGCAGTGGTTCACCAGAAAGGACCAGGCAGGCGCGGGAGCGCTTTTCGATATAGGCGTGCACGCGCTGGACCTCGCGCTGTGGTTCCTGGGCCACCCGAAGATCCTTTCCGTGTCAGGCGTTACCTACGACAAGTTCGGTTACAAGATGAACAGTAAGAACTGGGTTTTTGACGTGGATGATTTCGGCAGCGGGTTCATAAAAATGGAAGGCGGCAAAACGCTCTATCTTGAAACAAGCTGGGCCGCGAACATACAGGACAAACTCTATATGACCCTTCTGGGAGATAAGGCAGGCGTCCAGAGGGACGGCGGGACAACCACGATCCTTGCGGAGGAGAACGGCGAGCTTGTTGACGTCACCCCTGCCAGTTATCCCCCGTGCATTAATGCCCAGAAGGAATTCGTGGATTCGATAATCGAGGGAAGAGAGCCGGCTGCAAGCGGTGAGCAGGGCCTTGTCGCGATGAAGATCCTTGACGCCATAGCGAAATCCTCAAAAACCGGCAAAGAAGTAACATTTTAGACACAGATTGCCACGGATATCCACGGATTATAATATTGTGAGATTGAGAGATTTACCCCCACAGATTTTTTATGAAATCTAGACGCGGGGGTTCCTTATGAAAGATTGTAAGATTGTTCCAAAGGAATCCCTTCGGGAAACTAAAGTTGATTTATTTAAATAAATTCCCTGCAGTTGCGTTGACACGTTGATACGCTGACACGTTGACACGCTTTTAAAATAAACGGGAAAATAATGAGCGACAAAAATCCGCCGGGCTTGGACGGGTGGAGAAGGAGGATCTTCGCCACCCTCTGGGTCACATACGCGAGTTTTTATCTCTGCAGGGTCAACCTTGCGGTCGCGATACCCAAGATAATAGAAGATACGGGTTTCACGCGTTCCGCGATGGGGCTCTTGGGGAGCATTTTTTTCGTTGTGTACGCGGCAGGACAGTTCATAAACGGGCAGCTCGGGGACAGGTGGAACCCCCGCTTTCTCATATTGACAGGCGCAATATGCTCTGCCTGCGCGAGCATTCTTTTCGGCTTTAGCAGCGTGTTCGCGGTAATGGCGGTGCTGTGGGGCATGAACGGGTACTTCCAGGCAATGGGCTGGTCTTCCTGCGTAAAGGTCCTTACGAACTGGTTCCCGCACAGCAAAAAAGGAATGATCTCCGGGCTTTTCTCCACTTCATATTACCTGGGGAACGTGCTTTCATGGTTTCTCGCGGGATGGCTGCTGCTCTATTTCAGCTGGAGGGTCTCGTTCTGGGTCCCGGCTATCCTGTTCCTCGGCGCCGCGGTCCAGTTCCTCATATTTGAGAGGAACAGCCCTGGATCAGCGGGCTTTAAACCTGAAGCCGTATCCGCTGGCGCTGAGAACCCGGCGGAACTGGTAATGCAGGGGCTTCCGCTCCTTTCCAACCCCGGGCTCTGGCAGGCGGGATTTGCGGCGATGTGCCTCAGCATCATGTCTTCCGGGTTCATATACTGGATCCCGACTTATTTATACGAAGAGATCGGTTTCAGCATATCCGGCGCGGCTTTCCGCGCCCTGGTCTTTCCCCTTGCCGGATGCGGCGGCGCTATGTTCGCGGGATGGGCAAGCGACAGGCTTGCAGGTTCAAAACGCTCGCCGGTCGCCGCGGCAATGCTTTCAGCCGCGGTATTCCTCGTCCTGCTCCTGCCGGGTATCAAGGGTGCCGGCATCCTGATCGTGGCGCTGGTTGCCCTGATGGGATTTGCGATAAACGGGCCCCAGATGCTTCTTGCCGTGACCCTCGCTATGGATTTCGGCGGGAAGGAGAAGTCGGCTTCAACCGCGGGATTTATTGACGCGATGAGTTACGTGGGGGCGGGCATCGGCGCTTTTACCGCGGGTTTTCTGGTTGACAGGTTCGGCTGGAAAACGGTATTCCAGTTCTGGGCAGGCGTTTTAATAGCTACGATATTAATGGTTTTGCTGGTCTGGAGAAAAGAAAATCTCCGTCATGTTGGATAAGCAGTGTGTTTTTGCGATGAACGACGCACGATGGACGATGCGCGAGGCGTGATATGACCGGAAAAGAACGTATAAAAGCAGTATTGGCGCATAAAATACCTGATATGGTTCCGATAGCCGAGCAGCTGATCGTCAGCAAGGTGGCGAAGGAGCTGCTGGGAAGGCACGCCTACACCGGCGGCGGGGAATACAATAACGACGAGATAAAAATGCTCAAGGGCGGCCAGAGGGAATTCCTGGTCTCAAAGTTCACGCAGGACGTGCTGGAACTCTACCACACAAAGCTTGACCTGGACGCCATACCTGTGGGGTTTGTGCCGCACAAGGATGAGAAACTTCCCCTTGTCATGGAAACTGAAGCCTTTACGTACCGCTACGAAAACGTGTACGGGCCAGGCACGTTCGAGACCAGGCAGTTCACCCCGGATTCGGGCGAATTCTTCGTTGTGGATTCAAGCCTGAAAGAGAACGGGCTTGCCGTGCTGAGGAAGTGGGTGAAGGAACTTGAGAAAGGGATAAGCCGTGAGATAGTTTACGACCCCAGCCAGCTTGAGATGATAGACGAAATAAATAAAAAAGCCGGAGGCCTTAAGGCGCTGATGGGCGGCCAGGCAATGAACATACCCATGAACCAGGTCTGGCTTCAGGCCCTTGTGGATGAGCCGAAAATAGTCGAAATATTCCTTGACGTCCAGCTGTACTGGAGCATGGCACAGGTAAAGACGCTTGCCGGGCACGGAGTTGACCTGATACTGGGCGGAGGTGACCTTGCCTCAAATCACGGTCCGGTTTACTCTCCCATGACCTTCAAGGAAGTGGTTGCTCCCCGGTTCAAAACACTGGTGGATTACTGCCACAAGCTGGGCGTTCCGTATATATTCCGCACTGACGGGGACACGAGAGCCCTGTGGTCCTCGTTCAGAGAAATAGGCGTTGACGGGCTGGGAGAGATAGACAAACAGGCCGGGATGGACGTTGGCGAGATCCGCAACTACTTCGGGAAGGACTTCATTATTTTCGGCGGTGTTGACTGCGCCAAGACGCTTGTTTTCGGCTCAAAAGAGCAGATCTCGGAGGAAGTGAAATACGCGGTTGAAAAAGCAGGCGCGGGCGGCGGGCTGATACTTTCAACGTCCAACTGCGTGCACTGGAACGTTCCGGCGCAGAACTACCTCTGGATGATAGAAGCGGGAAGGCAATACGGTAAATACGAAGAAAAGATAAACCACGGAGACACGGAGGCACAGAGAGATGCACAGAGAAAAACAGATGCCGCGCTGGTCGAAGAAGAAGAAAAGAAGGAAGAGCGGGCTGAACAGAAAGCGCCTGCGGCCGCGCCGGCGCCCCTGCCGCAGAATGCAGAAGTAAAAAAGGAAGACCTGAAGAAAAAGAAACGGAAGATCACGCTCGAGCAGATAGTCACGGACGTGTATCTTATAGGGACCCTTGCGGTATTCTGGATAGGAGGGATGATAGGTTATTTCAGGAAACTCGCCCCTGTTGACTGGATACTGCGGTGCGCCGCAGTGCAGCTGATGCTGACCGTGGGCGCGGTTGTCGCGACCACAATAATAAAGACCATAAAGACGCCTGAAGAAAAAAGGCAGCTTAACCCGGTCAGCCTTCTCGGCCTTGCGTTTTTCCTTTTATACTGGATCTTCTACCTTACCTGGGACCTGGAGCTGTATCCTTACATGTTTGTCAGGTTCGGCAAGTTCATGAAGATCAGCTGGTTTGTGAGTTCCATAGCGTCCCTCGCGTTTACGTCCATCGGGGAGATCATTTCGCGCGAAAAAAGCAGGAACGAAGGCCTGGGAACCTGGGCGGTACTCATCATTATATGGTTCGTGATATTCTATTTCCTGTATTACGCGATGGGATAGTCATAGATTACACAGATTAGAACTGCGAGATTACACAGATTCAGCGGGCTGGTTTTGCCAGTTCAAATCAGTTATATGCAAAAACAGTGATAAACTGTGTTTACATGGTTAAATTTGTTTTAATCGGAGTAATCGTCTTTTTGAAATCTGTGTAATCAATATCTAAGGATAGGAACTCACATGGCCAATGTGATAGAAACCAGTAATTTAACCAAATATTACGGCAAAGTAAAGGTTGTGAATGATGTTTCATTGAGCGTAAGAAAGGGTGAGATCTACGGATTTTTAGGCCTCAACGGCGCGGGTAAAACAACAACGATCCGTATGCTGCTGGGCATGATAAAGCCTGCTTCCGGAGAAATATTCCTGAATGGCGATAAATTGCATTTTGGTCGCCGGGGGCCATGGGATAAAATCGGGTATCTTGTCGAAATACCGTATTCATATCCGGGATTAACTGTCAGGGAGAACCTTGAAATTACAAGGAGGCTCCGGCGAATATCGGACACAAGGTCTGTTCAGGATATAATTGACAAACTGGTTTTAAATTCACACGCGGAAAAAAAAGCGGGACATTTGTCACAGGGGAATGCCCAGCGACTCGGTGTCGCGAAGGCGATGATGCACAACCCGGAGATGCTGTTATTAGATGAACCTTCAAACGGCCTGGATCCTGCCGGCATTGCCGAGGTGCGCGATCTTCTGAGAAACCTTGCTCTCAATAATGGCGTGACCATATTCATTTCGAGCCATATTCTTGGCGAAATTTCAAAAATTGCCACTCGTATCGGCATCATTCACAACGGCAGGTTAATCCAGGAGATCAACGCTGACAGTCTGGGGACGCTTCTTCACCGGCGCCTTCTTTTGGACGCAATTGACAGAGATGGGGCAAGAAAGAAACTCATTGAAAAGGGTTTTACCGTGAAGTTATCTCAGGAAGGAACACTGGAAATCAAAGATGACGAAGGCGCTATAAACCATCCTGAGGAAATAGCGGATTATCTGGCGCGCGCGGGATATCCTCCGTCTATGTTCAAGGTCGAACAGGAAGATCTGGAGTCCTATTTTTTAAGAGTGACCGGGACGAATAAAGGAAAAGAAAAATGAAAGACCTGATCGCTTCCATATGGGCAGAAGACCTGAAGGTCCGGCGTTCAAAATTACTTTGGATCTCCGCGATTATATTTTCCATGATACCGTTGGGAGTCGGATTTTTAATATTGGTTTTAAGATCTCCGGGTTTGGCAGGCCACTTAGGAATAGTTAAAACCAAAGCAAACCTGTTTCTGGCGGCTGCTGATTGGCCGGCATATATGGGATTGCTCTCTCAAACAACCGCAGCCGATGGTATATTGTGGTTTGCGTTTGTAACAAGCTGGGTCTTTGGCCGTGAATATACCGACCATACTGTTAAAGATCTGCTGGCCCTGCCGGTATCACGGATCACAATTGTTTTATCAAAGTTTATAATATTAGTAGTATGGTGCTTGCTGCTTTCAGCGCTTATTATTATATCAGGGTTAATAACAGGGTTTGCTATATCGCTTCCTAATTTTTCGTTAAACCTTTTATATTCCGGACTGGGAAAAATCATGGTATCCGCTGTCCTCGCCATAATTCTCATTACTCCGGTCGCATTCCTGGCAAGTGTCGGTAAAGGGTATTTACTTCCCCTTGGATTTACTGCGTCAGTGTTTATTGTTATTCAGGTAACCAATATGCTGGGCTGGGCAGCTTTTTTCCCATGGGCAATCCCGGTTCTCTATATAACACCATCCGAACATCTTGGAGCCGTTAGCTATATTATTCTTTTGTTAACAGGCATTGCCGGAACGATATTGACACTTGCCTGGTGGCAGTACGCAGATCAATCCGGGTCATGAGTTCTAATTTGCTGAATGCCCGAAGGTGCTGAAAGCTGAATGTAAAATATATAATCTGTGGCAATCTGTGTTAATCTGTGTCTAATTTTATTTCGTGATTTCCTCGCCCATCCTTACAGGTGGGCGAAGTCTCGCCCGCTGAAAGACGGGCGGAGTGCTTTCGTGGAAATCTTGTGAACCTATAGCTTGGTTTTTTAAATCTCCATGAATCCCTGTAAAATATTTTTCGTGCTTTCGTAATTTCCCCCGCCCCGAGCAAATATCGGGGCGAGGTCTCGCCCCCGCTTATGCGGGTGGCGGAGTGGAAATCTTTGGAGGTTTGATGTTGAAAGTGGGAATTGCGGGCCTGCGCAGGGGCCAGGGCCTTTATTTCAGTTTTAAGCACTGCGCGGACGCTGAAGTGACGGCTGTTTGCGACACGAACAAGCAGGCTGCCGAGGATTTCGGGAAGGCGAACAATGTGCCCGAGGTCTATTCAGGCCTGCGAGAGTTCCTGAGATCAAAAATAGACATCGCGGTGCTTGCAACCCCCGCCCCGCTGCACGTTGAACACGCGGTTGAGGCGCTTGAAGCGGGAAAACACGTGCTTTCAGAAGTGCCTGCGGCAATGAACATGGAAGGCTGCAAAAAACTCGTGAAAGCGGTCAGGAAAGCGCAGAAGTACGGGCTTAAGTATATGATGGCAGAGAACTGCAATTACTATCACCCTATAAGGACGTGGAAAAAATGGGTGGACGCGGGAAAGCTGGGCAGGATATTCTACGCTGAAGCTGAATACGTGCACGACTGCAGGTCTTTGATGCTTACGCAGGACGGAAAGCCTACCTGGCGGTTCGGGTTCACTCCCCTGCTTTACCCCACGCACAGCATCGGTCCCCTGCTTATGCTCATGCAGGACAGGCTTATCCTTGCTTCAGGTTTCAGCACCGGTATTGAGGTATCGCCGGAACTTAAATCGCCCAGCATGGAAGTCGGAATTTTCAAAACAAAGAAAGGCGCGGTTGTTAAGATCCTGTGCGGTTTCAGCATAGAGCGGGAGCCGTCGCACCTTTACTATTCGCTTTACGGCACGAACGGCTCGGTTGAGACGAACAGGTTTAACATCGGCGAGACCCGTGTTTACATAAAAGGCGAGCATAAGGCATTGACAGCTATGGATATTCCGCTGGACGATCCGGATGCGCCGCCTGAGGCGAAGCTGGGCGGGCACGGCACAAGCGAATACTACCTTGTCAGGGATTATATAGAGTCGGTCCTGAAAGACACGAAACCGCCTGTGGATATTTACGACGCGATGGATTGCACCGCGCCGGGCATCTGCGCGCATCTCTCTGCGCAGAACAACGGCAAGCCGGTCAGCATTCCCGATTTCAGGCAATAGCAACCACGCGATTTCACACGATTTTCACTAGATGACCTGCCGCAAAGGCGGGTCATTGCGAGCCTGAAAGGCGCGGCAATCTGATAAATAGATTGCTTCGTCGTTTCACTTCTCGCAATGACATTTCGCGTGGAAATCTCGTGTAATCGTGTGGTTAAATGGAGGTTTGGCATGGTTCCTCGTCCGGAGTACCCGCGGCCGCAGTTCGTAAGAAAAGAATGGCTTAACCTGAACGGCGAGTGGGAGTTTGAATTTGACGACGCGCCCGCAAGGTTAGAGGGGAAATGGCAGGGAAAGAAGATCATCGTTCCCTTCCCCTTCCAGTCAAAGCTTTCCGGCGTCAGCGACGTTTCCTTTCACGACGTGGTCTGGTATGCCAGGAATTTCACCGTCCCGGAAAAATGGGAGGGAAAAGAGATCCTGCTCCATTTCGGCGCGGTTGATTACGAATGCTGGGTATGGATCAACGGCAGGGAGATAAGCACGCACAAAGGCGGGAACGTTCCTTTCTATCTGAATATAACCAAATACCTTAAGCCCGGTGAAAACAAGCTGATGGTTCGGGTTGAAGATAAACAGGACCCGTTCCAGCCCAGGGGCAAGCAGGTTGTGGCGCTCAAGCCCGAAGGATGCGATTACGACCGAACGACCGGGATATGGCAGACAGTGTGGCTTGAGCCTGTCCCGCGGACAAGGATAGAATATTTTAAGATAAAAACAGAGATCGACTTCGGCAAAGATAGCTCAAAGGTCAAAGGTCAAGGGTCAAGGGTCAAAACGCAAAAACCAGATTGCAAATTGAAAATTGTAAATTGTAAATTGCAAATTGTGACTACCGGATGGAGACCGGGGCAGGAGATTGAGGCGTGTGTATATTATAAAGGAAAAACGGTTGCAAAGAGATCAGTTGAACTTGAGAACGGGTGCGCTGCCCTGGATATTCCCGTCAGAAACCCAAAGCTGTGGTCGCCGGAGGCACCTAATATTTATGATTGCAAATTGTCCCTAAGGGATCCCGTGAGACAAATTGCAAATTGCAAAGGTGAAATAATTGATGAAATAGAGACATATTTCGGGATAAGAACGGTTTCGGTGAAAGGAAACAGGGTCCTGCTCAACAACAAGCCGTATTACCTGAAGCTCGTGCTTGACCAGGGGTATTTCCCGGAAAGCCTGCTCGCCCTTCCCTCGGACGAAGCGGTTAAAAAAGACATAGAGTTTACAAAGGCGTTCGGGTTCAACGGGTGCCGCAAGCACCAGAAAGTGGACGACCCCAGGTTTTATTACTGGGCGGATAAACTGGGGCTTATCGTATGGGGAGAAATGGCGAACGCGAGGCCCTGGAGCAAAGCAGGAGAAGGAATATTCCTGCACGAATGGCCAAAGGCCGTAAAGCGGGATATAAACCATCCCTGCATAATCGCCTGGGTGCCGTTCAATGAGAGCTGGGGGGTGCCGGAGCTTGGCAAGGACACGCGCCAGCAGGAATTCGTGAAAAAGGTTGTGCGGCTTACAAGGGAAATGGACCCCACGCGGCTCGTGGTGGATAACGACGGTTGGGAACACGTGGACACAGACCTGGTCACGATACACGATTATTCTTTGCACGCATCCGATTACGAGAAGAATTACGCGCAGTTCAGGAAGGACAATAAAACACTCCCCGCGGTTCACAGGCCCGCGTACGCAGAAGGATACGAATATGACGGCAAGCCTATACTGATAACAGAATACGGCGGCATCGGGTATAAACTCCCCGGCAGGCAATACGCGGAAAAGGACTGGGGATATCATAATCCAGAGACAGAAGAAGCTAAGGTCATCGCGAGGTTCAAAGAAGTGACCGAAGCGATCTTCGACCTGGATTTCTGCTGCGGCTTCTGCTACACCCAGCTCACGGACATCCAGCAGGAGATAAACGGGGTGCTGACGTTTGACCGCGTCCCGAAAGTGGACCCGAAAAAAATAGCAAGAATACTGAATCAAAAGTAACCACACGATTCCACAGATTTCCACGAGATTTCTTACAGGGAACCCTCCACCAAGATTGGCGGGCAGGCTTACGAGAACTTAAACATAGGATTTCCACGAAAGCACTCCGCCCGTCTTTCAGCGGGCGAGACTTCGCCCACCTGAAAGGATGGGCGAGGAAAGCACGAAAACACGAAAAAATAAATCAGGTTTCTTTCGTTAGAAAGTAGACTTTAATTTATCTACATACTGTTCTAAACGTTACACGTTACACCTTACACGTTACACGTTTTAAGGAGGAGACATGCTTCCCACAGTGGACTTTTGCGGCCTTAAAGTAACGCGCCTGATCATCGGGGCAAACCCGTTCGGGGGATTCAGCCACCAGAGCGACCAGCGCAGCCGGGAAATGGGCACCTATTATACTCCTGAGCGCATTAAGGAAACATGGCGCCGCGCCGAAGCCGCGGGCATCAATACGATGATAACCAACAATGAGTCAGCGCATGTTATCCAGGCAGTGCGCGAATACCTGGGCGAAGGCGGGAAGCTCCAGTGGATCGTGCAGGCCGCTAATTATAAAGCAGATATGTTCAAGGCTGTGGACGAAGCAGTAGAGATCGGGGCAAAAGCTATTTATTTCCACGGCGGGCAGGTGGATAATCTATATGCAGGCAGGGATGAGAAAACCCTGCGCGCGTGGGTCAAGCACGCCCGCTCGCACAAGATCCCGGCCGGCATAGCAGGCCATTCACCGGACGTGCACTTTTGGGTGGACAGCATGGATATAGTGGATTTCCACGCAGTGGCTTTCTTCAACTGCGGGAGCCTTCACAGCGGGAAAGGCCACAATTTCAAGCTGGCAGACGCGTTCCCCGCGGCGGAGTGCGCGCGCAGGATCAAAAAACCGTGCATCGCCTACAAGATAATGGCCGCCGGGCGCATTGACCCGGTAATGGCGTTTGAGTTCGCGTTTGAAAACATCAAGCCGGGCGACGCGGTGAACGTGGGCATGTACCGCGGTGACAAAGATAACATGGTTGAAGAGGACGCCGCCATCGTCCGCACTATACTGAGCTGATTACAGTGATTTCAAAAATGATTACAGTGATTATTGAAATATAAGGAGAATAACAAATCTTGGTTTTAGTTTTTTTAAAATAATCACCGTCCCTAAAGAACCCCTGCGTCTTGTCCCGATTCTTTTTATCGGGACTGCAGGAGTAATCAGCAGTTAGAAATCACCGTAATCATTTTCAGATAATCACCGTAATCTGTGTTAAAATCACCGTAATCATCGGTTAAAAAGGAGGAAGAGTGAAGAAGTGGAAGGTGGGTTTCGTGGGAGTGGGCGGGATAGCGAAGTACGCGCACATGCCGGGGTGGAAGAACCTGCAGGGCGCGGAGGTTGTAGCGGTTTCCGACGTCAGGGAGGATGTGGCAAAGGCGTTCGCGAAGGACTTCGGCATAAAGAACGTGTTCACTGATTACAACAAGATGCTGGAGATGGATGAGCTGGAGATAATTGACATCTGCGCGCCGAACATGATCCATTATCCCGCGGCAATGGCGGGGTTCAAGGCGGGAAAACACGTTTTATCCGAGAAGCCGCTTACCGTCACTCCGAAGCATGTCCAGGATATGATCGACGCTTCAAAGAAGGCAAAAAAGAAACTATGTTCAATACAGAACCACAGGTTCAGGGCTGAAGCGCAGGTATTGAAAAAGATGATAGATAAGGGCGAGTGCGGCGAAATATATTACGCGAGGGCGCACGCGCTCAGGCGCAGGCTTCTTCCGGTTGCCCCGACATTCATAAAGAAAAGCCTTTCCGGAGGCGGGCCGTGCCTTGACATAGGGGTGCACGCCCTTGACCTTACTTACTGGCTCATGGGCCACCCGAAGGTCAGATCGGTAAGCGGCGTCGCCCTTACAAAACTGGCGAAACGCGAAGACATCCACGGGGACTGGGGCGAGTGGGACAGGAAGGCGTATGACGTTGAGGACTTCGCCGCTGGATACGTGAAATTCGCCAACGGCGCCAGCCTTACCCTTGAATGCAGTTTCCTGCTGAACACAAAGGAGAATGAGGTATTTTCGGCGCAGGTATTCGGCACGGAAGCGGGCGCGTACCTGCCCTGGGGAAGCCCTCCTGAGATATACACGGAAAAGAACCGCACTTTCATGGTGAAACAGCTGGTAGGCCTGCCGCAGGTTGCCACGCACAGCGAGGAGATCAGGCTTTTCCTTGAGGCGGTTGACAAGAACAAGGAAGTTCCCGTTCCGCCGGAACAGACGCTTGAAGTGATTAAAATACTTGACGGGGTTTACCGCTCAAGCAAGTCCGGCCGCGAGGTAAGATTCACAAAATAACCAGTTTATAAAGTTTACAGAGTTTACAAAGTAAACGCCGTTTAAAAACCTCTGTAAACTGTATAAACTATGTAAACTTTGGAAACTATTTTTGGCACGGAGGTGGGTGTGGCGGACGAATTTTCGTTTGACATTGTTTCGGTCCTGAACATGCAGGAAGTGGAGAACGCCGTAACCCAGGCGACCAAGGAGATCATACAGAGGTTTGACTTCAAGGGAAGCAAGTCCCGGATTGACCTGGACAGGGACAAGAAAACCATCACGCTTATCAGCGACGATGATTTCAAGCTGAAGAGCGTGGTGGACATCATGCAGGGCAAGCTGATAAAGCGGGGAGTTTCGCCGAAGGCGCTTGTTTACGGAAAGATCGAACCTGCCGCAAGCTCAACCGTCAGGCAGGTCGTGACCCTTCAGCAGGGAATAAACCAGGAAAAGGCGAAGGACATCGCGGGCCTGATACGCAGCAGCGGTTTGAAGGTAAAAACCCAGATACAGGGCGACCAGCTGCGGGTTTTCGGCAAAGTAAAAGACGACCTGCAGGCGGTTATGGCAATGCTGAAGGATAAAGACCTCGGCGTGCCGCTGCAGTTCACAAACTACCGCTGAAGATAGTGTGTGGCGTATCGCGTATCGTTAAATACAGCTTATCCCAAAGGGATCCCCTTGGGACAGGCTTATAAGCTTACAAGTTTAAAAGTGAAAAGCCATAATCCGTGTAAATCCGTGGCTGATTTTGTGTTTTGTAGCAGTTTTATCCGTATGCATCCGATCTTTTAATCCGTTTGCATCTGCGAATATAATAAATATCAGCGTCAAGGGGAAACGGCGATTAAGACCAAACGGCTGGATATTAGTAAATTTGATATGCCGGAATTTACCAGGCCGGACTCTTTTTACTGGCCCGGGTACATATGGTTCTGGAACGATCGCCTGTCCGTAAGAGCCCTTTCTTCCCAGCTGCGGGATATGAACAGGCATAAGGCGAAAAGCGTCTGGCCCCTGCCGACGCCAAGGGATTTCAGGCCTGATTCTATGCCCACATCCCTTGACCCGGATTATCTTTCAAAAGAATACCTGAAAAGATATAAATACGCGGTTAAAGAGGCCCATCGGCTTGGTATGAAAGTCTGGCTTTACGACGAAGGAGGCTGGCCTTCAGGATCGGCTTGCGGCAGGATCGTTAAGGAAAATCCTGCTTTGGCCCAGCAATATCTTTGCCGCAGGGAGATCAAACCCAAACCCAAAGAATTAGTAAAGGTTCCCGGGAATTGCCTCTCCGCCTTTTTGTATCACGGCCCAAGTTTTATCAGGCGGTTGATCCCCGGGCAGGAAATAAAGATCAGCCGGGCCGGTTTCAGGCTGGAGATCTTCAGTGCCGGGCGCGCGGACGCGACACGATACCCGGATTTACTGAACCCGGAGGCAACCAGGGAGTTTATCAGGCTGACACACGAGGCATACAAGAAAACCGCGGGCAATTACTTCGGCAATACTATCCCTTTGGTATTCACCGACGAACCAAAGGTTGCCAACCCGCCCTGGACCAACGGTCTGGATAGAGATTTCAGAAGAAAAAAGGGGTATGACATAATAAAAAAACTTCCCGCGATCTTCGGCGCCGGCAACCGGGAAGGCATGCGGGCCAGGATCGATTTTTATGACTGGTGGTCCCGGCGTTTTGCAGGGGCATATTTCGGTCAGATCCAAAGATGGTGCAGAAAGAACGATCTTCTGTCTGCCGGCCATCTGGGAGGCGAGGACGACACCCTTGGGTCCGGGATATACGGATACGGCCATATCCTGCGCATCCTGAGAAAGTTTGATATACCGGGCGTGGATACCATCTGGAGACAGATATTTCCGGGAACAGAGAAAAGGTCCGGCAATGCCTGGGGCGCATTCGTTATCGCAAGAAACCACCATTTTCCCAAATATGCATCCACGGCAGCCCATCAGGAAGGAACGCCCTGGGCATTGACAGAGTCCTTTTGTGTTTACGGCAGCGGGTTGACCCCGGCGCATATGAAATGGATCACGGATTTCCAGTATGTAAGGGGAATAAATATAATGACGATAGGTTCATACCCCCTGTCCACAAAGGGATATTATATGGCCGGACAGCGGCCGATGTTTTGCCCGAGTAATCCCCTGTGGAAATATATGGAGGAATACCATACCTATACAGCGAGGCTAAGCTATCTCCTCAGCCTGGGCAGGCCGGTGATAGAAACAGCGGTTTATTATCCTGTAAGGGATATATGGGCGGGCGGACCTGATGCCGGGAAGATCGCGGGGTCCAACGATGCCCTGGCAAAGACACTGCTTGAAAACCAGCGCGATTTTGATTTCATAGACGACGATATCCTGGAAAGAAAATCAACAAGGGTGGTAAACGGCAGGCTGAAAGCAGGGCGCATGGAATACCGCGCCGTGTGCGTTTCAAGATCAGGGTGGATGAGTGAGAAATCAAAAGCAAAATTATCTGAATTTGCGTCCCGGGGCGGCAGGGTCCTGCGGATAGATAACAGGAAAAATTTTAAGCTGACAAAATATATTAATCCTTTAGTCTGCGTGGAACCAAGGAACAGCGCGGTCAGGGTATGCAAGCGAAAGCTTGAGAACGGCAGCCTGTATTTCCTCTCCAACGAAGGCACCGGAAAGGTGAAATGCACTATCAGGTTTGCTGAAGATCTTCCAATGGTCAGGATCGACCCGGAAACAGGGAAATGCTGCAAGCCGTCCGGGGCGTTTTATTCAAAAGGAATGTGGGCATTGCCGCTCAGTCTTGAATTCGCCGGTTCCTGCGTTATCTTCTTCACGCGAGAGGACCTGCACCTGGCGCCTGCGCCCTTAGAAGCCGGGCAGGAACTCCTCTCTATCAAAACAGGATGGTCGTTGCGCGGGATAAGATCCTACCGCATCGGAAAGCGTGATTTTGAGATAGATGAACTGGACAAGAAACCGGTTCCGGCAAGGCTCGGAGACTGGACAAGAAGCCTGGGAAAAGATTTCTCGGGAGACGCGGAATACAGCGCGGAGTTTGAATGCGGCGGGGTTGTGGCAGAATGTGCCGGGGTACTGGACCTGGGAGAAGTCAGATATGCCTGTCAGGTATCACTCAACGGAAAAGACCTCGGCAAAAGTGCCTGGCAGCCCTTCTCTTTTCCGGTGAAAGGCCTGGTTAAAAAAGGGAAAAACCGGCTCAAGATAATAGTGACCAATACACTGGCAAACCAGTTTGTTACAACCCGGGTATTTGACAGATACCGGGAAAATGTAATCGGCCCCTATCACAAGATCGCGCTCAATTTCGAGCCGGATTCAATGCCAAGCGGGCTCTTCGGCCCGGTAAGGATTATGCGCTGCCCCGGGAGCGCTAAATGATCAAAAAAGTGTTCGTGGTCCATCACAGCCACACGGACATAGGTTATACCGATATCCAGGCGAAGATCTTCAGGGACCACGTGAAATTTCTGGACCAGGCGCTTGAATACTGCAGGGAAACTGACGGCTATCCGCGGGATTCTCAGTTCAGGTGGACCTGCGAGACTTCGTGGATGGCAAAGAATTACCTGGAACACAGGCCGGGAAAGGTCCGGGAATTCATCAGAAGGGTTAAAGAAGGAAGGGTCGAGATCACCGCTCTTTACCTGAACGTGACAGAGCTGTACACCGCGGAAGAGCTTATCCGCTCCATATACTTTGCAAAGGGATTAGAAAAGAGATACGGGATCAAGATCGTCTCGGCGATGAACTCCGACGTTCCGGGTATGTCCTGGGTCCTGCCCCAGGTCCTGGCAAAAGCAGGCATAAAATATTTTTCAATGTCCACCAATCCCATCAGGTCTTTCAGGCCGGAGGTCCCCTATCCTTTCTACTGGGTATCTCCCGGGGGCGGAAAGGTCCTTGCCTGGAACACGGAATCAAAAGAGCCTGGCAGCTGGTACGGCAGAGGATATTCACTGGGCCTGGGGGAAAGCTATGAAAAAGTCTCAGGGCTCCTGCCGGGATATCTGCGGAAACTGGAAAAAGAAGGATGTCCGTATGACGCGGTTTGCATCAGGACCGCGATGGATAACGCGGGCCCGCACATTGAGCTGTCAAAGATCGCGCGGGAATGGAATGAAAAACACGGGTCGCCGAAAATAATAGTTGCCACGAACAGGGAGTACTTTGAATACATGGAGCGAAAGTACGGCCGCAGGCTCCCTTTTTACAAGCTTGCCTGGCCTGACTGGTGGGCGGACGGCAACGCTTCCGCGGCGCGCGAAACAGGCATTTCAAGGGATACGCACAGAAAATTGATCGATATTGAGAAGGCAGCTTCCTTTCTTTCCCTGTTTGACGAAAAATACCCGAAAGAAAGAATAGACAGGATATGGGATAACCTGATGTTCTTTGACGAGCACACCTGGGGCTCAAGGTACAGCATAAGCAAGCCGCGATGTTTCCAGTCAAGGTCCCAGTGGGCTGTAAAATCCTCGTTTATCCGTAAAGCGCGCGCGGAAAGCGTAAAACTGCTTGGCTCGCTTTCACAGAAACTTTCCAAAAAGATAAAGACCTCTCTTAAGAATAAACTTTATTTTGCCGGAAACAGCATGGAGGGCAAATTTTACAGGATCACCCTTGATCCTGTTACCGGCGGGATAAAAAGCCTGTTTGATAAGGAATTAAAAAGGGAACTCGTTGGCCAAAATTCCTCCTGCAGGTTTAACCAGTATATCTATGAGGAGATCGTTTCCAAAGAAGGAAGAAGGGCGATATATGACGATACGGCCGGCTGCCCGGGCCCTAAGAAGCGAGACGCGAAATTCAGAAGGACAAGCCCGGGATCCTGCAGGATAACAAAAGGCAGGAATGATACTCTTGCCTGCAGCCTGATCGCGGCAATAAGGGCAAGGGGATGCCAGTCGGTCAGGCAGGAGATCATTCTTTACGGGAACGAGAAAAGAATAGACATCGTAGATACCCTTTCAAAAAAAGAAACGCTTATGCCGGAATCGATCTATTACGCCTTTCCCTTTAATTTCAGGAACCCTGAGATAAAGTTCGAGATCGCCGGGGCAATAATGAGGCCTGAGAAAGACCAGCTGCCAGGCACAGCGAAAGATTATTATTCCATCCAGGACTGGGTCTCTGTTTCCGGAGGCGGCTGCTCAGCGGTCTGGGTCAGCAGGGACGCGCCCCTGGTCCAGTTCAACAGGATAAACACGGGAAAATGGATCACCGGCAGGCTGAAGATCAAGAACGGAAATATTTTCTCCTGGGTAATGAATAATTACTGGTACACTAACTTCAGGGCAAGCCAGGGCGGGAAAACGGTTTTCAGGTACAGTATTACGAGTTTTAAAGGGAACGCTGAAAATTCAGAAGCAGAGCGGTTCGCGCGATCGTGCCTTAACCCGCGGGACCGGGAATTCTGCTCTGCGGACAAAAAGAATCTTACTTTCCTGGCATTCAAAAGAGCGGAAGACGAAAACGGGATTATCATCAGGATGCGGGAAACCGAAGGCAGGGATACGGCTGTAAACATATCCTTTCCCTGTTTTGACGTTCAGAAGGCATGCCTGTGCTCCATTGATGAAAAAGAGATCGAGTCCCTTCCGGTCCGGGAGAACAGTAATAAAGCTGCCTGTAAAGAAATTTGAAATAATCACGCTAAAGATAAAAGCAAAATCCGCGCGCCCGAGCTAAATACTAACGCTCTGTAACACTAATTCCGACAACCAAATCCCCCTCTTGCTCCCCCCTTTCTCAAAGGGGGGTGAGGGGGGATTTATTCGTCAAGCTTGAATGTCACAATGCACTAACGTAGGGGGAAATACGAGAAATTATTATAATGTTTGTTTCCGCAATATGATCATAGGAATTGCCGGGATCCTTCTTTTGTGCGGCCCGGCATTTGCCGCGGACCAGGCCATGACCGCCGCGGTCCTGGACCTGGACGCGAAGGAAGGGATCTCACAGGGCGTGGTCTCAACCATTACCGATTACCTGCGCACACAGCTTGTAAACACGAACAGGTTCAATATCGTCACGAGAGAGAATATGGACCAGGTCCTGAAGGAGCAGAATTTCCAGTTGTCTGGCTGCACAAGCTAGGAGTGCATTGTGCAGATGGGCCAGCTCCTGGGTGTGAACAAGATGTTCACCGGCTCGATCGGGAAGGTCGGCACCACGTATGTCATCAACCTGAAGATCATTAATGTTGAAAGCGGCAAGATAGACAGGGCTGAGGCGGAAATGGCTTATTCCGAGGACCAGCTTCTGCCCGCAACCCAGAACCTCGCTAAAAAAATGGCAGGGCTGGCAACACAGCCGCTCGCAGGGCAGCAGCCCCAGGCAAAAACATTTGTTGAGCCTCAGCAGCCGGAAAAAATCACGCCTCCCGGATCACTCGGCGCCAATATAACCAGCATAACGGATAATTTCGCGAGATCCTTCGGTCTTTCAGTCAGGGATGGAGCGCTTGTGCTGGGCGTTGTCAAAGAAAGCACCGCTGATAAAGCACAGGTTAAAAAAGGTGACGTGATCACAGGATTCAACGGCACCGAAATTAAAAGCAGTTTTAACCTGATTTCGCTTATAAGCAAAACCCTTGCCGGGGATAACGTTAAGCTGAAAGTACTGCGCGGGGGCAAAGAGATCACGATCGAAACCGTGATGCAAAAGGCCGTTTCAAGCGAAGAGGTATCCTGCGACTTTTTTGGGCTGACTGTCCTGGATACCAGGGATGGTTTCCTTATAACCGGAATAAAGAAAGGGACCTTTGACGGGAACTCGGAAGTTGAGGTCGGGGATATGATAAAGGAAATAAACGGCCAGGAGTTCAATTACATAGCGGATTTCTACAGCGCAATAACAATGGCCGGAAGCTCAGCCGGTCTGCTGGTCGAAAGGGGTAACGCGCCTGTCAAAGCGACGGTATCAATGATCGAAAAAATAGGGATCGGCGCGTACTGGGCGCTGACCGGGATGTCGGGCGGAAGCCTTGCCCCGGGATTCACTCTGTGCAACTACGCGCCTGATGACCCCGGCAATAACATGGAAATGGACTTCAGGTTCTGGAAATCTGCCAGCGGCCTTAATGACATGGAGCTCATCCTCGGTTATCCGTTTGTCTTCGTTTATCCCATAAAGACATACACGGTCACGCTTTTCCTGGGAGGCAACTGCAGGATGGAGTTCGGCGATATCCCCGGCTTCTCTGATTATTTCGGCACCGACATAGGTTTCCTCGCCAAGAGCGGCGTGGAATTTTTCGCCGGGCCAGCGGGATTTTTCTTTGAAGGCGGAGTGGACGTTATTATGCTCGGTTTGGCAAACTGGACAGACGCCGCGAATAAGGATCAGAAGACCCTGAGGTCTACAATTGACGTGTATTTCCCTATTAGCGCCGGCGTCCGCTTTTACTTTTAAATAAGGCCGGCATCAAAGCCACCCTCTCCTTCGTCCTCTCCCCTTGAGGGAGAGGATTAAGGTGAGGGGGAGAATTTTTCTGTGCTGGGAGAAACCATTATTTTAAACGGAGGTGTTGAATGAAAGTAGCAATAAGGGACAGCATGGTAGAACCAAAGAACCTGGATGACCTGGCCAAGGGACTTGTGGAGGTCGGGGTAAGCAGTTTTGAGCTCTGGATAGAAAGGGACCTTACGACGATCTGGGGAGAAAGCCTGGCAGCGCCTGACAGGCAGGAGGCGTTCGCAAAAAAGATGGGCAGGCTTAAAACCAGGGCCTGCGCCGGAATAGTGGGAAGCAATCTTGCCAACGAGAACGCTGAGCCGGAAATAGACTACGTGGTGAAGGCGTCGCGCCTGCTCTCTGTCCTGGGCTCAAAGGTCCTGCGCATAGACGTTGTGGCGAACGAGCCGGGTAAGGAACCCAAGACCTGGCAGGAATACCTCCAGCAAGCGATAAAGTCCGTGAAGGAGGTTTTGAAAAGGACCGAGAAGCTGGGCACTGAATTCGCGGTTGAGAACCACGGTTCGATCTCAAACAGGATCGAATTCCTGCGCGGCCTGTACAAGGGGGTTGACTCTCCAAGGTTCGGCCATACGCTTGACACGGGTAATTTCTACTGGTACGGCTATCCCCTGTCCCAGATCTATAAGATATTTGAGGAGCTTGCGCCGCTCGTAAAGCACACCCATATAAAAAATATTAATTACCCCAAAGAGGAAAGGGAAAAGACCCGGCCCATGGGATGGGAATACGAGAAATATGTCTGCCCCATCGCGGATGGTGACATAGATATCGGGAAGGTGGTGAAGCTGCTTAAAAAAGCGAAATTCAGGAACGACATCTGTATCGAGGACGAATCTCTGGGCAAGTTCCCGGTGGAGCAGAGGCGCGGGATCGTCATAAAAGACGTTGAATTCCTTAAATCCCTGTTATAGCCCATTTTCCCACTTTGTAAAAGGGGGATTAAGGGGGATTTTAGTCATTGCGAGCTAAAGCGAAGCAATCTATTTTAATAAAGGGAGGGCAAAATGAAGAAGCTGGTTCTGGCAGTTGCAGTTTTGTTGGTTGTGGCAGGATACTGTTCCGCAGCCGAAAAAGGCCTTGTCCTGCATTTCAAGTTTGACGAGGGTTCGGGTGATACCGTTAAGGACGCTTCAGGCAGCGGGCTTGAAGGCACGGTTAACGGAGAGGTGTCCTGGGGAGAAGGAGTGTCAGGCAAGGCGATCTCGTTTGACGGCACGTCGTTCGTGGATGTGCCATACGACGACAGGCTTGCCCCTGAAAAGTTAGTTACGATCCTCGCGTGGATAAATCCCACGGATTATGAGTTTGATTCATATAAGAACATAGTGATCTGCTGGGACAGCTACATCCTGCGCTACGACAATCCGCCTGAGGGCGGCAAGTTCTCCTTCTTCATATTCCTGGAAGGAAGCCCTGAGCCCAGGGTCCAGATGGACGCCCCCGCTCTTAAGAAATGGCACCTTGTCGCAGGGATGTGGGACGGAAAGCAGAGCCATGTTTATATTGACGGCAAAAAGCAGTCAGTGGACAGGCCGGGAGCCCCTGCCCCGAAAGAAAACACGTTCCACATCGGCGAGGGATATGTCGGCGCGATAGACGAGCTTAAGATCTACAACCGCGTGCTGACAGACGACGAGCTGAAGGCAGTCCTTGCTGCCGGCCCCAAAGCAAAATAGAAACTTAACCACACGATTACACACGATTAGTGTCATTGCGGCCGTAGAGTCATCAACCCAGTTCTGACTCGAAGGCCCCTGTATTAAATTCCGGTTTAATCGGAATTACAGGGGGAAGCATTTTGAAGCGACGAAGCAATCTGTTAATTTGTCGTAACTCAGGGCTTTAGCCCTGAAGGATTGCGTGTAGGGGCGGGCTTGCCCGCCCAATATTAAAATTTCTCCAACTACCCTGAAAATCCATTGAAAAATAAGGAGTTTAAAAATAGTGCCTGTCCCTATTTTAACAGCACCTTTATCGCAGGAGGCTAAATAATGGCATTAACCAAAGAACAGGCGAAGAAAAATCTGGAAAAGCTCATAGAGAAGCTTGAAAAAGAGCAAGCTTCGGGCAAAGCTGATACTTATAACGAAGAAGCCACCAAAACGGTCTTCATTCAGCCGTTCTTGAAGGACGTGCTTGGATGGGATGTCAATGACCGGGATGAAGTCAGCCCGGAAGAGAATTCTTCACGCGGCAGAGTTGACTATGGTTTAAAGATTGAAGGAAAAACCAAGATTTTTGTTGAGACCAAGCCACTCAGGGCTGACCTTAATAAACATATTGCCCAAGCAGTCCAATATGGTTACAACAAAAAAGACGTGCCGTTCGTTCTGCTTACTGATTTTGAGGAATTGATGCTTTTTGACGTAACTGTCAAGCCTGACCTAAGAAATCCACGTAAAGGCATAAAAATTGAATTAGAATGGAAACAATATCCCCTATTATTTGATAAATTATGGCTGCTTTCAAAAGAATCGGCAGTCAGCGGAGACATAAATAATTTACTCCTCACCAAACCGAAAGAACGCATTACTGTTGATAAGGCAATTCTTGATGACCTTGAAAGATGGCGGGAAAATCTGGCAAAAGATATTTATAAGAACAACCCTAAGCTTTTTCACTCAGAAGACCCTGAGAAAGACGGAAATTATCTGAAGGAAATAACCCAGAAGCTTCTTGACCGCATTATCTTTATGCGTTTTTGCGAAGACCGCAAACTTATCCACAGGCAGCCTTTAAGCGAGCTTTTTGAGGGAAGAAACGAAGCAGTAGGCACAAATACAATGGTTTTCCTCAAGGAAGAATTCAGGAATTATAACATCATTTTTGACAGCGACCTTTTCAGGCCTGAAAAGTGGGAAAGCAATTTAGCCATTGATTTTTCAATTATGAAAAGCATTATTCTTGAAACCTGCAACCCCTACTCATTTGACGTAATCTCTCCTGAAGTCCTCGGAAATATCTACGAACAATATCTGGGCTATACAATAAGGCTGACTGACCATCAGGTTAAATATGAGTTAAAATCCGATGTCCGCAAAGCAGGCGGGATTTACTATACACCCGAATATATCGTTGATTACATCGTTAAAAATAC